>ERZ831979.132-NODE-132-length-89231-cov-13.941901_pt1 | contig 89231 bp, 83 predicted proteins | sample MGYA00519952_ERZ831979 | MGnify/ENA primary metagenome ERZ831979 (study PRJEB31850, sample SAMEA3708723) | human gut metagenome | biome: human gut; feature: human-associated habitat; material: faeces | place: China | collected 2014 ...
AGATAGCTGCCGGTTGGTAAAAGAAGCATACCTTATGGTATGTTTCTTTTTTTATTGCTACAGGGTATCTATCCGACCGGGGTACCCGGAAGGCATGGGCCACCTAGCGCTTCAGCGCGTGTGGCACAGCCCACAGAGTGCAGGCGAGTCGCCGTTTAGTGGCGAGCCGGCAGGCGAAGGCAATAAACGTGACAGCGAGCTTTCGCAGAATATGCGACCGAATAGGGAGCATATGTAGCGTGCATAGATAGCTGCCTTGTTTGTTATGTCTTCCTATGTTTTTATTTATTGTCTTTTTATGTTTACATGTATATAGCGCGTTTGTATTTTATAGGTTATAATTAGTTATAATTTAAATCTAATGGCTGGTATGCTGCCCTAAAGGTTATAAAAACTTTGTGATTATCGGAATTCATTTGTTTTTTATAATGAGGTAATAAAGTGATTAAAATACTTTTTATTTGTCTTGGCAATATTTGCCGTTCGCCGATGGCGGAGTTTTTATTTAAAGATATGGTTGCTAAACGAGGCATGGCAGATAAATTCTATATTGCTTCTGCGGCTACAAGCAGTTATGAAATCGGTAATCCTGTGCATCCCGGCACGCGCAATAAACTTGCACAGTACGGCATTAGCGTTGCCGGTAAAACTGCCGTGCAGCTTACTAAAGCAGATTATGATAAATACGATTACCTTATAGGCATGGAATCCTCCAATATCCGCAATATTTTGCGTATTGTAGGCAGTGACAGCCGGCATAAAGTATATAAACTTTTACAGTTTGCTGGCAGTGAGCGCGATATTGCCGACCCATGGTATACCGGCAATTTTGATGTTACTTATAACGATATCCACGAAGGCTGCACTGCTTTGCTGGAATATTTGCTTAAAAATAAAACCGGCGTTTAAGCGCAATCTTGTGGAATCCGACTTGATTCAAAGAGGCAAGACCTTAAACACCGGTTCTGAAAATCATTATAACAGGAATGCAAATTAATTACAATCAGTCCTGCCTGCGCAGGGCTTTTTTATTGTGCTTTTGTCTGCTGATGATATAATGTTATTGTTGAAAGAAGGTGCTGCAATGAAAATTATTGATGCTCATATGCATTATTTTAATATTGAAGGCTTTAAAACTGTTGCCGCAAATGCGGGATATGAAAACACTGCGGCTTGCTGGCAGCAGATTTGTGAAGAAAATAATATTGTGTTCAGCGTGGCAATGGGAAATACGGAAGATGTACCGAGCCGTTATGGCGGAATTTCGCCGCGCCTTATTGATTTAAATGCTCCGTTTGATGACGTAAAATATAACCAGCCCGATAATATTGGTTATTGCCTGGGCGTTAAAAGCGAGCAGATTACTTTGGAAAATGCCGGGAAAACAGCGCTTGAATTTGAATATTATGCGCAAAAGCCGCAGTGTGTCGGCATAAAAATTTATCCCGGTTACAGGCCTGTTTATGTTTACGATAAACGCCACTGGCCGCTTTTTGAACTGGCGCGTGCCTATAATTTGCCGGTAGCCATTCATACCGGCGATACTGCCTCCAGTGATGCGCGCCTTAAATATGCGCATCCGCTTACCGTTGATGAAGCTGCTGCCGATTTTCCGGATGTTAAATTTGTTATCTGCCATTGCGGCAACCCGTGGTTTGCAGATGCCACCGAAGTAGCTGCCAAAAATCCTAATGTGTATATAGATTTATCAGGTTTGCTGGAAGGCATACCCGGGCCGGATTTTTATAACAAGCAGAAGGCATATTTTGATTATCTTTCAATGTGGCTTAATTATATGGGCCGCTGGGATAAGTTGATGTACGGCAGCGACTGGCCGCTTGTAAATATAGCTGATTATATTAATATTTTAAAACAGGTTGTGCCGCAGGAACATCATGAAGAATTTTTTTACGGCAACGCTTTAAATGTATACGGGCGTATAAAAAATTTGCTGCATGATTGTTAACACTTTTTAAAACACAGGTTGACGGAAAAGCCCTGTAATAATATAATTATGAAGTAATAATATTTTTCAGAGGTTGCAATGCAGAGTTTAATTGAAATAAAAAATTTAAAACATAGTTATATTGATACCGACGGTAATGAAATTCATGCTTTAAACGGAGTAAGCCTCGATATTTATAAGGGCGAATTCTTAGCCGTTATTGGCGCTAACGGCAGCGGTAAATCTACTCTGGCGCGCCATTTGAATGCCCTGCTTTTGCCGACGGAAGGCAAGTGTATTGTGGCAGGCATGGATACCGCAGACGATAAAAATTTATGGAATATACGTCAGCATGTCGGTATGGTTTTTCAAAATCCTGACAACCAGATTGTTGCGGCAATTGTTGAGGAGGATGTGGCCTTCGGACCGGAAAATATCGGCGTGCCGCCGGCAGAAATCCGTACCAGGGTTGATAATGCACTGGCAGCCGTTGGCATGACGGAATATGCAAAACATGCCCCGCATTTATTAAGCGGAGGGCAGAAGCAGCGCGTGGCCATTGCCGGTGTGCTGGCATTGGAGCCGGACTGCATTGTGCTGGACGAGCCTACTGCGATGCTTGACCCGCGCGGGCGCATTGAGATTGTAAACACGGTAAAAAAGCTGAACCGTGAAAAAAATATTACCGTTGTGTATATCACGCATTATATGGAAGAAGCCATGCAGGCAGACCGCATTATAGCCATGGAACACGGTGTGATAAAAATGCAGGGCAGGCCTGAAGAAATTTTTACGAAAGTAAAAGAGCTGCATGCTTTGGGGCTTGAAACACCGCTGGCAGCGCAGGTCGCTTTTGATTTGCGCCAGAAAGGGATTAAGCTGGCGGATGGTATTATCTCTAACGAAGAACTGACGGAGGAATTATGCCGATAAGTTTAGAACATGTTTCGTTTACATATATGAAGGGAACGCCTTTTGAAAAAACTGCTCTGCATGATGTAAATCTGCAAATAGAAAAAGGTGAATTTGTTGCTGTTATCGGGCATACCGGCAGCGGCAAATCCACACTGGTGCAGCATTTAAGCGGGCTGCTGCATCCGCAGAAAGGCAGCGTTTGTGTTGACGGTGTAAATTTAAACGCCAAAAATGCAGCCGCCAAAAAAGCCCGCAATTCTGTCGGTATGGTTTTTCAGTATCCGGAGCATCAGATTTTTGCAGAAACGGTTTATGAGGATATTGCCTTTGGCCCGCGCAATAAAGGTTTAACGCCGGAGGAAACCGACAGAGCCGTTAAGGACGCCATGGCTTTTGCCGGGCTTGATTTTGAAACCTTTGCCCAGCGTTCACCGTTCCGCCTTTCGGGCGGGCAGATGCGCCGCGTAGCTATTGCCGGTGTTGTTGCAATGGAGCCGGATTATTTAATTTTGGACGAACCTTCTGCCGGATTAGACCCGCGCGCCCGCGACGGAATTTTTAAGGAAATAATGGCGCTGTACCGTAAACGCGGCATAGCCGTTATTTTGGTAACGCATAATATGGAAGAAGCCGTGCGCTATGCAACACGCCTTTTGGTAGTGTCTGACGGGCGGATTATTTTGGACGGAGTTCCGCATGAAATTTTTACAAACCATAAGGAAGAACTGTTAAAAGTGTCTATGGATGTTCCGCCTGTTTATAAGCTGGCGGAATGTTTGCAGGAACATGGGCTGAACGTAAAAAGCACGTCGGAGCTTGCCGATTTGGAACGGCAGATACTTAAAGTAAGGAGGAGCAGACATGCTGACTGATATTACTTTAGGGCAGTATTACCCCGGCAGTTCCGTTATACACGGGCTTGACCCGCGTGCAAAAATACTGGCAACGCTGCTGTTTATCGCCGCTATTTTCTTTGCGGAAAGCATGCTTTCCTACGGAGTTTTGGCTTTGTTTGTTGCAGCGGTCATTCTTTTTTCGCGCCTGCCGGTATTAATGGTGCTGCGCAGCGTAAAGCCTTTGTGGATTATTATTTTGCTTACGCTGTTTATTCATGCTTTTACGGCTGAAGGCAGCAATGTTTTATATCAGTACGGCTTTTTCCGTTTAACGGAAGAAGGCCTTATTATGGGTATAAAAATGTCACTGCGCCTGGTATTTTTGCTGCTTATTTCGTCTATTTTAACTTTCACGACCTCGCCAATTGTGCTTACTGATGGTATTGAATCGCTGCTGCGGCCTTTTAAATGCATTGGCGTACCGGCGCACGAGCTTGCAATGATGATGACCATTGCACTGCGTTTTATACCTACTTTGATAGAAGAAACCGACCGTATAATTAAAGCGCAGACCGCGCGCGGAGCTGATTTTGACAGCGGCAGCCTGCTGCAAAGGGCAAGAAATATGCTGCCGATACTGATACCGCTTTTTATAAGCGCGTTCCGTAGGGCCGATGAACTTGCCATTGCCATGGAAGCCCGTTGTTACCGCGGCGGAGAAGGGCGCACCCGCATGCACGAGCTGGTGTATAAAACCGGCGATTTTATTGCCCTGGCAATAATTGTGCTTTTAATTGCCGTTTTGGCAGTAATGCGCTGGGGGATGGGCTTATGATGCGGACCTTCAAACTGACGGTTGCTTATGACGGCAGCGGTTATCATGGCTTTCAGCGCCAGCCGCGTGATATAACGGTGCAGCAGGTGCTGGAAGATGCCTTAAGCCGCATTACAGGCGAAGGCGTAGTGCTTGCAGGCTCCGGCAGGACCGACAGCGGCGTACACGCCAGAGGGCAGGTTGTTTCTTTTACAACCGGCTGCGGCATACCGGCTGCCAATTTAAAACGTGCCATGAACAGCATACTGCCCCCGGATATAACGGTAATTGCTTCGCAGGAAGCTGAAGAAGGTTTTCACGCACGCTTCAGCGCCAAATGGAAACGCTATTGCTACCGCATTGTGCTCAACAATGATTATGACCCGTTCATAAGAAATTATGCCTGGCAGATGCAGAACACCAAATTAAATATTGAAACTATGAACATGGCTGCAGGTTTTCTTCTGGGCACGCATGATTTTTCTTTTTTCCGCTCAAGCGGCAGCGTGCAAAGTTCGCCTGTAAAAACAATATATAAAGCCGTGTGGCAGGAAAAAGTACCGGGTGATTTGCTTTTTGTTATTGAAGGCGACGGTTTTTTATACCGTATGGTACGCAATATTGTGTGGAATCTTGCTGAAACAGGGCTCGGCAGAAAAAGTTTGGAACAGTTTAAGGAAGAACTTGATAAAGCAGAGCGCCATTTTAAAATAAGCCCGGCGCCGCCGCAGGGCCTTTACCTTGATTATGTGGGCTATACGGAATATTAGCCTTAAAAACTGCGAATTTTGCTTGACAAACAATAAGCAGATGTATAAAATATATATACGTGATTTTGTGACGTATCTTATTAGCCCCAAGATAAGTTAACAAGTCGCACTGAACAGGAAATAATTTAGGAGGGACATAAGGATGAAATCTTTTATGGCTAATCCGTCCAACATCGAACGCAAATGGTACGTTGTTGACGCAGCTGATAAAACTCTCGGCCGTCTTGCCGCAGAAGTAGCAAAAATCCTTCGTGGAAAACACAAACCGACTTTCACTCCGCATATGGATACCGGAGATCATGTAATTGTAATTAATGCAGATAAAGTAGTTCTGACCGGCAAAAAACTCGTTCAGAAAACTTATTTCCGTCACAGCGGTTATCTTGGCGGCGCAAGCTTCACTACCGCAGGCGAAATGCTTGCCAAAAACCCTGTAAGAATGGTTGAACTCGCTGTTAAAGGTATGATTCCGCACAACCGTCTTGGCAGCAGAATCTTTACCAAACTGCATGTATATGCAGGTGCTGAACATCCGCATGCAGCACAGAAACCTGAAGTTCTCGAAATTAACGTAAGATAATAACCGGAGGAGGAAACGTAAATGGCAGTAGTTACTTATAATGCGACCGGCCGTCGCAAATCTTCAGTTGCACGCGTTCGCCTGGTTCCGGGTGAAGGTAAAATCATTATCAACCAGCGTGAGCTTGATGATTACTTTGGACTGAAAACTTTGGAATTAATCGTAAACCAGCCGCTTGAACTCACCGAAACCAAAGGCAAATACGATGTGCTCGTAAATGTTATCGGCGGTGGCGTATCCGGCCAGGCAGGTGCAATCCGTCATGGTATTGCCCGCGCTCTCCTGAAAGTTGACGAAGAATTCCGTCCGGCTCTTAAAAAAGCAGGTTACCTTACTCGTGACCCGCGTGAAAAAGAACGCCGTAAATATGGTCTTAAAAAGGCCCGTAAAGCAAGCCAGTTCTCCAAACGCTGATATTTGGATATTGCTTCAAAATTCAATCCCCGAAAGCCTTATGGCTTTTGGGGATTTTTTGTATTTTACGGCGGCATTTCACATAACCTTTGCTTTTGTCAGGCAGGAGTGCTTTGAATTTGGTCGAAGTATTTATATTATAAATCTCAGGCGAGGCCTGTTTGGAGGTAAGATAATGCAAAATTATGCCGCACAGGATGAAATATTATATCATGTTGGATTATCGCGCGAAATGTTAAAAGGCGCGGAATATGCCCTTTTGCCCGGTGACCCCGGCCGTGTGGAAGCACTTGCCAAAGCGCTTGGCCCTGCGCAGTATTTAAATACGCACCGCGAATACACAAGCTGGCTGGTAGTGGTTGAAGGGCAGAATGTGCTTGTTTGTTCTACCGGCATGGGCGGGCCTTCCGTCGCTATCGGCCTGGAGGAACTGGCCCGCCTTGGCATCAAAAACTTTATCCGCGTGGGCACAACCGGCTGTATTCAGGAAAATATCAACCTTGGCGATGTTATTATTAATAACGCTGCTGTAAGGCTGGAAGGTACTTCCGCGCATTATGCGCCGCTTAATTTTCCGGCTGTGGCGTCTTTAAAACTTACCAATGCCCTTAATGATGCGGCCGCAGCTTTAAATGTACCGCATCATGTCGGTATTTCCGTTTCTTCCGATACTTTCTGGCCGGGGCAGGAGCGTTATGACAGTTTTACCGGCTATGTATGCAATGCCCTGCGCGGAACGCTTAAAGAATGGCAGGCGCTTGGCGCGCTTAATTATGAAATGGAAACGGCGGCGCTGTTTGTTGTGGCGCAGGCTTTCGGGCTTAACGCAGCTTCAATTTGCGGCGTCATTGCCAAACGCACGCAGAGCGAAAGCATTGCTCCGCCGGAAATATATGCGCTGGCATCCGAACGGTTTGGCGCTGTTGCCAAAAAGGCACTGCAAACTTTGCTGAAGGGGGAATGAGCATGTCAAGGGCAATAATTCTTTTGTTGGATTCTTTCGGCATTGGGCAGGCAGCAGATGCGGAAAGATTTGGCGATAAAGGCGCCGATACGCTTGGGCATATTTGCAGCTGGATGGCTGAAAACCGTAAAAATGAGGACGGCAGCCCTAAATTTTTATATCTGCCCAATATGGCAAGCCTTGGGCTTGAAAAAGCTGCCGAACTGAGCAGAGGGCAGCGCCTTGCCCATACTATTGCCGGTGAAAGCGCAGAAATTACCGGCGCATATACTTACGCGCAGGAAGTAAGCCGCGGTAAGGACACCCTGAGCGGCCATTGGGAAATGATGGGTGTGCCCGTTGATTTTGAATGGGGTTATTTCCCCGATAAACCGAACTGCTTTCCGCCGGAATTGGTGGAAGCAATTATAAAAAAAGGCGGTTTGCCGGGAGTTTTAGGCGAAAAACATGCTTCCGGCACAGAAATTATTAAAGAACTTGGCGAAGAACATATGCGCACCGGCAAGCCGATAATATACACCAGCGCTGACAGCGTTCTGCAAATTGCCGCGCATGAAACTGCTTTCAGGCTGGAGCGCTTATATGACTTGTGTAAAATTTGCTATGAACTTGTTAAACCGTACCGCATTGCCCGTATTATTGCGCGCCCGTTTGTAGGCAGCTGCGCTGCTGATTTTGTGCGTACCGGCAACAGGCATGATTATGCCGTGCCTGCGCCGGAACCTACCTTGCTTGACAAACTGACGGCGGCAGGCGGAAATGTTTATGCTGTCGGCAAAATTGCCGATATTTTTGCCCACCGCGGCATAACCAAACATTATCCGGCGGCAGGGCTGGAAAATATTTTTAACGCCAGCAGCAGTGCCGTTGCGGATGCGCCGGATAATACGCTGGTTTTCAGTAATTTTGTCGATTTTGATTCTTCGTACGGGCACAGGCGCAATGCTCTGGGTTATGGTGAAGCGCTGGAATATTTTGACAGCCGCCTGCCGGAAATACTGGCACAGCTGAAAAAAGATGATTTGCTGCTTATTACCGCAGACCATGGCTGCGATCCGACCTGGAAAGGCAGTGACCATACGCGCGAGCATATACCGGTACTGTTTTACGGCAGCGGCATAAAACCGCAGCAGTTAGAGCCCATGCCATCTTTTTCCTGCATTGGGCAGACAATAGCCGCACATCTGGGGCTTGCCCCGCTTGCTCATGGCACGGCCGCAGCATTTAAATAAACCGGAGGGGTGAAAAATAATGAAAAAGCTTAATTTGTTTTTTATGCTTGCTGTAATATGCTTAACTTTTACCGGCGCTGCGCCGAAGGCTTTTGCTGCCTTTGCAGAACAGCCCGCCACGCTTGTAGTATTTGACCGCAGCGGCAACGTAACGCAGGACGTGTACCGCATTTGGCGCGAACCTGTAAGATGGGCTTATCATTTCCCGGATTTTAAAATGGTAGACAACGCTCCGGCCAAAGCCGCTGCTGCCGAAAAACTTTTTACACCGCAGGGAAAAGTAAAAATTGATGCCAATGTAATGAAAAGCATTGCCGAAGAAGCACAGATAGAAGCTCTTGTGCTTGTTATGGTTGATGACCTCGATTCTTATATGGTTAACAGGTTTTTCGGCTTCCATGATGATTTTGACGATACTTACGTTGAAACTATTGCCAATGCGGATATTTATGTATACAGGCACGACGGCAACAGGTTCTCCAAAAAAGAAATTTACGAGCGTGATGTAGAGCCTATGGGCAACCAGAAAGACCCGGTAGACATTATGAAATGGGCAATCTGCAAACAGGTGAACCTGATGGAAGGACGCCCGATTATAGAATAAACATACAAAATATTGCGGTTTTAAAAAGTTAAATATACAATATTTTGTAGAAAGGGCTTTACAAATAATTATTATTGCTTTATAATTAGGTCATGAAACAAGTTTGAGGAGTGAGTTTTATGACATACGAAATGGACGGTATTAAAGTTAATTGTGCGGAAGGTATTTCAAAAGAAGAAGCAGCTGTTTATTTAAAAGACCAGCTGCAGGTACGCCCGCATGAAACCCTGCTTTCTTTGGATTTAAGCCTTAAAGGCGATAATGTTGTTGTAAAACCGCATTATGATACCATTGTAAGAGTCCGCAGAATTACGGGCTATCTCAGTACACTGCCGCGCTTTAACGATGCCAAAAAGGCTGAAGTTGCCGACCGCGTATGCCATCTGCACTGATATAAATAAACTGCCTCCGTGCCGTACAGGTATGGAGGCTTTTTTATTTTACCGCGTTATTGTATAATATTTGTAAAAAAACAAAGGAGCAGCTTATGCGCAATTACACAAAAATATATATTACCCCCAAAGGCGAGCGTGCCGCAAGAAGCGGCCATCCCTGGGTATATGCAGATGAAATTACCAATATTGAAGGAACTTATGCCAATGGCGATTTGGTTGATGTTGTAACCAATAAAGGAAAATATCTTGGTACGGGTTTTATTAACGATAATTCCAAAATTAAAGTACGCATTATTTCCACCAATACCAACGATAAATTCGATACAGCTTTCTGGCAGCGCCGTTTGCAGTATGCTGTCGATTACCGCCGCACGGTAATGCCGGACGATGATTTTAAATGCTGCCGCCTTATTTTTGGCGAGGCAGATATGTTTCCGGGCCTTACGGTAGACCGCTTTAACGATATTTTGGTAACGCAGACTCTTTCTCTGGGCATAGAACTGCGCAAAGAAGAAATTTTCCCCATGCTGATACAGATTCTGCGCAGCAGCGGTGAAAATATCCGCGGTATTTATGAGCGCAATGATGTAAAAATACGCGAACTGGAAGGCATGGCAGAAAACAAGGGCTGGTTTATGCCCGAAACAGTGGAAGATAAAAATACCGTAACGGAAATAGTTGAAAACGGCATCCGTTACAGCGTAGATGTTGAAAACGGACAGAAAACAGGCTTTTTCCTCGACCAGAAATATAACCGCCAGGCTGTGGCACGCATTGCCAAGGGCAAGCATGTGCTTGATTGCTTTACGCATACCGGCGCTTTTGCGCTTAATGCCGCTGCCGGAGGAGCGGCGTCCGTAACGGCGGTGGATGTTTCTGCCGAAGCTGTGCGCATGACAGGTATTAATGCGGAAAAGAACGGTTTTAAAGACATTGTTAAACCGCTTGAAGCGAATGTTTTTGATTTATTAACAAAACTGGCAGAAGAAAAATCCTACGCTTATGATTTTATTATTTTAGACCCGCCTGCCTTTACAAAATCGGGCAGCACGGTTAAAAATGCCATCCGCGGCTATAAAGAAATAAATTTAAAAGCCATGAAACTTTTGCCTCGCGGAGGTTATCTGGCAACCTGCTCCTGCTCGCATTTTATGAAAGAGGAATATTTTGTGCAGATGCTTAAGGACGCCGCGCGTGATGCCAGCGTCAGCCTGCGCCAGATTGAAGCGCGCCAGCAGTCGCCGGACCATCCGGTTTTATGGAATGTGCCGGAAACCTATTATTTAAAATTTTATATTTTCCAGGTTGTGTAAGAGGGGAGAACAATGCAAGAAAAACTGCATAAATTAATGTTGGCGATGATTGCCTACAACAGCGGCGACGCTAAACGCATTCAGCATTTTATAAAGGTTCACGCCTTGGCAAAACTCATCGGTGAAGAAGAAAAACTGGACGCTAAAACGTTGTATATTTTGGAAGCCGCCGCACTGACGCACGATATCGGCATCCGCAACAGCGAAAAGAAATACGGCACCTGTACCGGCAAACAACAGGAAGTTGAAGGCCCGCCTGAAGCGGAAAAGCTGCTGCAAAGCCTTGGCTTTGGTGCTGACGTTACGGAGCGCGTATGCTGGCTGATTGCGCACCACCACACATATAACAATATTGAAGGTAATGATTACCAAATTTTGGTGGAAGCAGATTTTTTGGTAAACCTGTATGAAGATAACGTTAGCCTTGAAGCCGTTAAAACAGCGTACAGCCGTATTTTTAAAACAAAGGCCGGCAAAAATATCTGCCGTACAATGTACGAATTGACGGATTAAAAAGACATACTGTTAAGTTTTTTACGTTTTTAAGCGGATGCAGTTTAGCATTTTGGTTAAATTCATTTAAAAACTGTACAAATTTTCTGATATAGTGTATCATATTAGTAATTATAATTTTAGGAGGCTTATTTTTATGAGCAAAGCTGAAAAGTTTGACAAATTTCTGGAAGAAAATAAAATTACCTGCTTTTCAAAAGAGGAGGTAAAAAACGACCTGCATACTGTGGTATACCGCGCACATATGGAAGTAAGCGGGCAAATGCTGCCGACAATGGTTGTTGCCGATGACAGCATTTATACCATGATTCAGGTTCGTGTTGCTGCTTCCGTAGTAAACGAAGGCAACAAACAGGCTGTGCTGGAGCATATCAACGCCATGAATGGCAAATACAAAGTATTCAAATATTATGTTGCCGATAACGGCGATATCTGCCTGGACAGCTGCCTTACCGATACGGAAGAAAGCTTTGACCCGCGCCTTGTACATACCGTTATTGATGTAATTTTAAGGCATTTAACGGAAGAATATCCTAATTTAATGAGCCTTGTATGGGCTAAATAATTGTTTTAACAGGAGTTGGTTAATATATGGATCCTCTTGGGTCTGTGGTTGAGTGTATTATTGTTTTAGTCCTTATTTTATTGAACGGTTTATTGTCAATGCTGGAAATGGCGGTGGTGTCCTCGCGTAAAAGCCGCCTGGAACAGCTGGCGGAAGAAGGCAGCAAAAGCGCTGCTTATATCAGCAAACTGGCAGAGGAGCCGACTGTATTTTTATCTACCGTGCAGATAGGCATTACGCTTGTCGGCATCGGCACAGGCGTATACAGCGGCGCCATGCTGGCGGCACCGCTTGAAGTGCTGCTGCGTAAAATTCCTTTTATGGTGCCTTACGCCGCATTTGTATCATATTCAACGGTTGTTGTGCTGGTAACGTATTTAAGCCTTGTTTTGGGCGAACTGCTGCCGAAAAAACTGGCTTTGAACAATCCCGAAAAAATGGCAATGTTCTTTGCCCGTTTTATTAAAACCTTAATTACGGTTTTCCGTCCGCTTACCATCTTTTTAAGCGTATCAACAACAGTTCTGTTAAGGGTTATCGGCGTTAAGCCTAACGAAGAACCGCCTGTAACGGAAGAAGAAGTGCGCGTTTTAATTGAGCAGGGGCGCGAACACGGCGTTTTTGATGACCGTGAGCAAATGATGATTGAAAACGTGTTTGCTCTTGACGATTTGCGCGTCAGCGAAATTATGACGCCGCGCACCAAAATTGAATGGCTTGATTTAAACGACACGGCAGATGTACAATTTTCTGAAATGTCAGACAAGATGTATTCCTGTTTTGTTGTGGCGGAAAATGATTTGGAACATGTTGCCGGTGTTGTTTATACCAAAAAAGTTTTTGCGTCGTGGCTGCACGGCGGCGAACGCAACCTGCGCAAATTCATTCAGCAGCCGCTTTATGTGCCGGAGGCCATGCACACGCAGAGCCTTTTGGATATGTTTAAGGTAAAGCGCATAAAAGTGGCACTGGTTATGGATGAATTCGGCGGGCTGGCCGGTATGGTAACGTTAAGGGACGTTATCGAGCATCTTGTTGGTGATTTGCCTTCTTACGATGAAGACGTTAAGCAGGAAATTGTAAAACGTGATGACGGAAGCTGGCTGGTAGACGGCATGCTGCCTGTTTCGGAATTTAAAGATTATTTTGAATTCGAAGAACTGCCGCTGGAAGAAAAGAACGGCTATAATACGGTTGCCGGGTTTGTGGTTACAAATATCGGGCATATTCCTCAGGCCGGCAATTACTTTGTTTGGGAAGGCTACCGTTTTGAAGTTATTGACATGGACGGCACCCGCGTTGATAAGGTGATGGTTACGCAGGTACCGCAGCAAGAACCGGAAACTGATGATGAAGATTAAAACAAACATTAAATGACAATGGTGTCATGAAGTGGGGAGGAGTCGTAATTGGTACTTTTTATTGTAGTTGCAAGTGCAATAATTTTACTCGCTGCATATTTTACTTATGGCAAATTCCTTGCCAACACAGTTTTTAAGCTGGATGACAAAAATCCCGTTCCTTCCGTGGAAATGGAAGACGGCGTTGACTATGTGCCTGCCAAAAAAGGCATGCTGCTGGGGCAGCATTTTTCGGCCATTGCCGCGGCAGGGCCTATTAACGGGCCTATTCTGGCCGCAGTTATTTACGGCTGGGCGCCTGCACTTTTGTGGGTAATTTTGGGCTGCATTTTTATCGGCGGCATTCACGATATGGGCAGCCTTGTTGCCTCCGTGCGCCATAAGGCAAAATCCATTACCGAAGTTGTGCGCCTTAATGTATCGCAGCGCGCGTGGATTTTGTTTATGATTTTTGTATGGATTACGCTTGTTTATGTTATTGTGGCATTTACCGATATTACGGCATCGTCTTTTGTCGGCAACGTAACGCTGGAAAACGGCGAAGTTGTTTCCGGCGCCGGTATTGCAAGTTCTTCTGCAATGTATCTGGCTTTGCCGATTATTATGGGCCTGTTAATGCGCTTTGGCGGCTTAAAAGAAGGTTTGGCAGTAGCAATTTTCCTGCCTCTGGTTGGCGTTGCCATTTGGGCAGGCCAGTCTTTGCCGCTTAGCCTGCCTGTTGCAGACCCGGCCACTGCCCAGAAAATCTGGGGCGTTTTAATTCTGGTTTACTGCCTTGTTGCTGCAATGATGCCGATGTGGCTTCTGCTGCAGCCCCGCGGTGCGCTTGGCGGTTACTTCCTTTACATTGCCCTTGTTGTAGCGGCAATCGGCATTATGTTTGGCGGCTATGAAATTAATTATCCCGCCTTTACCAATCTTAATCCCGACGGCAGCCTTGGCGAACATTTCTGGACGCCGATGTTCCCGATACTTTTCATCACCATTGCCTGCGGTGCCTGCTCCGGCTTCCATGCCCTCGTATCTTCCGGCACCAGCAGCAAGCAGCTTGCCAAAGAAACGGACGCAACTGCCATTGGCTACGGCGCAATGCTGCTTGAAGGCATGGTTGCAGTAGTTTCCATCGTCTGCGTTATGATTCTTGCCAAAGATTCCGAACTTATTACCAAAGCGCCTAACTTTATTTACGCTATGGGCATCGGCAGCTTTATGGAACTTATCGGTATTCCGGCTGCGTTCGGCATCAGCTTTGGCCTGATGGCGTTTACTACCTTTGTTTACGACACGCTTGACGTTTGCACCCGCCTTGGCCGTTACGTTATTGAAGAACTTACCGGCTGGCGCGATATGAAGGGCAAAGTGCTGGGAACTGTGCTTACTTCCGCAGTGCCTATTTTCTTCATCTTCCAAACCATGACGGATGCCAAAGGCAACGTAATTCCGGCATGGAAAACCTTCTGGAATACTTTTGGTGCTTCCAACCAGCTGTTGGCAGCGCTGGCACTTATCGGCATCAGCATCTGGCTGTATAATACCCGCCGCAATTCCAAGGTATGGATGGCTGCGTGCATTCCGGCTGTTCTTATGTTCTTAATGTCCAACTGGGCGCTCCTGCTCAGCATTTATGAAGGCTGGGTACTTGGCCTTGGGCATCCTGCCGTACCGGTAGTATCCGTAATTTTGGTAATACTTTCCGTACTGGTAGCGGTTGAAACCATTTATTCCGTAAGTAAAAGCAAAGCCCAAATTCAAAAAGAGCAATAAGGCTTGACATAATTTTTAAAACTAATTATAATAATTTCCAACAACATATTTTTCACCTGAAAAACTGTGAAGGGAATAAGATAAACCCCAACGCCTTCAGAGAGCTGCCGGAAGGTGCAAGGCAGCGGCAAAGGTTTATGTATAGCTCATCCCGGAGTTGCCCGCCCGATATGTAGGGCCGGACGTTTGGCCGCGTTATAAAGCCGGGCCTTGTTGGAGGCTGCTGAGGGCCGCGTCTGCGGCTGAAATTAGGGTGGTACCGCGTGGAATTATTCCCCGCCCCTATGCTTTGTAGGGAGCGGGGATTTTTGTTTCTCCGCTCAAATAAAAACGAACGGAGGTTATTAAAATGCAGTATGCAAACAAAAAGTACATTCCATTTCAGCCTGTAAAAATGACAAACCGCGAATGGCCGGATAAAGTAATTACCAAAGCTCCGGTATGGTGCAGCGTAGATTTGCGCGACGGCAACCAGGCATTGGTTACGCCCATGCAGCTTGATGAAAAGCTTTTAATGTTTAAAACACTGGTCGATATCGGCTTTAAAGAAATCGAAGTTGGTTTTCCTTCTGCTTCCGATACAGAATATGAAATTCTGCGCACGTTAATAGAAGGCAACTATATTCCAGATGATGTAACCGTGCAGGTACTGGTTCAGGCTCGTGCCGAACTTATCAAAAAAACTTTTGAAGCCGTTAAAGGCGCTAAAAACGTTATTATACATTTTTATAATTCAACCTCAACTTTGCAGCGCAAAGTAGTGTTTAAAAAAGATATGGACGGCATTGTAGATATCGCCGTGGAGGGCGCACGCCTTATCCGCAAATTAACGGAAGAAGAAGTTGCCAAAAGCGGCATGAACATCCGTTATGAATATTCTCCCGAAAGCTTTACCGGAACGGAAATAGATTTTTCCATCCGCATTTGCGAAGAAGTTATGCGTGAACTTGGCGCAACCAAAGAAAACCCGGTTATTTTAAACCTGCCTTCAACGGTAGAAATGTCCACACCCAACACTTATGCCGACCAGATTGAATACTTCTGCAAAAACCTGCATAACAGGGAAGCTGCCATCGTAAGCATTCATCCGCATAATGACCGCGGCACGGCAGTTGCTTCGGCAGAACTTGCCATCATGGCCGGAGCAGAACGTGTGGAAGGCACGCTGTTCGGCAACGGCGAGCGTACCGGCAACCTTGACCTTGTAACAGTTGCGCTCAATATGTTCACTCAGGGTGTAGACCCGCAGCTTGATTTCAGTAATATTCTGGAAATTAAAAATATTTACGAAAAATGCACCAAAATGCACGTGCATGAACGCCAGCCCTATGCCGGCGAACTTGCTTTTACCGCTTTTTCTGGCTCTCATCAGGATGCAATCCGCAAAGGCTACGATTATATGGAAAATTCCAAAACTCCGTATTGGGAAGTACCCTATCTGCCAATTAACCCTGCGGATGTTAACCGTGAATATGAACCTGTTATCCGCATTAACAGCCAGTCCGGCAAGGGCGGCGCAGCCTTTGTGCTGGAACATGCCTGCGGTTACCGCCTTCCGAAAGAGATGCACCCGGAATTTGGCGCAATCGTCAAGGCGGCGTCGGATGCTTACGGCGACGAACTGAAAGAACAGCAGATTGTAGAGCTCTTTAATAAAGAATATACTGAGTTTAAAGGCAAATACACGCTGCTCCAGCACCGCTTTACGGAACTGCGCGATATGGACGGCACCACGGAAACCCGCTTTGAAGGATATATTAATGAAAACGGCGCCATCAAGATGATTGTTGGCAGCGGCAACGGCCCGATTGACAGCTTCTTCCAGGCACTTTCGAGTATCGGCATTACCGGTTACGAATTTGTAAACTACCATGAACACGCTATTAGCCGCGGCAGTGATGCGCTCGGTATTTGCTATATTGAACTCAAAGTCCCCGGCAATGGACATATATTTGGCGTAGGCATCAACGCCAACATCAACGTAGCGGCAATTCAGGGCATACTCTGTGCAATTAACCGTGCGGAAGCACACCATACGCAGGCGTAAAGTCAGTATTTGAAAATCCTGCTCGGGCTGCGTGGATTGAAATATCACAATGTCATGCACATTATCAAGCACGTTGTTGCAGCACGCATAAGCAGCGTCTAGTAAATTATGTTACTATGGCCGCATTTTCCGCAGATAATTCAAACCTTTGTATTTTTAGCCTGAAAAACAAAATATATAAATTACTTAAATAACAAAACACTCCCTTTTTATTCAACTGATTTTAGCTGATAAAAGGGGAGTGTTCGTTTTTTACTTATTCCTTATTTTTTACTTCAAATACTCATCAAAGAAGTTTTCAATTTTATCGAACGGAATGGCGTTTTTGCCGCCGCCGTCATACAGGTCGGTGTGAACTGCGCCGGGGATGATTAACAGTTCCTTATTTTCGGTGTAGGGGTTGCCGTCAATCATATTTTTGTAGGCGTCTTTGCTGAAGTAAACGGAATGTGCTTTTTCGCCATGGATAATCAGTACTGCGCTGCGGATTTCGTTGCTGTATGCCAAAATCGGCTGGTTTAAAAAGCTCATGGTGCCGGTAACGTTCCAGCCGCCGTTAGAGTTTAAAGAGCGTGGATGATAGCCGCGTTTTGTTTTGTAGTAATCGTAATAATCTTTTACAAAAAACGGCGCATCTGCCGGGAGCGGGTCTGCTACGCCGCCGCCAAGTTTGCAAGTGCCGGCTTTGTAGTCTTCGGTGCGCTGTGCGTTCAGCGCCTGGCGTTTGGCGTAGCGCGCATCACTGCTGTTTTCGGCGTCAAAATAACCGTTGGCATTCACGCGTGACATATCATACATGGTGCTGGTTACGGTAGCTTTAATGCGGGTATCCAGCGCGGCGGTGTTCAGTGCCATGCCGCCCCAGCCGCAAATGCCGATAATGCCGATTTTATCAGGGTCAACCATTTCATTTGCTGCAAGGTAGTCTACAGCTGCCTGAAAATCCTCGGTGTTAATATCGGGTGAAGCCATATAGCGGGGCTGGCCGCCGCTTTCACCGGTAAAGGAAGGGTCGAAGACAATGGTTAAAAAGCCGCGCTTTGCCATTTCCTGCGCATAAAAGCCGGAGGCCTGTTCCTTAACTGCGCCAAACGGGCCGCAAACAGCAATGGCGGGCAGTTTGCCCTGCACGTTTTTGGGAACATACATATCTGCTGCCAGCGTAATGCCGTAACGGTTGCGGAAGGTTATTTTACTGTGATTTACTTTATCGCTTTGCGGAAAAATTTTGTCCCATTCCTGAGTTAAATTAAGCTGTGCTGTCATGTTCGTATCAGTCCTTTCAGCGGTAATTGCCGTGCCTGCCGGTGCGGCGTAAGCTGCGGCTGCGCCTGTGCAAAGCAAAAGCGACAGGCCGAGTGCTGTAAAAAGCTTCATACTGCTCATCCTTTCTTACATATTAGCAGGGGCTGTGTTTTTTAGCTGGTAAAGCAAAAAATCCAGCAGGTCTACTTTTTGTTCTGTCCGGTGGAGTTCTGCCAAAAGCAGGTGTTTATGGCGGCGCAGCAGCAGGGCTGCGTTTTGGGTATCGCCGCTTCGCAGCAGCTGCATAACAGTATCGGTCAGTTCGGTGCTGCACCCTAACTCCCGCAGGCTGTTTTGGTAATCTGCTAATTTTATCTGCTGCATTTGTGCACCTCTTTTCTGTTTTTATTATAGCCCGGCGGCGATTTTTGCGCTAATGGTAAAAACTCATATAGTGATATGAAATAAATTCAATTCATGCTATAATAAACTTATGGAGGTTTTAGTATGGAAATCAGAACCTTGCGCTATTTTTTAGAGGCGGCGCGCGAAGAAAATATGTCCAAAGCGGCGGAGCGGATGCACATATCGCAGTCGGCACTTTCCAAACAGTTAAAAGGGCTGGAGGAGGAGCTGGGCAAAAAGCTGTTTGTGCGGCACAGCTTTTCGATTGAGCTGACGGAAGAAGGGATGCTTCTGCGCAAACGCGCGGAAGATTTGCTTTCGATGGCGGATAAAATAACGGCGGAGTTTGCCTCAATGGATGACATTATCGGCGGCAATATTTATTTCGGCTGTGCGGAATCGTACCAAATCCAGCATTTGGCGGCTTTAATAAAGCGTTTTAAAAAGCAGTACCCGGGGTTTCATTACCATATTACCAGCGGCGATACAGAGCAGGTAACGGAAAAGCTGGATAAAGGGCTTTTAGATTTTGCCGTGCTGGTGGAACAACCGGATTATGCAAAATACAATGTTGTTAAAATGCCTGAATCAGACCGTTGGGGGCTGGTAATGCCTGCCGGGTGCGCACTGGCGCAGAAAGATTGCATTACTTTTGAAGATTTGCTCGGGCTGCCGCTGTTTTGTTCCGGGCAGGGGTGGCACGCCGATTTACCGCTGTGGTGCGGTGAGCGCATTAACGAGCTGACGCTGGAAGGTTCATTCCGGCTGTCGTACAATGCTTCTGTTTTTACTCGGGAAGGGCTGGGCTATTTATTAACCTTTGAACATCTGGTTAATACCAGCAGTGAAAGCGGGCTTGTGTTCCGCCCGCTGTACCCGGAGCTGACAACGGATATGTTTATTATCTGGAAGAAACATCAGGTATTTACGCCAATTGCCGAACGTTTTATTAACGAGCTGCAAAAAGAATTTGGGAGAAATAATTAAAGTTTTAGGATATCAGCCTGAAAAGTGAAAATGCAAAAGTTTTTAAATTGATAATCGAAAAACGCAGAAAAATTTGATAGAATTAAAAATATAAAAAGAGTTAAAAAATTTTTAAGGAGAAAAACTATGCGTACAGTTGCCTGTTTTGGCGATTCTTTAATTTTTGGTTTTCCGTATGGCCCTAAAGAGTCATGGATTGCGGAAGTTGAGGCAGAAACCGGCGTAACCATGCTTAATTACGGCGTGTGCGGCGATTGCTGTGACGATATTGTGTACCGCCTGAAAAATATGTATCTGCCTGAGCAGGTTGAAGCTGTTTTATTTTGGGGCGGAGCCAACGACATTTTAAACGGACGCCCGCAGGGCTTTGTTATTGATGATTTGAAACGTGCGGCGGAATTTTGTGCGGCAAAAAAATGGCCGCTGGCTTTTGTGCTGCCTCTGTTTTCGGCTGACGACGATTTTAACGCAAGGGCAGAGCTTTTGCGCCGCCGTATGCAGCTTGAGTTCGGCGGGAAAGTATTTTTGCTTGATTTGCAGGAGGCTGTTGGCGAAACTGACAGAGAATTGCAGGCTGCGTATTTTGACGGCATTCACCCTACCATAGCGACCTATAAAAAACTTGGCATGTGCGCTTCGCAGCTTTTGGCAGGCTGGCTGAAAGGCGAATGATTTGCTTTAAAGAGGCGGCATGGGGTATAATAATAGATAATAATAAAATGGCTTTAACAGGCCTTAAAATATGATACAGGAGATTTTATAATGTTTATTGACAGAGCGAGAATTTATGTGGAGGCAGGCGCCGGCGGCGACGGCATGAGCAGCTTCCGCAGAGAAAAATTTGTAGAAAAGGGCGGCCCTAACGGCGGCAACGGCGGACGCGGCGGCAGCGTTATTCTGCGTGCCGATAAAAACCTTAACACGCTGATTGACTTCCGCTATAAACGCAAATTTGTTGCAAAGCGCGGCGGACAGGGCGGCAACAGCAATTGCACCGGGCACAGGGCGGATGATGTTATTGTAAAGGTGCCTATGGGCACGCTGGTGCGCGATGACGCAACCGGTGTACGCCTGGCTGACCTTATTGAGGACGGGCAGGAATACGTTGTTGCCAAAGGAGGGCGCGGCGGCAAAGGCAATGCCTGCTATGCAACGTCTACCAACCGTGCGCCTACTTTTGCCGAAAAAGGCGAACCCGGTGAAAACCGCTGGGTTAAGCTGGAGCTTAAACTTTTGGCGGATGTAGGGCTTGTAGGCTATCCCAGCGTAGGCAAATCAAGCATTATTGCGCAGGTATCGGCAGCAAGGCCGGAAATTGCAGCGTACCATTTTACCACGCTGACCCCGGTGCTTGGCGTGGTGCGTATCGACGCCGAACGCAGCTTTGTGCTGGCAGATATTCCGGGGCTTATTGAAGGCGCGCATCAGGGCGTTGGCCTTGGGTATGACTTTTTGCGCCATGTGGAACGCACAAAGGTGCTTTTGCACGTGCTTGATGTTTCCGGTACGGACGGGCGCGACCCGATTGACGATTTTGAAAAAATTAATTTTGAACTGAAAGAATACAGCGACAAGCTGGCACGCCGCAAGCAGCTTGTTGTTGCCAATAAAATGGACTTGCCCGAAGGCAGGGAGAATTTTGAGCGCGTAAAAAAATACGTTGAAGAAAAAGGTTTTGAAATTATGCCGGTATCGGCAGCAACTGGCGACGGTTTGCAGGCATTGATGTTTAAGGCTTATGAAATGCTGCAGGATTTTGTTCCGGAAGAAGACGAAGAAGAAAACCTGCTTATTGAAGAAATTGACCCGGACAGCTTTGAAGTAGTGCCCGGCAACGATACTGATTTTGAGGTGCGCGGTAAAAATATTGAGCGCCTTGTTGCCATGACGAATTTTGACAATGATGAAGCGTTGTACCGTTTCCAGCTTATCTGGAAAAGCCTGAAAATTGATGATGCCCTGAAGGAAGCAGGCATTACCGAAGGACAGACTGTGCGTATACGCGACATGGTATTTGAATTTAAAGAATATTAAATGGGGTGAGGGGTATGGTTTTACAGCGGAGTGATTTGAAAAAAGCCAAAAGGGTTGTTGTTAAGGTAGGTTCAAGCACAATTACCCATCAAAACGGCAAACGCGATTTTGGGCGTATTGACAGGCTGGCGCGTGAGATGTCTGATTTGCATAATCAGGGGCGCGAGATGATTCTGGTAACGTCCGGTGCGGTTGCTGTTGGGGTGGACAGGCTGGGGCTTCCCGAAAAGCCGCGTACCATACCCGGAAAGCAGGCTGCTGCCGCAATAGGGCAGGGCATTTTAATGCATACTTACGAAAAGTTCTTTGCCGAATACGGGCAGATTGTGGCGCAGGTACTTTTAACGCGTATGGAGGCCATTGACCGCCACCGTTATACCAACGCGCGCAACACTTTTATGGAACTTTTGAAAAACGGTGTTATTCCCATTGTTAACGAAAATGACGTAGTTGCGCTGGATGAACTGAAAATAGGCGATAACGATAATATGTCGGCGCTGGTTGCCGGAATTACCGACGCCGATCTGGTTATAATATTATCTGATGTGGAAGGGCTTTATACGGCCAACCCGCAGACGCATCCGGAAGCAAAACTCATCAGCCAGATTGAAGAAATTACGCCTGAGGTAGAAGCGTTAGCCGGTGGCGCAGGCAGCTCCGTTGGCACTGGCGGCATGTTTACCAAGCTGCAGGCGGCAAAAAATGCCACAAGTTCCGGCATTAACATGGTTATTGCCAGCGGCAGCGAAAAAGATGTTATTGCGCGTATTTTAAACGGCGAGGAAATCGGCACGCTGTTTGCATCGAAAGAAAACCGTCTGCAGTTCCGCAAACGCTGGCTGGCGTTCGGCGCACGCATTATGGGCAAAATTATTGTTGATGACGGCTGCGTAAAGGCAATTAAAAAAGCTGGCGGATGCAGTATTTTACCGGCAGGCATAAGCGGTGTGGAAGGTGATTTTGAAGCTGGCAACACCGTAAGCGTTGTTACGCAGGACGGGTTTGAGCTGGCAAGGGGGTTATGCCACTATTCTTCTGATGAATTGCAGAAGATAAAGGGCTGCAAAACATACCATATAGAAAAAATTCTTGGCCACAAGAATTTTGATGAAGTAATTCACCGCGATGATTTGGTAATTTTAAATTAGGAGGCTGACATGATGACTACATTTGAACTGGTAAGAGCTAAAGCAGAAGCGGCTCATAAAGCTGCGTGCGCACTGGGCGTAGTATCGGCAGCTGTAAAAAACAAGGCACTGCTGGCTATGGCGGATGCGCTTCTGGCAAAAACGGATTTTATTATTGAAGCCAATGACAGGGATATGCAGGCTGCCAGAGAAAACGGCATGAAAGAATCCATGCAGGACAGGCTGCGCCTTACGCCCGAACGTATTGAAGGCATGGCGGAAGGTTTGCGCCAGGTAGCGGCGTTGCCTGACCCTGTCGGCAATGTTATAGGCGGGCAAACGCTGGCTAACGGGCTTAAAATTACCAAAGTACGTGTGCCGCTCGGCGTTATCGGCATTATTTATGAAGCACGCCCCAATGTAACGGCAGACGCTATCGGCCTGTGCTTAAAATCCGGCAACGCAGTTGTGTTAAAAGGCGGCAGCGAAGCCATGCAGTCTAACATGGCGGTTGCAGGCGTGCTTACCGAAGCCGCTGAAGCAGCAGGCATACCGCAGGGGGCAATTCAGTTTATTGATACTGCCGACCGTGCTGCGGTAACGGCGTTAATTAAACTTAACGATTTTGTTGATGTAGTAATTCCGCGCGGTGGTGCAGGCTTAATTAAGGCGGTTGTACAAAATGCTACTGTGCCCGTTATTGAAACCGGCAGCGGAGTATGCCATACTTACGTGGATGCAGCGGCAGACTGCGCTATGGCGCGCAAAATTGCCTTTAATGCCAAAGTGCAGCGCCCTTCCGTATGCAACGCCATGGAAACGCTTTTGGTGCATAAAGATGTGGCAGGTAAGTTTTTGCCGCAGATGCTGGACGAATATTTTAAAGCGGGCGTAACTGTTTTTGGCTGCCCGGCAACGCAGGAGTTTGATGAACGCGTACAGCCTGCAACGGAAGAAGACTGGGCAACGGAATACGGCGATTTGCGCCTTTCCGTTAAAATTGTGGAAAGTATTGACGAAGCGCTGGAACATATTGCCAAATACGGCACTAAACACTCCGAATGCATTGTAACCGAAGATTACAACGCGGCGCGTAAATTCCAGGACTGCGTAGACGCGGCGGCGGTATATGTTAACGCGTCAACACGTTTTACGGACGGCTTTGAGTTCGGCTTCGGTGCGGAAATCGGCATTAGCACGCAGAAGCTGCATGCGCGCGGGCCTATGGCTTTGCCGGAACTTACTTCGTATAAATTCCTTATTAACGGCAGCGGGCAAACCCGCGGTTAATAAGTGCGGAGGTTAAAATGGAAGAAATTGAACAGGAAGTGCTGGATTTATTACAGCGCAAAACTGATAATACGGATGAGCTTACCGTACGCTTCCGCAATGCGGTAATGCTTGAGCGTGTTAAGAAAAAACTGCTTGGCATACCTGTGGCACGTTACGATAAAGAAAAACGCCGCGCATATCTTGAATATCCCGACGGCAGAAAAGTGTATGAAGATGAACAATGATAAAAAGCCGGAAATAATTGTTTTTGCCGGGCCCAACGGCAGCGGCAAAACAACTGTTACCATGCTTGCCAAAATAATTCAGCCGTATATTAATGCGGATGAAATAAAAAAGAACTTGCTGTGCGAAGATTTGGAAGCGGCCAAAATTGCCGAAAGCCTGCGTGAAAAAGCACTGGCGCAGAAACAGAGCTTTACGTTTGAAACAGTGCTTTCAACACGCCGCAACCTTGATTTGCTGCACCGCGCCAAAGAACAGGGCTATTTTATAAGGTGCATTTATGTTTTAACGGTTGACCCGGCAATTAATGTGTACCGCGTGTTTTCGCGCGTGGCGTCGGGCGGGCATCCTGTGCCGAAAGATAAAATTATTTCGCGCTGGCATAAAGCGCTGGGGCTGGTGCCGGAACTTATCGGCGTGTGCGATATTGTGCATATGTATGATAACTCGGACGAGCCGTTCAGAATTTTTAAAAAGCGCAAAACGGAAACCTTTACCTGGCCGTGCGATTTATGGCCGCAGGAGGCCATTGAAAAACTTATAAATACCGGAACAACAAGTATAGAATGTAAATAATATAAGACCCGGAAGCCTTTATACGGTTTCCGGTATTTTTTTTGTGCTAAGTTAAGTAAAAATAAAGCAGTATTAAAAACAAAACAAACAAAATACGCTAAAGTAAAACCTTGGTAAAAAATGCCCTGCGGCGCTTGCAGATACGGAAAAAGATTTGTAAGATAAAAATAAAGTTAGCTATGGGAAACAGGTGCGGAAATGAAGGCGGATTTACATATACATTCTGTATTTTCGGACGGCAGTGACAGCAGAGAGAGTATTTTACAAAAGGCTGCTGCTGTTGGAATTAAGGTTTTGGCATTTACTGAACATGACACAACAGAAGGCTGGAAGGAAAGCATTGCGCTTGGCAGAAGGTACGGAATAACTGTACTGCCGGGCGTGGAAATATCTGCATGCGACGCTGAAACAGGCAAAAAGGTACATATTTTAGGCTACGGTTTTAAAAGTGCAGATGCCATAAACGCTTTATGCAGGCCTGTTGCCGAAGCGCGGCATGAAAATTCACTGCAAAAAATAAAAGTGCTGCAAAAATTTGGGTATAAAATAACGGAAGCAGACGTTTTGCCCTATGCCCATAAATATATTTTTAAAAAGCACATAGTCCGCTATTTATTTAAAAGCGGGCAGGAAGATAAAATATTCGGGCATGTTTATCATAAAATTTTTCACGGCGGCGGGCCTGGGGATTTTGGCATAAAGTATGTAAATGCCGCCGGCGCTGTAAAAGTAATAACGGAAAGCGGCGGCAAAGCGGTGCTGGCGCATCCGGGGCAGCAAAATAATTTTGAAATACTGCCGGAATTAAAAAGGGCTGGCTTATGGGGAATTGAACTTAAGCATCCGGTGCATAATGCCTACTGGCAGAAAATTGTATTGCAGGCAGCGGCAGATTACGGCTTATTTTGTACCGGCGGCAGCGACTGCCACGGAATTTATTCCGAAAAATACCACGCGGTTGGTTCCAATTTATGCCCTGCGGCAGCGGCCGAAGAATTGCTGAAATAGAATAAAAACTCTTGAAAATATTATGCTTGCAAGCAGGCATAATATTTTTTGCTTTGCGGCAGTTTTTAAAACGGCAGGGAATAATATTTTTTTGTAGAATTATATAACAGAATTCTTAATATGGATTCGAAGGAGGCGTGACGATGAAAATTACTTTTTTGGGTGCCACAAGGATGGTTACCGGTTCATGCTATCTTATAGAAACAGGCGGCAGAAAAGTGCTGATTGACTGCGGTATGTTTCAGGGTTCTAAACTTGTAAACGCTTTTAATGAGCGCGATTTTGTTTTTAATCCCGGCGAAATTGACGCCATGGTTTTAACGCATGCGCATATCGACCACAGCGGCCTGATACCGAAGCTGGTTGCGCAGGGCTATAAAGGGCCGGTGTACTGCACAAAAACCACGCTGGAATTATGCGGCATTTTACTGCCGGACAGTGCGCATATTCACGAATCGGATGCGGAGTTTGCCAACCGTAAGGGAATGCGTGCAGGGCGTAAATTCGTTAAGCCGCTTTATACGGTTGATGAAGCATATGCTGCGCTTAAAAATTTTGCGGTTCGCGGTTTTGACGAAGAATTTGACGTTATTCCCGGCATTAAGGCCAAATTTAAAGTAGCCGGGCACATTGCCGGTTCTGCCATTGCAGAAATTTTTGCCGAGGAAGACGGCAAAAAAACAAAAATTATTTTTACCGGCGATGTCGGTCAGCCTGGTGCGCCGATTCTGGAAGACCCGGAACAGCTTCAGGGTGCCGATTTTATCATAACGGAATCTACTTACGGCAACCGTGTGCATAAAGTTTACGATAAAGCTGCGGAACTGGCCGAGATTGTAAACGATACGGCAGAGCGCGGCGGAAATATCATTATTCCGGCGTTTGCCGTTGGGCGTACGCAGGTGCTTTTGTATTATTTCCAAAAGCTGGCGCACGATGGAAAAATTTCCAGCGATATACCTATTTACATAGACAGCCCGATGGCTAATAAAGCCACGCAGATTGTGCTTGGCAACCCGCAGGAGTTTGACGACGAGGCGCGTGCCATTTACGAAATGCAGGGCAGGCACCTGCTTTCGATGAAGCAGCTGCATTTTACAGCCACGGCGCAGGAATCGCGCATGATTAATGAAATGCCCGGCACCAAAATTATTTTGTCTGCCAGCGGCATGTGCGACGCCGGACGTATTCTGCACCATTTAAAGCATAACCTCTGGCGTGAGGACAGCAGTGTTATCATAGCCGGTTATCAGGCGGACGGCTGCCTTGGGCGCAAACTTATTGAAGGCGTGCGCCAGGTAAAAATTATGGGCGAGGATATCCGCGTTAATGCGCGCATTTACAATTTAAAAGGCTTTTCGGCTCATGCCGATAAGGAACAGCTTTTAAACTGGTACGGCAAAATGGCGCAGAAGCCGAAAGCATTTTTTGTAACGCACGGCGAAGTGGATGCTTCCATGGAACTTGCCGGAGAATTGCAGCGCCGTATCGGTACGGCTGCTTATATACCGCAGTATGGAGACAGCGTAAACATCAGCGGCAGCGAATGGCAGGTAACGGAAGCTGCCGTTGCCAGCGATGTTCCGGAAGTTGCAGCGCTTAAAGATTATCTTAAAAATCTGGAGCGCACTTATTTGCAGCACCGCGCCAAAATTGAGCAGGTTGTTGCACGCGACAGCGGAAAAGTTAAAGATATACGCAAAAAACTTGAAAAAATTAAAAAATATGTTGACGATATGCTGTCATCGTTGTAAATTTATTAGTATATAATAATATGCTGCCCTTGGTACTGTTCCCAAAGGTAACACGCTTTGGGGACAGTATTTTTTGCGGCATAAAATATAAAGGAGGCGCTTTATTTGGAAAAATCTGCTAAAAAAGAACAAATGGGAGGCATCCTGGGGCTGATTGAGCGTGTCGGCAATAAAATCCCGGATATTACCGTTTTGTTCATCGGCGCATTTGTAATTGTTTGCGTTGTGTCTGCAATTTTGTCGCAAATCAGTTTCGACTATGTGCACCCCGCAACTGGCAAACAAATTACGGTTAACAACATGTTAAGCGGTAAGGAACTGGTAACTTTAATGAGCAAAATGGTTACCAACTATGCTAACTTCCCGCCGCTGACAATGGTTATTGTGGCAACTCTCGGTATCGGTATTGCCGACGGTTCCGGCTACATTAACACCGGCTTGAAAAAACTTTTGTCTGTAACACCTAAATTTTTAATTACTCCGGTAGTAATTCTTGCCGGTATGGTCAGCCATCTTGGCCCGGATACCGGTTATGTTATCATTATCCCGATTGCGGCATATATGTTTTATGCAACAGGCAAGCATCCGCTTTCCGGCGTTGCGGCATCTTTTGCCGGTATTGCCGGTGCGTTTTCCGCAAACTACACCCCGTCTGCAATCGACCCTGTAATTCAAGGCTTTACGCAGAGCGCAGCGCAGATTATCGACCCGACTTATCAGGTTAACGTACTTTGCAATTATTTTTATGCGCTGGGTTCTACCTTCCTTGTAATTGCTTCCTGCTGGTGGGTTACCGAAAAAGTAGTTGACCCCTGGCTGTGGAGAACTTATCCGCTGCCGGATGACCTTGACCTTGGCAACGAAAACAATACCGATATTACTCCGCGCGAAAACCGTGCTTTTATGATTGCTACCGGCATTTTAATTTTAATGATTATCGGTTTGTTTGCAGCCCTTTATCCGGAAGATTCCCTGCTGCGTGCGCCTAACGGCGAAATTGCCAGCTTCCAGGCTCCTATTATGCAGTCCATTGTAGCAGTAATTTTTATTTTTGCAGCTGCTGTCGGCCTTGTATACGGTATTTTGTGCGGAAAGTTCCGTTCTCCTAAAGACGTTACCGCCGCTATGGAAGAAATTACCAAAACCCTTGTGCAGATGGTTGTATTCTACTTCTTCGCAGCACAATTCCTGTATGCGTTTGGTGCATCCAATATCGGTGTACTGCTTGCGGTATCCGGCGCAGAATTTTTAAAATCGCTGGCTTTGCCGCCGCAGATTACCATTTTGGGCATTATAATTTTTGTAGGCCTGCTGAACCTTATCATCACTTCTGCATCTGCAAAATGGGCAATTTTGGCGCCTATTTTTGTGCCTATGCTGATGGCTGTGGGCATTGCGCCTGAACTTACACAGGCTGCCTACCGCGTAAGTGACAGTGCCGTAAACGTTGTAACGCCTATGTTCGCGTTTTATCCGCTGATTATACTCTACTGCCAGAAATACGTTAAAGAAGCCGGTATCGGTACGCTAAGCTCCATGATGCTGCCGTACACCATTACGCTGCTTGTAGCTTTAACCTTCATGCTTTACTTCTTCTGGTGGTTCGATATTCCTCTGGGCTTCCAGGCAGATTATGTATATCCGCGGCGAATGTAATATTTAAGGAGGCATAATAAATTATGCAGGAAAAATTATTACAAAGATTTTTGCGTTATGTGGCAGTACCGAGCCAGAGCAATGCTGCCAATGCCAATGTACCTTCAAGCGAAGGGCAGCGCAAACTGGCAGAGCTGTTAAAACAGGACTTGGCTGAGCTTGGCCTTGTTGACCTTGAAATCAGCGAATATTCCGTACTTACCGGCAAACTGCCGGCTTATCTGCCGGAAGGCTGCACCAAAGAGGTGCCTGCTGTTGGCTGGTGCGCGCATCTTGATACTATTGATATTAACATGTCGCCGGAAATTCATCCGCAGGTGGTTAAAAACTATCAGGGCGGCGATGTATGCCTGAACAAAGAAAAAGATATCTGGATCCGCACGGCAGAACACCCTGAACTTGAAAAATACGTTGGCGAAGATATTGTATTTACCGATGGGACCAGCGTGCTTGGCGCAGATAACAAAGCTGCCATTGCCAACATTATGGTTGCTTTGGAAACCATCGTTAACGAAAAACGCTGTCACGGCGATATTTACGTTGCTTTTGTTCCGGATGAAGAAATTGGCCTGCGCGGCTCTAAAAAAATGGATTTCAGCAAATTCCCTGTTAAATTTGCTTATACCATTGATTGCTGCGAACTTGGCGAAGTTGTTTACCAAACCTTTAATGCCGGCACCGCCATTGTTAAAATTAAAGGCGTAAGCGCGCACCCGATGAGCGCCAAAGGCGTGCTTATTAACCCGACACTGCTTGCCGTTGACCTTGTTAATATGTTTGACCGCACGCAGACTCCGGAATGTACGGAAGGCACCGAAGGTTATATTTGGGTTAAGAGTATTGTAAGCAACGATACTTATGCTACCGTTACGCTCGACATCCGCGACCATAACAAAAAACGCTATGAAGAACGCAAAGCGGAAATTGCCGCCAATGCCGAAAAATTGCAGGCTATGTATCCGCGTGCCGAAGTTACCTGTACCATGAGCGATACTTACGGCAATATTAACGATGCCGTAACGGAAGATAACAAATACTGCATTGATTATCTGTACACCGCAATGGAAAAACTTGGCATTAAGCCGATAACGCTTGCAATGCGCGGCGGTACGGATGGTTCGTTTATTTCCACCAAAGGCATTTTAACACCGAACTATTTTACGGCAGGGCATAACTTCCACTCCAACTGCGAATTTTTGCCGCTGGGCGCTATGGAAAAATCCTGCAAACTAACGCTGGAACTTGTAGATTTGATTTACAATAAATAAATTGTAAAAGTGTTAGTGTTTAAAACTTAATATTGTTATAGAACAAGCAAAGAATTATGCTGTAAGGCGAGATGTAAAAACTGCGGCGGCTAAATTTATGGCAAAATCCTTCGAGAGTCCGGTGCTGTGCCCGGACGTAATCGGAGGAGCCGCAGCATTTTTATAGAGCCGCGCAGTATAATCTTTGCATTGTGATTTGCGAAAAAGCCAAAGTATAATTTGAAATTTATATTTTGGCTTTTTTGTTATGTCAGTATAATTTATAAAAATACGGTTTTATTTTTGTGGGCAGGCAGGAATTTAGAGAAAAATGCCGAAATGTTTAATCAAACGATTGATTGAAAAGAGCGGTGATGATATGAAAAACGAAACAGGAAAAAGAGAAAAATTAATAATGTCTGCTATAGGTTTATTTGCAGAATACGGTTATGACAAGGTCAGCATCAGGCAGATTGCGGCAGATGCAGGCGTCAACAGTTCGATGATTTCGTATTATTTTGGCAGTAAGCAGGGGCTTTACGAAGCAATCCTGCGTGAATTGATAAATAATTTTGATGAATTTATAGGCGTTTTACGTGATGAAAAATTAGACCCGCGTGAAGGGCTGCGGATTTATACACGTTCTATCAGCGATATTTTTCACAAGTATCCGCCTGCCTATGTTAAACTAATATACCGCGAGGTTATTAAGCCGTCGCAGGTATTTCAAGATGTGGTTTTAAACAAGTTCAAAAGCAATTCTGCTGTGTTGCTTAAAATGATTGAACGCGGCAAAGAGCAGGGGATTTTTTTGAAAACACTGGATGAAAAAACAGTGCTTTTGATGCTTATTTCTATCATTAACCTTTATTTTTTAACCAAGCCGCTGCACAGCATGATTATAGAACAGGACGAAAGTTTTACCGAAAGCTATCTGCGGCAGGTTTTAGATATTTTATTGCGCGGAATTGAGGTAAAAGGCCATGACAAAACGTAAAATTATTACCGCCGTTATTGCAGTAATACTTATTTTGGCAGCAGGTGCCTATAAATTGTATTTGCAGGGCGAAGAAGCCAAAATACTTACCGGAACGGTTGAGGCGACAAAAGCCGATGTAACTCCGCGGCTGAGCGGCTATTTGCGTGAACGTACCGTAAAAGAGGGTGACAGCGTAACTGCTGGGCAGATAATTGCCAGGCTTGATACGCGTGAACTTGAGGCCCAGCTTGCCGAAGATGAAGCAAGCTTAGCCAAAGCCCAGGCCCAGCTGACCGATTTAATTAAGGGAGCGCGCCCGCAGGAACTGCGCGAGGCGGCAGCAAAAACGGAATCGGCACTGGCAGATTACAACCAGGCGCATACCGATCGCCTGCGTTACGAAAAACTGTATCAGGACGGCGCCGTTGCACGCCAGCTGCTTGATCAGGCAATAGCGGCAGACGTAGTTGCCGAAAACAGTTTAAAAGCGGCGCGTGAACAGGAAGCGCTTTTGATTGAAGGCAACCGTGAAGATGAAATTGAAGCGCAGCGCCGTGAAACGCAGCGTGCAGCAGCAGCACTTGAAAATACTAAAATAGCATTGGGCGATATGACTTTATACAGCCCGGTAAACGGCGTTGTACTGACAAAAAATTATGAAGTGGGCGAATATGTAAGCGCAGGTATGTCGGTGCTTACGGTTGTGGATTTAAGTGACTGCTGGGTAAGGGTTTACGTGCCTTCCGATGTGCTTGGAGTTATTAAAGTGGGGCAGGAGTGCAGTGTAAAAATTGACGCTTATCCGGACAGGGTTTTTACCGGTAAAATTAAGGAAATCAGCGACAGCGCCGAGTATACACCGCGCAACAGCATAACAAAGCGTGAGCGCGCAAACCTTGTATTTGCCGTTAAAGTGGCGCTGCCGAATGAGGAGGGCATCTTTAAGCCGGGCATGGTGGCGGATGTTTTAATAAAATGACGGTACGGGAACTGGCAATAGAAACTAAAGATTTAACTTGTAAATTCGGCGATTTTACGGCGGTGGACAGGCTTAACATTAAGGTTTACAGCGGCGAAATTTACGGTTTCCTTGGTTCCAACGGCAGCGGCAAATCAACAAGCATCCGCATGCTGTGCGGCATTTTAAAACCGGCCGGTGGAACCGGCATTGTGCTGGGGTACGACGTTGTAAAAGAACCGGAAAAAGTTAAGGAAAATATCGGTTATATGTCGCAGAAGTTCAACCTGTACCTTGATATGACGGTGTTTGAAAACCTTGATTTTTATGCCGGTATGTACGGGCTGAAAGGTGAAGAAAAATATGCCCGCATTGAAGAAATGATTGAGCAGATGAACCTTAAAGACAAACGCAATGAGTTTTCCGGCAATCTTTCCGGCGGTTTAAAGCAGCGTTTGGCGCTGGGGTGCGCAATACTGCACAAACCCAAGCTGCTGTTTCTGGATGAACCGACAAGCGCCGTTGACCCTATTTCGCGCCGCAGCTTTTGGCAGATAATCCACGCGCTGGCAATCGGCGGCACTACGATGGTAGTAACGACGCATTTTATGGAAGAAGCCGAACGCTGCGACGAAATGGTGTTTTTGGATGCCGGGAAAATGGTTGCCGAAGGCAGCCCCAAAAAGCTGAAAGACAGCATTAAAGGCACACTGGTAAGCATTGCCAGTGACGATTCCATTAAACTGCGCGAAGAAATTAAAAAGCGTATTCCCGTGGAAGATGCCTATATTTTCGGGCGCGAACTGCGTGTGCTGGTTGCCCCGCAGGATTTGCCGCTGCTTTCGGACTGGCAGTATAAAATTATTGAACCGACAATGGAAGATGTATTTTCGTACTATCTTGATAAAAAGGGCGGTGGCAAAGTATGAACAGGCTGCTCGCTTTATTAAAAAAAGAATTTATCCAGATGCGGCGCGACCGCCTGACGCTGGTAATTTTGCTGATTATGCCGGTGGTGCAGCTTATAATATACGGCTTTGCCATTAATACGGACGTAAAGCATTTAAAAACGGCAGTGTTCGACCAGTCGTTATCTGCCGAAAGCAGGGAGCTTTTAAACAGCTTTACCGCCAGCGAATATTTTGACCTTATTTACATAGAAGACAGTTTTGAAGACGTTAACCGCAGGGTTGATGCAGGCGACGCCAAAGTGGGCGTAATTATTCCGCCCGATTTGGAAGAAAACTTAAAGCATAACAGGCAGACGCCGGTGCAGGTTATTGTAGACGCTACCGATTCCCAGTCGGCTGCTTCGGCCATAGCGGCGGCGCAGTCCATAGGCAATGTAAAATCGCAGGAGGCTTTGCAGGAAAAATACGGCCTGCACAGCAGCCAGACTTCGCTGTATGATGTGCGTGTACGCGCCTGGTATAATCAGGATTTTGTAACGGCGTTTTATATGGTGCCGGGCATTATCGGCGTTGTGCTGACAATGACCATGGTGCTGATAACCTCCATGGCGATTGTGCGTGAAAAGGAAAACGGTACGATGGAGCAGCTTATTGTGAGCCCGCTGCGCCCATGGGAACTGATACTCGGCAAAATAATTCCTTATATTTTTGTCGGCTATGCGCAGATAACGATTGCGCTGTTTGCGGGCATTATAGTTTTTAACGTGCCGGTGCGCGGCAGCATTACCTTGCTGTATGTTCTGTCGTCGCTGTTTATTACGGCGTCGCTGTCGCTGGGTGTTTTAATTTCCAGCTGCTCCAAAACGCAGATGCAGGCCATACAGATGGGCGTGTTTGTGCTGCTGCCGAGCATTATGCTGTCGGGATTTATTTTCCCGCGCGAATCCATGCCGGACTTTTTCTATTACCTGGGAAATTTTTTGCCGCTTACGTATTATCTGCAAATTTTGCGAGGCATTTTGTTAAAAGGCAATGGGCTGGAAATTATGTGGCCGCAGGTAATGGCGCTGGTAATTTTTATTTTGCTGACGCTTGGTGTAAGCATTAAAAAATTTGTAAAAACATTGAACTGAAAATGTTATAAAAACCCTCCGGTATGTTATAATTTAGTTGTGTAAATAACAATATTACCGGAGGGTTTATGAATATAGGCGCAAGATTGGAAGCCATAGCGGCGCTGGTGCCGCAAAACTGCGTTGTGGCAGATATTGGCACGGACCACGCATATTTGCCGGTGTGGCTTATGCAGAACGGCTTAATTAAAGCTGCCATAGCGGCGGATATTGCCGAAGGGCCGTGCAGGGCCGCACAAACCAATATCGGCATGTATGGATTAAAAGATAAAATAGAAGTACGCCGCGGCAGCGGGCTTACCGTGTTAAAGCCGGGAGAGGCTGACGGCGCGGTTATTGCCGGAATGGGTGGCAGCACTATTGTGCAGATTCTGGAAGAAAGCCCGGAAATAGCCAAAGCGCTGAAATTTTTAATAGTTCAGCCAATGGCAGGCGCGCCGGGGCTGCGCAGGTGGGCGTGTGAAAACGGCTGGCGCATTGCAGCCGAAGCACTGGCGGAGGAACCGCAGCATTTATATGAAATTATTATGTTGGTGCCCGGCAGCGAGCCTACGCACAGCAGCATAGAATATGAAATTGGCCCGCGCCTTATTGAAAAGCAGCCGCCGCTTTTTGGCAGGCACATTGAAAAACTTTACGCCGCTTACGCAAGAATGCTTGAAAGCATGGCACAGAGCAGCAAAGCACAGCAGAGCGGCAAATATAAAAAAATGCAGGAGCTTCTTGCCGGATTGGAGGAATATAAGCATGAGTGCGACTGTGAATGATATAGTAAAAATTATGGACAGCATTGCCCCGCGCAATCTTGCGGAGGAGTGGGATAACGCCGGTTTTTTAATCGGGCGCGGCAATAGTTCCGTAAAAAAAATAATGGTAGCGCTTGACGTATCGCCGGAAGTTGTGCAGCAGGCTGTTGGGCAAAAAGCAGACATGCTGATAACGCATCATCCGCCGATTTTCAAACCGCTTAAAAACATCTGCGACAGCAGCTGGCAAAGCGATTTGCTGTTAAAGTGCATAGAAAACGGCATTGCCGTATACAGCGCGCATACAAGCCTTGACAGCGTGCTTGGCGGCGTTAACGATGTGCTTGCGGAAAAGCTCGGCTTGGAGAAAACCGTTTCGCTGGTGAAAAATGACGCTAACTGCGGTGCCTTGGGGCGCGTTGGTTATTTGCCGCATAAAATGGAATTTGAAAAATTTGCGCAGATTGTAAAAGAGGCGCTGGGGCTCTCTTTTGTTACCGGCATAAGTGCAGGAAAACCTGTTTACAAGGTTGCTTTATGCGGCGGCGCCGGGATTGATTTTATTGCCGAAGCGCTTGAACAGGGTGCGGATACTTATGTGACCGGCGATATTAAATACCATGAAGCCCAGAATGCCGTATTCAGCGGGCTGAACCTTATTGACGCCACGCATCAGGGCACGGAGCTGCCGGTTGTGGCGGTACTGGCCGACAAACTTTCGCTGAGGCTGGCGGCGGCAGGCTTTGCGGCGCAGGTTTTAACGGCGCGCGAAACTTTGCTTTTTAAACAATATTAATGAATTGAGGTACAATAAATGATTAGTGATTTTAAAGCCGGGGCTAAAATTTGCCAGTCGGTGCTTCTTCGTGTTCAGCGCGTGGGCACATCTTCCAACGGAGTGCCTTTTGCACGCGGGCTTGCGGAAGATAACAGCGGCAAAATACCGTTTATTACTTTTGAAGCCGGCATTGTTGAAAAAATGCGCGAGATGGACGGCCCTTCGCCGGTAATGGTAAGCGGCAGCGTGGATATTAACAAATTTTCCGGTGAAATGGCTTTGCAGCTGGTTATAAAAAAATTAAGCGATATCGTTCCGGAGGATGATATCAGCAACCTGCTGCCGGAAGGCGATTTTGACCACGAAGCCTATAAAGAGAAATTTGACCGCCTTATAAAAAGCGTTTTAACGCCAGGGCTGCGCCTTGTTTTGGATAATGTTTTTGAAGGCGCGGTTTACGAACAGTTTTTGCGCAATCCGGCGGGAATGAGGCTGCACCACGCTTATATCGGCGGGCTGCTGCAGCATTCTGTTGATGTTGCGGTGCTGGCAATTGCCATGGCGGAATCCATCGGCGGCGTGGATAAAGATTTAATCGTTGCCGGTGCGCTTTTGCACGATGTTGGCAAACTGCGTGAAATTTCTGCCTCCATGGGCTTTCCGTATACAACGGAAGGCAGGCTTTTGGGGCATATCAGCATGAGCGCGGCAATAGTACAGGAAGCGGCTGCCAAAGCGCGGGTTACCGGCCCAAAATTGCAGCAGCTGCTGCATATTATATTGTCGCACCACGGCGAACCGGAAAAAGGCTCGCCTGTTGCCTGTGCAACCAAAGAGGCCTTTATAGTGCATTATGCGGATGAACTGGACGCAGTTATGAACCAGTTTAAAAAGACGGATAATAAAAATCCGTGGGAATATAATAAAATGCTGCAGCGTTTTTTAATGAGTAATGTGTGAGCAAATAAGGTGATATTGTGCTTTACCTGTTTTTGATTATAATTGTTTTGGGATTGCTGGCAGCTATGCTGACGGCGTTTGCTAAACTTATAAGGGATTTGGGAGAACTTGCGGCTTTGATGCGCGCTTCGGGCAGCGGCGCGGAAAATAATGCCGCGCAGACAACAGTGGCGGAGTTGTGAATGACCACCCGTACACTCAGGACGATATTATTTACAAGAACGGGCGTTATTACGAAAACGAAAACAGCGAAGACTGGGAAGAATTTGAGTACGAAATAAGCGAAGACGAAAGATTTAAATAATATTTAAAAGTTTATAAAACAGGTTTTTCCGGCGCGAATGTACGCGTATGGAAAACCTGTTTTTGTTTTTAATATATGTTGTTAATGATGTTACATAATAACAAAAAACATGAAATTAAAATGAAAAAGTTGCAAAGTTATCTTAAAGTTGCTATAATAACGGCGCTGAAGTTAATTTTATATAAATTAAAAATCTTAATGGTTATTATATAAAATTACAGCAAAATATTTTATTCATTGGAGGAATCAAGGTGAGAAAGTTTTTAATGTTGTTAATGATGCTTGGTTTAATTTGTTTGAACGCAGCTGCTTTGGCAGGTGCGCCTGCTGCGGAAAATAACGCGGCAAATGCTGCGCAGCGTCCGTTCAGCGAACGGCTGAATAAAGCAGCTGCTGAAGAAAACGGCGCAAAGGCGGCGGTGCTGTATGTTAATAATGCCAATACAACTTATGACGCGGATATAGACAGGGCAGTTCTGGAAAACGTGCAGGCAGCACTAAAAACTTCTGCCTGTGAGTATATAGACGGGACTGAGTTTTTATGGCAGCTTAACGAAAACGGCATTACCGATATTACTCAGGCCGAAAGAGCTGATATTGCAGACGTGTTTAAAGGCAGCGGCGTTGACTACGTTGTGCTGGTGCAGGTAGAACCTTTCGTCCGCAAGGAAAAAGTAACCGTGTTTACGCTTGGCAAAGAGATGACGGCAGTTGTGCCTTTTAAAATTTTTGATGTAAAGAGCGGCAAATACGTTTATAACGGCAAATTTACGGAGCTTGCCAAAGACAGTTCCGTTATCGGCGACGTTGGCAATAAATCTGTCGCGTTAAAAGCGCTGGAAACGGTTAATGGCAAAATCAGCGGAGTAATCGCTTCGCGCCTGGCGCAGGGTAAAAATTAAATGCCTGCGGCCTGAATTTTAACCCTTGACTAATTACAGGCTTTGTGCTAAAGTACTGACAGTATGAGTGTGAAAAGCAATCGCTGACGGCTTTGCCGTAAGAGGAAAGTCCGGGCTCCACAGGGCAGAATGCCGGATAACGTCCGGCGAGGGTGACCTCAGGGATAGTGCCACAGAAATGTGTACCGCCTGCTTCGGCAGGTAAGGGTGGAACGGTGCGGTAAGAGCGCACCAGCGGACGGGTAACCGGCCGGCTAGGTAAACCCCATTCGGAGCAAGACCAAATAGGGAAGGGATGAAGCGGCCCGCTGATCCTTCCGGGTTGTGTCGCTTGAGCCTGCAAGTAATTGCCGGCCTAGATAAATGATTGCTGCCGCTTTGCGGAACAGAACCCGGCTTATTGAGCACTCGTATTAAGAAATTAAAAGGCTGGCAGAAATGCCGGCCTTATTTTTTGCAAATTTTCAGCAGAAATTCAAAATAAGATGTTATAATATATAAGAAATTAAAATTAATGTAAAAAACTATTGGCTAAAGGTTGGGTCTTGACAGTGAAATGGATTTCATTTGTTGTTCCTGTATATAATGAAGAAGAAAATTTACATGAGTTTCATAAAAGGCTGGGCAAAGTTATGGAAGCTCTGCCCTATGATTACGATTTAATTTTTGTTGATGATGGCTCAAGCGACAGCAGCCATTTAATATTAGCCGAACTGGCTGAAAAAGACGAACATGTGCAGGTGTATTTCCTTTCGCGCAATTACGGGCACCAGCTTGCGCTGACCTGCGGGCTTGATAATGCCTGCGGCGACGCTGTTATTACCATGGACGGTGATTTGCAGCATCCGCCCGAACTTGTGCCGGAACTTTTAAAGCTGTGGGAGGACGGTTTTCAGATTGTGCAGACGGTGCGTACGGCAACGGAAGACGCTTCTTTTTTTAAAAACATTACGTCAAAGGCTTATTATAAAATTATTAATTCCATGTCCAAAGTGGAAATTACACCCGGCGGCAGTGATTTCCGCCTGATGGACAAAGTTGCGGTGGAAGCGTTCAGGCGTTACCGCGAACGTGCCCGTTTTATCCGCGGCCTGGTTAACACGCTGGGCTTTAAAGTGGCAACTTTTGAATTTACCGCTCCGCCGCGTTTTGCGGGCCATTCCAAATATAATCTGCGTAAAATGCTGCATTTTGCTCTGGACGGCATTACTTCATTTTCAAATCTGCCGCTGCGCTGGGCATTTTATATCGGCATGGTGTTCGGTTTAATGAGTTTTCTGGTAATTTTACACGTTCTTTATGTAAAATATGTTGCAGATGACGCAGTGCCCGGCTGGGCAACAATGACGGCCAGCGTACTCTTTCTTGGCGGCATTCAGCTTGTAGGCATAGGCATTTTGGGCGAGTATATAGGCCGTATTTTTGAGGAAGTAAAGCAAAGACCACTGTATATAGTAGGCAGACACCTTGGCAAACGGTAGTTCTGGTTTACAAAAGCGGCATTTTGTGCTATAATTTAGTTGTTTATAAAAGCACAAGGAAGTGATGCGGGTGATAAAAAAAGGGTTCCTTTGTTTGGCATTGACATGTGTATTCTGTTTAGCAAACATGGCAACCGCATTAGCCTCGTTTGAATACGGGGATAATGGTCCGGAAGTCCTGGCTATTCAAAAACGCTTGGTTGAATTGAAGTATGAAATCAAATTGCTTGACGGTGATTTCGGTTCTGAAACGGAAGCCGCTGTCAAACGCTTCCAGGCGGATCAACAGTTAGAAGTTGACGGAATAATCGGTGAAGCTACTTATACGGCTTTAATGCAGAAACCTATGCCTCCTAACCGTTCCGGCAGGAGTGCTACTGTAAGAAATGTTATTCGTGCTGCCTATGGTGTAATCGGTACGCCTTATGTTTTCGGCGGAACGAGTGTATATGGCTTCGACTGCTCCGGTTTTACCCAGTATGCTTTCGCGCGTGCAGGCATCAGCCTTCCGCGTACTGCTGATGTGCAGATGTACAGCGGACGCCAGATTAGTGCCAGCCAGCTGCGCCCGGGCGATTTAATTTTCTTCAGCACTTATGAGCCCGGTCCGTCGCACTGCGGTATTTATCTTGGCAACGGACAATTCATCCATGCTGGTTCCAGTACAGGCGTAACGGTATCCTCCGCATTTACCGGCTATTGGGGTGCACGTTATTATGGCGCATGCCGCGTTATTTAAAAACATTAATAAACTATCAATAAAGCAGTGCTTTGTTGGTAGTTTATTTTTTTATCAGCGTTATTATATTTCTGTTTTGTAATATTTTTGTGAAAGCATATTGCAAAAATACCCAAACAGCGCGATTTATTGTATAATAATGCTAATAACAGTTAATGGCGGTGGTAAAGATGGATAAACAAAAAGTTTTGATTGCTGATGACGAAGCGCCGATTAGGGAAATATTAAAAATTTACTGCGAAAAAGAGGGCTTTGATGTAATAGAAGCTGCCGATGGTGCGGAAGCCATTTTAAAGGTTCAGTCGGAAAAACCGGATATTATCATTCTTGATATTATGATGCCTGTTCTGGACGGACTGGAAGTTTGCAAACAGGTACGCAAAATGAGCGATATTCCTATTATTATGCTTACTGCTAAAGATGATGATGACGACCGCATTTTAGGCCTTGAAATAGGTGCAGACGATTATATTACCAAACCGTTTAATAACCGCGAAGTTATTGCAAGGGTTAAGGCAGTTTTACGCAGAAGCTCTGCCGTAAAGAAAGACGAAGCAGGCGGACGTTCGCACATTGAATACCGTGGGCTCAGCATTGACATGGAAAAATACCAGGTTATTGCTTTCGGTAAAAAAATGACCTTTACCGCGAAAGAAATGGAACTCTTGTGGTGTCTGGCCTCCAACCCCGGCAAGGCTTTTTCGCGCAACCAGCTTCTAGAAACAATTTGGGGCTATTCCTATTACGGCGATACACGTACGGTTGATACGCATATTAAACGTATCAGGCAAAAACTTAATATTCCTTCCGATTCCGATTGGGATATTACAACCATTTGGGGCGTAGGTTACAAATTTGAGGTTAAAGATAAAAAATGAATAAATCTCTGAGTACAAGGCTGATGTACAGCTTCATGGCTCTGATAATGGTTATAGTAGTCGGCGTTACGGCAGGTATTTCCTATCTTATCGCCGATTATTTTTTTAAAACCAACGAGCAGGAGCTGGCAGAAAAAGGCAATGAAATGGCTGCTACGGTAGAATATTTTATGGGATTTTCCAACAGCATGGAAATGCTGAACCGTTATGTGTTTGCCGTAGACAGGCTTGTTGGCGCCAGAATATGGCTGTTTGACGATAAGTTTGAGCTTCTGGCTGCGTCCAATATTAATACAGATTATAAACAGGACGGCACACGCCCCGGCATTAAGGATTTAACCATGCTGGAAGGCTCTGTTGCCGAAATTGCCAGGGAAATAAAAAGCGGCAAGCTGGATACCAAAGTAATAACGATTTTAAAGGATGTATACAGCGGTAAATCCGTTCAGTCGCAGATTTACCATCCGTATTACAAAGAACAGGTAATGCTGGTAGGCGTTCCTTATGGCAAGCCCGGGCAGGCGCGCGGGGCAATTTTGCTGGCGCAGCCTTTAAGCGGGTTTGACAGCTTTTTGCGTGACATTTACATATACACTTCTATCGTTGCTATTTTGGCACTTATTTTAAGTATGTTCATGGTGCGCAGCTTGGCCAGAACCATCATCAAACCGCTAGTTTCCATGAAAGACAGCGCCATGGCCATTGCTGCCGGTGACTATACACGCAAGGTTAACGTGCACGGGCAGGATGAAGTGGCGCAGCTCGGCAAGGCGCTTAATGCCCTCGGCAACGATTTGAGTGCGTTTGTTGCCAAAACGGAACGCGCCGAAAAAATCCGCCGTGACTTTGTTGCCAATGTATCGCACGAACTGCGCACGCCGCTGACTATCATCCGCGGCTATAACGAAGCGATAAGCGACGGCACCGTTACCGACAAGGACATGATTCAGCGTTACCGCCTTTTGATTAACGAAGAAACAATGCGCCTGGAGCGCATGATAAGGGAACTTCTGGATATAAGCCGCATGCAGGCTGCCGATGAACTTGCGCCTGCCAAAATGCAGCCGCTGCCTTTGGGGGCTATTGTGCGCAATGTAGCTGAAAAACTTATGGTGAACGCCGTTGAAAGAAACGTTAAGCTGCTGGTGCATGTTGATGAAAAAATACAAATTATGGGCCAGGGCGACCAGATGGTGCAGCTTGTGCTGATTATCGGTGACAACGCATTAAAATATACACCGGAAAACGGGACGGTTACGTTTGTAACTGAACTGCAGCAGGATGGCAGCGTGAAAATGACCATTTCCGACCAGGGGCCGGGCATACCGGAAGAAGATTTGCCGTTTATATGGGAACGCTTTTACAAAGTTGATAAATCACATTCGCGGAACGTGCCTGGAACAGGGCTTGGCCTTGCCATTGCCAGGGAAATTATCCGTATGCACGGCGCCAAAGTACAGGTATTCAGCAAACTTGGCGAAGGCACGCGTTTTGAAATTACATTCCCTAAAGATAAAGTTATTTCGGAGTGATTGGAGGGGTAAACTTGAAACTTGCATTATTGCAGATGGAAGTTCTGGAGAAAAATAAAGCGGGCAATGTGGAAAAAGCCTGCCATTTGTTAAAGCAGGCCGCGCCGCAGGCTGATATTGCCGTGCTGCCGGAAATATGGACAACAGGTTATTCGCTGGGGCATTTAAGCAAAGAAGCGGAATATCTGAACGGGCCGGTAATTGAAGAAATCAGGAGTATTGCCGCCGCAAACAGCTGCGCCGTTGTTGCAGGTTCAATTCCTCTGCGCAAGGGCGACGGCAATGTTTATAACACTACCGTTGTTATAGATAAAAACGGAGAAATTGTTTTTTGTTACAGCAAACTGCATTTGTTCAGCATGTTTAATGAACAGCGTTTCTTTAAGCCGGGCAGCGATTTTAGTACGTATGAACTGGAAGGCGTAACCTGCGCTTCAACAATTTGCTATGATTTGCGCTTCCCGGAATTATACCGCCATATGGCCATGCAGGGCGCAAAAATAATTTTTGTTCCGGCAGAATGGCCGAAAATACGCGGCGCTATCTGGGATTTGTTCCTGCGTGCACGCGCACTGGAGAACCATACCTTTATTGTCGGTGTAAATTGTGCCGGTAAATTTCATGACCAGAAATTTTACGGACATTCTTCGGTAATAGACCCGTTCGGTAAAGTGCTTGCCGTTGGCGGCGAAGAAGAAGAAATTATTTACTGCGATATTGACCTGGCGCAGGTAGATAAAGCCAATGAATATATGAATGTTTTGAAAGATGTTAGGCCGGAGCTGATAAAATGAAGTACAAAATTTTGAGCATGCTGCTGTGCCTGTGCTTTTTTGCGGCCGGTCATGGCTGGGCAGCGCCTGCTTTTGAACCTAAAGACTGCCCGAAAGATTTAAAATATATTTTGGGAATGTATTACGGCAACGGCGAAATGTTTTTACTGCGCGAAAATAACGGGGAAGTTGAGCTGGTTTACCGTTTCGGGCAGAATGATTACACTTTTTCCAGAAGTAATGTTTATCCGCTTTATAAGGAACATTTCGATTCGTATACCATAAATGAAAGCGGGCCGCTAAATCATTTGGATGCCGCAGTACGTATTGAACGCAGCCGTGAAGGCTACGGCGTAAGCTGCAGTGTTGGCGGCAACCGTTACAGCCGCCGCTTTTTTGCCGGTGAAAATGGCAGGCCATTCCGTTTTGCTCCTGCAAGTGACTGGCAGGCATTAAAAACTGCGGCAGACGCTGCCGTAATGCCGGCACAGCTTGGCAACGGGCAGCAGGCACAGCTTGTTGACTTGGCACAGGCCGTACCGGGGCTTAAATTTGACTTGCGTTATGCGCAGGCAGATAACTGCTTCGGCCAGGCGCTTACCGATGACCAGCGTGCGTTTTTGGATGCAGACGCTGCACAGGCACTGGCGCAGGCACAGCAATATTTAAAACCATATGGTTATGGTATTCTGGTGTGGGAGGCTTACCGTCCGTGGTCGGTTTCCAAACTTGCCTATGACGCACTGCCGGCAGATAAAAAATCCATGCTGCCTGCGCCGGAGGTTGGTTTCAGCCATAATACCGGGCGCAGCATTGATGTAAGCCTGTATTTGCTTGCAACCGGCGAGAATGCAGGTGTGATCAGCGGGTTTGATGAACCCTCCGTGCGTCAGTACGCATCTTTTGCAGGCGGCACAACGCTTGAACGCTACCGCCGTGATTTGCTGCGCAGCGCCATGCAGATGGCAGGCTTTACGGCAAGCGAAACAGAATGGTGGCACTTTGATTACGGTGATATCAAAGGATTTGCACATTTGAATGTAAAACCGCAGTAACAGGCATTTACAGTATCTGTAAATGTGTTATAATATTTACGAAAAAACATAATTAATTATGAGGTGACATATAATGAACGTTTATGATTGCGCTAACGAACTGGCTAAAGCATTAAAAGAAAGCCATGAATTTAAAAAATTACAGGAAGCAAGAGTTGTTCTTAAAAAAGATGCTCAGGCTGAAGAACTTGCCAATGATTTTATTAAATTAAGTTCTGAAATTGAACTTGCCAAATATCAGAAACAGGAAGTTGACAAAGAAAAAGAAGAAAAGCTGCAGAAACTTTCTTCTTTGCTGAGCCTGAACCCGACAGCCATGGAATATCTGCACGCGTTTATGCGTTTCCAGATGATGATGGCCGATATTACCAAAACGATTAATGACGTTGTAAAGGAAGCTGTCGGTGAATAATTCCGTTAATCTGTTAGCAGAAGTTTTAAAAGAAAAAATGCCCGGCAGGGTTTATTGCAGTGAACCAATGAGCAGGCATACTTCGTTTAAAATCGGCGGCCCGGCAGACGTGCTTGTACAGCCGGAAAATTCGGAAGGGCTTGCTTTTGCCCTTGCAGCTGCCAAAGATTACGAAGTGCCGGTAACCATTCTCGGCAACGGCTCCAACGTGCTTGTGCGCGACAAGGGCATACGCGGGCTGGTTATTCAGCTTGGCAATGCACTTAAAAGTTTCCGCCGTGAAGGCAACAGGCTGTTCTTCGGTTCCGGTTATTCGCTGGCTTTGGCATCACGCAAAGCGTGGGAATGCGGTTTAAGCGGCATGGAATTTGCCGTGGGCATTCCGGGAAGCATTGGCGGTGCCGTTTACATGAATGCCGGTGCGTATAACGGTGAAATGAAAGGCGTTGTGGAAAGCGTAGCCGTTATGGATATGAACGGCAGAGAGTTTGTGCTTACCGCTGCGGATTTGCAGTTTGGCTACCGTAAAACAAGTTTGCAGGAAAGCGGCTATATTATTACCGAAGTTTGCCTTAATATGCAGCCCGGCGACAAAGACGCCATTAAAGCCATGATGGACGATTTCAGCAGCAGGCGCATCAGCAAGCAGCCGCTGGAAATGCCAAGTGCCGGCAGTATGTTTAAGCGCCCGCCGGGATATTTTGCCGGAACGCTTATTGAAGAAGCCGGATTGAAAGGCTATAAAGTTGGCGGCGCGCAGGTTTCGCCCAAGCATGCAGGTTTTGTTGTAAACTGCGGCAACGCCACGGCGGCAGATGTTTTGCAGCTGATAGCGGACGTGCGCAGAGTAATTATGGAAAAAGCCGGTGTGGAACTTCATCCGGAAGTGCTGGTTATCGGCGAAGAATAAAAAATTTTTCAAAGAGCGGCTGCAAAGCCGTTCTTTTTTATACAGGGCAGCATTATTGTAGTTGCACGCTTGTATATGTTATAATAAGCTATCACAGAAAGAGGTATTTTATAAAGAATGGATAATGTTTACGATTTAGTGGAAGATTTTTACGGGCATGACCCGGGCTGGAATTTTCTGCTCCGTCGGGAATACGCCGAGGGCTTTCTGCGTATAGAAGCATGGCATGGAAAAACGCCGGAAGAATTGTATGATATATGGGACCAGCTGACAATGCTGTGCCTTTACCTTGGTAATACGGAACTTATGCTTGGCGATATGAGCGCGGATGATTTTGTGGACTGCATTGCCTGGTGCGGCCGCAACGTATCCGAATTTGATGCCGATTATGAGCATACAAAATATTTTCTGGATACCTGCGTGAGGCTGTACGCCTATTTGCAGAAGAAAAATGTAATTTCTGACGCCGGTGCTCCGCTTGAAGCGGAAGAAAAACTGCTGGCAGGCGGAAAAATGAATATTGTGAATCCGGACGGAAGTTTTACTGATGAAAATAAAGACCGCCGCCTGTTTACGGTGCCGGATGCTTCCAATAAAATATTTTTAAACGTAAATGAACGGATGCAGGAAATTTATGCGGCAATGCATGAATTTTTTACTGAAAGCAGGTTCAGTGTTGATTTGGAACGCGCTTCCGTGCTGTATCATGGAATTTTCGGCAATGCCATTAACGAGTCGGCAAAAAGCAGGCAGGAAGCCTTTAATTCATTTTGGGATTATTTTTTGCTTGATTACCGTTTGATGCTGCGCGATATGCACCCGCTGGAATATTTTTACGAAACTGTTTGCAGCAGTGACAGCAGTTACTACGATGCAGGCTTTGCCAAGCGCAACAGCGATATTTTAAAGGAAATTATTTCCGCGCGCCTGGTGCTGTTTACCGTGGAAGGTTTTGGCGAAGAAGGTATGTATTTATGCCGCGATTTTCTTACAAACGAAACGTATCAGCTTAATTTGCCGTTAACCGAAGATATTGATACAACTGATATGCTGTTTATCGGGCATTTGTTTTACAACGATAATATGCTTACTGAAAATATGCGCGGCTACAAGATAGATAACATAAACGCTTTATGTCTGCGCGATACTTTAAAACGCGCTTATAAATGGGTAAGCGTACAGCAGAAGGAACCAGACTGGCAGTGGTTCAGCGAGTATTATCCCATGGTGCTGCGTAATATGCTGTTTTTATATGCGGCGGGCATTGCGCATAAAAACTTTAATAACTATACGGAACATACCGCATTTGCGGCAGCGCCTTACAGTGATGAAACGCTGGTTGCCGGTATTTTAAAAAATATTATGCTGAAAAATTACTTTGCACTTGCAGATGTGCGGCTGGCAACGCAAATGTGGTGCGATTTGCAGGCTGCTGGTGCAGATTTGGCTGCTTACAGCGAAACGGTATGGGCAGCAGGCATAATTTATACATTTGTAAAACTTAACGGTGCCTATACTTTCTTTGATGAACGCATTGCCGGTTTTTGCGGAACGGAAGTGGCTGCTATGCAAAAGGCTTCCGAAACGATATGCGAAGTGCTGCAAATAGAAAAGCATGACCCGCGTTACAGCAACGAAGAAGGCATTTTGGCAATGCTCATGAGTGCTTACATGTAAAGGAGAACTTTATGAAATGTAATTTTTGCGGCAGGGAAGTGCCTAAAGGCACGGAAGAATGCCCATATTGCCATTACAGATTCGAGCAGGAAGCAACGATACTCAATCCGCGCGAGCGTGATGAGTTTGAAGGCGTAACCATTGACGAAAGCGGTTATGAAGAAAACGCTGCCGGAAATAATGGCACAAGAAGCCCCGAATACAGGCAGACTTATGAATACCGCAGCGAAGAATACAGCGGTGCGCGCAGCGGCAGAGGGCCTAAAATTTATGTTAAAAACCTTGGCTGCGGCGGTGGGCTGCTTACCGCTTTGCTGGTTATCTGCGTACTGATTGGTTTATTTATTTTCTTTATGCCGCTGTTTGTTATAATAGCAGGCATAGGCCTGATTTATTATTTCATCAGCAGCTTTTTAGGATGATAACAAAAAAAACTGCGCTTCAATCCGTATAAAACGGAAAGAAGTGCAGTTTTTATTTTGCGCGTAAGTTTTACAAAATTTCGTCGCGGACAAGCTGGTTGATCATTTTTTGCTTGCCAAGAACCCATAATAAATCGCCTTTTTCGAACACAAGCGAAATATTGGGGTTTACTATGGTGTAACTGCCGCGTTCAAGCCCTATTACAAGGCAGTGCCATTTATTGCGGATATCGGTAGATTTTATGGACTTGCCAAGCAGCGGTGAATGTTTGTCAACCGTAATGGCGCAGGGCATAAAGGCAATATCGTGGCGGCCTTCGGCTTCGTTAACAAGCATAAACTGACGCATGCTTACGGGAGAATCGAGCATGGTAAGGCCAAGGTTTTTATTTTTTATGGCGGCATTTAAAAGTTTAAAATGCGCTTTAGTGCCGATAATTAAAAGTTTTGTTCCGGCGGTGATTGTAAAGCTGCCGCCCGGCATATCGTGAATCTGCCTGCCGGTATCGGCCTGCAAAACATTACAGCCGTAAGATTCGCGCAGGGCGAGGTTAAGCAGGGTCTGCCCTGCAGTAACGGAACCTTCTTCCACTTTGTAGTGGGCTAACTGCAAATCTTCGTCAAACCAGCCGTAAGGTGTGTGTTCGCCCGATTCTTTTAAAGCCTGACGGTGTTTTAACATATGGCGCTCGTTAAGGTTAACCAAAAAGCGCGATTCCATACGCAGGTATTCGCCCATCAGCCAGTCGGAAGAAGAAATAAAGTAAGCCGTAATTAAAGTTGCGGCGGCGGCAAAAAATTCAGACAGATTTAAAATCCAGGCAAATACAAAGAAGATAAAGCCTGCGGCGGCAATAATTTTTAATAGGATGAGCACCATAAGCGGAATATGGTTGCTGCGTTTTTCAAACCACAGTACGGAAAAAAGTTCCGAACGCCTGGTGCGGTTAACAAGGATAGCACGCAAAAACGGTGCCGCTATAATGAAGGTAAGTACGGCGGTAATAATATCTGCGTAAGGCAGTTTTAAACTATCGCGCAGGTAACCGCTTAAATAATATTCTGCAAACAGCGCTATCGCCGTCAGCAGTGTTGTAAAAATCAGCATGCGCGTAAAATATTCCCGCAAAAAATTGCTCCAGTCCGTGGTGGCTCTGGTGCTGATATTTTTTTCAGTGTAACGGTCAAGCCAGTCGTTAACACGCTGCGGCAGCAGGCGGCGGATAATTTTGTAAGCCGGGTCGGCAGCCATAATGCAGAACGGCGTGGTAAAAGTCGTCATAACGGATACGGCAACGATGATAGGATAAATAAAATCGCTGATAACGCCGAGGCTCATGCCCAAAGAAGCAATAATGAAGGAAAATTCACCAATCTGCGCCAGGCTGAAACCGCATAATATTGAAGTTTGCAGGTTTTGCCCGGAAAGCAGCACGCCGCCGGCGGAAAAAATAAGTTTTCCGGCAATGGTAACGATAATAAGCACGATAATGGGCAGCCAGTATTCCACAAGCAGTGCCGGGTCTACCAGCATGCCGACGGAAACGAAGAATACTGCGCCGAAAATATCTTTTACCGGGGTGAAAAGATGCTCGATTTTTTCGGAGTTCGGCGCTTCGGCAATAAGCGAACCCATTATAAATGCGCCAAGCGCAGCGGAAAAACCGAGATGCGTTGCCAGAACAACCATGCCGAGGCAAAGGCCGATGGAGGTAACAAGCATCGTTTCGTTGTTCATCAGTTTCAGCGAGCGTTTATAAAAGGTAGGAACAAGGTATATGCCAAGCACAAACCACAATACCAGAAAGAACAGCAGGCGCATAACGCTGGCTAATAGCTCCGTGCCGGAAATGCCTGCGGAGGCAGCAAGTGTGGAAAGCAGAACCATCATGATAATACCGGCGATATCTTCTACAATTAATATGCCAAAAACCATTTCGGTAAAGCGTTTGCCCTTCATTTTTAAATCTTCAAAGGCTTTTATAATGATGGTTGTGGATGACATGGAAAGCATGCCGCCCAAAAACAGGCTGTTCATGTGGCTCCAGCCCATAAGCGTGCCTGCGCCGTAGCCAAGTGAAAGCAGGCCGGCAATTTCCACAATGGTTGCAATAAAGGCGGTATTGCCAACTTGTTTCAGCTTGTTGAAGCTGAATTCCAGCCCAAGCGAAAACATTAAAAAGATAATGCCTATTTCCGACCAGGTGTGGATGTTGTTAAAATCCGTAACCGTCGGGAAAAAGGAAAAATGCGGGCCGGTAATGAAACCGGCAACGATGTATCCGAGTACAAGCGGTTGATTGAGCTTTTTAAAAAGAATGGTAGTAATGCCTGCTACCAGCAAAATCATAGCGAGGTCGGAAACGATTGGTGGTAAATGCGCCATCTAAGGTTCCTCCTTACTTTTGTAAAATAAGATAAGCGACAAATAAAAAGAAATGTTGTATAATAAAATAGGTTTAATGTTTATAAGCGGCAGTAAAAAACGCCGCTATATTATTATACAATGACACAGTACTTTTTAACAAGGTATACTGTTTGCAAAATATTTGAAAATACGGAGGCAAAGCATGAATACAGATTTGATTTTGATTAACGGCGATATAGTTGACCGTAAAGAAGGGCTTATTGAATACTGCGACCGCGGGCATCAGTTTGGCGATGGTGTTTTTGAAATTGTGCCGGTTTATAACGGCAAGGTTTTTGGCATGATTCCTCACATGGAAAACCTTTTTACTTCCGTAACGCGTTTAAAAATACCTGCCGTTTATATGGTGGAAGAACTGGTTGAGTTTCATGAAGCGTTAATAAAAGCCACCGGTATGGAAAACGGCGAAATTTATACGCAGGTTACACGCGGCAGTGCGCCGTTCGGGCTTGCTTTTCCGGAAATGAGCGTGCCGCAGCTTGTAATGCAGCCTGTTTTTACAGACCGCTCTCTGCTTGCGGAGGCACAGCAGAAGGGTGTAAAGCTCATTACCGAAAAAGACCTGCGCTGGCAGCATTGCGACGTTAATACCTTAAACCGCCTGCCGGAAGTAATGGCACGCCAGAAAGCCGCCATCAGCGGCGCGTTTGACGCTTTGTTTGTGCGCGACGGAAAAATTACCGAAACCACCGAAAGCAGCTTTATGCTTGTAAAAGATGAAGTTTTGTGGACGGCTCCGGAAAACGAAAACATTCATAAAAATATTACGCGCAAAGTAATTAAAGAACGTCTGGCGCTTGATTTGGGTATGCCGGTTGTAGAGAAAAATTTTGACGTGGATTTTGCGTTAAAAGCAGAAGAAGCCTTTATCTGCGGACCGCGCTGCGAAATTGTGCCCGTAGTTAAAATAGACCGCAAGCTGCTGAACGGCGGCGAAGTTGGCAAAGTAGTGCCGCAGCTTTTAGAGGCTTATAAAAATTTTGTTGCCAAAGAATGCCCGGCAAGGTAATAAATTATGGATAAAACTTTAGTGCGCGGGGCAATGCTTATTGCGCTGACGGTTGTTTTGCAGTCGCTGCGCCTTTTTATACCGCTGCCGCCAATGGCAAGCATGTTTTTTATAGGCACGCTTGTTAATATGATGCTTGCCGTTACCGTGCGCCTTGCGGGTTTAAAACCGGCGCTGCTGGCAGTTGTGCTGCTTCCGTTTTTTGCATATTTGCAGGGGCAGCTGCCGATACCGCTTTTAATACCGGTAGTTATCGGCGGCAACGCCGTGTTTGTGCTTATCTGCCATTGGGCATGGCACCGCGGGCTTATGCTGGCGCCGCTTGCCAAAACAATCTGCATGTTTACGTCAAGCCTTGTGCTTTTAAAAGTGCTGGCGCTGCCTGAAAAAATGGTATTTGCCATTGGCTTTATGATGGGCTGGCCGCAGATGGTAACAGGTATTTGCGGCATATTGCTGGCACGGTTAATTACAAAACGCACCGCAAATTTTTAATATGGGGGCATTGTTATGGATACAAGAGTGGTACTTTTGGGCATTATTGTAGAAAACACTGCCGCTGTTGAAGAACTGAATGCTATTTTGCATAATTACGGCAGTTATATTATCGGGCGTATGGGGCTGCCCTACCGCGAGAAAAATCTGCATATTATCAGCATAGTTCTTGATGCGCCGCAGAACATTATCAACGCGCTTGCAGGAAAAATCGGCATGCTGCCGGGAGTTACGGCTAAAGCGCTTTATGCCGGAAAACAGGCTTAGTCCTTAATGCCTTAGGGCTTTTTTATAGGAGAAATACTGACAGGGAAGGTTCGTCCTGACCTTTAAGGAGGAAAATCAAATGTATGATGCAAAATCAATGAAGGCCGAAGAATTTATTGACCATAACGAGATTATGGCAACATTGGAATATGCCGCAGCCAATAAAAACAATGCTGCCCTTATTTCCGAGATTATTGAAAAAGCAAAACTGCGCAAAGGCTTAAGCCACCGTGAAGCAGCGGTACTGCTGGACTGCGAACTGGAGGACAAAAACGCGGAAATTTTTGCGCTGGCAGAACAGATAAAAAAAGATTTTTACGGCAACCGCATTGTTATGTTTGCACCGCTGTATCTTTCCAATTACTGCATTAACGGCTGTGTGTACTGCCCGTATCACAGTGTAAATAAACACATTGCCCGCAAAAAGCTTACGCAGGATGAAATCCGTGCCGAAGTTATTGCCTTGCAGGATATGGGGCATAAACGCCTGGCACTGGAAGCCGGTGAAGACCCGGTTAATAACCCTATTGAATATATTCTTGAATCCATTAAAACAATTTACAGCATTAAACATAAAAACGGCGCAATCCGCAGGGTAAACGTTAACATTGCCGCAACTACGGTTGAAAACTACCGCAAATTAAAAGAAGCCGGTATCGGCACCTATATTCTTTTTCAGGAAACCTATCATAAAGAAAGTTATGAAAAACTTCATCCCTACGGGCCGAAAAGTAATTATGCCTACCATACCGAAGCAATGGACAGGGCAATGGAAGGCGGCATAGACGATGTCGGTCTCGGCGTATTGTTTGGGCTTGAACTTTACCGCTATGAATTTGCAGGGCTTTTAATGCATGCAGAACATCTGGAAGCCGTTCATGGTGTTGGCCCGCATACTATCAGCGTTCCGCGCATCTGCCCGGCAGATGATATTGACCCGTCTGCTTTCGATAACAGCATAAGCGACGATATTTTTGAAAAACTTGTTGCCTGCATCCGCATCAGTGTGCCTTATACCGGTATGATTGTATCTACCCGTGAAAGCCAGCGCGCCCGTGAAAGAGTGCTGCATCTCGGCATTTCGCAAATCAGCGGCGGTTCCCGCACCAGCGTTGGCGGCTATGCCGAACCGGAAAAAGAAAATGACTCTGCCCAGTTTGATGTAAGCGATAACCGTACACTGGATGAAGTTGTAGGCTGGCTGATGGAATTTGGCTATATTCCGAGTTTCTGCACTGCCTGCTACCGTGCAGGGCGTACCGGCGACCGCTTTATGAGCCTCTGCAAGAGCGGGCAGATTCAAAACTGCTGCCACCCCAATGCGCTGATGACCTTAAAAGAATATCTGGTAGATTACGCTTCTCCGCATGTAAAAGAACTGGGTGACGAGCTTATTGCCAAGGAAATTCATAATATTCCCAACGAAAAAGTGCGCGAACTTGTAGAACGCCATTTGAAGGATATTGAAGAAGGAGAACGCGACTTCAGAATTTAAAATTGACATTTATAATCATATCTAATAAAATTTATATGTGTATTTAATGTTTAAGCCGCTTTTTACAAGCGGCTCATTATTTTTGAAAGGCGTTGATATTTTGCTGGAAAATCTGTTCAAACTTAAAGAAAACGGTACCAATGCCAAAACGGAAATGATGGCCGGGATTACAACTTTTATGACTATGGCTTATATTCTGGCTGTAAACCCCGCTATTTTATCCGCATCCGGTATGGATTCCGGCGCCGTATTTACGGCAACTGCCATTGCTTCCTGCATCGGCACGCTGTTTATGGCGTTTTTTGCCAATTATCCGTTTGCGCTGGCGCCCGGCATGGGTCTGAACGCATTTTTTGCCTATACCGTCGTAGGGCAAATGGGGTATTCGTGGCAGGTTGCACTGGCTGCCGTATTTGTTGAAGGCATTTTGTTTTTCATTCTGTCGCTTACAAAAGTGCGCGAAGCAATTTTTAACTGCATACCGTTTTCGCTTAAATATGGCGTTACCGGCGGTATAGGTTTGTTCATCGCGTTTATCGGTCTGCAAAACTCGCACCTCGTTGTGGACGGCGCAACGCTGGTAAGCATTTATCCGTTTAAAGCGTCGCTTGAAAGCGGAGAGTTTTATACAACCGGTATCGGCGCGTTGTTGGCGCTGATAGGCGTAATTTTAACGGCGGTTTTAATGATAAAAAATGTGCGCGGCGCAATTTTGCTGGGCATACTTATTACCTGGGGCCTTGGCATAATTGCGGAAGTAACAGGCATTTATATTCCCGACCCGGCCAAAGGCGCATTTTCGGTAATGCCGGATTTTTCCAACGGCTTATATATACCGAGCCTGATGCCGAGCTTTATGCAGATGGATTTCAGCTATATTTTTACCTTTAATTTTGTTACCATAATGCTGTCGTTTATGTTTGTAGATTTGTTTGACACACTGGGTACTTTAATCGGTGTTGCTTCCAAAGCCAATATGCTCGACAGGCAGGGACGCCTGCCCAGAATCAGAGGCGCGCTGCTGGCCGACTCTGTTGCAACATCGGCAGGTGCTGTGCTTGGCACATCTACGGTAACAACTTTTGTTGAAAGTTCTTCCGGTGTTATGGCTGGCGGCCGCACAGGCCTTACTGCTGTTACCGTGGCAATACTCTTTTTGGCCTCTTTGCTGTTTGCACCGGTATTTCTGGCAATACCGGCATTTGCAACGGCGCCGGCGCTTATTATTGTTGGCTTTTTAATGCTTGGCACAATTTTGAACATTGATTTTAACGATATGGGCGAAGCCGTGCCCGGCTTTATTGCCATTATTGCCATGCCGTTTATGTATTCAATTTCCGAAGGCATTGCGCTTGGCATAATTTCTTATGTGGTTATTAATGTTCTTTCCGGCGCGGCCGGTAAAAAGAATATCAGCGGTATTATGTATATACTGGCATTCTTGTTTGTTTTGAAATATATTTTCGTTTAAAACTTAAAATTGTTATGGCAGGGCCGGCTAACTTCCGGCTCTTTTTTATTGCCCAAATTGCGGGCAGGGCAGAACAAAGCCTTGTAAGATTAGTTAAAAACGCAGGTGCGTAATGTAAAATTTCGGTTAAGCAATGCTTTGAAAAAATGCGTATTGAAACCTTTTATAAGTTTCTACCTTAGCGCGGCGGGTGTTCGGGATATTGCTGCGCAGACGATGAAAAAGCGAAAAATTCAGATTTATCTTTAAAAGTGGTCTTTACAGGGGGGGCAAACGTGTTATAATGAGGCTGTATAAAAGACTGGGTAGTCAAAAAAACCTTCTCCTCAGGAACGTTTTTCAGGTTTACTCAATACTTTATACAATAAGGCTTGCCGTTTCCTCAGGGGCAGGCCTTCACTGGGGTTTATAAACCGCAGCAGGAAGAAAAAATGTAATTAAGCGTTTGCAACGGTAGAGGAAACCAGGAGACTCGCACTCAGGGCAGATGCCGAAAGCAGAAATTTCTTCCCCAAGCGTTTTATAAAAATAAAATGTGTTTTTCTAAAGGGAGGAAAACAAAATGAAAAAATCTTTAGTACTTGCAATGGCTATGGCTCTCGGCGTAACTGCATCCGCATATGCAGCTAACCCGTTCAGCGACGTACCGGCTGGCCACTGGGCTTATGATGCTGTTAACAAACTGGCAGCAGAAGGCGTTGTAGACGGTTATCCTGACGGCACCTACGGCGGCGACAAACTGATGACCCGTTATGAAATGGCACAGATTGTAGCAAAAGCTATGGCAAAAGGCGCAAACGTAGACAAACTGGCAGCAGAATTTGCTGACGAACTGGACAGCCTCGGTGTTCGCGTAGCTAACCTTGAGAAAAAAGCTGACAACGTAAAAATCACCGGTGAAATTCGTTACCACTATACTGACAGCAGTGACGATTTTAATGGTTATGGCACAAAACTGCGTACTCGTATTTGGGTAAATGGCCAGATTAACGAAGATTGGTCCTATACTGGTATGTTCCAAAATGAACAGGACTTCAGAAACGATGAAGGCGATGAAGATGTTGACTTCCAGCGTGCATATGTAAACGGTAAACTTGGCGGCGTTAAATTACAAGCAGGCCGTTATAATTTGAAAGTTGTAGATGGTAACGTTTATGATAACCGTTTTGATGGCGTACAGGCATCTTATGGCAAAGATGTAAACCTTAAAGTAGGTTATGGTAAAGCTACGCCTTCTACTGTAAGCCATCCTACTTATTTTGGAGATACTACATTAGATTATGATAGATTTGATCGTGAATCGGATGAAGTATATTATGCAGAATTAAGTGGCAAAATTTCTAAATTAGGATTACAAGCCGGATATTATAATTTCAAAGACATTAATGGTTCATCTTCCACTGACAATGGTAAAACTTGGGAGAAATGGTCTGGTGATGAAGCACTTAATGAGGATATGGAAATTTGGCAGGTAACTGCTGATTATGCATTTGATAAAAATGTTAAGTTAGCTGCTACTTATTTGCTCGGTGACGAATGGGGCGATGACAAAACCGGTACATTTGATGACGACGGTTATGTAATTACTGCAACTTATAAAGGCGCAAAAGCATCTGAACCTGGTTCTTGGGGATTAGCTGCAAGATATTATGATCAGGGTGCTAGCACTTATCTTGATCATACTATGAATGGTAAAGCCGATAGCATGCTTGGCTTCAAAGGTTACAGCGTATTTGCTAATTATACTTTTGCCAAGAATATTGTTGGTCAGGTAGAATGGTATGACATTGAAGAAAAAGAAGGTAACCGTGAAGCTGATACCTTGTGGGCACAGATGCTCTTCACTTTCTAATCTTAGCCTTACAACAGCTTAATATTAGAATAACTAAAGCGGATGGCTTTATGCCATCCGCTTTTTCTTTACAAAAAATGGCGGATTTTATCCGCCATTTTTTACCATAACTTAATATTAAATTTTAAATATGAGCCGCACTTACTTTTACGCTGTAGCCCATAACATAATCCAGCATTTCTACCGGTACCATAGTTACGCCATCAATAAGTTCCGGCTTGTATTGCAGCTTAATGCGCATACGCTGTTTACCGTACTCATTGCTGCCAATGGTGCATACTGCGCTGCGCGGGCCGTCATAAACAACAGCTGTCTGTGCGTCCTGATTCCATGTTACGGTATAGCCAAGTGCTTCCGCAACGGCGCGCAGAGGAACATATAATGTGTTGTTTTTGTTTACAAGTTTAATGTCTGCAAGCTCTTTGCAGTTTAAAGCAATTACTCCTGACGTTGTGCTGATGTTAATATCAGCAAGGCCCTGCTGTAATAAAACGGCTTTGGTTGCAGTAGCCTGGCCGGGCAGGCTTAATGTAGAAACTTCATACCATAACAGCATTTTGTCGCCCGGTTTAAGTTCGGCAGCTTCCGGATAAACTTCCGGCAGCAGGGTAACGTACTGTGTTTCGTTAGCGTTAAGCACGCGCACGCTGCCGTCTTCACGCGGTTCTACTTTGCCGATGTTAAAATAGGTAAATGTGGGGCGGCTGCCTTCCGGGCCGGAAATAATGGCATCCGCTTTTCCCTGCGGCGGCAGGCTGCGTGTTAAAGCAGGGCCGTACCAGGCGCTGACATGTCCGTCTTTTTTTACATCATTGGCGCCAAGATAATAGCCGGTGCCGCTTTGCAGTATATAGGTGTTGTCCGTAATATGCAGAGCAACGCTGTCGAACGGTTTATTGCTGTTTTTTACGGTAATCATGCTGCCGGTATTTTCCGTTACGGTTCCGGACATTTGCAGTTCCTTCGGCACATTCTGCGCCGCCATGGCACTGCCGCTTAACGTAAGCAGGCACAGTGCCGCTATAAGCATTTTCTTCATTTTATGCAGCTCCTTTAATGTATAAACTAAAAATATTATAGCATGTATATACCTTCCTGTTCCAGTATGTTACAAAGAGTTTGCAAAAGTGTAAAATTTGTGATAAGAGTTAAAAAATATATTACCAAAAAGAGGATTTTTGAAAGAAATAGAGTATACTAATAATATATATGGTATTTTATGGGTTAAATTAAAGCGGCAGAAGGGGATGAGAACAATTTCTTTAAGTACAAGGCAAAAGCGTATAGCTGAGATTGTAAGACAGGACGGACCGATTACCGGCGAACATATTGCAGAAAGACTTAATGTTACGCGCGCTGCCTTGCGCAGTGATTTGGCCATTTTGGTGATGGGCGGCATTTTGGACGCAAGGCCTAAAGTAGGGTATTTTTACACCGGAAAAAACACCCTCGGTATGCTGATGGAAGAAATTTCCGGTATCTGCGTGCGCGATTTGCAGTCTGTGCCGGTTGCCGTCAACCACGATAAGAGTGCTTACGAAGCGGTTATAACAATGTTTCTGGAAGATGTGGGAACGGTATTTGTTATTGACGATGCCGGACTGCTGGCCGGCGTTGTTTCGCGTAAAGATTTGTTGAAGGCTGCTATCAATAATAATTATAACCTGCGCGAAGTACCGGTTGTTATGGTAATGACGCCGCTTTCCAAATTAATTGTTGTAACTCCGGAAGATTCCGTGGCAGCTGCTGCCCGGAAGATTATTGATAATGAAATTGACTGCCTGCCGGTTGTGCGCTGTATAGAAGAAGGCAGCCGCAGCTACGAGGTTGTGGGCAGAATTACAAAAACTAATTTTACGCGTCTGCTTGTAGATTTGGCAGAGGGCAAAGGGGGCAATTATCATAGCTAAGACACCGGTTATTTATGCTGTGTCCGATTCTATCGGCGAAACTGCCGAATCGGTTGTAAAGGCTACAACCAGCCAGTTTGTACAGGAAAAATTTGACGTTATCCGCGTTCCTTATATTAAAGATGCTCAGCAGGTTGAAAAAATACTTGAAGAAGCCAAAGAAAGCGGCGGCATTGTTTGCTATACTATCGTATCGCCGGAACTGCGCGAGCATATTATGCAGAAGGCAATGGAACTTGACGTTGAAGTTATTGACGTTTTGGGGCCAATGCTGAAAGCCATTGAAAAAACTTCCGGGCTTTTGCCTAAAAACCAGGCAGGCCTTATCCATGCTTTGGACCACGAATATTTTAAACGTGTTGAAGCAATTGAGTTTGCTGTTAAATATGACGACGGCAAGAACCCGCTGGGACTTTTAAAGGCAGACGTTGTGCTGATTGGCGTAAGCCGTACCAGTAAAACGCCGCTGAGCATGTACCTTGCGCACAAGCAGCTGAAAGTTGCCAACGTGCCGCTGGTGCCGGAAATTGCTCCGCCGGAAGAACTTTTTAAAGTTCCTCCCCATAAAATTATCGGCCTTTTGATTGACCCGTTTAAATTAAACGAGATACGCAGCGAGCGTTTAAAAACCATGGGGCTGAGCGACGGCGCAAATTACGCGGATGTAAGGCGTATCAGCGAAGAACTGGAATACGCCAAAGCCATTATGCGCCGCGTACACTGCAAAATTATTAATGTATCGAACCGTGCTATTGAAGAAACTGCCGGCATCATACTTGATTACGTACAGAAAAACAGAGATAGGCACATATAAAAATAACCCCCGTTTTAACGGGGGTTATTTAGGCTGGCATTATAAAAATTTTTTATCGCGTACGTTATAGGTTAAATCGCCTGCATGAGGCGTGCCGTTAACGGTAACATTCCCGGAGAAAACCGCGTTTTTGGTTTTCCAGTTAAAGCTGCCGTTATCGGCGGTAATACGCAGGTTATCCTGGGTAAAAACCATGTTGCCGTTTACATAGGCGGTGCGTTCATTGCCTTTAACTTCAACGGAATCGCAGTCAAAATGTATTCCGGTAGGCTTGTCGGTAAGGCTGATATTGCCCTGTGCATGAACCTCCAGCTGATACAGGTAAACCTGCGCAGCGTCGCCGTCAATAACGCGGTCGCCTAAATCCACGTGTACGTGCCCTTTTAAATCGTAAACTCCCGTAAAGGGGTTAAAAGTCTGGCTGTCGCTGGAAATATCCGGCTGGGCAGCAAAAGCCGAAGGTATAAACAAAAACATCAGCATAAATAAAACTGCAAAAATTCTTTTCATTGTAAAAACCTCTTTATTTTATGAATATACTATTATTATAGACTTTGGCACGCCGGGCGGCAAGGCAGATTAAGTGAAATAAAGGTGAAAGAAATGGTTATAAGAAAGTTGATAGAAGCTACAGAAGAAAAGATTTTGGCGCCATGGGCACAAAAAAGTGCCGCTGCCGTGCGTGAGCACGAAGAAGAAGCGGATGACCTGCGCACTGCTTATCAGCGCGACAGGGACAGGATTATTCACAGCATGGCTTTTAGAAAATTAAAGCATAAAACGCAGGTTTATTTAAACCCGGGTGACCATTACCGTACGCGGCTTACGCACAGCATGGAGGTATCGCAGATTGCAAGGACAATAGCCCGTGCATTGCGCTTAAATGAAGATTTAACGGAGGCGGCGGCACTGGGGCACGATTTGGGGCATACGCCCTTCGGGCATGCGGGCGAGCGCGCCATTAATGCTTATACAGGGCATTTTAAGCATAACGAGCAAAGCCTGCGGGTGGTAAAATATTATGGGCGCGAAGGGCGCGGGCTGAATTTAACTTTGGATGTATGTGATGCCATTGTTAACCATACGGGCGATACTTTGCCTAAAACGCTGGAAGGGCAGATAGTACGCCGCTGCGACCGTATAGCCTATTTATGCCATGATTTTGATGACGGCTGCAAAGTTGGGATTATAGGGCCTGATAAACTGCCCGGCATTGTTGCAATGCGCCTCGGCACAAAACCGAGCCAGATTCTTGACATTCTTGTACGCAATGTGGTGGAAAGTTCGGCAGGAAAACAGATTGTCAGCATGGACAAATATTATGAAGAAGCAATGGATGAATTCCGCTGCTTTATGTTTGACTATGTTTATCTTTCGCCACCGCTGAAAAATGAACACCGCAAGGCCGAACATGTTGTAACCACGCTTTTGGATTTATATATGCACCGCCCGGAAATGCTGCCGCAGGAATATGCCGTTAACGTAGAAAGGCACGGTTTGCAGCAGGTTGTGGTTGATTATATTGCCAGCCTGACGGACGCGGCTGCCGTACAGCAGTTCAGCAGGCATTATTTGCCTGTTATTATTTAATGTAGCGAAAAATAAATTATCGTCAATAAAAAAAGAGGATTTTCTGTTTATATATTGAATATAAATAAAACAGATGATATTTAAAGTGACGGGAGCAAGGCAAATGAGCAGTATGTTTGATGATTTTAAAGAGCAGGTCCGCTCACAGGCAAATATCGTCGAAATAGTATCGGAATATGTACCGCTGAAAAAACGCGGCAGCAACTATTGGGGCTGCTGTCCTTTTCATGGCGAAAAAACGCCGTCTTTTTCCGTATCGCCGGATAAGAATTTTTTTTATTGCTTTGGCTGCCATGCAGGCGGCGATGTTTTTACCTTTATAATGAAAGAAGAAAACTGCACCTTTCAGGAAGCATTAAAAATTCTGGCCAATAAACTTGGCATACCTGTTCCGGAGCGCGAAAAAACACGGCAGGAAATTGAACGCGAAAAAGAAACAAAGGAAATTATTGCCGCCAACGAACTGGCAACACGTTTTTATCAGGCCTGCCTTACAAAAAGCGAGTTTGGCAAACTGGCGCAGCGTTATCTTGCTGGCAGGGGCATTACGCCGGAAATTATTGAAAAATTTTCTATCGGCGTGTCGCTGCCGGGTTATACTTCGCTTGTAAAAGCGCTTGGCAAACGCGGCTGCCGCGAGGAGCTGCTGATAAAGGCGGGGCTTGCCGTTAAAGGGCGTAACGGCGCTTACGATAAATTCCGCGGCAGGGTTATGATACCTATTGAAGATGCACGCGGGCATGTGGTTGGTTTTGGCGGGCGCATTCTGCAAAATAATGCCGAAGCCGCCAAATATATGAATACCGCCGAAACCGAATGGTTTAATAAACGTACATTGTTGTTTGGCTTGCACGCGGCAATTAAAGAAATAAAAAACAGGCGTCAGGCAATTATTGTTGAAGGCTATATGGACGCGATAAGCCTTCATGCCTCCGGTATCGGCTGGGCTGTGGCTTCAATGGGCACGGCATTTTCGGCAGAGCAGGCAAAACTTTTGGCGCGTGTATGTGATGAAGTTGTGTTTTCGTACGACAGCGACGAAGCCGGGCAGCGCGCCGATATGAGGGCCGTAAGCATAGCACGCGCGGCGGGGCTGCGGGTTAAAGTTCTGGCAGTGCCCGATGGTAAAGACCCGGATGAATTTGTGCGCAGGCACGGCACAGAAGCCTATTTTGAATTAGTTAAAAACGCTGCCGACGGCATTGACTTTCAGATGCGGCAGGTAATAGCGCAAAATAATGTTTCAAATTTAGCAGGAAAAGTGGAAGCGGTGTCGAATATACTACCATTCCTGTTAGAATGTAAAAATGATATAGAAGTGGCAGGGTATATACGCAAATTAGCCCAGCTGCTGACAATAGATGAAAGCCTTATCATAAGCGAATACCGCAAAATGAGCCGCAAAAGCGGCAGCCAGGGGCATGTGCCTCTGCCGGTGCAGCCAAAAGCAGTGCGGGCGGCCGCGCCGGATGACGAAGCTGAACAGCAGCTGTTGAACATACTTGCAAAAAATATCAGCCTTCTGCCCGTATACAGGGATGAAATAGCCAAAGCCGGATTCAAGTCACCGGAACATCAGGAAATTTATTCATCACTGACGGGAATGCTGGAAAATATGCCGCAGGATGTTACGGCTGAACTTTTCAGGGTATTAAGCCCAGAGGCTTCAACGGCTTTTGCAGCGATAATGGCGAAAAATGTGCAGCCCGGCGATGAAGAAAAACTTATTGCCGACTGCATACGTATGATGAATAAAAGCAGGCTGGAGGCTTTATACGAAAAGCACCGGCTGCTTGCGGATGAATATGAACGTTTGGGGGACAGCCGCTTTTTGCAGGAACTTGCAGAAAGCCAGAAGATAAAAGATGCTATTAAAAATTTGTATTGAAATGGTTAAAGCAGTTTATCACGAAGGGAGGGAACACCATGGCTAATACAAAAATACCGTCCGAGCAGGTTGAGGAATTATTGTCTAAAGGAAAATCACATGGCGGTGTTCTCACTTATCGTGAAATTATGGACTCCATGCAGAATGCTGAAGACATGAGCGCCGACGATATGGACAGCATGTATGAACTTATTGCCCAGAAAGGCATTGATGTTGTCGACGATGCTAATGACGACCTTGACCTGGAGCCGGAAGCAGTAAGTGAAGCCGACGAAATAAACGAGGCCGAACTTGCCAATATGAGCGTGCCCGAAGGCGTAAGCATTGACGACCCGGTGCGCATGTACCTGAAAGAAATAGGCCGCGTGCCTCTTTTGGTGGGCGAAGACGAAGTTAAGCTTGCCAAACGCATGGACAAGGGCAAACAGGCTTACAGGCTTCTGCACGGCACAAGGCACGGCGTGGTTGCGCCCGTATATACCGGCAAGGATTCCACGCAGGAACTTATTGCCAAGGCGCGCGAACTTATTAAAGACGAAAAAACAATCTGCGATTTGCGCAGCATAACCAAAGCGCTGCAATTTATTGAAGCGCGAGAAAAAAGCGGTAACCCCTGCACAATAGAAGAATACAAAGCACTGGTTGCCGATTTTACACGCGACGAATGCATGCGCCTGCACAAACTTTTGCAGGATGAACATATAACCATAAGCGGCAGCGAAAAAGTAACTCCTGATGCACATACCAGTGATAAAGAAATTCATTCGCTGTTTGATTTAAAAACTATTCTGGAAGAAGTTAAACGCCGCCTGCCGGAAGAAAAAGATACGGCTGTTTTTGATGCTTACCTTGAAATTGAGGACGATTATAAAAAACTGCTTGAAGAAGTTTATGAACAGGGTGAAGAAGCAAAACGCTGCCTGTCGGAAGCAAACCTGCGCCTTGTTGTAAGCATTGCCAAGCGTTATGTGGGGCGCGGCATGCTGTTCCTTGACCTGATTCAGGAAGGCAACCTCGGCCTTATTAAAGCAGTTGAAAAATTCGATTACAATAAAGGCTTTAAATTCAGTACCTATGCAACATGGTGGATACGCCAGGCCATTACAAGGGCTATTGCCGACCAGGCGCGCACTATCCGCATTCCTGTGCATATGGTGGAAACCATTAATAAACTTATCCGCGTATCGCGCCAGCTTTTGCAGGAACTGGGCCGTGAGCCGCAGCCGGAAGAAATTGCCAAGGAAATGGATACTTCCGTTGACCGCGTGCGTGAAATTATGAAAATTGCCCAGGAGCCGGTATCGCTGGAAACTCCTATCGGTGAAGAAGAAGATTCGCATTTGGGCGATTTTATTGAAGACCATGACGCGCCGGCACCTGCTGATGCAGCTTCGTTTACGCTTCTGCGCGAGCAGCTTGACGAAGTGCTGGAAACCTTGACGGTACGAGAGAAGAAAGTACTGGAACTGCGCTTTGGCCTTGAGGACGGACGCAGCCGTACCCTGGAAGAAGTAGGGCAGCACTTTGGCGTAACACGTGAACGTATCCGCCAGATTGAAGCCAAGGCTCTGAGAAAATTAAGGCATCCGAGCCGCAGCAAACGCCTGAAAGATTTTCTTGAATAGTTGACAATATATACTAACTTTAGTAAAATATTACTGTTGGCTAATTGCCATCAGCTTGGGCCTATAGCTCAGTGGTAGAGCCATCGGCTCATAACCGATTGGTCGTAGGTTCGAATCCTACTGGGCCCACCAATCCAAAAACAAGACGCAGATTTCGGTCTGCGTCTTTTTGTATATCCGGCAGGGTTTACTTATCCTGCTATATATGTTACTGCGCTGAAAACGGCAAGCAAAAGTGTTGACATCGGTACAAGCGTTTTTAGGCATTTAAAGTAATCGGCTTTAAAATAGTCGAGCGTTACAAGCAGGCACATATGCGTCGGCGTAAGCATCTGCCCGGCAACGCCAAATACCATGGCAATGCCTGCAAGCGTTAAATCTCCCGGTGCCATAGCGGCGATAATGGGCATTACTATGGCAACATGCCCCTGCGACATACCCGTAAGTATGCCGATAATAAATGATACGGCGGCAACAATGGCCGGTACAGGCAGTGGGGATTTTTGAAATTCGCTTACTATAAGGTGCAGGATGCCGGTATCGGTTAAAATTTGTATAAAGTAGAAAATGCAGACGATATTAAGCAGCATTTTCCTGTCGCACGCACCTGCAAAAACTTCTTTAATATTTAATGTATGGTTGGTAAAGCGCAGTACAAATATCATAACAAAAACAACCAGCGCCATAGCGGCAGCCGCCGTAAAATTAAAAGCGGTTATTAAAATAAAGTTGGCGGCAACCGGAGCAACGGCAAAGCAAAGAGTTTTTAATTCTTTTGTAAAATTTATTTTTCCGGTTTCTGTAAGGATATGCTGAGGAAGTTTTAACGGGCGCATTAAAACCAGCCAGCCTACCAGGAAAAACAGCGGCGTAACCCACGCCAAATGCAGCAGCAGGCTGCTGAAAGGGATAGCGGCAATGCTGCAAGCCATCAGCATGCCGGGAATAATAGGGCTGGAAAATTCAAAAATATGGCGGAACCAGAAATTAATATTGGCTTTGTGTTCTGCCGTCAGGTTTAAGCCTTTGGCTGTTATTTCAACAATAGGGGCGGAAAAGCGCGCTCCGCCAAGCGAAGGCAGAAGCCCTAAAAATGCCGGCATAATGGCAAGCGTAAGGCGCGGGCTTTTAAGCAGGCGGTGCAGTGAACGCACAAGGTCATCCAAAATACCGCCGGTACGCAGCTCAATTTCCAGGCACATAACAAAGTACAAGGCAAAAATTAAATCGTAAGTGCGGTAAGCGCTGAAGGTTTCTATCCAGGCGTTCCACAAATAACGCGGCTGCGGGGCGGCAGCTGCCCAAATAAAAATGCCTGCCGTTAAAATTGCCGGCCCTATTGGCACACGGCGGCGCAGCAGTACAATAATAATCAAAAGTGCTGAAATTAAAATTACAAAAATATTCATAATTTAACCACCTTTTTTATTTATGAAGAAAGTTTAACACGTTTTCAGGCTATTGAAAAATATGAATATAGTAGTAAGATAATAAGTAAATACTAATAACGAGGAAAATAAAATGACAATCCGTTATCTGGAAATTTTTGTGGAAGTATGTAAATATATGAACATGAGCAGAGCGGCGCAGTCGCTGATGATTTCGCAATCGTCCGTCAGCCAGGCGGTTAAGGCGCTGGAAAAAGAATATAATGTGCTTTTGTTTGAACGCCTGAACCACAATCTTTATTTAACTGCTGCCGGAGAGAAGATGCTGTACCTTGCAACGCAGGTTTTAAAAAGCATCGGGCGCTTGAATTCTGCCATGCATAATGCGCCGGTATCGCTTAATATCGGTTCATGCAATACAGTGGGCGCAAGTTTTTTGTATCCGCTGCTGGCGGAATTTAAAAAGCTTAGCCCGGATATTCATATCAGTGCCGAGATAAGCAATACCCAAACCTTAACGGAGAAAATTTTAAACAGCAGCCTCGATCTGGCAATAGTTCCGGAAACGGTACAGCAGGATTCTTTTGAGTATCTGCCGTTTTTTGATGATGACATAGTTGTTATATGCTGGCCGGGGCATCCGCTGGAAGGGCGTACGGCAGCGCTTGAAGAAATTGCCGGAGAAGTTTTTGTAGGCAGGGAAAGCGGCAGTGCGACAGACCTGCTTTTAAAAAATGTATTTGCCAAAAACGGGCTGCCGCTGAAGATTAACTGTGTCTGCAACAGTGCGGCTTCTGTAAAACTTGCTGTAAAAAATAAAATGGGCATAGCCTTTATTTCGCGTTTTTTGGTTAAGCGTGAACTTAAAGAGCATAAACTTGGCTGCATTAATCTTTGCAGCAAGGTGTTTACGCGGCGTTTTGGCATTATTTACCATAAGGATAAAGTTTTAAGCAAAGAATTTACAAGGTTTACCGGTTTTTGCCGGCAGCTTGGGCAGCAGGGCTTGGAAAGCCTGCTTGACAATAATTAAACAGGAGGGGTTACAATGGAAAAAGATTTGCAGGTTTTAATAGAAAAGGCACTGGCGGCAGGGGCTTCCGCAGCCAGAGTTGTGGATGTAAACACGATAAAAACAGGTTCATGGACGCGCTGGAAATGCCAGTACGGCTGCCCGAATTACGGCAAAACTTTGTGCTGTCCGCCGTATTCTCCGGATTATGAAGCTACGCAGCGTTTTTTGAGCGAATACAAAAAAGGCATTATTGTGCAGTATACCATGCAGCTTGACCCTACCGGCCCGGCTGATTTTGAGCGTGCGGATTTGCAGCTGAGCAACGAACTTCTGCGCATTTTGCTGGAACTGGAACGCGAAGCATTTTTGCTTAACCATTACAAGGCATTCGCGCTTAAAGCGGGCCGCTGCCGTTTGTGCGAAAAATGTAATCTGGAGCATTGCGTGCATCCAACCAAAGCACGCCCCTCGCTGGAAGCCTGCGGCATAGATGTGTTCGCGCTGGCGCGTGACAACGGTTTTGACATGGATGTAGTAACCGGGCCGATAACCAAACTTGATATTTACGGCATGGTGCTGGTGGAATAATTGTTTACAAATTTGTCAACGGGTGTTTGCCGTTATGGCTTTAAAAGCAAAAACGAAAATGATATAATTATACTATTAGATAATTTTTATATTTTATATAGAACAGGATGTGGATTGATTAATGAAATTAGTTTCGTGGAATGTAAATGGGTTAAGAGCCTGCATGAATAAGGGCTTTAAAAATTTTATGGACAGCGTTGACGCCGATGTTTTCTGCGTACAGGAAACCAAGATGCAGCGTGAGCAGGCTAATTTTGAGTTTCCCGGTTATTTTGAATACTGGAACAGCGCCGAGAAAAAAGGTTATTCCGGCACGGCAATTTTCAGTAAAACGGAACCAATCAGCGTAACTTACGATATGGGCATTGAAGAACACGATAAGGAAGGGCGCATTATTTGTGCGGAATACGATAAGTTTTACCTTGTAAACGTGTATGTGCCCAACGCCCAGCGTGATTTGGCCCGTTTGCCGTACCGCGTAACGTGGGAAGATGCTTTCCGCAGTTATGTCGGCGAACTGAACGCCAGGAAACCGGTGCTTATCTGCGGCGATATGAATGTGGCGCGTAATTTTATTGATATTAAAAACGCCAAAAACAATGTAGGCAATGCCGGTTTTACCAACGAAGAACGTGCAAAAATGGAAGAACTTTTGCAGTCCGGCTTTGTGGATTCTTACCGCCATTTATATCCTGATAAGGAGGGCGCTTATACATGGTGGTCTTACATGTTTAAAGCACGCGAAAAGAACGTGGGATGGCGTATTGACTACTTCCTCGTATCACAGAAAATGCAGGACGAAATTGAGGACGCATTGATTTACCCCGAGATTATGGGCAGCGACCACTGCCCCGTAGGTTTGATTTTAAAATAATGCTGTGAGGCGTTAATTATGGATTTTAACATAAAGGCACCGTTTGAACCTGCCGGTGACCAGCCGCAGGCCATAGAAGAACTTGTTGACGGTGTAAACAAAGGGCTGCATACGCAGGTGCTTCTGGGTGCAACCGGCACGGGCAAAACCTATACCATTGCACAGGTTATTAACCGTGTGCGCAAACCGACTCTTGTTATTGCGCACAACAAAACGCTGGCGGCCCAGCTTGCCAGCGAGTTAAAGGCGTTTTTCCCGGATAATGCGGTTGAATATTTTGTATCTTACTACGATTATTATCAGCCTGAAGCCTATATTCCGCAGAGCGATACTTATATTGAAAAGGACGCTTCCATTAACGACGAGATTGATAAACTGCGCCATTCTGCCACCAGCGCTCTGTTTGAACGCCGCGACGTTATTATTGTTGCCAGTGTGTCGTGCATTTATGGCCTGGGCGCACCTCAGGAATATTACGATATGGTGCTTTCGCTGAGGACGGGGCAGATTATTGACCGTCAGGCTATTTTGCGCAAGCTGGTGGAAATTCAGTATGACCGCAACGATATTGCTTTTCAGCGCGGCACATTCCGCGTACGCGGTGATGTAATTGAAGTTATTCCTGCCGGCTACAATGAAAAAGCCGTGCGCATAGAAATGTTTGACGACGAGGTTGACCGCATACTGGAAATTGACGTGCTGACCGGTGAAGTGCTGGCGCAGCGCACGCATGTGGCAATTTTTCCGGCGTCGCACTATGTAACTTCGCGCGAGAATCTGGAACGCGCGATGGAGGACATAAAGGTTGAACTGAAAGAACGGCTGGAATACCTTAATGAGCATAACAAGCTGCTGGAGGCGCAGCGCCTTGAGCAGCGCACAAATTACGATTTGGAAATGATGAACGAAATGGGCTACTGCTCCGGCATCGAAAACTATTCGCGCCATCTGGCAGGGCGCAAGGCGGGCGAAGCGCCGTTTACGCTGGTAAATTATTTCCCGGATGATTTTTTGCTGGTGGTTGACGAATCGCACGTTACGTTGCCGCAGATACGCGCCATGTACGCCGGTGACCGTTCGCGCAAGGAAATGCTTGTGGAGCACGGTTTCCGCCTGCCGTCGGCGTTTGATAACCGCCCGCTGACTTTTGACGAGTTTCAGTCGCAGATAAAGCAGGCAATTTACGTATCGGCAACGCCGGCTAAATACGAACTGGAACATGCCGATAAGGTTGTGGAGCAGATTATCCGTCCGACAGGGCTTTTGGACCCCAAAATTGAAATACGCCCGATTAAGGGGCAGATTGACGATTTGCTGACGGAAATAAATAAAGTAACCGCTGCCGGTGAGCGCACGCTGGTAACAACACTGACCAAGCGCATGGCGGAAGATTTGACGGATTACTTAAAAACTGCCGGTGTGCGTGTGCGTTACCTGCATTCGGAAATTGCCACGATTGAGCGCGGTGCGATTATTGATGACCTGCGCAGCGGCAAGTTTGACGTACTTGTTGGCATTAACCTTTTGCGCGAAGGGCTTGATTTGCCGGAAGTTTCGCTGATAGCCATTCTGGATGCCGATAAGGAAGGCTTTCTGCGCAGCGATACTTCCATGATTCAGACTATCGGGCGTGCGGCCCGCAACGAGCACGGGCGCGTAATTATGTACGCCGACAGCATAACGGATTCGATGCAGCGCGCCATTGACGAAACCGAACGCCGCCGCGAAAAACAGGCGGCTTACAATAAAGAACACGGCATTACGCCGAAAACGGTTTACAAAGAGCAGCGTCAGCTGATTAAGCTGACCAAGGTTGCCGAAGAAACCGGCATTGATGATTACAGCGAAAAGGCACTGAAAAAACGCAGCATTAAAGAAATTGAAAAACTGGCGCGCACGCTGGAAAAAGAAATGACGGAAGCCGCCAAAGCGCTTGACTTTGAACGCGCCGCCGAACTGCGCGACCGTTTGATTGTAACCAAAGGGCTGCTTGGCGAAAAATTAGTGCCTAAGAAACGTAAAAAATAGAGGAAAACATGAAAGACCAGATTATTGTAAAAGGAGCAAGACAGCATAATTTAAAAAATATTACCGTGGAAATACCGCGCGACAAGCTGGTGGTAATTACGGGTTTAAGCGGCAGCGGCAAATCGTCGCTGGCGTTTGATACTATTTATGCTGAAGGGCAGCGCCGCTATGTGGAGTCGCTTTCGGCCTATGCCCGCCAGTTTTTGGGACAGATGGACAAGCCTGATGTTGATTATATTGAAGGACTTAGCCCGGCTATTTCCATCGACCAGAAAACAACCAGCCGCAACCCGCGTTCTACCGTTGGCACCGTTACGGAAATTTACGATTATTTAAGGCTGCTGTTTGCGCGTATCGGCGAGCCGCACTGCCCCAAATGCGGCAAATTGATTGAACGCCAGACCGTGCAGCAGATTGTAGACCATGTACTGGCCATGCCGCAGGGAACAAGGTTTATGGTAATGGCACCGCTGGTGCGCGGACGCAAAGGCGAACATGCCAAAATCATGGACCAGATGCGCAAGGCGGGTTACGTGCGTATGTTTGTTGACGGCGAAGTGCGTACCCTTGATGAAGAAATTAAGTTGGAAAAAAATAAAAAGCACAGCCTGTCCGTCGTTATCGACCGACTTGCTGTGCGCGACGGCATTACCCAGCGCCTCACAGATTCCGTGGAAACGGCGCTGAAGCTGGCGGAAGGGCTTGTTGAAATTAATGTTATCGGCGGCGAAACGCAGATGTACAGCGAAAATTTTGCGTGCAGCGACTGCGGCATCAGCCTGCCGGAAATTGAGCCGCGCCTGTTTTCGTTTAATAACCCTATGGGTGCCTGCCCGGCCTGTACCGGCCTTGGCATGAATATGGAGCTGGATAAATCGCTGATTATTCCGGATGGCAGCAAAACCTTTGCCGAAGGCGTTATTGCCGCGCTTTCAACAAACCAGGAAGCCTACCATATGAAGCAGCTGGCAGCTGTTTTAAGTTACTACGGTTATTCGCTTGATACAGTATGGAACGACCTGCCCAAAGATATGCAGGAAATTTTGTGGTACGGCAGCGGCGAGCAGAAATTTTCGTTTATGTATGAAAATTTGCAGGGTGAAGTAAAAAAACATACCACGCCGTTTGAAGGCATAATTCCGCTTTTGCGCCGCCGTCACCGCGAGGCGTTCAGCGAGCGCATGCGCCTTGATATTGAAAGCTTTATGACGAGTACGCCCTGCCCGGTATGCCACGGCGCACGTTTAAAACCGGAGGTGCTGTCGATACTCGTCGGCGGCAAAAATATTTGTGAAGTTACTGCCTTTACCGTACGTGACGTGATAAACTTTTTTGAAACGCTGAACCTTACGGAACGCCAACAGTTTATTGCCCGCCAGATTTTAAAGGAAATACTGGCGCGGTTACGTTTTTTAAATGATGTAGGGCTTGATTATTTAACGCTTGACCGTGCTGCCGGTACGTTAAGCGGCGGCGAAGCGCAGCGCATACGCCTTGCTACTCAGATTGGCAGCGGGCTTGTCGGCGTGCTGTACATTCTGGACGAGCCTTCTATCGGCCTGCATCAGCGCGATAACAGCAAACTTCTGGCAACCTTGCAGCACCTGCGCGATTTGGGCAACACGCTGCTGGTAGTTGAACACGATGAAGAAACCATGTATGCCGCAGACCAGATTATTGATATCGGCCCCGGGGCCGGTGAACACGGCGGCAACGTTGTGGCGCAGGGCACGGCAGAAGAAATCAAACTGGTGGAAAACTCCGTTACCGGGCAGTATTTAAGCGGCCGCAAGTTTATCCCCGTGCCGAAAAAACGCCGTGAGTGCGACGGGCGCTATATAGAAATTATCGGCGCTAAAGCCAATAACCTTAAAAATATAGATGTAAAAATTCCGCTGGGCGTGTTTACCGTTGTTACCGGCGTCAGCGGCAGCGGCAAATCCACGCTGATTAATGATATTTTGTACAATGTGCTGGCGGCAAAACTGCACGGCGCGCGTCTGCGCCCTTCGGAACATAAGGAAATACGCGGGCTGGAAAATATCGACAAAATTATTAATATCGACCAGTCGCCGATTGGGCGTACACCGCGCAGCAATCCGGCAACATATACGGGCGTGTTTGATTTTATACGCGAACTGTTCAGCCAGACTAACGAAGCAAAAATGCGCGGCTACAAGCCGGGGCGTTTCAGCTTTAACGTAAAGGGCGGCCGCTGTGAAGCCTGCCGCGGCGATGGTATGAACAAGATTGAAATGAACTTTCTGCCGGATGTGTATGTGCCGTGCGAAGTGTGCCACGGTGCGCGCTATAACCGCGATACGCTGGAAGTGCATTATAAAGGCAAAAGCATTGCCGAAGTACTGGACATGACGGTAACGGAAGCCTGCGAATTTTTTAAGAACCTGCCGCGTATTGCACGCAAACTGCAGGTGCTGGAAGATGTCGGGCTGGGCTATATCCATTTGGGGCAGGCGGCTACAACGCTTAGCGGCGGCGAAGCGCAGCGCGTAAAACTGGCAACAGAACTCAGCCGCCGCAGCACAGGCAAAACGCTGTACATTCTGGATGAACCTACAACCGGCCTGCACATTGCCGACGTACACAAGCTGCTGGATGTTTTGCAGCGCCTTGTGGAAGCCGGTGACAGCGTTGTTGTTATCGAGCACAACCTTGATGTTATTAAAACTGCCGATTATTTGATTGACCTCGGCCCCGAAGGCGGCGACAAAGGCGGCACGCTTGTTGCCTGCGGCACGCCGGAAGAACTGGCAAAAGTAAAAAAATCCTACACCGGTCAGTATGTAAAACAGGTTTTAAAACAGGCTAAAGACAATGGGTGGTACCAATGAATGAAAATATAGCCAAAGCGCTGGCGGTACTGCCCGATAAGCCCGGCGTGTACCTTATGCATGATGAGCACGGCAAAGTAATTTATGTCGGCAAGGCCGTTGTGCTTAAAAACCGCGTGCGCAGTTATTTCCGCAATCTGGCCTCGCATACCGTTAAGGTTAAAGCGCTGGTCAGCAAAGTTGCGGAAATTGAAACCATTGTTACCGACAGTGAAGTGGAAGCGCTGATTCTTGAGTGCAACCTTATAAAAAAATACCGTCCACGCTACAACATTATGCTGAAGGACGATAAAACTTACCCTTATTTAAAGGTAACAATGGCAGAGAATTTTCCGCGTATTTATGTTACGCGGCGGCTTATCCGCGACGGCAGCAAATATTACGGCCCTTATGCCGATGCCGGTGCGATGCACGCCACGGTAAAACTTTTGCGGACAATGTTTCCGCTGCGTACCTGCCGCAAAATGAATCAGGAGCGGCCGTGCCTGCAATATCACATTAAACGCTGCCTTGCTCCGTGCGCAGGGCTTGTAAGCAGGGAAGAATACGGGGCAATGATACGCAGCGTATGTATGGTGCTTGACGGGCGTACGAGCGAACTGGAAAAAGACTTAAAGCGGCGTATGCAAAATGCTGCCGAAAATTATGCTTTTGAAGAAGCTGCGCGCCTGCGCGACCAGCTGGCGGCTGTAAAACGTCTGGACGAATCGCAGAAGGCAGTTACCGGCGGCGGTGATATGGATGTAGTCGGTTATGGCAAAGACGATACAGGCATTTGCCTGCAAATATTTTTTGTGCGCAGCGGCAAGCTGATTGGGCGTGAGAATTTTTTTCTGCCAGACGGCGGCGACAGCAGGCAGGAGGTTGTAACGGCGTTTATCAAGCAGTATTACAATGATGCTTCGTTTATACCGCGCGAGATAATTCTGCCGGATTTGCCGGAAGAAGATGAAACTGCGGTGCTTACTACCTGGCTGACGGAAAAAGCCGGGCACAAGGTTGAATTTATCCGCCCGCAGCGCGGAACCAAGCGCGACCTTTTACAGCTGGCTGATGAAAATGCGGGCAAGCTTCTGGAAGAGCGCCTGCGCAAAGGCAAAATCAGCTTGAAAACGGACGAAGAAGCTGCGGAAGAACTGCAAAGGGCACTGAACCTGCCTGACCCGCTGGAACGCATGGACTGCTTTGATATTTCGCATACGCAGGGTTCTGAAACGGTTGCATCCATGGTTGTGTTCCGCAACGGAAAACCGAGCAAAAAAGATTACCGCAAATATAAAATTGTCAGCGCCGAAGGAAAGCCTGACGATTTTAAATCCATGCAGGAGGTTGTATACCGCCGCTATAAGGATTATGAAGATTTGCCGAGTTTGGTTGTTATCGACGGCGGCAAAGGTCAGCTGAGCAGCGCACTGGAGGTTATCCGCGGGCTGGGGCTGCACGAACTGCCGGTAATAGGCCTTGCCAAGCGCGAAGAAGAAATTTTTACCGAAGGCAGCCACGAAAGCATTATGCTGGACAGGGAATCAGCATCGCTGCATTTAATTCAGCGTATCCGCGACGAAGCCCACCGCTTTGCAATAACCTATCACCGCAAGCTGCGCGGCAAACGCAATCTGCGTTCGGTGCTGGACCATATCGAAGGAATTGGCCCCAAACGGCGGCAGGCTTTGTGGCTTAAATTTAAGTCGATTGATGCTATTAAAGCGGCCAGTGTGGAAGAACTTGCGGATACGGAAAGCATGAATTATCCTGCGGCGCAGAAAATATATGACTTTTTCCGCATGGATTTGCCGGAAAAGGCTGAAGTGTTAAAAAATTGAAACATTTTCAATAATTATTTTCTTTTAGAATAAAGTGTGCTATAATAGGCACATAAGCAGTAACGGCTTGAAAAGATTTAAAATGAAATAAAAGGAGATGGAATTTATGGCAAAATGGGTATGCAATATCTGCGGTTACATTTATGACCCCGAAGTAGGTGACCCTGATAACGGCGTTGCAGCAGGCACCGCTTGGGAAGATGTACCGGAAGACTGGGTTTGCCCCCTCTGCGGCGTAGGCAAAGACCAGTTCAGCGAACAATAAGAAAATAAAAAACAGGCTTCATACTTTTAATTAAGTATGGGGCCTGTTTTGTTTTTTGGATTAATGACTTTTTGCAGTTTTACTTTTTATAAAAGGTAGTTGTAACGGGAAAGCAGAGGGCTGTATTGTGAATTGCCTGCAAAAACTGCGGCGGCTGAAATTTTTATGCTGTAACTGCGAGAGGTCAGCTGCGTAGCCTGACCGGAATCGGAGGAGCCGCAGCATTTTTGTGGTAATGAACAGTACAGACCTCTGCTTTAATTAAAAGTAAATTACCAAAAAATAATTTTATATCACGCGCAGTTTTTATAATTCCATACCGTCTGCCATATAGATAGTTTTCTCTTTGGCAGCGTTGGCAACTGTTTCGCCGATAAAGCCGCGTTTAACCATGGTATCAAGCACTAAATGCTGGCGTTTTTTGCAGCCTTCGGGATTTTCGTACGGGTTAAGCGCGGACGGGGCATACGGCAGCGAAGCGATAACCGCACATTCGGCAAGGTTCATTTCGGCAGGCGTTTTGCCGAAGTAACTGCGTGCAGCGGCAGTGATGCCGGTTGCGCCGTTGCCGAAGTAGGTAGTGTTAAAATACATTTCCAGAATCTGATCTTTGCTGAATTTGTCTTCCAACATCAGCGAGAACATTACCTCATAAACTTTGCGGCTCATGGTTTGTTCCTGGCTTAAAAACATATTTTTGGCAAGCTGCTGCGTAAGTGTGCTGCCGCCCTGCACAATTTCACCGGCAGAAATATTTACGAAAGTTGCACGCAGTATGCCGCCCATATCAACAGCACCGTGGCGGTAAAAATCGTGGTCCTCTATGGCTACCAGTGCCTGCTGCATAGCTGTCGGTATATCAGGCAGTTTCGTCCATTCCATACCGGCAGTACGTTCCTTAACCGTGTTTTCAATAGTAAAGAGCATAAACATTTTTTGCAGCGGGTCCGGCCAGGTGTCACGCTCCGGCAGATAGGGCAAAATTGTCATCAGCGTGCTTTCTGTCTGCTGATATTCGCTGACAGGGGTTGTCTGCTCCTGCATCTGCGTTGTTGCTTCCTGCTGCGCCGGCTGCGGGTCTGTTTCATAGCCTGCTATATTGGGGTAGTACATAAAAAGCCCTGTTACAGCTGCCAGTATAATTAATAGTTTAATAAATTTTCCCATAATTACCTCACCTGTTTTCTTATATAATATTGTACCAAAAATTGCGCCAAGGTAAAATTTAAATTTTATTTTTATTTTTTACCGAAAAAATTTTGAAAAAGGGATACTAAAGTAGTACAATATACATAATAATGGCATAGTGTTTTCTTTTTGCAAAAGCTGGAAACAACTGCGAAAAAATTTAAAAATGCTATTGATTAATTATACATAATAGTTGTATAATTATAAAATCATAAATTCAAGGGAGGTTCGGTATGAGAGCAAGTGTTATCGGTGCAACCGGGTTTGCCGGTGCTGAGCTTTTAAGGCTTCTGGACGGGCATCCGCAGGCAGAAGTGGCTTATATTACTTCTGAAAGCAGTACCGGTGAAGATATAGCCGCAATGTATCCGCATTTGCGCGGAAGAATAGACAAACAGCTTATTTCCATGAATGAGCTGGAAAAAATTGCAAAAGGCAGTGATGTAATATTTATCGCGCTTCCGCACGGGCATGCCATGAAGATTGGCAAAATGCTGCGCGGCAGCGGCGTTAAAATAATTGACCTTGGCGGTGATTACCGTTTCAGGGATGTAAAGGTGTTTGAAAAATGGTATAAAGTTCCGCATGCAGACCCTGAAGCAAAAGCTGTTTACGGGTTAACGGAATTGTACCGCAAAGATGTTGCCGGGGCTGAGCTGGTGGCAAATCCCGGATGTTATACAACCTGCAGCATTCTGGCTCTGGTGCCTCTGCTGAAAGCAGGTTTAATTGAAACAAAGGGCATTGTTGTTGATGCCAAGTCTGGTACAACAGGAGCCGGGCGCGGGCTTAAACTTGGCAGCCTGTATTGCTCTGTTAACGAAAACTTCCACGCTTACGGCGTGGCAACACACAGGCATACGCCGGAGATTGAGCAGATTTATTCTGAATTTGCAGGCGAAGATGTTGTAATTCAGTTTACTCCGCACCTTCTGCCGGTTGACCGCGGCATTTTGGCAACCTGCTACGCTATGCTGAAACCGGGCGTTACGGATGCCGATATTGAAAATGCTTTTGAAGAAATGTTCGGCGGCGAATTTTTTATCCGCCTTTTAGGCAAAGGAGCATGCCCCGAAATTAAAAATATCAGGGCTTCCAATTATGTCGATATAGGCTGGCAGACGGATGCGCGCACCGGCAGAGTGATTGTAATGAGTGCGCTCGATAACCTTGTAAAAGGTGCTGCCGGGCAGGCCGTGCAGAATATGAATGTAATGTTTGGCCTTGATGAAACAACCGGGCTGCGTCAGCTGCCCGTATATCCTTAAGGAGGTTGGCTAATGAAAAAGATTGACGGTTGGGTTACAACGCCGCAGGGCTTTTTGGCAGCCGGTGTTAAAGCCGGTATTAAAGCCAGCGGCAACCATGATGTAGCCGTTATTTACAGCACTGTGCCGGCGGCAACCGGTGCCGTGTTTACGCAGAATAAAATGTGTGCGGCCCCTGTATTGGTAAGCCGCAAAGTTGCCGCAAAATCTTATGCGCAGGCTATTGTGGTAAACAGCGGCTGCGCTAACGCCTGCACCGGCGAACAGGGCTTAAAAGACGCTGAAGCAATGCAGGCACAGACGGCAGAACTTTTAGGTGTTGAAAACGACGCTGTTTATGTTTGCAGCACTGGCGTTATCGGGCATTTTATGCCGATGGATAAACTGGCAAAAGGCATTGCCGATGCTGTTGACGCTATGGATGAAACCGGCGGCGAAAGCTGCGCTATGGCAATCCAGACAACGGATACTTTTATCAAACATGCGGCGTATGAGTTTGAATTAGGCGGCAAAACCGTTAAAATTGCCGGTATAGCCAAAGGTGCCGGCATGATTCACCCTAATATGGCAACCATGCTTACCTTTTTAACTACCGATGCTGCCGTTGCGCCGGATGTTTTAAAACGCGCGGTTAAGGCTGCTGCCGATAAATCCTTTAATATGGTTGTTGTTGACGGCGATACCAGCACCAATGACAGCATGATTGTACTGGCTAATGGCCTTGCCGAAAACGAAATTATTGTAAGCGAAGAACATCCGGATTACCCGGCGTTTTTTGAAGCTTTGCTGGCATGTGCGCAGGACCTTGCCAAAATGATTGCGCGCGACGGCGAAGGCGCTACCAAATTTTTGGAAGTAAACGTTGCCGGTGCCGCAACCTGGGCAGAAGCCAAAACGGCTGCTATGGCCATTGCCAAATCCCCGCTTGTAAAAACGGCATTCTTTGGCAAAGACCCCAACTGGGGACGCATTGTTTGTGCAGCCGGTTACAGCGGCGCGCAGATGGAGCCGGATAAGGTAAACCTTGAAATCGGCGGCGTAAGGCTCGTGGAAAACGGCATGAACTGCAATGTTCCGCTTGAAAGCCTGAAAGACATTATGGAACAGCACGACATCAGCATGAAAATAGACCTTGGCGCAGGCAAAGAAGAAGCTACCGTCTGGACATGTGATTTCAGCTATGAATATGTTAAAATAAACGGTGAATACCACACCTGATATTAAACAACATTTTATTAACGGCTTTTGCCGGATTACAGGAGGAATAATCAATGTTACGTAACGAAGAAATTAAAATTTTGGTGGAAGCACTTCCGTACCTGAGAGATTTTAAAGGCAAGACCGTTGTTGTAAAATATGGCGGCAATGCTATGCTGAATGATGAAATTAAAAATAAAGTTCTGCAGGATATTATTTTCCTGAAATGTGCAGGCCTGCGCCCGATTGTTGTTCACGGCGGCGGCCCGGAAATTACCGCGCAGATGGTTAAGGCCGGTAAAAAGACCCAGTTTGTAGGCGGCCTGCGCGTAACTGATGAAGAATCGGTAGGCATTACGGAAATGGCACTGGTTGGCAAAATTAACACCGACCTTGTTGGCCGTTTAAACCGTTTGGGCGGCAAAGCAGTAGGCCTTAACGGCAAGGACGACAACCTCATTCAGGCAAGAAAACACCTTGCCGACGTTTATGAAAACGGCGAAGTAAACCTGGTTGACATCGGTTACGTAGGCACTGTTGAACACATTAACACCGAACTTTTAAACGTACTTCTGGATAACGACTTTATTCCCGTTATTGCACCGACCGGCGTTGGCGCAACCGGTGAAACCTACAATATCAATGCAGACAGCGTTGCAGGTGAAATTGCAGGTGCATTAAAAGCAGAAAAACTTCTGGTACTTACCGACGTAAAAGGCATTTATGCCGATTACCGCGATGAAAGCACTTTCCTTTCCACTATGACTTTTGAAAAAGCACAGGAACTTATCATTAAAGGCAATATCGACGGCGGCATGATTCCGAAAGTTAAAGCCTGCATTACCGCACTCAGCGGCGGAGCCAAGAAAGCACAGATTATTGACGGCCGTGCCGAACACAGCATTTTGATGGAAGTATTCAGTGATGAAGGCGTAGGCACCGAGGTTGTAAAAACTTTATAATTTTTTCTGAGGGGGCAAAAAGGTGAATAATATAGAAATCAGAGAACAGACAGATAAATATTACCTTCCGGTATTCGGCCGTTATCCGCTGGCGCTTACCCATGGCAAGGGCTGCATGGTTTATGACGCCGACGGCGAAGGCTATCTTGACTTTCTGGCAGGTATTGCCGTTAATTCTTTGGGCTATGCCCATCCGGCGCTGGTTAAGGCAATCAGCGAACAGGCCGGTAAAATTATGCACTGCTCCAACGTATTTTATACGGATGTGCAGGCACGTGCAGTTAAACTTATCAGCGAAGCAACCGGTTTTGACCGTGTGTTTTTAGCCAACTGCGGTGCGGAAGCCAACGAAGGCGCAATTAAGCTGGCGCGCAAATACGGCCACAGCAAAAACGACGGCAAATACCGCATCATTACAGCAGTTCATTCCTTCCATGGGCGCACCATGATGACGGTAACTGCAACCGGCCAGCCTAAATACCAACAGGGGTACGAACCGCTGCCGGCAGGTTTTGACTATGTTCCTTACGGCGACCTTGAAGCGCTGAAAGAAGTAATGGACGAAGATGTATGCTGCGTAATGCTGGAGCCTATTCAGGGCGAAGGCGGCGTACATGTGCCCAGCGATGAATATTTGCAGGGTGCGCGCGCTTTGTGCGATAAATATGACGCACTGCTGATTTTTGACGAAATTCAGTCCGGCGTCGGCAGAACCGGCCAGTGGTTTGCTTATATGCATACCGGCATTAAACCGGATGTGCTTACCTTTGCCAAAGGCATTGGCGGCGGCTTCCCGACAGGCGGCTTCTGTGTTGACGAAAAACTGGCGCATGTATTTAAACCGGGAGACCATGGCGGAACCTTTGGCGGCAATGCACTGGCCTGCGCGGCTATTGAAGCGGCTCTTACAACCATTAAGGAAGAAGGGCTTGTTGAAGCTGCGGCAGAAAAAGGCAAATACTTTATGGGCAAATTGCAGGAGCTTAAGGCAAAATACCCGGAAAAAGTTACTGAAGTACGCGGACGCGGCCTGATTTTGGGCATGGAACTCTGCAAACCGGGCGGAGCAGTTGTGGAACACTGCCTTAAAGACCATGTTATCGTTAACTGCACTGCCGGCAATGTAATACGCATTGTTCCTCCGCTTATTGTAACGGAAAAAGAAATAGACACGGCTGTTGCTGCTCTTGACGCAGCCCTGGCAGAATTTTAATCGGTTGGTGAGGGTATAAAATGGGTTTAAGAAACAAAGATTTAATTTCTATTCATGATTTGTCTGTTGGTGAAGTAGCCACAATTTTGGACGTTGCCAAAAAATTAAAACGCAAACAAAAAAGAGGAGAGCCGCACAGATATCTGGAAGGAAAAACTCTGGCCATGATTTTTTCCAAAGCTTCCACAAGAACAAGAGTTTCTTTTGAAACCGGTTTCTATCAGCTTGGCGGACATCCTATTTATCTTAATGATTCCGCTTCGCAGATTGGCCGCGGTGAGCCGGTGCGTGATACGGCAAGGGTGCTTTCCCGTTTTGTTGACGGCATTATGATTCGTACATTTTCGCATGATTCCGTTATTGAACTTGCCAAATACGCTACCGTGCCGGTTATTAACGGATTGACCGATTTGCTGCATCCCTGCCAGGCTTTGACCGATATGTTCACCATTATGGAACATAAGGAAATATTAAAAGGCCGTAAGCTGGTTTATGTTGGCGACGGCAACAATATGGCGCATTCTCTGATGTATGCCTGTGCCAAAGTAGGCATGAATATGGTTTGCGCATCTCCGAAAGGCTACCAGCCTGACCCGGAAATTGTAAGAACCGCGCAGGAAGATGCCGCACTTACCGGCTGCACCATTGAAGTTGATGAAGATTTGTTCCGTGCCGCCAAAGGCGCAGACGTTCTTTATACAGATGTTTGGGCAAGTATGGGACAGGAAGCCGAACAAAGCATCCGTCAGGAAGCGCTTGGCGATTACCAGATTAACAAAGAACTGCTGAGCGTGGCACGTCCGGACGCTATGGTTCTGCACTGCCTGCCTGCACACCGCGGCGAGGAAATTACCGAGGAAGTGCTGGAAGGGCCGCAGTCCAAAGTGTTTGACCAGGCAGAAAACCGCCTGCATGTGCAGAAAGCCATTATGGCACTTTTGATGACTGATGATATCATCTAATAAAAATACACAAAATATTTATAAAAATACTGGAAATTTTTAAAATTTGTGGTATAATCATATTCGTTATATATTTTTATACATAAAAGCTGTATATTATGCAAACAACAGGAGGCTGTACTTTAATGAAAATTGACAAAAGCAAAATTAAAAAAGTAGTGCTCGCTTATTCCGGCGGCCTTGATACTTCCGTTATTATTCCCTGGCTTAAAGAAAACTACAATAACTGCGAAGTTATTGCCTGCACCGCAGACCTTGGCCAGGGTGATGAACTGAATATCGTTCATGACAAGGCTTTAAAATCCGGCGCAAGCAAATGCTATATTCTTGATTTAAAAGAAGAATTCGTTTCCGATTATGTATGGCCTGTTGTTAAAGCAGGTGCCATTTATGAACAGAAATATCTGCTCGGCACTTCTTTTGCGCGTCCGCTGATTGCCAAAAAACTGGTTGAAATTGCACTGAAAGAAGGCGCTGACGCTGTTGCTCACGGCGCTACCGGCAAAGGCAACGACCAGGTTCGTTTTGAACTCGGCGTTAAAGCTCTTGCTCCGCAGCTGGCTGTTATTGTGCCCTGGCGTGAATGGAACATCCGTTCCCGTGAAGACGCTATCGACTTTGCAGCAGCACATAACATTCCGGTGCCTGTAACCAAAGACCACGATTATTCCATGGACCGCAACATGTGGCATTTAAGTCATGAAGGCTCCGACCTTGAAGACCCCTGGAATGCTCCGAAAGACGAACTCTTTATCGTTACCAGCACTCCGGAAAAAGCTCCCGATAAAGACGAATATGTTGAACTGGAATTTGAAGCAGGCGTGCCTGTTGCCGTTAACGGCGAAAAACTTTCTCCGGCAGCACTGCTTGAAAAATTAAACGAAATCGGCATCCGCAACGGCGTTGGCATTTGCGACATGGTTGAAAACCGCCTCGTAGGCATGAAATCCCGCGGCGTATATGAAAACCCGGGCGGCGCAATTATTGTTTACGCACATAAAGAACTTGAAAGACTGTGCCTTGACCGTGCAACCATGCACTACAAAGAAATGATTGCCATTAAATATGCGGAACTGGTTTATGACGGCATGTGGTTCAGCCCGCTGCGTGAAGCACTGGCAGCATTTGTTGACGAAACCCAGAAAACCGTTACCGGCACCGTTCGCCTGAAACTTTACAAAGGCAATATCATGAGCGCCGGCACTAAATCTCCGTATTCCCTGTACAGCAAGGAATATGTAACCTTCGGCGCCGACGAAGTTTACAACCAGGCTGACGCTACCGGCTTCATCACACTGTTCGGCCTGCCGCTGACCGTACGTGCATTGATGAAACAGGGCAAACTTAAATAATGGCTAAACTCTGGGGCGGAAGATTCAGCAAAAATACCAATGAACTCGTGGACGCATTCAATGCGTCCATTGAGTTTGACAAACGCTTGTACCATGAGGACATCCGCGGCAGTATTGCTCATGCTACAATGCTGGCCAAATGCGGAATCATTCCGGAAGAAGATGCAGAAAAAATTGTTGCCGGCTTAAAAGATATTTTAAAAGATATTGAAGCAGGCAATTTTGAATTTGATATTGCACTGGAAGATATTCATATGAATATCGAAGCACGCCTTACAGAACGTATTGGTGCTGCCGGTGCAAGGCTGCACACTGCACGCAGCCGCAATGACCAGGTTGCGCTTGATATGCACATGTATATGAAACGCGAAGTTGTGGAAATTGCAGAACTTTTGGTGCAGTTTGAAGAAGCACTTTTAAGCGTTGCTAAAAAGCACGATAAAACCTTAATGCCTGGGTACACGCATTTGCAGCGTGCACAGCCGATTACTTTTGCACATCATCTGCTGGCATATTTTAACATGCTGCAGCGCGATTTCCGCCGCCTGCTCGGCGTATGGGAAGGTGCGGACATTATGCCGCTCGGCGCCGGTGCCATTGCAGGCACAACTTTTCCGATTGACCGTTTCTTTGTGGCAGAACAGCTGAATTTCGGCAGTGTTTATGCCAACAGTATGGATGCGGTAAGCGACAGGGATTATATTATTGAATTTTTAAGCTTTGCTTCGACGCTGATGATGCACATGAGCCGTTTGAGCGAGGAATTCTGCCTGTGGAGCAGCACGGAGTTTGGCTTTATTGAACTTGACGATGCTTTTGCAACAGGTTCTTCCATGATGCCGCAGAAGAAAAACCCGGATATTTCCGAACTTGTGCGCGGCAAAACCGGCCGTGTTTACGGACATTTAATGGCAATGCTTACTACGGCCAAAGGCCTGCCTTTAACCTACAACAAAGATTTGCAGGAAGATAAGGAAGGCTTCTTTGACGCCATTGACACGCTGAAATTTACGCTTGCCGTTTACAGCGACATGGTTAAAACCATGACCGTTAATGTGGACAGAATGCGTGAAGCTGTAAGCAAGGATTTTTCCAATGCAACCGATTTGGCAGATTACCTTGTGCGCAAAGGCCTGCCTTTCCGCATGGCACACGAAGTTGTCGGCAAATGCGTGGCTTATGCCATTACCGAAGGCAAGTTCCTGCCGGAAATTTCGCTTGATGAATATAAAAAGTTCAGCGATTTGTTTGAAGCAGATTTGCTTGACGCATTAAAACCGGAAAACTGCGTGGCTGCACGTACTTCTTACGGCGGCCCGGCATTTACAGAAAACGACAAACAGTTTGTGCGCGGCGATGAAATTATTGCAGGGCAGAAAGCTAAAGTTGAAGAATTAAAACAAAAATTATAATTAAGGCTTAAATAAAAAGAGGCGGTTCGTTATGAACCGTCTCTTTTGCTGTATAATGATTATAATTTTAAAAGTGTTTTTAATTCCTGTACTTTTTGCGCAAATTTTTCCAGGGTTACGGCAACCGGCTGCGGCGTGGTTAAATCTACACCGGCATTTTTTAAAATGTTCAGCGAATAATCGCTGCCGCCTGCTTTTAAGAAACCGAGGTATTTATCAACGGCGTTTTCTTTGCCGCTGAGTATTGCTTCGGCGAAAGCGGTTGCGGCACTGTAACCGGTTGCGTATTTGTAAACGTAAAACGGTGTGTAAAAATGCGGAATGCGCGACCATTCGCTGGCAAGTTCTTTATCGGCGGTAAGAGCCGGGCCGTAATAGGTTTTGTTGCTTTCCAGCCAGTAGTTTTCAAGGTTTTCTGCCTGCAGGCTGCGCCCGGCGTTAATTTCTCCGTGAGTGTAAAGTTCAAATTCGGCAAATTGTACCTGGCGGTAAACCGTGGTGCGCACTGCTTCCAAAAACTGGTTGATAAGATAAATTTTTTGCTCGGCGTTAGCGTTGGCAAGTGTGTGTTCCAAAAGTAAAATTTCGTTTGTTGTGCTGGCAACTTCGGCACAGAAAATGGAATAGTCACTGTTGGTATAGGTTTGCGCCTGGTTGGCAAGGTAGCTGTGCATGGCGTGGCCCATTTCGTGCGCGATAGTGGAAATGCTGTTGTAGCGCGGCTGATAGTTTAAGAGAACATAAGGATGTACGCCGTAAATACCCCAGGAATAGGCACCGCTGCGTTTGCCCTTGTTTTCGTAAATGTCAATCCAGCGGCTTTTAAAAGCATTTTTTAAAGTACTGATGTAATCTTCGCCAAGCGGAGCGAGTGCTTCGGCAACACGACAGCAGGCTTCTTCAAATGTGCAGGCAAAACTTTCTCCGGCAGATGAAAGCGGCATGTATAAGTCGTATGGGTGCAGTTCATCCAACTTCAAGGCAGATTTTTTTATGGCAATATATTCGTGCAGCGGCTTTAAATTATTATGTACTGTTTCAATTAATTTGTGGTAAAGTTCTGTCGGGATATTATCTTCGGCAAGGCTTGCCGTTAAAGTATCTTCATATTTGTGGGCTGTGGCATAAAAACGGCTTACGCGGCACTGACCGGTTAAAGTGTTGGCCAGCGTATTGCGGTAGTTATGGTAAGTGCCCATAAGCGTGCGGAAGGAATTTTTGCGCAAAGTACGGTCGGCGCTGGTCATGTTCAGCAAATAATTGCCTTCGCTTACATTGGCTGTATTGCCTTTGCCATCTGTAATGGGCGGAAATTCCATATCGGCGCTGACAAGGCTGCGGAAGATAGCAGCAGGTGCTGACATAGCAAGGCTTGCCTGCGAAAGCAATGCTTCCTGCTCCTGCGGCAGCACATGCGGAGCAAGGCGCAGCAGGTTGGCAAGATAGAACTTAAATTCGTTAAAAGAAGGCTCTGTCAGGCAGGACTCTAAATAATCTTTGGACAGTGAAATTATTTCCGGTTCAACAAATGATACCGCGTTATTAAAATCAGCCAGCAGGCTTTCGGCTTCGCCGGACATGGCCTGTAAAGCCTGGTCGGTATTGTCGGCATCAAGCTGCAGGCGTGCATAGGCATAAATTTTGGAAATTTCTTCTGAAAGTTGAGCCTGCTTCTGCAGTGCCTGCAATAAAATTTTCGCATCACCAAGGCGACCTTTAAATTCTTCAAAACAGCTGAGTTCTGCTTTTAAATTTTTGGCGGCAGCCTGCCAGCTTTCTTTGTCTGCATACAAATCATCAATTTTCCATTTGTAAATTTCATTTATATCTTTTCTGGCAATATTGCTGCCGTGCGCGGGAATATTTTGCGTCATATTTTTAATCACTCCTTGCAAAAATTTCAATACTCTATTATTATAGCACAAGACGATATATTTAAGTTAGAGGCGGTAAACATGAAAATAATTTTAACGACAATCGGAAGCAAATACATACATACGGCATTGGGGCTGCGCAGCATCCGCGCATATGCAAAGGCGCACGGAATTGAAACGGAACTAATTGAAGATACCGTTCAGACGCCGTTGTTGGCAGTGTTGGCTGAAATAACCGGAAAAGAGCCCGATGTTGTAGGGCTTTCGGTGCATATTTGGAATAAAAATTATGTTTACAGCCTTATCAGGCTTTTGCGCAAAGTAATGCCGCAGCTTAAAATAATTGCCGGCGGGCCGGAAGTTTCGTTTGAGCCGGAACGCATTTTTAACGAATGTCCGCAGATTGATTATATTGTAATGGGCGAGGGCGAAGAAGTTTTTGTGAGCCTTATAAATGCCTTGCAGCAAAACAGCGAACTGCCTGCACATGTTGCCTTTAAAAAGGATGGGTGCGTTATCAGCAGCGGCGGCACGGCCGTGGTTGCCGATTTGGATGTGCTTGAATTTGCTTATCCTGATTTAACGGATGTTATTGCAGGTAAAAAAATAGTTTATTACGAAAGCACGCGCGGATGTCCCTTTAACTGTTCATACTGCTTATCTGGAATATCGCGCAATGTGCGCAAAAGAAGCCTTGCTAAAGTTTATGCTGATTTGGACAGGATGATTGCCGCAGGCGTGGCTTTGGTTAAATTTGTAGACCGCACGTATAATCTTGACGAAAATTATTATCTGCCGATAATGCAGCATTTGGCAGAAGCAGAAACCGATGCAACTTTTCATTTTGAAATAAAAGCCGATTTGCTGACTGAAAATGTGCTTAACTTTTTGAAAACGGTTCCCAAAGGACGTTTTCAGTTTGAAATGGGCGTACAGACAACCAATGCAGCAACTCTTAAAGCCATTAACAGGCGCGATAATTGGGATAAACTTACAGCCAATGTAAAAAGATTGCTGAGCTACGGGAATATTCATCTTCATCTTGATCTAATTGCCGGGTTGCCGTACGAAGGAATAGCGGAATTTGAAAAATCTTTTAATGACGTATATGGATTGCAGCCGGATATGCTGCAGCTGGGATTTTTAAAAGTACTTCCGGGTACGGTAATGGAAAAACAGCGCCTTGAGCATGAACTGCAGTATATGGATGAGCCGCCTTATGAAATACTGTCGACTAAATACATGCCCTATTGCGCTTTACGGTTTTTAAAGGTTTTGGAAGATGTTTTTGAACATACTTATAACAGCGGAAGATTTGTATATACGTTAAAATATTTAACGGAAGCAGAGGGGAATGCCTTTGCTTTTTATAAAAAGTTTGCTTTGTGGTGGCAAAAACGCGGAGAATATCCGCTTGGGCATAATGTGCGCGGCGTAAGTAGGCTTTTATATGAATTTGCCGCTGAATATTATGCAGAAAAGCTGGCAGATATCAGTGAATTGCTGCGTTTTGATGTTTTAATGTTCCAGCCCGGCTGGAAACCGGAGTTTTTAAAATGGCATTTGGAAGAATTAAATGAAAAAAGCATGGCATTCTGGCGTGATGCAGAAAGAGTGCAGCGTTATATTCCTGATTATAATTTTGCAACGTGGCGGCAGATTCAGAAAAAATATGCAATAGAATATTTTGACATTTCGCCGTTTACTTACGAAAAAACAAGAAAGTATTACCTGTTTATGTATGAAAACGGTGCAGCCAAAGCAATAGAATTAAAAGATTTATAAAAATAACGAAAAAGTAGTTGACAAGAGTATATTAAGATGTTATTATAATTAAGCTGTTTGAAGGAAGCGGCTTGAGAGAAAAGTGAAGAAAAAACTTTTCGAAAAAAAGGTAAAAAAAGCACTTGACAAACCTTTGAAAGTGTAATAAACTATACAAGTCGCCGGAAAACGGCAGCACCTTGAAAACTGAACAAGAACCAAGAAA
>ERZ831979.133-NODE-133-length-89050-cov-12.249149_pt1 | contig 89050 bp, 76 predicted proteins | sample MGYA00519952_ERZ831979 | MGnify/ENA primary metagenome ERZ831979 (study PRJEB31850, sample SAMEA3708723) | human gut metagenome | biome: human gut; feature: human-associated habitat; material: faeces | place: China | collected 2014 ...
TTCCATTGCCGCAGGCAATCTGGAATGAATTTTGGCAACGTTACTGCGAACGGAGTGAACAGTAACGTTATCCTGAGGTTAGCATAACCTTAAATAATCCAAAAAATACTTGACACAGGGAATTTCGTGACCTTATAATGAATCCGCATAGTGTTTTAAATATAAACCACAAAAACGTTGATGGAGACAGTAATTGCAGATGAACGCAGACAGCGAGTCAGGGAGGGTGTGAGCCTGATGGCAAGTAAATGCAGTGAAAATCACTCCGGAGTTGCAGCTCTGAAGGCGATATGCAGATAGGAGCTGACGGAAATCCCCGTTAAAGGATTCATGTATCGGCAAAGATGCCCGTACAATGTAACAGGTGGTATAACGAACGTAAATAAACCTTCGTCCTTTTACATAAGGGACGATTTTTTTGTTTTATGGGATAAAGATGTGCACAAACGTCATTATCCTATAAAACAAAAATTTCAGGATTATTTTCGTTCTAAAACATGTTACTGTTCACTTCGTGCCCGGTAACAAGAATATACCAAAATAAAAACAGGAGGTAATTTACTGTGTACCAGAAAGTTGATACGAACTTAAATTTTGTAGACCGTGAAAAAAAAGTAGAAGAATTCTGGAAAGAAAACCATATTTTTGAAAAAAATAAATGCAATCAGCGAAGAAGTGCACGTAATTCCGCAGGAAACATGCAAACAGGGAATCGGTGGCATTCATATGAAAGTTGAGATCAACGGGGAAGAAGAAGGCGTTGAGCATACTCATGAGCATCATCATGATCATGGAGAGATGCATGAGCATACCCATGAACACAGTCATTGTGCAGAACATACCCATGAGGAAGTCCATGTACATACTGATGAGGATGGTCATGGACACGATCATGCTCACGAAGATGCACACGTACATACTCACGAGGATGGTCATGGACACGATCATGCACATGAAGACGCACATACCCACGACCCTCACCATGAAGATGGACATATGCATGCACATCGTCACGGACATCATGCACATACAAGTGTTGCGTCCATTTTGGAAAAAATCAGTTCACTGGATCTGAGCGATATCGTAAAGAAACATGCAGAAGGCATTTACCGCGCTATCGCAGCCGCAGAGAGTACCGTTCATCGTACCGATATGGAGCAGATCCACTTCCATGAAGTTGGTTCTGTGGATGCGTTAATTGATGTGGTTGGCAGCAGTCTTGCCATCGAGATGCTTGGCGTGGATGAGATTCAGGCTTCTCCGGTCTGCGTGGGAAATGGCACTGTTCGCTGTGCACACGGTGTACTTCCTGTTCCGGCTCCGGCAACCGCAGAGATCATCAAAGGCATGCCGGTATATTGCAGCAGCTTTGACGGGGAATTACTGACACCGACAGGTGCCGCTATTTTAAAATACTTTGTTGAAACATTCACAAGACAGATGAATATGGAAATTGAAGAAATCGGATATGGTTTCGGCACAAAAGAATTTGAACAGTTAAGCTGTGTAAGAGCTTTTCTTGGTTATCAAAAATAGAGATGGAAGACATCCCTGTAGATGACGGGATATTTAAAAACAAATAAATGAAAAATAACAGCTCATATATTACCTGTAGTTTGTCAAGAATTAGAGTTGAAAAATTAGCAGAACTAGTATGGTTACGGTTCTTTTCATCACTGTGTATCTATGTAAATCCTCATGTAAGTATGATCATTACATGAATACATGTGATGTGTGAGCTGTAACATAGCATGATGTATGAGCTGTAATTGTTACGCATCTTGAAAAAGAACGTAAACTTGTTGTAAAATAAGTGTATATTCATTCATTACAAAAGAGTCATATAAGATACGGAGAAGAGGAAAATTACAATGGAACTGAAGATGGAGCTTAGCCAGAAGCAGATTTTGTCACAACACATGGTCCAGTCGATGGAGATTCTTCAAATGAGTGCTCAGGAACTGGAAGGTTATATAGAGAAACTTGCATTGGAAAATCCGGTGATCGAACTGGCAGAGACCAGTCCGATAAAAGCAGATACCCAACAGGAGGATCTGCAGCGTAAGCTGGATTGGCTGGAGTCTACCGATTTGCAGAACCGCGTGTATTATCAGCAGGAGCGGTCTGACGAAAATATGGAAGCAAACTGGCATGACAGCAGACAGTCTGAGGAAAATCTGGAAGAATATCTGCATGCACAGCTTTTACTGGCGGATTACACAGATCTGGAACGGGCGATTGTGGACTATTTGGTCTGTTCTTTAGATTCCAAAGGCTATTTTGTGGGGGACATTGCACAGGTTGCAGAGCATTTTTCGACATCTGAAGAAGTGGTAGAGGAAATGCTGCAGGAGATTCAGGAGCTGGATCCGGCAGGCGTTGGCGCCAGAAACCTTCAGGAATGTCTGTTACTTCAGGTGGAGCGGATTAAGGACTATTCTGATGTAACGGTGGAGATCATCAAGAATTATATGGAAGAAGTTGCCAAAAATCATCTGCCAAACATTGCGAAAAAGCTTCAGGTTTCTCTGGAGGAAGTGCAGGATGCCTGTGAGGAGATTCGCAAGCTGAATCCAAAGCCGGGAAGCTCCTTCAGTGACCGTGAGCAGCTTCGTTATATCAGTCCGGATGCGGTTGTGGTCAAACTGGAAGATCAGTTCGAGATCCTGATCAATGAATATCAGTATCCGGGTTTTTCTATCAGCAGCTATTATCAGACAATGATGGAGAGTACCAGCGATGAGGAAGCAAAAAAATATCTGAAAGATAAAGTGCAGCAGGCACAGTGGGTATCCAACTGTATTTCACAGCGTTCTTCTACGTTGTCGCGCGTTATGCATTTGTTGGTAGCAAAACAGAATGACTTTTTCCTGTACGGACCTGGGCATAAGCGCCCGATGCGTCTGGTAGATCTGGCAGAAGAACTGAATCTCCATGAATCCACCATCAGCCGTGCCATGAGAGGTAAATATCTGCAATGTTCCTGGGGTGTGTTCCCGTTGAACTATTTCCTGACTTCTGTTGCCGTAAAGAGCAGCAGCGGAAATGAAGGGGACGAAAAGACACCGGAACAGATGAAAGCCATGATTCAGGAAATCGTAGACGGCGAAAACAAGAAAAAACCGTACAGCGATCAGGCAATCAGCGACCAGCTTTCCGCAAAAGGAATCAAACTGTCCCGGCGTACGGTGAACAAATATCGTACCGAGATGGGAATCCCGGATAAGAGTGGTCGAAAAGAGTTTTAATCATAAAGGAGAAGAGATGACACTACAGGAATTTTTTACAGAAAATCCGCGGATCGCAATTGCATTTTCTGGTGGAACAGATTCTGCTTACTTAGCTTATATGGCAAAAAAATATGCAAAAGAAATGACAGCGATCTATGTATCCACAGCATTTCAACCAACGTTTGAAAAGGAAGATGCTCTTCGCTTTTGTGAGGAGTATGATATTCCGCTGACGATTCTGGAACGGGATGTGCTGAGTCAGGAGGCGGTTGTGCAAAATCCGTCAAATCGCTGTTATTATTGCAAGACAGTTATTTTTACTGAGATTCAGAAGAAAGCACTGGAACTTGGTTTTTCCTGTCTGGCAGACGGAACAAATGCATCCGATGATGCAGACGACAGACCGGGAATGAAAGCGCTGCAGGAACTGAAAGTGTTATCACCGCTCCGCATCTGTGGAATCACAAAACCGGTACTTCGGGATGAATCCGAAAAACATGGATTATTTACCGCGCGCAAACCGGCGTACGCCTGTCTTGCAACCCGTATTCCATCCGGTACACGGATCACAGCAAAGCAGCTTCAGGATGTAGAGCAGGCAGAGACCGCACTGGCTGCTATGGGATTTACAGATTTTCGTGTGCGTCATCCGGAAGGCTATGCAAAGCTTCAGGTGAAACCGGAGCAGCTTTCCCTTGTAATGGAAAAACGAGAGGAGATTCTGACCGTTTTGGAACCGATTTTCGGAACTGTCTGTCTGGATCTGAAAACGAGATAATGCGTCGCAAACCCGCATAAACACTGGACTTGACCAACGGTCGAGTCCTTTTTTGACCGAAAAGATTGACGGGTGCGGGGATTGCTGTTATAACTGGGAACACAGACAGCGCTGCAGAAATCGAAAGGAGCAAAATCTGAAATGGAAAAAAGAGAAAATTTCGGAAGATATATAAAAGAAAAACGAAAAGAAGCCGGGCTCTCACAGAAAGAGCTGGCAAAGCAGTTATTTGTATCAGAATCAGCAGTCAGCAAATGGGAGAGAGGATTATCCTATCCGGATATGACACTGGTCACCAGTTTGTGTGAGATCTTACATGTGTCAGAACATGAACTTCTGACCGCCAGCGATGACATGCATCAGCGTGAGATTGAGGAACAGTCCCGTGGATATCTGAGAATTTTAAAAGGCTATACATGGATTACTTACATCTGCTATCTGGCAGTTTTGCTCCCATGTTTTATCGGAAACCTTGTGACAGAACATCGCCTGTCCTGGTTCTTTATTGTGGTTGGTGGTCTTGCCATGATATTTTCCTTTATCAATGTGCCGGTGATGACCAAAACAAGACGCGCAGAAAAATGCTTTTGGTGCTTTTATGGATCACTCATTTACATGCTGTGTGTCTGCCGGATCGTGTTAGGCGGCGATTGGCTGATTATGTCTCTGTTAGGTATCAGCTTTGGCTTGCTTAGCGTATTTTTGCCTATCATTCTATGTAGCTGGAAATCTAACTGGCCGATTTTACATCATAAAGGACTGATCTGTCTTGGGATTGATACGGTATTAGCCTATCTGATGGTATTTTTCGGTTGCCTGTTCTATGTGAAAGGCGTGACAGGTGCCATTATCGCTCAGAACCTGTGGGTATTGACAATTTTTGTAATACTTGCATGGCTAATCTTTGTGGTATTCCGATATATCAGATGCAGTCGTTTAATGAAAACGAGTATTACAGTTGCACTTTGTGGCGTATGGATGTTTTTGGCTGACACGATGGTCAGCATTGCTTACAGCAGCAGAATTGTCAGACCAGGTGTAAACTTTCATAACTGGATGGATTTTGGCGGACAAAATATCGGGCTGGTGATTCTGATCGTCGGTGCAGTGATGATTGCAGCCAGCATGATCCGGGATATGAGAAAATAAAACAGATAAAAATAAGGTATGTCTGTTCGTGTTAAAGTTGAGAGATAGACGTACCTTATTTTGTTGTGTATTGACAAAAGTATCGTTATCATGATAATGAATAACATGATGGGTAAAAAAGAGCGCAGGACGAAAAAACGTTTTGCGCTCTTTTTCAACGGAGAAGGAGGGATTTGAACCCTCGCGCCGCTATTAACGACCTGCACCCTTTCCAGGGGTGTCCCTTCGGCCAGCTTGGGTACTTCTCCGAATTGCATTACATATTAATTCGTACTGACTTTCATCAGTAAGCGGAGAGGATGGGATTCGAACCCATGCGCCCTTTCGGACAAACGGTTTTCAAGACCGCCTCGTTATGACCACTTCGATACCTCTCCGTATTTGTTTTGCACGAATCAGTGCAAAAAAGATTCTACCATCAACTTTTGTTTCTGTCAACAATTATTTTAACTTTTTTTCATTTTTTTCATTTCAGATGTTTGAAGCGCCCTGTTTTAAGTACATTTCGGCGATCAGCATATCCTCCGGTGTGGTGATTTTTATATTCCTGTAGTTCCCCTTGATCAGCTTAACCGGCTGGTTTGTCATCCGTTCCACCACCATCGCATCATCCGTAATGGCAGAGTCCTCATCTGCAAGCATTTTTCGATATGCCTCATATACAAGTGGATAGGAAAAGCTCTGTGGTGTCTGAATCTGCCATACTTTTGAACGCTCTGGCGTCAATTTAGCATAACCGTCTTCATCTGCTATTTTGATTGTGTCTTTTACCGGCATTCCCGCCACGCATGCACGATATTCCTTCACCGCCTGCATGGATCTTTTTATGATATCGGCCGACACTAACGGTCTCGCCCCGTCATGGATCAGCACATAGTCCGCCCCCTCCGCTGCGCAGAGTCCCGCATATACAGAATGATATCGTTCCACGCCACCCGGCACGATTGCTTTTACTTTACCGATATGATATTTATCAATAATTTTCCGTTTACAATACGCTTCCTCATCGGCACCTGTGACAAGGATGATATCTGTGATATCACTCTCCTCAAATGCCTTTAATGCATAATAAAGAACCGGCTTTCCTGCCAGTGTAAGATATTGCTTGTGAATATGACTGTGCATTCTTTTTCCGGTTCCACCAGCAAGAACGATCGCCGTAAATTTTTCCATTAGCGTTCTCCAAGTTTTAAATTTGGAACAGCATTGAGATCTAACCCATCTCTCTGTCCATGTATAAAATCATAATAAGCAGCAACACCAATCATTGCCGCATTGTCGGTACAAAAAATCGGTGATGGATGATAAAACTGCACTCCTTTTTTCTCGCACGCCTCACGCATTCCTTCACGCAGGACTCCGTTGGAAGCCACGCCTCCTGCAATCGCAAATTTATCCATCTTAAACTCATCGATTGCTTTCATCGCATTCCCGATCAGAACATCCGTCACTGCTTTCTGAAATGATGCCGCAACATCTGCCTGTACGATAGAGATTCCTTTCATCTGGCAGCCGTTCAGATAGTTTAAAACTGCGGATTTTAACCCACTGAAGCTGAAATCATATGGTCCATCTGCGATTTTTGCGCGCGGGAACTCCATCGCATGGGGATTTCCCTCATGCGATACTTTTTCGATCTTCGGTCCACCCGGATAGCCCAGTCCGATTGCTCTTGCCACTTTGTCAAAAGCTTCTCCGGCCGCATCGTCCCTCGTACGTCCTAATATCTCGTATTTTCCATAGTCCAGCACTTTTACAAGATGGGTATGTCCGCCGGATACAACAAGGCATAAAAATGGCGGCTCTAAATCTTTATTCTCAATGTAGTTTGCGCTGATATGTCCTTCGATATGATGCACTCCGACCAGAGGTATATTTTTCGCATAACTGATCGCCTTTGCCTCCGCTACTCCGACTAACAGTGCACCTACCAGTCCCGGTCCGTATGTAACACCGATTGCATCGATATCATCCAGAGTCGTATCTGCGTCACTGAGTGCCTGCTCGATCACCTGATTGATTTTTTCAATATGTTTTCGTGAAGCGATCTCCGGAACGACACCGCCATATAATGTGTGAAGTGCAATCTGTGATGAAATCACATTGGATCTGACATCCCTGCCGTTTACCACAACTGCTGCCGCAGTTTCATCACATGAACTTTCTATTGCAAGAATCTTTATCTCCTTGTCACTCATCTTCCGTATCTCCTTCGGTCTGATAAAATACTAAAATCTTCCATTTTCCGTCTTTGTCTTTTCTAAGCACATAAGTCTGATTTGTACGGGTATAACTTTTATTTTCGTTCACAAAATAAGATGCCGTCACATAAGCGCAGTCATCCCCATCAATCTTTTGATATTTTACCTCATCACTGCTGCACACAGAGGAGGACTCTATCTTTTTCGACTTGTCGTGATAGTCTTCTATATCGGCTTTCAGGCTTTTAAAATAATCATCTCTGGAATTGTTTTCCAACAGTTCATCATCCATCAGAAGTCTTGCCTGATCGCCAAGCTCATAAAGTTCGTCATCTGTATACTCTTCATCATAAAAGCAGGTAATTATACGATTATAAAATTTCACAACTTCTCTTGGTGTTTCCGGGTAATTCTTTTCAAGATTCTTGGTAATCACTTTCTCTACCTCCGTAAGGTCATCGTTATTTCCTGCCGAATTTCCCTTTTTCGCCGCAGTATACCAGAAAAGTCCCACAATGATCACAACACATACAACTGCAAAAATGATTTTCTGTCCATTCTTTTTCATATGAATCCCCTCTCAATTTTTCTCATCCTCAAACATCAGTTCCACACTTTTTCCATCTTTTCCAAGAAAAGCATTGGGGAAAATCTCCCTTACCTGCGGCATATAATCTTCTGCATGCACCAGTGACGGTGAAAAATGGGTCAGCCACATTTCTGCGACTTCCGCTTTTTTTGCCACTTCCGCTGCTTCATAAAAAGTCATATGCTTGTACTGTTTTGCTTTTGCAATTTTTTCTTTTTCCGCATACATACCCTCGCAGATCAGAAGATCCGAATTTTTTGCAGAAGCAACAAGTGATTCCGTCGGCCTGGTATCGGTACAGTAAGTTACTTTGATCCCTTTCCGGGCAGCACCAAGCACCATATCCGGGGTATAATGTGCCCCATCTTCCGTTTCTATCTCTTCCCCTTTTTGAAGTCTGTTCCAGTATTTTTGTGGAATTTCACGTTCCTTCGCGTGCTCCACGGAAAACCTTCCGGCACGTCTGATCTCCACGGTATACCCATAGCAGGTAATATTATGGTTGACGCGGAATGCATGGATATGATATCCGTTTATTTCTATATCGGCTTCCGGTTCCATTATTTCAATATATCTTATTTCAAACGGCAGTTCCGGTGCAATCATCCGAAGTGCCCCGACTACACGCTCTAATCCCTTTGGTCCAATCATAGTCAGAGGTTCTGTCCGCTCTGCATTGCCCATGGAAAGAAGCAATCCCGGCAGTCCGCTGATATGATCCGCATGATAATGTGTAAAACAGATCACATCGATTGGCTTAAAAGTCCATCCTTTTTCCTTGATTGCGATCTGGGTTCCCTCTCCACAGTCAATAAGTAAACTGCTCCCGTTATAACGCATCAGTGACGCCGTCAGCCAACGGTGCGGCAGCGGCATCATGCCTGCAGTTCCCAAAAGACATACGTCTAACATATAATCCTCCTTGTTTTGCGGAGCAAAATCCGAGCCCACTGGCGAGGAGAGGATTTTACTCCTTGTTTTGCGGAGCAAAATCCGAGTCCACTGACGAGGAGAGGATTTTACTCCTTGTTTTGCGGAGCAAAATGCAATTTTGTTTTGTAAAATTTGCCCTCTGGTGAGCAATGCCCAGCATACCGGGCATAGATTTTACTCCTTTCATACAAACTCTGTTACCTGTTTTTCCTCCGGCGGTATCACAAATTTTTCTACCATTTTTTCATAGCAGGACTCACAGATATCCATTCTGTGTATCCTCCCGTCTTTTTTATCGGAAAAATACCCCCACTCCTTCTCCACCGTAAGGAATGAAGTGCGGTCCTTCTCAGATAACAGACAAATCATTTTTCCACAACAGTTACAATATATTTTCTGATCTTTTCTGCTCATTTTTTCTGCCTTCCCATTCTGCAATACAGACAGACATTGTCCACGAAAACCTATGCTGTCCACAGATATCTATTAATATCTATATTATACAAACAAGATTCTGCCTTATGTAGTGGGAATTATTGGCCATATATCATAATATAGGCATCCTCTTTCGGAAGTTCATAGAATCCCTTCCGCACGCCGTGATTTACAAATCCATTGCGCTCATACAGACGGATTGCACTGTCATTCGAACAACGGACTTCGAGCACGATTCTGCCGACCGAGCGGCTCTCTGCCTCTTTTTTTGCTTCCGCAAGCAGCATGCCGCCAATGCCATGGCACCGCATTTCCGGTGAAACCGCCACGTTTGTGATCTCACCTTCATCAATGGATAAATACATTCCGATATATCCTAAGATCTTATTATTTTCTTCCGCAACCAGAAAAACCGTGTTCGGCAGACTGAGTGAATCCACAAATCCCTGATAACTCCATGGCTGTGAAAAGATCATTCTTTCCAGTTCACTTACCTGTTCTGCATCTTTTACCTGCATGGCTCTGACTGTGATCATGCTAATCCGCCCTCTTTTCGTTCTCTCTCTGCCTGGGACAGGCGCAGATATTCCGGCTTGTGTTCTGCAGCGGTTTCTGATCTGCCCTCTGCAAAATATTTCATGCCAAGTGCCGCAACCGCTCCTGCTCTCTGTTTATTGACGTGTGCAGGGGCAAATGTATACGGTACACTGCAGTTTTCTGCTATATACTCCTGAAATACCGGCACACCATCCCCTAAAAAAGTAACCGGCTGTTCGAACTGGTTTACAATCGAAATGATCTCATCAATTCCGACTGCGCACTGTTCCTTTAATACTTCCATCTCATTGCCGTCAAAAGAATAAAGTCCCGTGTAAGTCTGGTTTCTTCTGGCATCCATAAGCGGACACACAAGTCCTGCATGTCCGACAAGATTATACGCAAGCGCATCTACGGTCGGCACGTTGATGATCGGCTTATTTAATGCCAGTCCAAGTCCTTTTGCCGTTGCCGAACCAATCCGAAGCCCAGTAAATGATCCCGGACCTCCTGCGATTGCGATCGCATCGATCGAATTTAGATCCAGCTCTATCATCTTTGCCACTTCATCCAACATTGGCAGAAGCGTCTGTGAATGTGTTTTTTTATAATTGACGGTATATTCGCCAAGCATGTTATCGTCACATACGATTGCCACGCTTGCCACCAGTCCTGAACTGTCTAATCCCAAAATTTTCATTGTAAGCTCCATTCCCGCATGAACGAACTGTTTTATCAGCCCTCATGCTCTTTTATGGTAATTTTCCGGTAATCAAATCCTTTTTCAAGGTCCTTTTCAATCGTCACATCATAGCGTTTATCCGGAAGGATCTCTTCGATCAGGTTTGCCCACTCGATCATGCACAGACCTTCCCCGTAAAAGTAATCCTCATAACCGATCTCGTCCATCTCCTCGATGTCGCCGATCCTGTATACATCAAAATGATAAAACGGCATTCTTCCTTCTTCATACACCTGTACAATCGTAAAAGTCGGGCTCGACACAGGTTCTGTGATGCCAAGTCCGTCTGCGATTCCCTGTGTAAAAACAGTCTTGCCAACGCCAAGGTCTCCCACAAGTGTGTACACATCTCCCGGCTTCGCCGTTTCCCCGATCTTTTTTCCAAGTGCATGTGTCTCTGCCGCGGAAAATGTCTCATAAACGGTTTCTTTCATAATTCAGTCCTCCATGTTTTTATGAGGTAAAATATCTGCCATGCACAAATTTATTTTAATTTCACACGGTACTTCGGCAGTTTTTCTTTTGCAATTTCTGCAAGTTCACAGTATTCTTCCCCTAACTGCTGTCTTGGGATCACATAGGCATTCACACGGTTGCTGTACACCAGCACATTATTTTTCGTGGACACCATCTTATAGACCTGATCCCACATCAGTTTTGCATCTGCATCCCCCTGTGTCACGGAAATCCCTTCTCCGTCCACACAGTAATGCAGGCTGTTTTTCAATACCTCTGACGCCGCAATGCGCTGTTTCGAACGAAGATAAAGTGTCACCGGCATGTAAAACAGTATCAGCGCTCCAAGCAAAATACCAAGAACCGTATAGGATGCTCCGCGTTCACTGTATTTTGTACCTGCCGCAGCAAAACAGACGACTGCCGCTATCACGGAAATCCACCCGGATGCACCAGTGTATGTCTGGTACAGGTTAAAACGAAACATGTCCTTTGCGGTCAATGTTATATCAAATTCCAATCTCATCGTCAATCCCCCACCATTTTAGAATCAGCTTAGTATAACATTTTTTGAAAAAAAAGAAAAGACGCATTCTTTTTCTGCGTCTTTTCTCTCTGAAAACTCGTTACTGTCCACTCGTACCTCGTTCCAGTAACGGATTTTGTCGATGCTTCGCATTCCAAATCGGCAAAATCTGCTACCACCACTGTATCATACGGCATTTTCAGTTCAGAAAATGCCTACCTGTGAACAGTAACAAAACAATAAAAAAGAAATCGCATAGATACATGAGCTGTGGTATACTGTGTCTATGCGAATTTATAATAGTCTTAGGGCAGCTTAATGCTTATGTAGGATATTATAAGAAAAATGAGATGATAGAGGGAGATAATCCTCCAGTAGGAATACTGCTTTGTACAGATAAAGGTTCTCAGATGGTAGAATATGCCTTATCTGGAATGGATAACCAGTTATTTGTTTCAACGTATATGTTGCATTTGCCTGACAAGAAGAAACTCGAAGAATTTATGTTAAAAGAGATAGAAGAAATGGGAATGTAAAGTTAAGCACTTTGTAATTATGGGTATGAAGTATTTTCTGTTAAATGTGGATAGTTTGGAATTTTAATATGGAAAATGAGATAAATTATTCTGATATTTGAAAGTGATCAGTCAGATAGGAAGTTATTTGACGCTGTCCGTTCGTTAAGATTTAAACAAATCTTCATCTGTTCTTAATACATCACATTATTACCTTTAAAACCACAGATATAAACGATATTATTACAAATACGGTTGGGACTATAATCAGATATTTTATTGCACGCTGGATAACAGGTAGTTAAAAAAAAGAGTATTGCTAAATTCAAAAATGAGTGACTTTTATGTAATATGCAGTTCTGTCGTAGTTATTATGTTCTTGTTTCAACATTTTGTTTCATCATTATTATGGGAAATGGCAGTGTAACTTCAAGTTTGGTTAAATATAGAGAGAAATGTTATACCTCGGCTAAAAAGATACAATATTAGATGTTTCATGAGCAGTATTTGAGTTTATTTTAAATTCAGGTATTGCTTTTTTATTTATGCAAAGTTTCACGGGGCCGCTGGTATTTTTTCTCATGTTCATTTATAATTGCTGATAGAGAAAACTGGAAAGAACACCCAATGAATCAGAAAGTAGAGGGTATAAACACATGAAAAAAAGAATTTACAGCATGATATTAATATTAATGACCGGACTTTGTGCCGGATGTGGCAAAGAAGGAGTAAAAAATAATAATACAGGAATAGAAAGCGAATCTTCCCAGGTGGAAGATTCGGTCAGTTTTGAAAACACAGAAGACACAGAAAGCACAGAAGACACAGAAAGCACAGAAGACACAGAAAGCACAGAAAATACAGAAAGTACAGAAAGTACAGAATACAATGACGTCGTATTAAATGAAGAAACGGATTTTACTTATGACTATTCGGAGGACATCAAAGCGGATGTTGACAATGTGGTATCAGGTTCCGCATCACTGCAGGACGAATTGGAGAATATTGAGAACATCGTAAAGAAATATACGCCGCTGGCGCAGGCAGCCCAGACACAGACAGAAATGAATCTGTCATCCAGATGGTTTTTCGACATATGGGATACGGAATTAAATAACCTTTGGAGCAGATTCAGTGATCTGGCAGATCCGCAGACAAAGGAGAAGATCCTTGCAGAACAGAGAAACTGGATCGCTATGAAGGAAGAAGTGACCTTGCTTGACATTGGATCTTACGAAGAAAACGGCAGTATGTATCCGCTTCTTCAGAATTCTTATCTGGAGGAGATCACGAAGAACAGGGCTTATGTTATTGCAAATGAGCTGGCAAAGATAAAGGGGGAATCCTTTGTTATGCCGGAAAAATCAGCAAAGTACGGTCTGTTTGTGGACAATCAGGGGACTGGCAGCGTATACAGTTCCCTGATCACCAGACAGGGACTGGAAGGAGAGGATGAAGCGCTTATCTCCATTTACAGAGAGGGAGAAACAAAAGGAACATTTGTTGACAATGGAAACGGGGAGCTGGCTTTCACATCAGATGACGGAAGTGTAAAAGGAACCATCAAAATCAACGGATGGGATGGCGCAGGTTTCAAGGTTACAGAGACATCAGGAGAGGCTGTTTTTTCTGCAGGAGAGGAGGTCAATTTTCCGTTTGCATTTTGACAGCATTGTTTGATATGTTGTTTGTAATGATTCAGCGATATAACAGACAAAGAATCATGAAACTCGTAAATCGGCAGTTGCGGAGGTGAATAAAATATATGCTGAATGTGAAAAATGCTGATATGGCAGATTTTGAACAGATTATGAAAATTTATAAATATGCACAGGATTATATGATAAAGTCCGGAAATCCTGCACAATGGGGGCATTTTTATCCGGATGCAGAGCTAATAAAATCTGATATTTGTCAGAATGTATGCAGGGTAATATATGACAAAGATGGGATACATGGGGTATTTGCATTGTTTAAAGGTGCAGAACCTGCTTATAAGCATATTGAGAATGGGAATTGGCTGAATGAAGAGCCTTATCTTACTATTCACAGACTTGCTGGGGATGGTCAGGTGCATGGTTTGTTTCAGTGTGTTTTAAATTATTGTAAAAATATTTCTCAAAATATCAGGGCAGATACCCATGCGGATAATCAAATCATGCAAAAGCTGATGGAAAAGAATGGTTTTATGAAATGCGGTATTATATATGTTAAAAATGGAACACCAAGAATTGCATATCATTGGACTGCTTCATAACTTTCAGTTGTGCGTCCGGCAAAGGGCAATTAACCTGGCAGGTGCAAATTCTCTCTGATACATGATATGACAGTGGAAATTTCCTGAATTGACAAAAAAGTTAGAATAGACTAACATGCAAAATAGAATGACAGAGCAGAAAGGGGCAGGAAATGGAAAGAGAGAAGAAAAAGAGGGCAATGATTGCGGGAATGGTCTCAATGACATACTGGTGCCGTTTATGGTATATTATCTGGTCGCAGATATCGGAATGCCTGTGGTAATTGCTGATGTTTTTGACGGCATTTCTTTTATTACAGGATTCGGGTGTGAAAAATTTGTCAATCAAGAAGTTTAAATGCACTATTTGACTCCAACCCGCAGGATAACATTTTTCAAAAGAAATAATGTGTGATACAATATTTTAAGATTGAATTTTCAGGAGAAAACAGATGTCCCTACAATTTATATTTGGCAATTCGGGCAGCGGAAAATCGGATTTTCTGTATGATTCCGTGCTGAAACAGGCGAAAGAAAATAAAGAGCAGCAGTTTTTAATCATTGTGCCGGAACAGTTTACCATGCAGACACAGCGGGAACTGGTCGAGAGGCAAAAACAGCATGCAATCATGAACGTGGATGTGCTCAGTTTTGCAAGACTCGCATACCGCGTCTTTGATGATCTTGGAAAACAAAATGTGGTTGTGCTGGAAGAGACCGGAAAAAATCTTGTACTGCGCAAGGTGGCAGAACAGAAAAAAGCAGAGCTGAAAGTGCTTGGTGCGAATATGAATAAGATGGGATATGTCGGCGAGGTAAAATCCCTGATCTCAGAGCTGATGCAGTATAATGTCCGTCCGGATGCGCTGGCAGAGTTTTTGGAGAAAGAACCGCTTGGGGAGGGACTGCGCTTAAAAATGCAGGATGTCCTCACGATGTATCAGGGATTTACGGAGTATTTAAAGGGCAGATATATCACGGCAGAGGAAGTGTTAGAGCTTCTTTATGATGTGGCAGAAGAGTCCGAACTGCTTCGTAATAGTGTGATCGTGTTGGACGAGTTTACCGGATTTACACCGATCCAGAACCGTCTGATGGAAAAACTGCTCGTGCTGGCAAAGAAGGTCAGCGTGTCTGTCACGATGGATGTCAGGGAAGATTTTTACCAGTGCAGGGGTGTACATGAACTTTTTGCCATGAGTAAAAAAACGGTGGCGTCGCTACTGAAAGTGGCAGAACTGTGCAAAGTTCCGGTGGAGGAGCCGTTGGTACTGCCGACCGGAAAACAGAGGCGCTATGCCAATGCTGCTGACCTTTATTTTATGGAGCAGAATCTCTTTCGTCCGGGAGCGGGAAGCTACAGATACAAAGCACCGGAACAATCTATGCAGCATATCCGCATCACGTCCCTGAAAAATCCGAGGGAAGAATTAAAATTTGCTGCCCGCGAGATCGTGCGCCTGACGAGGGAGAATGGTTACCGTTACCGGGATATCGCAGTCGTGACAGGGGATGTGCAGCAGTATGGCAATTATGTGCCGGAGATCTTTGAGCAGTACCATATCCCGTACTTTATTGATCAGACGAAAAATATTTTGTTCCACCCGTTTATCGAGTGTATCCGGGCGATCTTAGAGATGATCGAATATGATTTTTCTTATGAAAGTGTGTTCCGGTTTTTGCGGTGCGGGCTTGCAGCGAGAGTCGTGACCGAGGCAAAAAATTCCGACAAGGAGCCAGATCCGGCTGCAACGGAAGATTTGACGCAGCAGCCGGAAACAGAATCCCATGGACTTACAGAACAGGAGATCGACCGCCTGGAAAATTATGTCCTCGCACGGGGCATCCGCGGTGCATCCCGCTGGAGCAGACCGTGGACGTTTGTAATGCCGGATGGGACATTGGAGGATATGGCACGGTTAAATGAGATCCGTGAGGCGGTTTATGAGAATTTTAAGCCGCTGCTTGAGGCATTCCGTGGAAAAGACAATACGGTCAGCACACAGACCTATGAGTTATACAGTCTGATCAGACGGCTTAACATGGAGCAGTTATTAAAGGAGCGTGGAAACTTTTTCGAGGCGCATGGCAATCAGGCGCGGGCAAAGGAATATGACCAGATCTATAAAATCGTGATGGATCTGCTCGACAAAGTGACGTCTCTGCTGGGCGATGAGACGATGACGATCCGGGAATACAGTGATATCTTAGATGCCGGATTTGAGGCGGCAAAAGTCGGTATTATCCCGCCGGGTAACGACACGGTGACAGTCGGGGATATCGAGAGAACCCGTCTGAACCATGTAAAAATCTTATTTTTTGTCGGTGTCAACGACGGAGTTGTGCCGAAAGCAGGGAATCAGGGTGGCATTATTTCCCAGTTTGAGCGTGAAAAGATGGCAGAATATCACCTGGAACTGGCGCCGGGCGCAAGGGAAAAAGTATTTATCCAGAAGTTTTACCTGTATTTAAATATGACAAAACCGTCCGAGCGGCTGTATGTGACATTCTGCCGCGTCAACTCCGATGGAAAAGCACTGCGGCGTTCGTATCTGATCGGGACACTCTTAAAACTGTTCCCACAGCTTGCGGTGGAAGAACCGTCCGAGGAGGAGACATTAGAAGGTGCACTGACTGCGGAAAGTGCCCTGCCGTTTCTGATGGAAGGGCTGACAAAACCGGTGGAGGATGAAGAGGCATGGACTGCACTTTTGGCATGGTACCTGTCGGATGAGGGTGAACGGGAAAAAGTAATGCAGCTTTTTGATGCGGCGTTTGGCGCCCATAAAGATGATGCGATCAGCAAGGCAGTCACGAAAGCTTTATATGGGAATACCTTAGAAAACAGCGTGACAAGGCTCGAACAGTTTGCTGCCTGTGCGTTTGCTCATTATTTAAGTTATGGACTGCGGCTTAAAGAACGGGAACTGCAGCAGTTTGCGAGTGTGGATATGGGAAATATTTATCATGATGTGTTAGAGCGTTTTGCAAAGGGCATAGAGCTGTCGGATTATACCTGGTTTGATATCCCGGAGAAAGCGCAGGAAGCCCTGCTTTCCCAGAGCATGGAAGATGCGATCGCAGGCAGCGGGATCGGGGACGTATTCGAGGACGCAAGAAACAGTTACCTGTTAAAGCGGATGGAGGCAACGGCAAAACGGACGATCTGGGCACTGATGTTACAGGTGCGGAAAGGAAAGTTTGTGCCGAGCGGTTTTGAGGTGTCATTTTCGCGCGCCGAGCGGCTGGATGCGGTGCAGTTTCAACTGGGTGAAGATGAAAAAATGCGTCTGCGCGGCAGGATCGACCGCGTTGATACTTACGAGACAGACGATAAGGTCTATGTAAAAATCATTGATTATAAATCGGGCAACACCACTTTTTCACTTTTAAATTTTTATTATGGACTGCAGCTCCAGCTTGTCGTCTACATGAATGCGGCACTGGAACTCACAAAGAAAAAATATAAGGGAAAAGATACGGAACCTGCAGGTATTTTTTATTATCACATCACAGATCCGATGGTGGATGCGGATGGTCAGGAGTCCGAGGAGGAGATCAGACGGAGTATTCTAGAACAGCTTAAAGTGGGAGGTCTGGTCAATGAAGATCCGGAAATCTATGGTGCGATGGATACTGATTTTTCAGGCACATCGACAGTGATCCCGGTAGCCTTAAAAGCGGACGGCTCCTTAAAGGCGACATCTAAGACGGCGAGCACCTATGAGTTTGGACTGATGTCCCATTATGTGCGAAAGAAGATTGAGCATGTGGGAAAAGAGATCTTTGCCGGAAATGTGGCGGTAAAACCTTACCTGTTAGGAGACAGGAGCGGCTGCGATTACTGTCCATATCACACGATCTGCGGATTTGATGTACGCATGCCGGGATTTTCCTATCAGCAGTTTGAAAAATTTGACAGCAGTGAGGAGATCCTTGCACATATCCGGGAAGAGATTGGAGAGCCGGGAAAAAATCCGGACGGTGAATAAATGTGATGTGACAGGTGCAAAAATAAAAAGTCAGAAACGGAGCAAAACATGGGAATGACATGGACAGATGACCAGCGAAAGGTCATCGAACTCAGAGACAGAAATATATTAGTTTCCGCGGCAGCAGGTTCCGGTAAGACGGCGGTGCTCGTGGAACGTATCATAAAGATTATTACGGATAAAGAGCATCCGGTCGATATTGACCGTCTTTTGATCGTGACATTTACGAATGCGGCTGCGGCAGAGATGCGCGAGCGAATCGGGAATGCGTTGGAAAATGCTCTGAAAGAAAATCCGGATGATGAGCATTTACAGCGGCAGCTCTCCCTGTTGCACAATGCCCAGATCACGACGATCGACAGCTTCTGTCTGTATGTGATCCGCAATCATTTTCATGAGATCGATCTCGAACCGAATTTCAGAATCGGGGACGAGGGTGAACTGAAACTGTTGAAAGAGGACGTGCTCGCAAAGGTGCTGTTGAAAAATTATGAGGAGAGTGCGCCGGAATTTTTAGCATTTGTGGACGGATATGCATCCGGCAGAAATGATGCGGCGCTCTCCGGCATGATCTTACAGCTCTATGAGTTTTCAAGGAGTTATCCATGGCCAAAGAAATGGCTGCTTGCGGCGGCAGAAAGCTATGGCATAGAGGATGAGGCATCTTTGGAAAGCGCAGCTTTCATGCAGTCGCTTCTTCAGAACTTAAAACGGGTGTCAGAGGATCTTGTGGCACTTTCCGGGCGGGCATACAAACTGACGCAGGACGATGACGGGCCGGATATGTATGCGAAAGCATTAGAGGGCGACCTGAAAAAATATAAGGAGATCGCTGCGAGTGAAAGTTTTGCGGATTTTTATCAGAATTACCGCAATTTATCCTATGACAGGCTTGCTTCCTCCCGTGGATTTGACGGAAACGAAGAAAAATTAGAGCTGGTCAAAAAACTGCGAGAGATGGGAAAGGATGCGGTCAAAAAAATAAACCGCCAGTATTTTTTCACATCACCGGAGATCATGGCGGAGCAGATGAAAAAGACGGCGCCGATGGCGGCAGAGTTAGTGCGTCTGACATTGGAATTTGACGAGACGTTTACGGCGGAAAAACGGCGGAAAAATCTGGTGGATTTCCATGACCTTGAGCACTTTGCGTTAAATATCTTTGTCGATGAGGAGACCGGCAAAGTCAAAAAGACTGCCGAGGAGTTCCGGGATAATTTCAAAGAGATCATGATCGACGAGTACCAGGACAGCAATGAGGTGCAGGAGACAATCTTACGTGCAATTTCACGGGAGGAGCGCGGTGAATACAACCTTTTTATGGTCGGGGATGTCAAACAAAGTATCTACCGTTTCCGCCTGGCAAGACCGGAACTATTCATGGAAAAATACGATACTTACAGCCTGACGGATGCAAAAATGCAGCGCATTGACCTGCATAAAAATTTCCGAAGCAGAAATGAAGTACTCGATTTTTCCAACGATATTTTTTACCGCATCATGAAGCGCAATCTTGGAAATGTGGAATATGATGCGGATGCAGCACTTTATCCGGGAGCTTCTTATCAGGAAGAAACGGACATGTTCACACCGGAAATTTTACTGGTGGACGGGGATGATGAACTGTTGGATGATGCTGCAGCGGATGATAAGAAACTGTTAGAAGCACGGATGATTGCAAAAAGGATCAAAGAGCTTATGGGAACGCAGAAGGTGACCGACAAGGCAACCGGGGAACTGCGCCCGGTGCAGTATTCGGATATGGTCATTCTGCTGCGAAGCCTGAGCGGATATGCAGACCGTTTTGCTGCTGTGTTAAATGATGCAGGAATCCCGGCACATACTGTTTCGGCGACAGGATATTTCAGTACGGTGGAGGTGCAGACCGTGCTCTCCATGCTTCGTATTTTGGATAATCCGAGACAGGATATCCCGCTGACAGCGGTGCTTCGTTCACCAATCGCAGGACTTTCGGATGAGGAACTTGCGAAACTGCGTTTAAAAGACAATGACGTCAGATTTTATGAATGTGTTTTGGAGGAATGTGAGCGCCTGAAGCAGGAAGCGGAGGAAAATCCGGGGCAGGAGCGGGATACTTCGGAAGAAAAACTGTACCGGTTTTATGCCACCTATGAAAAACTCCGTCAGCTTGTGCCGGACACCCCGATCCATGAGCTGATCGAACTGCTGTTAAAGGAGACCGGTTATGGGGACTATGCCGCGGCAATGCCGGCCGGTGACAGGCGTCATGCAAACCTTTTAATGCTGGTGGAGAAGGCGATCGCCTATGAAAATACCAGTTACAAGGGACTGTTTCATTTTGTGCGCTATATTGATGAACTGCAGAAATACGATGTGGATTTCGGCGAGGCAGATCTGATCGGGGAAAACGAAAATGTCGTGCGCATTATGAGTATCCATAAGAGTAAAGGACTGGAATTTCCGGTCGTATTTGCCGCCGGGATGGGAAAAAACTTTAACCGCCAGGATACAAGAAGCCGTCTGGTATTGCACCCGGAACTTGGCATCGGTCTTGACTATATGGACGGAAAACAGCGTGTAAAATCCGTGACGATCGCAAAACGTGCTATCGCAAAGCAGATCGATATGGAAAATCTTGGCGAGGAACTGCGTGTCCTTTATGTGGCATTAACGAGAGCGAAAGAAAAGCTGATCTTAACCGGAAGTCTGAAAAAGGCAGAGGAGACACTTTCCTATATAAAAGCATTTCCAGAGGAACTGTTATCTTATCTGGGACGCGAGAGTGCAGCCGGTTATTTGGACTGGATTCTGCCTGCGGCTGCATCCTGTCAGGATAAATATCAGATACGTCTGATGCGGGCGGCAGAACTGGTGCAGGAAGAACTGGAAACACAGATCAAAGATGACTGGAACCGTTCAGCCTGCATGGAAAAAGCTGCGCAGGCAGATGAAAAAAAAGTGCAGCAGTTCTCGGAGCGTTTTCACAGACGGTATGCATATGAAAATGATGTGCAGAGAAAAAATAAGTATTCCGTGTCGGAGTTAAAACATCGTGCCATGCGGGAGGCGTTTGAAAAAGAGGAGGAGGCAGTTCCTGTTTTTCAATCCGAGGAGGTTGTGCCGTATGTGCCTGCATTTGCAAGAGAAATAGAGCAGCAAAGTGAGGATGCCAGCCCTGGAGCACTTCGCGGAACGGCAATGCACCGCATCATGGAGTGCTACCAGTTTTCTTCCGGTGTGTCCGCAAAAGAGCAGGTCGCCGGGATGCTGGAGAAAGAACAGATCACACCGGAGATGCATGGACTGATTCGCATACCGCAGGTTGAATATTTTGTAAATGCAGATATTGGAAAACGGATGGGAGCAGCTGAAAAAGACGGAAAATTGTACCGTGAGAAACCATTTGTCATGGGATTTACGGATGAACAGTTAGACGAGTTTGGTTTTGCTGAAAACACGGAACAGGCGGAAAAGGTAATAAGCATGGGGCGTGTAGGAAATATAGGAGAAACGGAATATACAGGGAAAGAGCTGACCCTGATCCAGGGAATCATCGATGTATTCTGGATTGAAAAGGACGGTATTGTTCTTCTTGATTATAAAACAGACCGTGTGGATACGGAAAAGGAATTGTCCGAGCGTTATGCGGCACAGTTAAAACTTTACGAGGAAGCGCTAAACCGAGTCTATGAAAATGAGAAAGATGCAGCCGGAAATCCGCTGAAAGTAAAGGAAAAACTGTTGTATTCCTTCCGGCTTGGGAAAGTGATCCCGGTATAGAAAATTTAAAAACATTGTACAAAAGCCAGTCTGATTAGAGTTTTGTGCAATGTTAAGAAGCAGATAAGCATGCAGCAGAAAGGAAATTTGACCATGTCACAGATTATTTTAGCATCTGCGTCCCCAAGACGCCGTGAACTTTTAGAGCAGATCGGTCTTAACTTTGAGGTCTGTCCGGCAAAGGGGGAGGAGATCATCATAAAAAAAGAGCCAAAAGAGGTTGTCATGGAACTTGCAGCACAGAAGGCGAGAGAAGTCGCATCCATGTTAAAAACATATGGAGATGAGCATCGGACGCTGATGACACCGCAGGATACTTTAGTCATCGGTGCAGACACCATTGTTGCCGCGGGCAGCGAAATCTTAGGAAAACCAAAAGATGAGGAAGATGCCTTCCGCATGCTCTCTTTATTGTCAGGGAAAAGCCATTCGGTGTACACGGGGGTTGCTTTTGTGTTTATCGACCGGACCGGCAGGGCAGGGGAACATATCTTTTATGAAAAGACTGACGTTTTTGTCAGACAGTTAAAGAAAAGTGAAATTTTGCGTTATATTGCGACAGGAGAACCGTCGGACAAAGCCGGTGCATACGGAATCCAGGGAAAATTTGCAATTTATATTGACAAAATCGACGGTGACTATAATAATGTGGTAGGACTTCCGGTTGCAGCGATTTACAGAGAGCTTGACCGGCTTGGAATTGACCCATATACATGGTAGATAAGCGGGAAAATACAGTGTGAAAAATGAGATTTTTACACTGCACAGAATGGAGGATTATTATGTACGATGAAGCGGTAGTACAGTATTTTTTGGAACATCAGATGCAGCTTTTTAAAGAAAATGTTGCAGAATCGCCGGAGGAGGCCGAAGAATTTTTAGAGGACTGCATGGCAGTTGTCTGCAAAAATATCAAAGAAGTCCGTGCTTATTTTGAAGATGAGGGCGCAGATATTGCCGGAATGAGCAATGCGGATTTAGCAGAGGCAGAGGAAGTTTTTGCAATCCCGGACGGCAGATATCTGATCGTGGAAGCGTAGGAATGACGTTTTTATGGAATACGCTATGCCAAAATACAGATGTGTGTGAGAAATCGGTAAACAGGACAAATAGACAGGTAAGAGGAAAAAAGAATGAAACAATATGATGTGATTATTATTGGAGCCGGTCCATCTGGTATCTTTTGTGCATATGAACTGATCCATGCAAAGAAGAATCTGAAAATTTTAATGATCGAGAAGGGCAGACGAATCGAAAAGAGAGAATGTCCGAAACGTAAGACAAAAGTCTGCGTTGGATGTAAACCTTGTTCCATCACGACCGGATTTGCCGGAGCGGGAGCTTTTTCTGACGGTAAACTGTCACTTTCCCCGGATGTCGGAGGAAATCTGCCGGAAATTTTAGGCTATGATAAAACCGTGGAATTATTAAAAGAATCCGATGATATTTATTTAAAATTCGGTGCAGATACAAAAGTTTACGGAGTGGATAAAGAAAAAGAGATCCGTGAGATCCGCAGAAAAGCGATCAATGCAAACTTAAAACTGATCGAATGTCCGATCCGCCACCTTGGAACAGAGGAAGGCTACAAAATCTATTCCAGACTGCAGGAGCATCTGTTAGAGCAGGGCGTTGAGATGGAATTTAACACCATGGTCAAAGATATCATCATTGAGGATAACAAGGTCAAAGGGATCATTACCGAAAAAGATGAGGAATATCTTGCAGCAGAGGTTATTTCTGCAGTTGGACGAGAGGGTGCTGACTGGTTTTCACATATCTGCGGACAGCATGATATTGAAACAAAGGTAGGTACCGTAGACATTGGTGTACGTGTGGAGGTGCGCGATGAGGTCATGGAATTTTTAAATCAGAACCTCTATGAGGCAAAACTGGTTTACCATACACCGACATTTGATGATAAGGTGCGTACCTTCTGTACCAACCCGTCCGGTGAGGTCGCAACAGAATACTACGATAACGGACTTGCGGTGGTAAACGGTCACGCATACAAGTCGAAAGATTTAAAGACCAACAATACCAACTTTGCAATTTTGGTTTCCAAAAACTTTACCAAACCATTTAAGACACCGATCGAGTACGGTAAACAGATCGCACAGCTTTCCAACATGCTCTGCGACGGAAAAATCTTAGTACAGACATTTGGTGATTTCAAGAGAGGAAGAAGAACAACGGAGGAACGCCTCTGCAGGAATAACCTGATCCCGACTTTAAAGGATGCTGTGCCGGGTGATCTTTCCTTAGTATTCCCGCACCGTATCATGGTCGATATTGAGGAAATGATTATGGCACTCGATAAGGTGACACCGGGTATTGCCAGCGACGAGACACTGCTTTACGGTGTGGAAGTAAAATTCTATTCCAACAAGGTAGTGGTCAACTCTGATTTTGAAACCAGCGTAAAAGGACTGCGTGCGATCGGAGACGGAGCATCTGTGACGAGAGGATTGCAGCAGGCATCTGCAAACGGAATTTCCGTTGCAAGAAGTATCTTAAAATCAATGGAACAATAGGACTTTCTATCAGATTGGGTAAATTAGGATGAAGAGAAAATTTACAAGGGTAGCAGCTGTGCTGTGTGGCATGTCGCTGTTATTGACCGGATGCCGGATCGGAAATAAAAATATTGTGGTTTCGAATATATTAAATGACCGTCAGGTATTCAAGATCGAGGGAACCGTCTGCAGTTTGAAAGAGGCGCGGGTTTATCTGACGAATTATCAGAATATCTACGGGACGGCATATGGTGTGGATCTCTGGAAACATGATTTCGGGGATGATTCATTGGTAAAATATATCAAAGCGGTCACAATGGAAGAATTAACCCAGGTGGTCAGCATGGATCTGCTTGCACAGTCAAGGGAAGTTGCACTTTCAGAGGATGAGCTTTCTGCAATATCAGAGGCGGCGGCAGAGTATTATGCATCACTTTCAAAAGAAGAAAATACTTATCTTGAAGTGACGGAGAGCGATATCAGCGAATATTATCAGCATTACGCATTAGCACAGAAACTTTATAATTCGCTGACAAACAGTGTAAATGAGGAAGTCAGTGACGATGAGGCGCGTGTGATCGAGATCATGCAGATATTTGTCGCAGACAGTACAAAGGCAAGTGATGTGGCAGCAAAGTTAGAGCGTGGAGATGATTTTGCATCTGTGGCAAATAACTATAATGAACTTTCTTCCATACAGACTACGGTGGCCAGGGATGAACTGCCCAAAGAGGTCGAGGAGGTTGCGTTTAATCTTGATAATGGACAGACGTCGTCTATGATCCAGGCAGGCAAAGGGTTTTATTTTATTAAATGCCTGAATAAATATAATGAGGAACTGACAGAGGCAAACAAGTCCAATATCGTGGAAAAAAGAGAAAAAGAGGCATTTGATGATGTCTATAACCAGTTTGTGGCGGGACTGAATTCCAGTATCAACAAAGATATGTGGGATGAACTCACATTAGATACCACAGATGGTATACAGACGGACAGTTTTTTTGAGATTTTTGAAAAACATTGTGGGGAAATATAAGGGAAAAGAGGATGAAATATGACAAAAGATATGACGAATGGTTCTCCGATGAAGCTGATTTTAGGTTTCTCCATTCCACTTTTGTTTGGATATCTGTTTCAGCAGTTTTATAATCTGGTGGATACACTCATTGTCGGAAGATTTCTCGGTGTGGATGCACTTGCAGCGGTAGGTTCCACCGGATCTTTAAACTTTTTGATCATCGGATTCTGTATGGGTGTCTGCAACGGTTTTGCAATTCCACTGGCACATAAATTTGGTGCCGGGGATTACCGTGGACTGCGTGCATTTATGGTAAATGCCATTTATTTATCTGCAATTTTTGCAGTGGTCATGACGGCAGTCACAGTAGTATTCTGCCGCCCGATCTTAGAACTGATGCGTACACCGGATAACATTATCGACGGGGCGTATCTGTACATCGTGATCATTTTTGCAGGAATACCGGCAACGTATCTGTACAACCTGATTTCTGCGATCATCCGTTCAATGGGAGACAGTAAGACGCCGGTTGTGTTCCTTGTGATCTCATCTGTGATGAATATTGCGTTAGACCTTGTATTTATCATAAATCTTCATCTGGGTGTGGCGGGTGCATCACTTGCGACGGTGATCTCACAGGCAGTATCCGGGATCGGATGCCTGATCTACAGCTGGAAAAAGTTTGAGATCCTGCATCCTGATGCAGAGGAACGAAGATGGAACAGCTCTTATATGAAAACACTCTGTGGCATGGGTGTGCCGATGGGACTGCAGTATTCCATCACGGCAATTGGAAGCGTTATTTTACAGAGTGCAGTCAATACACTTGGTTCAAACGCAGTTGCATCCATGACTGCCGGAAGCAAGATCGGAATGTTTTTCTGCTGTCCGTTTGACGCGATGGGATCGACGATGGCAACTTATGGCGGACAGAATGTCGGTGCAAAGAAAATGGATCGTATTTCAAAAGGCTTAAAGGCATGTTCCATACTTGGAATCGGATATGCGATCCTTGCATTTGTTATTCTTGCGCTGACCGGAAGAAATCTTGCACTGTTCTTCGTGGAACGCGCTGAGGTGGAAGTCATCGGGAATGTATACCTGTTTTTATTGATCAACAGTGCATTTTACATTCCACTCGCATTTGTCAATATCGTCCGTTTCCTGATCCAGGGTATGGGATACAGCAAGTTTGCAATCTTAGCAGGTGTCTGTGAGATGGCGGCGAGAACGCTCGTCGGATTTGCATTAGTGCCGCTGTTTGGTTTTCCGGCAGCATGTTTTGCAAGCCCGGTCGCATGGATCTTCGCGGACGCATTTTTGTTCCCGGCGTACCGGCATGTGTACCGGAAGACGGAAAAGATGCTGAACGTGAGCATACAATAGTGGTTTTGCCGGAACAAAACGTGAGTACCATATAGATAATAACAGAAAGTAAAGAGGAAAAATATGAGTATATTAAATGTTGAACATCTGACCCATGGCTTTGGCGACCGTGCAATTTTTGAGGATGTTTCATTCCGCCTGCTTGCGGGGGAACATATCGGATTAGTTGGAGCCAATGGCGAGGGAAAGTCCACATTTATGAACATTGTGACCGGAAAACTGATGCCGGATGAGGGAAAAGTTGAGTGGGCGAAAAATGTGCGGACCGGATATCTGGATCAGAATTCCACCCTGCAGAAGGGGATGACAATCGAGAGCGTCCTAAAGTCGGCGTTTGCGTGGCTGTTTGAGCAGGAAGAACGCATGAATGAGATCTGTGATCAGTTAGGCAGTGCCGATCCGGATCAGATGGATGCCATGATGGAGGAACTCGGTGTAATTCAGGATATGCTGACGATGCATGATTTTTATGTCATCGACAGCAAAGTGGAAGAAGTGGCAAGAGCACTTGGCTTATTAGACCTTGGGCTTGACCATGATGTCTCGGATTTAAGCGGCGGGCAGCGTATGAAAGTATTGCTTGCAAAGCTGCTTTTAGAAAAACCGGACATCCTTCTTTTAGATGAGCCGACGAACTATCTGGATGCAGAGCACATTGCATGGCTGACGCACTATCTGCAGGAGTATGAAAATGCGTTTATCCTGATCTCGCACGATATCCCGTTTTTAAATGACGTGGTAAATATCATTTATCATATGGAAAATCAGAGACTTGACCGCTATGTAGGGAATTATGATAAGTTCCAGGAAGTCTATGCAGTGAAAAAATCACAGCTTGAGGCTGCATACCGCAAACAGCAGCAGGAGATCAGTGAGTTAAAAGATTTTGTGGCGCGCAACAAGGCCCGCGTTGCTACGAGAAATATGGCGATGTCCCGTCAGAAAAAACTTGATAAAATGGATGTGATCGAGCTTGCCGCAGAGCGTCCAAAGCCGGAGTTTGATTTCAAACTCGGAAGGACACCGGGAAAATATATCTTTGAGACAAAAGATCTTGTCATCGGCTATGAGGAACCTCTGTCAAAGCCATTAAATATTTCTATGGAACGCGGTCAGAAGATCGCCTTAGTTGGTGCAAACGGTATCGGAAAGACCACGTTACTGCGCAGTATTTTAGGACTGGTTCCGGCTTTATCAGGGGAAGTCACTCTGGGGGAAAATTTAGAGATCGGTTATTTTGAGCAGGAGATCAAAGGGGAAAATAAAAATACCTGTATCGAAGAAATCTGGGAAGAATTTCCGGCTTTTTCCCAGTACGAAGTGCGTTCAGCACTTGCGAAATGCGGTCTGACCACAAAGCATATCGAAAGCCAGGTGCGTGTACTTAGCGGTGGTGAGCAGGCGAAAGTACGTCTGTGCAAACTGATGAACCGCACGACTAACATCCTGCTTCTGGACGAGCCGACGAACCATCTGGATGTGGATGCAAAAGACGAATTAAAGCGTGCTCTAAACGAATACCGCGGAGCAGTACTTTTGATCTGTCATGAGCCGGATTTCTATCAGGATGTGGTGAACGCTGTGTGGGACTGCTCAAAGTGGACGACGAAGATTTTATAAAAAATGTGGGGCTGGATTTCAAAAGGTAAAAATACCCTTTGAAAAAACAGCCCTATATTTATTCATAAGCTAGGAGAGAGAAATGAAGCCGGATTATTATGAAGATTTTACCTGTATAGCAGACCGGTGCAGTTTTACATGCTGCAGGGAATGGAAGATCGGGGTGGATGAGGACACTTTTGTAAAGTGGAAACACACTCTGACGCCGGACGGGATGTATGATACAGATAGAGGACAGCAGGCAAAAAAAGAAAAGCTGAGTGGGTATGTAAGAAAGAAGGATGGCAGCAGAGTCATCGGATTAAATAAAGAGAAAAATTGTCCATTTCTGAATGGCAAAAAATTGTGCAGATTGGTTCTTACTTATGGGGATGAGATACTTTCACAGACCTGTCAGCTTTTTCCAAGAGAGATCCATACCTTTAACGAAGATGTCACAGAATACGCCCTGATGCCGTCTTGTCCGGCGGTCATTGATCTGTTGCGGAAAAGAGAACATATTTCATTTTCCGGGGAGATGGATACATCTGCTTATCGTGAACTTGCGCCGCTTGTGAACTTGCGCGCATTTTTAATGAAGCTGATGGAGGATGGAGCGCATACGCCGGCGCATAATCTGATGAAGATTTTTTATGTGCTGCTTGATCTATATGAGCGTGTGGAAGATGAGCAGGCAAAAGATGGGTGTATGGAAAATAAGCAGGTAAAAGATGCGGCAGAAGATGCGTTGGGACTGGATTTGACAGACATGGCAAAAATGTATCCGGGTGGATTCCTTTTAGAACTTTCAGAAACGATTGATGGAATTGAACAGACACTGCAGTATTCCATTGAGGAGCGCAACGAACTGTTTTTGGACCTTGCAGAGAATTATCGCAGGGAAGGATTGTATGAAAAATACTTAGAGCCTGTGGCACAGCTTGCAGAACAGTTATCCGAACAGGGAATCGATGAGGAAGTTGTAAAAGAATGGCAGGAGTTTGAAGTACAGTTTTTGAAATACCAGCCGTTGATGCGGCGGTTCCTTTTGACAGAGTTGTATGCAGATTCTTTAAAACCGGAAGGAAATTTAGAGGAGATGGTCGTGCAGGTGCAGTGGATCGCAATGGAATATGCCACAATAAGGCATGCTGTTTTTCTGCACTGGTTGTTAAGTCAGGGGGAGGGGAGCTTCTGCGAAGAAGGAATTTCAACTTCCTGCCGAAGAGGAATTTCCTACGAAGATGTGCGTGATTATATGGTTGTGGTCTCCCGCATGACGGGATATGAGGAAGATGATATTTACGAATATTTGGAAAACAGTTTTGAACATATCATCTGGGACTGGGGATATTTTGCGTTGATTTGTGGTTGACATATTCTGTTGAATGTATTATTGTATTAACTAGATAATACACAAAGGGGGCAAAAGTTATGAAAAAGGAACATCGAAACAAAATGATCGCTCCGATTATCATTGCAGCAGTTCTGATCGTGTATTATGTTGCAATTGCTGCGGTATTTATGCTGATCCCGGATCTGACTGTCATCATGAAATTATTGATGGTAATTATTCCGCTGGCACTGGCAGGAGTAGCATTTGCAGTAACCGTAGAACGTGTGCAGGAGATAAGGAGTGGAGAAGAAGATGATCTTAGTAAATACTGATTATATCAGCGGCAAAAATTTAGAAATGCTTGGTCTGGTAAAGGGAAGCACGATCCAGAGCAAAAATATTGGAAAAGATATTACACAGAGTTTCAAAACATTAGTTGGCGGAGAGTTAAAGGCATACAATGAAATGATGAATGAGGCTAGAGCACTTGCAACAAAGCGCATGGTGGAAGAGGCAGAGAGCTTAGGTGCTGATGCGGTTGTAAATATCCGTTATGCATCTTCTGCAGTTATGCAGGGGGCAGCAGAAGTCATTGCATATGGTACGGCTGTAAAATTTACAAACTAGCAGAAATTTCTTGACTTATAGTGCACTTCAAGTTGTAGAATTTATAAGTACTTCCGATGGGGAAGCAGTTGATAGAATCCGTCAACGGAAAGGAGCAATACAATTATGAAGACTATAAGTAGAGAAGAATTTGAAAAACGGAACGTATTTGGAACGGGTGCGGAGAATACAGGATTTGCACAGTATTTTATCGGTAATTCTTATCTGAATCCACTGACAGATCCGAAGAACTGTGCTGTATTTATGGCAAATGTGACATTTGAACCGGGATGCCGTAATAACTGGCACATTCACCACGCAGCAAAAGGCGGTGGACAGCTTTTGATCTGCACAGCAGGAGAGGGATGGTATCAGGAAGAATAAAAAGAGGCATGCGAAAAATGATTTTTCATTTTTCACATGCCTCTTTTGGGATCGCAGCTTATATATAAGGTGTAAAACATGTGGCTGATACAGAGGTTAACGGTGGTCCCCCATATAAAACAGTGCAACCGTACCCGGACCGGAATGCGCGCCGATCGTGGCACCGATATATCCGATCATAAAATTTTCATATCCAAAACGTTCTTTAATCAGATCGGCAACAAACTGTGCATCTTCCGGGCAGTCACCATGACTGATAAAGATAATATCATTTTTATCTTTCCAGTCACCGAGTTGTTTTTCCATGCAGTCGACCAGTCCGATCAGTGATTTCTTGCGGCCGCGCACTTTGCTTAACATGACAAGATGGCCCTCATCATCGACATGAAGTACCGGTTTTAAATTGATCATCGTACCTACAATTGCAGCTGTCTTAGAGAGACGTCCGCCGCGATGCAGATGAAAAAGATCGTCCACGGTAAAATTATGTACGAGATGATATTTGTTTTCTTCTAACCAGGCAGCAATTTCATCCAGATTTTTTTCAGCTTCCTTTAACTGAACTGCTTTATAGACTAAGAGCCCCTGACCTAATGTTGCGGCAAGTGAATCCACAACTACGATACGGCGGTCTGGATATTTTTCACATACGTCTGCTGCGGCGATCCTGCAGCTGTTAAAACTTCCGCTGAGACCGGAAGAAAATGCGATATGGAGAATATCCACATCATTTTCTTTCAGAATCGATTCATACAAAGTAGCAGCTTCTTCGGGATTCGCCTGTGAGGTGGTCGGTAATGATCCGGCACGCATTTTATCATAAAACTCTTTGACCGGCATTGGATTTTCCCAGGTGTAGGATGTGCCTTCTAAGGTGTAAGGAAGGGACATCATGTATAAGTGATGTTTTTCAACATATTCTCTTGGTAAATCAGTGGTTGTATCAGTTACAATTACAAACTCTTTCATGAACTCCTCCAGATCATATTGTAAATATTTTTGGATAGCGTCAGTCAGATATTATCCAATGTTCATGCACAATTATAAATGATACATGGCTAAAAGAAAAGAAAAAAATAAAATAAGGTCTTTACAAACATAATAAAATGAAGTAATATATGACTATCTTTTTATCGGGTTTGCGTGAAGCATCTTAGATCGTTCTATATATTGAGGAGATTGGAGCGGTTTTGAAACAGGATGAACAGATCAGCAGACATTTTTACGGTTGTATGACAGACCGTATCGCTGGAAATCAGACAGGGATTTCCATCTTATTAGAATCAATTATTGTCAATTTATTTCACAGAACAATTTTTATTGCCAAAGGCTGTTTCAGAGGGATATCCCGCCTTTTTTGTAATGGGAAAAAGGAGCGGACATGTCTGTAAAAATAGCATTCTGGGGTATGGAAGAGTCCTGCCATATAACAGAAAATATGATTGTGATGTCATGGCTTCTGGCAAAAATCAGACCGGCACATAGTATTTTTGTGCATAGGGAGAATGGCTGGCAGTGTATTTTTTCCGGTGGAAAAGACAGAATTTTATTTGCAGATTGTGGATGTGGCAGAGACAAAAAAACACAAAACAGTTTAAAAAATGCAGATGTTATTGTCGCAGGGATCCATACCTATCCGAGTGAATGGCAGGAGATCATACGCAATTTTACAGTCAGACACAAAAAGGTTCTTTATCTGGTCGAAGGCTATGCATTGCATGCAAGCCGGTTAAAGACGGATATGATGGACAGGTATCGTATTGCGCCGGAACAGATAGGCTATATCCCGCAAAACGGGGAATTGGAGTGGGTGTCAGCGCAGGGAAAAATTGATAATTTTATGAAGTCATGGAGACAGAAATCGAGAACAGAACGTAATGAAAACTTTTTCGAAGAAATGGAACATAATCTGTTTCTTCTCATGAAACAAATGGAAAAAAATGAAAATGGAGGATATCAATTATGGAACAGGTAATGAAACATTATGGAAATGCAATTCTTGCGGTAATCGTATTATTGGCATTAGGTGCGATCATTGTGGCGGCACTGTCGTCGGACGGATATGTTGCAATGGAATTTAAGAATACACTTACCGGTTTTTTTGACAATATGAATGCGCTTCGTCCTTAGGAAGAGGCAAAGAAAATGGAGAAGGAGATAGAATCTGGAAAAGATGAGTGAAAAGATTATTTTTGAACCCACACCGGAACAGTTCGGGATATTCTGGAAATATTTAAGCAGACCGGAGGTGACGGATGTAGACTATAATGGGCAAAAATTATGGATCACAGATCTGAAAGAGGGGAGGTACTGTGCAAATGAGGAGATACCGGAATATTTTATCAGTACATTTACACACAATATCTCAAATTGTATCAATAAACAATTTAATAATGCAAACAAAATACTGGAAGCGGATACAAAAGAACTGAGAATCAGCATTATTCATGAGTCGGCGGCGATATCGGGGATCAGCATCTGTATCCGTAAATCCCCGTGTTTTGTAAGAAATACCTTAGAGAATCTGCTGGATCAGAAGTACTGTGAGAAAGAAGTGCTGCATTTGCTGTTAAATTGTGTGCAGGCGAAGATGAATCTTGTTTTTGGAGGGGAGCCGGGGGCAGGCAAGACAGAATGTGCAAAATTTTTTATGCAGTTTATCAGAAAGGAAGAGCGTGTTATCACGATAGAAGATTCGTTGGAGATCCATTATGCGAACATCAATCCCGGTGCAGATGCTGTTGAACTTCGTGTCGGAAAGGGATTTGATTATACAGATGCAATCAAAGCCTCACTGCGTCAGAATCCAAGCTGGCTGATGCTCTCGGAGGCGCGCTCTGTGGAGGTAACATCATTGTTGGAGCAATGGAGCACCGGCGTTCATGGATTTACGACGATCCATCTGGATGATGTGAGAAAACTTCCGGATCGGATATTAAATATGATGAATAATGTCAATGATGCACAGCGTATGGAAAATCGGATTTACCGTTATGTGAATGCAGCAGTTCTGATCCGAAAAATCGAATCTTCCGATGGAAAGGTCAGACGTTATATAGATCAGCTATGTTTTTTTTCGCGTGAAGAAGGGAAAAACAGAATTTATATGATCGTCGATGATGGGGCGCTTGTATCGAAGGAATTGCCGCCGGATATCAAAAAAAGGTTCAGGGAAACAGGCGTGGAGGAGCCTTTTGTATGCAGACAGTTTGAAACGTATCTTAAAGAGAACCGATGAAAGGAGAGGATGTATCGTGGGGTGGCTGACTTTTTGGAATCCGAAAAATCTGCAGAAAAAAGTGGATATGTATGGGTATCATTTTTCGTGGAAAACCCATGCAGTGATGATTTTTCTGGCACTCGCAGGGGTGATTGGCATAGGTGCCGTGTTCCGGCTTAAAGCGGGCGGCGTTGTGATCGCGTTGACCGCGGTTATCATGATGCTTCCGGTTCTGGTGCTGGATATGTACCATAAGATGTACGAGCAGAAACGATTTGCGGATGCTGCGGAATATATGGAGCAGATGTTATATGCATTTCAGAAAACAGGAAAAATTTTAAGTGCATTAAAGGAAACCAGAGAAATATTTGAAGAAGGGAAGATGCGTTCCTGTATTGAGCAGGTGATTCTGAAACTGGAATTTGGAGACTTCTCTGCAGGAGAAAATGTCTTTGAATCAGCATTAGAACCGATTGAAAGTCAATATCAATGCCCTAAAATAAAAATGCTTCATGAGCTTTTGATCAATGCCGAGGAACATGGGGGAGAGATGAGTGAGTCTGCACTGCTCCTGTTAGAAGATATCGAATTGTGGAAGCGCAGAGGCTATCAGCTTCAGGCAGAGAAGAAAAAAAGTCATACGGATAACATTATTTCTGTGATTGTATCCGTTATTTTGTGTGCGACGGCATTGTATGTGTTAGATTCCATGAAAGATCTTTTTGTGGTGAAAACGGATTTTAATATTTTTGGAGTAGGGATCATTCAGGTCTCATCACTTGTATTTCTGCTTTTCCTATTATGGGTATTTGTAAAGAGTTCGAGGAATCTGACGAATGACTGGCTAGCCACAGAGAAGGTGGAGAAAGAACAGGAAATCAGTTCAAGCTGTGAAATGGTGTACCATTACAATGAGAAAAAGGAAAAAAGAAAAAGTATGTTATGGGCATTGCCGGCGGCTGGTATGATGTTAGCTGCTGTATTGGCCGGAAAACTTATTCTCGCAGGAATTTTATTCCCGGTGACGCTTTTTTTAGCCATGCAGCATAAGGTGGGGTATCAGATTGCAAAAAGAGATGTGAAGGAGGCTGTTTATCTGGCTCTTCCGGGCTGGTTTATGGAACTTGCTCTGTTATTGCAGAATAATAATGTACAGGTTTCAATCGAAAAGTCAAAAAATAGTGCACCGCCGGTGCTCAGATATGAGATTGAATGTCTGGAGGAGCGATTAAAAAAAACGCCGGAAAAACTGAGTGCATATACAGAATTTTGCAAAGAATTTGATGTGCCGGAAGCACAGAATTGCATGAAAATGCTTCATGCTGTTGCGGAGATGGGAACCGGGGATGCAGTGACACAGATGAATCATCTGATCATGCATGTGAATGAAATGCAGAACCGGGCAGAAGAAATCCGAAATGGAAAAATCGCATTTAGACAGAAAATGATATTTTCTTATCCTGTTATAGCGGCAACCGTAAAACTTCTGATCGATCTGACAGTTGGAATGATAATGATGTTTCATATGCTTGGAAGTATGGGAGGTGCAGTGCAATGAGGCAGATAATCGGGGCATTTGGTATTTTATTTATAATGATGGCAAATATTTTTATATGTACAGGTCTGATCGCGGCGAGTGGGCAGGTTGCTGCTGCAAAAGAGTATAAATCACAGGTGGTTGCGGAACTGGAAAACAGTAATTTTAATCCGGGTGTGATCGATGCCTGTAAAAAGAAGGCGGCAGAGGACGGATATGAACTGGAGATTTCGGATTGTGTTTATGACGCATGGCAAAATATGAGGGCTGCACAGGTGGCATTAAAGTATCATTACCGCATACCGGTACTTGGAATTTACGAAGAGAATATTACATATGCGATTGCGAGGTGATAGATTTGAGCCTTATGATGATCGTGGAAAAATTTGGCGGAGCGTTTCTGGGGATTTTGGCTGGCAGTGCAGTGATAAGAATGTTTTATGAAATTTTAAATTATGTGTCATCTTTTTAAAGAACACAGGAAAGGGAAAGCAGATGGAGGATATCATTGAGGAATTTGGAAGTGGATTTCTGACAATTACCGTGACACTTTTTTTAGTTGGTTACTGGTATGAAAATATGAGGCAGGGCGGAGCCGTTTATGAATTTGTGCAGCAGTTTCTGAATTGTATCTGTGGCGGATAGGAGGTGGATATGCATGAAGTGATCAAAGTTTATGGGAAAACAATTCTTCAGGCGATAATCCTTGTGGGGGTAATGTGGCTTGTTTTTAGGGGAGTGACGGATGAAAACGGAAATAAGGGAATCGTTGAGATCGTATCTGGTCATATGGATCGGCAGACGGAAAACCCGGCAGATTTTGAAACGTTTTATGAGGAATCACAAAAAGCACCACCCCATTTTGAAACAGCCATAACAGGATATCTGAAAATTGGAACATATCAGATGACAGATATTATAAAGGCGTGGGATTATGCAGAAAATGAATTGCAGATACAGTTGATGAAAGTTATTTCACCCGATGGAACAGTGCTGGAAAATAAATTGGATTTTCAGATGCCGGGGGTGTATGAAGTAAGTGTGATGACAGAAGATCATGATAACAGAGTCAGATATGCCGTGGTAAATATACCGGTAAATGAATGACAGATAAAGGGTGGGAAAAGTGAAAAATATGATAACTATGATGATTGGAATCGTAATTGGTGCAATAACAATTCTGATAATATTAACGGTAACCGGCCGTATGAATTACGCTACAGAGCTGGAAAGCCAGCTTCCGGCGGTTGTAGAAAATATACTTTGTAATGTAAAGATAAAACAGTTGTATAATGTAGCCGATAATCAGGAATTTACCGCGGATGTGACAGAACAGATTGCAAAGGAGCTGGATGCCCAAACCGGTATTGTAATGCGGATCATGGGAGCTGATAAGGAGAAGGGACTATTTTCTGTGGGAGTAGATAGAACGTTTGTGCATCCGAATGGAAAAACCGGTACTGTGAAATGCAGCCGGACTGTATTGGCAGACAAGTTGCAAATAGTAGAAATTCAGAAATATTATGTACAGTTTTATAAAGATGCAGATAACAGTGAATGTTATAAAAAGTACTGTGTGACGGAAGGAGATACGATCGGTGCACCCGCAGTGCCGGAATACAAAGACAGGGAGTTCGCAGGCTGGCAGGACGACAAGGGATATGAGGCAGATTTTTCACAGCCGGTCGAACAGAACCGGAATTATTATGCTGTCTGGAAATAATATTTACAGAGACACAAAAGAAAAACAGCCGCACCCTATAAGCGCGGCTGTGAAAACGGTAATGCATGATGATAAATCTGTGTGTGATTTATAAAGATTGATTTGCAAGATTTTTGTTTGCAGTTGAGAGCATCAGTTTGATACGGTTCAACTGGTTTACTTCACTTGCACCCGGATCGTAGTCAATGGCAACGATATTTGATTCCGGGAAACGGTGGCGCAGCTCTTTGATAACACCTTTTCCTACAACGTGGTTCGGCAGGCAGGCAAATGGCTGTGTACAGACGATGTTTGGTGTACCACTGTGGATCAGCTCCATCATCTCGCCGGTTAAGAACCATCCTTCACCGGTCTGGTTACCTTCGGATACGATATCTCTTGCATAATTTGCAAGATCGTCGATATGAGCAGGCGGATCAAAATGCTTACTCTTTTCAAATTCATCTCTGGCAGCGCTTCTTAACCATTCAAAGAAATTGATGCCAAGTCGTCCAATGCGTTTGGACTTTTTGCTGAAACCGAGGTTGTCAGCCTTAAATCCGGTGTTATAGAAGCAGTAGAGCAGGAAGTCGGTCAGATCCGGCACGACAGCTTCTGCGCCTTCGGATTCTAACAATCCGACTAAATCGTTGTTTGCAGCAGGATGGAATTTTACTAAGATCTCTCCAACGACGCCGACACGCGGTTTTTTCACATCTACACGGTCAAGGTTGTCAAAATCGCGGATGATCTGACGGCACATCTGCTTAAATTTGCGGTGGGACAACAGTTTATCTTGTGTGATAAAGGAGATTACTTCTTTTTTCCATTTCTCATGCAGTGCATTCGCAGATCCTTTTACTGCTTCATAAGGACGTGTGCGGTACAGACAGCGAAGGAAAATATCGCCAAACTCTAATGCATATAGTCCGTGCTGGATCAGTGAAGGCGTCAGTTTAAAGCCAGGATTGCTTTCAAGTCCGCTTAAGTTGATGGAGATTACCGGTACATTCGGATATCCTGCTTTTTCAAGAGCACGACGGATAAAACCGATGTAGTTGCTGGCACGACAGCCTCCGCCGGTCTGCGAGATCAGGATCGCGGTTTTGTTCATGTCATAATTTCCGGACATAACAGCACTCATAAGCTGTCCGACCACAATCAGTGACGGATAGCAGGCATCATTATTTACATATTTTAATCCGACATCCACACAGGTGCGGCTTGGAACATCCGGTACCACCAGGTTATAACCGGCTGCACAGAATGCAGGTTCTAACAGCTCAAAGTGGATCGGTGACATCTGCGGACAGAGAATTGTATAATTTTTACGCATCTCTTCCGTGAAAACAACTCTGTTATAGTTGGAAGGAATAATTGTCCGTTTTGTCTGTTTCTTCTCACGCACACGGATGGCGGAGAGCAGGGAACGGATACGAATCCTTGCAGCACCTAAGTTGTTAACCTCATCAATCTTTAAGCATGTGTAGATCTTGCCTGATTTTGTCAGGATGTCGTTGACTGCGTCGGTGGTAACTGCGTCTAAGCCACAACCGAAGGAGTTCAACTGGATCAGATCAAGGTCATCCCTGGTTTTTACAAAGTTTGCAGCCGCATACAGACGGGAATGATACATCCACTGATCCATAACGATCAGAGGGCGTTCCACTTGATGAAGGTGAGAAACGGAGTCCTCAGTCAGTACGGCAATACCATAGGAATTGATCAGTTCCGGGATACCGTGGTTGATCTCAGGGTCAACATGGTATGGACGTCCTGCTAATACAATACCGCGTTTGCCGGTTTTCTCCATATAAGCTAAGACTTCTTCACCTTTTTTCTGCATTTCCATGCGGACAACAGCAAGTTCTTTGTAACCTTCGGAAACAGCGTCACGGATCTCTGATTCCGGGATGGCAAATTCCGGTGCACCAAAGGTTTTTACAAGCTGGGAAGATAAAGTTTCTTCGCTGGTAAATGCCATGAATGGATTATAAAAACGTACCTTGCCGGAAGTGATATCTTCCACGTTATTTTTGATATTTTCCGCGTAGGAGGTTACGATCGGGCAGTTGTAATGGTTGTTGGAATCCGGAAATTCATTGCGCTCATAAGGTACACATGGGTAGAAAATAAAGTCTACATTCTGATGGATCAGCCAGGTCACATGTCCATGTGCAAGTTTTGCCGGATAACACTCGGATTCACTTGGAATTGAGTCAATGCCGAGCTCATAGATTTTTCTGGTGGACTGTGGTGACAGTACAACGGAAAATCCGAGTTTTTTGAAAAAGGTAGCCCAGAACGGGAAATTCTCGTACATATTTAAAACTCTTGGGATACCTACTGTTCCACGCAGGGCTTCTTCCGGCTTTAAGGAAGGGTAGTCGAATAAGCGTTTATTCTTGTATTCAAATAAGTTCGGAATATTTTCTTTGTTTTTTACGCCGCCGACACCGCGCTCACAGCGGTTTCCCGTGATATACTGGCGGTTTCCGGAGAAACGGTTGATCGTCAGCAGACAGTGGTTGGTACAACCCTGACATCTTGCAAGTTTGGTATCAAAAGTTAATGCATTGATCTCGTCGATGGAAAGCATCGTTGTCTGATAGTCAGCTTCATGTCGTTCTCTTGCGATGAGAGCAGCTCCGAAAGCACCCATGATACCTGCGATATCCGGACGGACACATTCACAGCCGGAAATCTTTTCAAAACTGCGGAGCACGGCATCATTGTAAAAAGTACCACCCTGTACGACGATATTTTTTCCGAGCTCACTTGCATCGGAGAGTTTGATAACCTTAAATAAAGCATTTTTAATGACGGAGTAGGCAAGTCCGGCAGAGATATCTGCTACGGAAGCTCCTTCTTTCTGTGCCTGCTTTACTTTAGAGTTCATGAATACAGTACAGCGTGTTCCAAGATCAATCGGGTTTTTGGCAAATAAAGCTTCTTTTGCGAAGTCCTGTACAGAAAAGTTTAAGGATTTTGCAAATGTTTCGATAAAAGAACCACAGCCGGAAGAACAGGCTTCGTTTAACTGGACACTGTCTACCGTCTGGTTCTTGATCTTGATACATTTCATATCCTGACCACCGATGTCTAAGATACAGTCTACCTCAGGATCAAAAAATGCCGCTGCATAATAATGTGCTACCGTTTCTACTTCACCATCGTCTAACATCAGCGCTGCTTTTAAGAGAGCTTCACCGTAACCGGTAGAGCAGGAGTGTACGATATGTGCATTTGCCGGAAGTTTTTCATAGATCTCCTTGATGGAACGGATCGCAGTGGAAAGCGGGCTTCCGTTGTTGTTGCTGTAAAATGAATACAACAGGGAACCGTCCTCGCCGACGAGAGCGATCTTTGTTGTTGTGGAACCGGCGTCGATACCGAGATAACAGTTGCCTTCGTAGGTGGAAAGATCACCTGTCTTTACATTGTGTCCGTCGTGGCGGGCACGGAAGGTATCGTATTCTGCCTGATCTTTAAATAACGGATCAAGACGTGCTACCTCGAATTCCATATGTATATCAGAGTTTAATTTCTCAAGCATGGAAGAGAGAGTGGTATTCTGTTCCGGTTTGCAGTTTAAGGCAGAACCGATCGCTGCATAAAGGTGCGAATTGTCCGGCGTGATCGCATGCTCATCATCTAAGTTTAAGGTGCGGATAAATGCAACTTTTAACTCAGATAAAAAGTGGAGCGGACCACCTAAGAATGCAACGTGGCCGCGGATCGGCTTACCACAGGCAAGACCACTGATCGTCTGGTTTACCACCGCCTGGAAAATAGAAGCAGAGAGATCCTCTCTTGTGGCACCTTCGTTGATCAGAGGCTGGATGTCTGTTTTGGCAAAAACACCGCAGCGGGCTGCAATCGGGTAGATTGCTTTGTAATTTTTCGCATATTCATTCAGACCGGAGGCATCTGTCTGAATCAGGGAAGCCATCTGGTCAATAAAAGAACCGGTACCGCCTGCGCAGATACCGTTCATACGCTGTTCAACGTTACCGCCCTCAAAATAAATAATTTTTGCGTCTTCACCGCCGAGCTCGATCGCAACGTCTGTCTGTGGAGCATAGTGCTGTAAGGCGGTAGACACAGAGATAACTTCCTGTACGAAAGGAACATCTAAGTGCTTTGCAAGTGTAAGTCCGCCGGAACCGGTGATCATTGGAGCAACCTTCCGGTCACCGAGCTGATCGAATGCTTTCTGGATCAGAGAAGAAAGCGTTTCCCGTATGTTGGCAAAATGCCTTTCATAATCGGAAAAGAGCAGATTGTCATGCTCGTCGAGCACAGCAACCTTTACGGTGGTAGAACCGATATCAATTCCAAGTTTGTGAAGCGTATTATTTTCCATAATTTCCTCCAGTCAGTAACTCCGGAAAATCCGGATAATATATAAATAAAGTGGCTGTTTCTTCTTATTAAAAAGAATGCCGGGCAAAAGCCAAGCAAAGTACATTATACGACATGATTTTACAAAAGACAATGTGCAAATCGGGGAAAAATATAAACTTTTTATGAATAAAATCAGCCTGGATTGACAAAGCACAGGCATACGGATATACTGAAAAAAGTAGTGTTTTCAAAGAAAGGTTAGGGTTTTATCCGATGAACTGGTTAAATAAATTAGAACGTAAAATTGGTCGTTACGCTGTTCCAAACCTTATTATATGGCTGATCGGAGCCTATACGATCGGCTATGTATTCGGAACCGTATCGCCTGGTATTTTAAGCTATCTGACACTCAGTCCCTATCATATTTTACATGGACAGATCTGGAGACTGGTGACATGGGTGTTTATGCCGACAGAGTCCAATCTGATCTTCTTACTGATCATGGCATTGTTTTATTACCAGCTTGGCATGGCACTGGAACGTACCTGGGGAACCTTCCGGTTTAATGTCTATATTTTCGGTGGAATGATATTTACCGTGATCGGTGCATTTGTTCTGTACGGTATTTATTATGCAATGAATGCATCTGTAATTTCGCAGATGCCTGCACTGGCGGCACAGTTATCTTATTCGATTGCGTCGGGATTTTCCACAAACTATATCAATATGTCCATTTTTCTTGCATTTGCCGTGATGTATCCGGATATGCAGGTAATGCTTTACTTCATTATCCCAATCAAGATGAAATGGATGGCGATTGTTTATGCGGTACTGACGCTTTATGAGTTTATTGTCAGTGGATGGGCCGGCAGAGTGGCAATCTTTATGTCCCTGCTCAATTTTATCATTTTCTTCTTTTCAACGCGGAATTTCAAACGTTATTCGCCGCATGAAATACACAGGAGACAGCAGTTCAAGTCCCAGATGCGTCAACCCAGACCGGGTTCCGGCATTACCAAGCACAAATGTGCGATTTGTGGCAGGACAGAACTTGATGATCCGAATTTAGAGTTCCGTTTCTGTTCAAAGTGTGACGGCAATTATGAATATTGCCAGGATCATCTGTTTACACATAAACATATTAAAAAAGGTTAAATAATATGACAGGCCGGATGGTATTTCAAAGCGAAATATCATCCGTTTTTTGAATGATGGCACAAAGAAGATTAGATTTTAGGTGTGATTTGTTTCAGGTTCTGTCAGAATAAATGCAGATAAAGGAGAAAAATACAATGATTCAGGATATATTTCCGATGCATCTTAGTAATGAATATCACAAAAAGGTACCACAGGCAGACAGTTTTCTTATGATCTTTAAAGATAACTATATTCTGGCAAAAAATGATGGTCAGGTGTGTTATCTGACCTATAAAGAACTTTCTGAAATCTGTCGTTGGATGGGAAAGGAAATCCCTGTATGCGTTTATCTTTTTTCCATCGGGGAGGATGATTATTTTCTGACAGATCCGGGGGAAGGGATAGAGGTGCCGGGATTTGTATACTATAAAATGTTTGAGACACGCACCATGCAGCCGAAAGAGCGGGTGCTTGCAGCTGCGACCGCATGGCATCTGTATGTCTGGTACCGCGATAATGTTTATTGTGGGAGATGTGGGCATAAACTGGTACATAGTGAAAAACTCCGGATGCTTTCATGTCCGGACTGTAACAACATGGTTTTCCCGAAAATAGCACCGGCAGTGATCGTGGGCGTGACAAACGGCAGAAAAATCCTCATGACAAAATATGCAAACCGTGAATATAAAAGATATGCACTGATTGCCGGATTTACCGAAATCGGTGAAACTGCGGAGGAAACGGTGGCGAGGGAAGTGAAGGAAGAGGTTGGGCTTTCCGTAAAAAATATCCGTTATTACAAGAGTCAGCCTTGGGGATTTGACAGCAATCTTCTTCTTGGCTATTTTTGTGAACTGGATGATGAGGGAGATGCGATGAGACTGGATGAGGAGGAACTTGCCTGCGCAGAATGGGTTGATTTTGAGGATGTCCCGGATGATTCGGAGGGACTTAGTCTGACACGGGAAATGATGCTCTGTTTTCGGGATATAATGAACGCAAGTGAGTCAACATGCTTGCATGATTGACGAACGGTGAATTGGATCATGTGACGGTTTTGCACATGATACGATGAAAGAATACGGTAGATTCTAAAAGACAGGGAAAACTGGTATGCAAAATTATACCAAATACGAAAAATGTCTTGACACTCCAACAAAACTACTGTATTATTACAGTAATACAAAAAAGAAAGATTTACGGATGGAAAACTTAAGATTTCTTAATATTTGCTTAAGTGCCTTTTTTTGGCAAATGGATAATGATACAATCACCGTAAATCGAATTAAGAAAAGGGAGAAATAAAAATGGGTGACAAGACAAAACCGAAAAAGGGAAAGAAAAAAGTAGTTATTATTGTGCTTGTGGTTCTGGTCGTTGTAGCTGCGATCATTGGAAGTTCAGTAAAGAAAATGACAAGCCAGGTAGCAACAGCAGTCAATACAGTAGAGGTGGAGCCGGTACAGAAGAGAGATTTATCTGATACGATTTCATTAAAAGGTACTGTATCGGGTATCACGAAGAATAATGCAACTTCAAAAGCGTTAGCAGAAATCACAGCAGTTAATGTTCAGGTCGGAGATATTGTAAAAGAGGGAGATGTATTATGTACATTAGATTCCTCTACGATTCAGGATCAGATTGCGGATCTCGAAAAAAATATGTCTGATACAAATGCGACAGACAGTATTAATTCACAGCAGACAGCAGAAACAGTCAGTCGTGCAAAAGAAGATCAGCAGACACAGCTAGCAGCTGCACAGAAAGCAATTGATGATGCAAAGGATGCTTATAACGCACAGAGTATTATGTGGGATAAGAGTGAAGATAAATCGGATGCAGAATTTCAGTCTTTGTTAGCTGCACAGAAAGCAGTTACTACTGCTGAGGAAGATTACCAGAAAGTTCTTGAGACTACAAACCGTGCGATTGCGGACGCACAGCTTGCCGTAGAACTGGACAAATATAAAACAACAGATTCGACATCCAAAGATAAACTGACAGATTTAAAAGAACAGTTAGCAGATTGTAACATCACAGCACCTTGCGGCGGGGTTGTGACGGCGGTCAATGTTTCTGTCGGCGATGTCAATGCAGATTCTAAAACAGCACTTGTAACAATTGAGGATACCAGTTCTTTAAAAATGGTTGCAACTGTGGAAGAAGCCGATATTTTAAAGATTGAAGAGGGAATGAAAGCAACTGTAACAGCGGATGCCATGGGAGATGAGACCATTAATGGAACTGTGACCAGAGTGGTACGTGTCAAAGGACAGTCCACGGGATCTGACGGACAGACAACATCCGGAGGATATTCCGTAGAGATATCTTTAGATAACAAAGAATTACTTGTCGGTATGGAAGTAAAAGCAAAAGTCATGATCAAGGAAAAAGGTGAAGTATTAGCGATTCCTTATGATCTTGTCAAGACGGATGATGACGGAAATACATACGTACTTGTTGCAGAGGCAAATGCAGACGGTTCTGCTACAGCGGTGAAGAAGAATATCACAGTTGGTGAAGAAGTAGATTACTATACGGAAGTAACCGGTGGAGATCTGGCAGAAGGAGATAAATTAATTTATGATTACTCCGGAACGGTGACAGAAGGACAGCAGTTTACACCGGAACAGATGTATTCCGAGCAGGATATGGGAACAGGCGCATCTACAGATGAAACCTCAGATGCAGAAGGTATGAGCACCAGCGTGGAGGGAAATGAGTAGTGAGTGAACCAGTAATCCGAATGGAAAATATCGTTAAGACATATTATTTGGGAAAACCAAATGAACTTGAAATTTTACATGGAATCAACCTTACCGTAAATAAAGGGGAATTTGTTTCCATCGTCGGTGAATCCGGTTCCGGTAAGAGTACACTTATGAATATTATAGGAGTCCTCGACCGCCAGACACAGGGAAATTATTATCTGGAGGGACAGGATGTCAATGGAATGTCGGATGAAGTACGGAGTGCGATCAGAAACCGCAGGATTGGTTTTGTATTTCAGAACTTTAATCTCCTTCCGAGAGCCAATGCATTAAAAAATGTTATGGTTCCATTACTATATGGAGAGGAACATTCCAAAAACGGAAAAGAACATGCCATGGAAATGCTCAAAATGGTAGGAATGGAAGACCGTGCGGATCACAGACCAAACGAACTTTCCGGTGGTCAGAAACAGCGTGTTGCGATCGCCCGTGCCATGATCAATGATCCGGCGATCATTCTTGCGGATGAGCCGACCGGAGCACTTGATTCTAAGACAGGTCATATGGTCATGGACTTATTCCATAAGCTTCATGAGGAGCAGGGAAAAACAATTGTTCTGATCACACACTCCCAGGAACTTGCGCAGGAGACAGAGCGTATCGTTACTCTGTTAGATGGACAGATCGTGGCAGATAATGGAGGTGAGCATTAATGTTTTGGGAAAATATCAAAGAGGCGGTCACGAGTATTTCCAGCAATAAGATGCGTTCCCTGTTAACAATGCTCGGAATCATCATCGGTATCAGCTCAGTGATCATTATCACAACGATCGGTGGTTCCATACAGAGTACACTGACGGCAACCATGAATTCCCTTGGCGGAAATATGGTACAGGCGTATGTGGAAGCACGTTATCCGGAAAATGATGAGGACTGGGCTACCTGGGAACAGCCGGAGATGACAGACAGTGATTATGTTACACAGGATATGATCGATGGATTGATTGAAAAATATCCGGATGAGGTAACAGGTGTTGCAGCACAGAACTATCTTGGTTCAGGAACCATTAAAGATGATGCTGATTCCAAGAATTATGCAAATGTCAATATTGATGGTATCACACCGGAATATTTAGAGTATATGAAACTGGAAATGCATGCCGGAAGAAATCTGACAAAGGCAGATAATCAGGGGAAAAAGAGAGTATGCCTGATTGCAGATACGATGGCAGAGAGATATTTTGCAGGTAAAGATCCGATCGGTGAAACACTTTCTGTTGCAACATCGGATGGCGGAATTTTTGATTTTGTTGTAGTTGGCGTTTATGTATATAACCAAGCATTATTTGGAAAAGTGGACACGTCCATACCGGAAAAAGACCGTGTAACAGAATTGATGATCCCTCTTCAGACCTGTTTTAAACTGCAGGGGACTGACAGGACTGGTTATGATTATTTTAATCTTATGATCGATCCTCTTGCAGATGTCAATCAGGCAACAACGGATGTTTTATCTTATTTTGATGAGATGTATGCAAACAACAAAAATTTCCACGTCAGTGCATACAATATGGCATCTGATCTTGGCATGATCAATACGGTACTCAACGTGATCACGATCGCGGTTTCCGGTATTGCAGCGATTTCACTGATCGTGGGTGGTGTCGGCGTTATGAATATCATGCTGGTGTCCATCACGGAGCGTACAAGAGAGATCGGTGTCCGTATGGCGCTTGGTGCCAAAAGACGTACCATCCGTATGCAGTTTGTCATAGAGGCGATCATGCTTTGTCTGATCGGAGGTATCATCGGTATACTGATTGGTATAGGAATCGGGGCACTGCTTGGAAAAGTGGCAGGATTTGTCATTCAGAATATGTACTCTCAATATGCAAATTATATTATTATGACGGTGCATCCATCTGCAACAGCAATTCTGTTATCACTGTTCTTCTCTATGCTGACCGGTGTATTTTTCGGATATTACCCGGCAAATAAGGCTTCAAAGATGGAAGTCATCGATGCATTGCGCTATGAGTAAGTACGGAGAAGAGAATCTGGGCGGAAAGTTTTAAATGAATACAGATAAATAGATAGAAAAGAAAAAGTACTGTATATGACAAAAAAGAAAAATGTCAGTATACGGTACTTTTTTTGTAACAGATTTTCCGGATCAATATTTCCGGGCATGGTACATGCGCCTTCCCACATAGAATACAAAAAGAAATATTGTAAAGTATAGCATTCATGCATGATTGCGATGCGTAGATGTTATGCAATATCAATAATCGGGATGGAAGGGAAAAACATGAACCATAACAAAAAGAAAATTTTAAAAGTGACGGCACTGTTTGTTTTTATGTTCTTTTTAGGCTGGGGCGCAGGTTCGCTGCAGAAACAGCAGATGAAAAAAACAGTGGAGACAGTGTCTGTCCAGAATCAGGCAGATAACTGGGGACTGGGCTTTGGAGCGGAGGGAACCCAGCCGACCGGCAATGTGACAGCGGATGAATTAAAAAAATACAACGCATGGTATGTGGGCGATAAAAATAAAAAGACAATTTACCTGACCTTTGACTGCGGGTATGAAAATGGAAATACAGAACCGATCCTGGATGCATTAAAGAAACACAATGCAAAAGCGACCTTTTTTGTCGTGGGACATTTCCTTGAGTCAGCGCCGGATATCGTAAAGCGCATGGAGGAAGAGGGGCATGCCGTTGGCAATCATACTTATCATCACCCGGATATGTCATCCATATCGGAGCTGGTTTCATTCCAAAAGGAAATCGATGATGTCGCATCGTTATACCAGTCGATCACGGGCAAAGAAATGATCAAATATTACCGTCCGCCACAGGGAAAATACAGCACGGAAAATCTAAAGATGGCAAAAGAACTCGGATACAATACATTTTTCTGGAGCCTTGCCTATGTGGACTGGAATGTCGATAACCAGCCGACGAAGGAGGAAGCATTTGATAAACTGCTGACTAGGATCCATCCGGGAGCAATCGTTTTGCTGCACAGCACTTCAAAGACGAATGGGGAGATCTTAGATGAACTTTTGACAAAATGGGAGGAGATGGGATATACATTTGCACCGCTTTCGGAACTGATCGCAGAATCCTGACAGAAAAGATCGGGAAAAAATACAAAGGATATGGTGGATAAGACTTGTTTGATGACGAGCGGGAAGGTATAATGAATCAGAAGCAGCTTGTTATTTTTTATGAAAAATATGTGTTATAACAGGAGTTAAGATCAGATTTACAGTAAAATCTGGAAAAGGAGCAAAAGTGTGAAAAAATTACAGTTTATAAAAAAAGCCGTGTCAGGGATCTTGTGTGTGGGTATGTTATTGGAAAGTGGAACAGAAAATCTGGTGTATGCGGCAGTGATAAACGGCGAAGAATCTGTGTCAGTGGAAAATAGTGACAGTACCACAGCAGTGCAGCAGGAATTGCCGACAGGACTTATGCCTGTCACGGAAGAAACAGATGAGGCAGTGGACGGGGATGAGGAGTATTCTGTATATGATTTTACACAGGATGATACGGAAACAGATAACCTGTTAAGATCGGCTGGAACGGATGATTCAGACTGGAGTAAATATGGGAGCAGGTATTTTTATAATCAGATGACAGAAGATGAAAAATCATATTGGGATGCTATGGATACAATCTGTATGGAGTATCTGACAACAGAAGGAAATGCGGTTAATACTTCGAATGGAGGTTACCGTATGCAGGCTGTATGGGGATCCAAACTGGATGCAGACACCATGTCAAATGTGGCAAAAATATTCCGGTATTCCAATCCACAGTATTATTTTTTGGGAACAGCATTATATACGGTTTATCGTGGAAATGAGATATCGAAAGTATGGGGGATTTACCCGGCATTTGGAGTTGGCGCTGAACGTGCGGAGGCAACAGACGCGGTAAAAACACAGGCAGATACATGGCAGCAGCAGATCGATTCGTGTTCCACAGGGGAAAAGAAAGCAGAAAAAATCCATGATCTGATCTGCGACAAAGTATATTATAACCAGGCCCTTGTTGATAACAATTTTTCTACCGAAAATACGGAGTATTCGCAGTCCGTATACAGTGTTTTATGTACAGATAAGACGGTTTGCGCCGGATATGCACAGGCATTTGAAATGATGTGCAATGGCTCCGGGATTGATGCGGTAGCAGTAACCAGTTATAATCATGAATGGAACAAGGTAAGACTGTATGATTCCTGGTATAATGTGGATTGTACCTGGGATGATCAGAGCGGTGGTTTTTATTATAATTATTTTCTGAGAAACGATGAGTATTATGATACATGCAGCCAGTATTCGAAAAACTGTCATAAGGAAGAAAGCTACTGGGAAGATTATCTGCCGGTATGTTCGCTGGACAGCGGTTCTTCGTGGAATACACCGGGAACACTGCCAGAGATTACAGGGAAGGCAGATAATCCTCAGATTATGGCAGTTGATGCTGGCGATAAGTATTATATACAGATGATATGTGGCCTTGACGGGGCGCAGATATACTATAATATTGAGGGTAGAAAACCGGTTGTAGCAGCGGAAAAGAATTGTTTGTACAGGGAAGGTTTTTATCTGGATAAAAGCAGGATAAATATGATACAGGCAATTGCTGTGAAAGATACATATTATGACAGTGATGCCGTGACAGGTATCGTGGAGGTAGAATGTACACATAATTATGTGTCTGAGATCACAACAGACCCAACCTGTACCACGACAGGAATCAGAACATATACCTGTGAGATTTGTGGGGACAGTTATGAGGAGGTGATCGAAGCAACCGGACATACGGTAGTGACAGATGCAGCGGTAGCGGCAGCCTGTGAGACAACCGGTCTTACGGAGGGAAGTCACTGCAGTGTCTGCGGAAAGGTGCTGACAGAACAGACAGTGATTCCTGCAGCCGGTCATAAGTGGAGTGAGTACAGAGAGAGCGGAAAAGTGAAACGGAAATGCAGCGTCTGTGGAAAGACGGAAACGGTACGAACCCTTCCGAAAGTAAAGACGGTTCAGCTCTCAAAGACTTCCTACACTTATGACGGTAAGTCCCATATGCCGGCGGTAAAAGTGACAAACAGTGCTGGAAAGAAGTTAAAAGAGGGAACGGATTATAAAATAAAGAAGCCGTCCGGGCGGAAAAATGCCGGTATCTATACGGTCATGATTGAAATGAAAGGTGATTACACTGGAAAATACCGGAAGACATTCCAGATCATACCGAAAGGAACCGCTATTTCCGGTGTAAAGGCAAAGAAAAAAGCATTTTCGGTGTCCTGGAAGAAGCAGGCAAAACAGACAAGCGGTTACCAGATCCAGTATGCAGTGGATGCGAAATTCAAAAAGTCGGTTGTGGCAAAGAACGTCAATAATACCAAAAAGGTAAAACTGGACGTTTCAAAATTAAAAGCAAAAAAGAAATATTACATACGCGTCCGCACCTATAAGACTGTAAAAGTGAATGGAAAATCAAAAAAGATCTATTCGGGCTGGTCTAAGGTAAAAGCAGTCACTACAAAGAAATAACAAAAATATACCGATCCATTTTACAAAATGCGATATAAGTATAAATAAAAAACGGGAGAAAGAGAAAATGGCAGACAACAGTTTAAAAATCAGTTACAAGATATATTTAGAGGCGGAGGATATTTCACAGTCACGGATTTCTTCTACGGCATCTTATGTAAGCAATCTGTTTAAGAATTGCACCAATTCCTATTTACAGAAAGCGGAAGTGGACAATGAGAGCGACATGGATGATTTTACGCTTCGTCTGTATATTGACGAAAAGGTAGAGGAAGAAGAGTGCAGTTCACCGGAATGTGCAGAAGGTTTTCTGGAAAATATCGCAGAATTTTTAGATGCGGTTGCAGCAGCACATTCCTATCTGGATATGGAGGGAAGTTTTTCCATTTCCTATCATGGAGTAGAGGATACATTCCGGTTCCGTTCTGAGGCAGGAAGCGATCTGTGCGATATTGAATAAAAACCGAAATAAGAAGGATATAAAAATACCGGCTTGCAAAATCAGATAAAATCTGAGGCTGCAGGCCGGTATTTTTATATCCGTTTCTTTCTATTGTTTATTGTTTGTCTGATTCATCCGGTGGAAAATCGGGTTTTTTTATGTAGACTTTCTCAATCCGGTTTTTGTCCATCTGTTCGACGCGGAGAAGCACATTGTCATCTGTGATGATGATCTCATTTTTTTCCGGCAGATGATCTAAGAGACCGAGCAGATATCCGCCGATCGTATCATAATCTTCGGAACTGAAATTAAGATCTAACTCATCGCAGAGATCCTGCAGGTTGGTGGAACCGGAAACGATAAATTCGCGGTCATTAAGCGGCAGGATCGGATCTTCTTCATCCGTGTCGTATTCATCACGGATCTCACCCACGATCTCCTCTAAGAGATCCTCAAGCGTGATAAGACCGGCAGTTGCACCGTACTCGTCGAGTACGATTGCAAGGGAGATAGATGACTTACGCATCTCAATAAAAAGTTCTGCGGTATTTTTGTGCTCAAAAGTAAAATAAGGTTCACGCATGATATCCCGCACGGAAAAATGCTCCTTGTCCTTGCAGAGGAGAAGATCTTTCATGTTCAGGATACCGATGACGTTATCGGTCGTATCCTCATAGACAGGAAGTCTGGTAAATTTGTCTTCCTGAAAAATATCAATCAGTTCGTCATAAGTATTATTTACATTTGCAAAAGTCATATCAGGTCTTGGAATCATAACTTCCTTTGCCTGCGCATCACCAAAATCAAACAGATTGTTGATCATCTCATGTTCTTCTGATTCGATGACACCGTTTTCTTTGCTGACATCCACGATGGTACGGAGTTCTTCCTCTGTCATCTGATTGTTGTTTGCCTTTGGATCCACATGCAGTAAAAATAAAAAGCCCATGGAAAACTGATTTACCAGAAAAATCACAGGAGTCAGTATTTTCATAAGAAAACCGATAATACCGGAATAGGCGATCGAAATCTGATCCGCATAAAGTGTCGCAAAAGTTTTTGGAGAAATCTCACCAAAGACGAGGATCAGAAACGTAAGGATACCGGTTGCAATACCTGCGCCGACGCTGCCCCAAAGCTTGATTGCAAGCGTGGTTGCCAGTGAGGAGGCGGAGAGATTGACGATATTGTTGCCGATTAAGATCGCGCTGAGCATCTTGTGGGAGTCGTCGGTAATACGAAGTACCTGTTCGGCGCGTTTGTTTCCGTCATCTGCGAGTGTACGCATCCGGATTTTATTTACGGTCGTAAGAGCTGTCTCTGCGGATGAAAAAAAAGCAGAGAGAATCAATAAAATAATTAGAAAAATAATCTGTGATATGGCACTTGCGTCCACGAAAATTCACCTCATTAAAATATAAAATTTTCCGGCACTATAGCAAAAATAGCGCCGGAATGTTTAAAATTTATCATATATTATATCGGAAAGAGGATTATTCGTCAATACTGTAATTCGGAGCCTCTTTGGTGATGTGAATGTCATGTGGATGACTCTCACGGAGAGCTGCTGCGGAGATCTTAACGAATTTGCTCTTCTCTTTTAAGTCCTCGATGGTCGGGCAGCCACAGTAACCCATACCGGAACGGATACCGCCGACTAACTGGAATACAGTGTCTTCCACGGAACCTTTGTATGCAACACGTCCTTCAACGCCTTCCGGAACAAGTTTCTTTGCTCCTTCCTGGAAGTAACGGTCTTTACTGCCGTTTTCCATGGCTGCAAGAGATCCCATACCGCGGTATACTTTGTATTTTCTTCCCTGATACAGTTCAAAAGTACCCGGAGCTTCGTCACATCCTGCAAACATGCTGCCCATCATACATACATTGGCACCGGCAGCGAGAGCTTTTGTCATGTCTCCGGAATATTTGATACCACCATCTGCAATGATCGGAACACCGAACTCTTTTGCAGCGTTGTAGCAGTCCATGATAGCGGAAACCTGAGGAACACCGATACCTGCAACGATACGGGTGGTACAGATAGAACCAGGTCCGATACCGACTTTGACTGCGTCAGCACCTGCTTTGATCAGATCGCGTGTTGCATCACCGGTAGCAACATTTCCTGCGATGACCTGCAGATCCGGGTAGGCAGTTTTGATCTTGTTGACTGCCTCTAATATATTTTTGGAATGTCCATGTGCAGAGTCAACAACGATCACATCGACGTGCGCTTTTACTAAAGCTTCTACACGTTCCATCATGTTTCCTGTGATACCGACACCGGCACCGCAGAGCAGACGGCCTAACTCGTCTTTGGCAGAGAGCGGATATTTGATCTGTTTTTCAATATCTTTGATCGTGATCAGTCCTTTTAAGTGGAAATCCTTATCTACGATCGGAAGTTTTTCTTTTCTTGCTTTTGCGAGGATCTTTTTTGCTTCCTCTAAAGTGATGCCCTCCGGAGCTGTGATCAGATTCTCGGAAGTCATGCTTTCACTGATCTTTTTGGTAAAATCTGTCTCGAATTTTAAATCACGGTTTGTGATGATACCGACTAATTTGCCACCTTCGCAGATCGGCACACCGGAGATGCGGAATTTGCGCATCAGATCTTCGGCATCCTGTAATGTATGATCCGGGGAAAGGTAAAATGGATCCGTGATAACGCCATTTTCAGAACGCTTTACCTTATCTACCTCATCGGCCTGTGCCTGGATCGACATGTTTTTGTGGATAATACCGATACCGCCCTGTCTTGCCATTGCAATGGCCATTCTGTGTTCTGTAACGGTATCCATGGCAGCGCTCATCATAGGAATATTTAAAACGACCTTTTTGGTAAGATGCGTTGTCAGATCAATCATGTTTGGTGTAACTTCTGAATACTGTGGAACTAATAACACATCATCAAAAGTAATACCTTCACCAATAATTGTTCCCATTTTATTTTCCTCACTTTCTTCGTATTGAATTGTATGAAAAAGATATATTAGTTTCTGTATCATAGCAAAAAAAAAATACTCTGTCAATGTAATATAAGTGTGAATTTATAAAAAATAGATATATATTAGAAGTAATAATAAAACGTGTGAAAAAACCTTATAGAAATTATGGTTCACAAATGATTTGATGTGTGATATGATGGCTTTAGGCGACGGGGCCAGAGCACGGGCATACGTCGCCCATTTTTTACCTAAATAAAAGAGAACATCACAGATAAAATATGTTATTCTGTGAAAAAAGAAGAGAAGAAAAAGGGGGAAAATTATGGAGTTTCGTCCCTGTATCGACATCCATAACGGAAAAGTTAAACAGATCGTTGGTGGAAGTTTAAAGGATGCCGGAGACCAGGCAGCGGAGAATTTTGTGGCGGAGCAGGATGCCGCTTATTTTGCAAAGCTGTATCAGAAAGAAGGAATCAAAGGAGGGCATATTATTCTTTTGAATCCGGTGAGCAGTGAGTATTACAAAGCGACGCGTGAACAGGCAGAACATGCACTGCGGGCATATCCCGGCGGACTTCAGATCGGTGGTGGAGTTACAGCGGAAAATGCAAAAGAGTTTCTGGATGCCGGAGCGAGTCATGTGATCGTTACTTCGTATGTGTTCCGGGATGGAAAGATCAATTATGATAATTTAAAACGCTTAAATGCTGCAGTGGGACGGGAGCGTTTAGTGCTTGATTTAAGCTGCAGAAAAAAAGAAGATACCTATTATATAGTGACAGACCGATGGCAGGAGTTTACAGATGAAGAGGTCAGCACCGTACTATTGGACGAACTTTCATCCTATTGTGATGAATTCTTGATCCATGCTGTGGATGTCGAAGGAAAAGCAAAAGGGATTGAAAAGGAACTGGTAAAGATGCTCGGCGAATGGGGAAAGATACCGGTCACTTATGCCGGGGGCGTTGGCAGTTTTGAAGACCTTTTGGAACTGAAGAAACTGGGGAATAACAGATTGAATGTGACCATTGGAAGCGCACTCGATTTATTTGGAGGGCCGATGGCTTACGATAAAGTGTTGCAGTATATGAAGAAGGAGTGATTTTTGATGAGCAGGTATACGAAACAGGATATTTTTAATATGGTAGAGGAAGAGGATGTGGAATTTATCCGTCTGCAGTTTACGGATATGTTTGGAACTTTAAAGAATGTGGCGATCACGTCCAGTCAGTTAGAGAAAGCATTAAGTAATGAATGTATGTTTGACGGTTCGTCCATTGAGGGATTTGTCCGTATCGAGGAGTCGGATATGTATCTGTATCCGGATCTTGACACGTTTGTAATTTTCCCGTGGCGTCCGCAGCAGGGAAAGGTTGCAAGGATCATCTGTGATGTTTATACATCGGACAGAAAACCTTTTGAGGGTGATCCACGTTATATCTTAAAGAAGGCAGTGGAAGATGCAACGCAGATGGGATATCGTTTTGATGTCGGACCGGAATGTGAATTTTTCCTGTTTAATCAGGATGAGGATGGGCAGCCGACCACGATCAGCATGGAGCGTGCCGGATATTTTGATCTTGGACCGATCGATCTTGGTGAAAATGCGAGACGTGATATGGTGCTGACGTTAGAGGATATGGGATATGAGATTGAAGCTTCCCATCATGAGGTTGCACCGGCACAGCATGAGATCGATTTCCGTTATGATGAGGCGGTCAAAACAGCAGACAATATCATGACATTTAAACTGGCTGTCAAAACGATCGCAAAACGTCATGGAATGTTTGCAAGTTTTATGCCAAAGCCGAAATTTGGAATCAACGGTTCCGGTATGCATGTGAATATGTCGCTCTGCAAGGACGGAAAAAATATTTTTGACGATCCGGACGGCGAGTTAGGACTCAGCAAAGAAGCATACTGGTTTATTGGCGGTCTGATGAAACATATGAAAGGAATGGCGGCGATTACCAATCCGCTTGTCAATTCCTATAAGCGTCTGGTTCCGGGATATGAGGCACCAATCTATATTGCATGGTCTGTGACAAACCGCAGCCCACTCATCCGTATTCCGGTTACAAGAGGCGAGGGTACAAGGGTGGAACTCAGATGTCCGGATTCCGCAGCCAATCCGTATTTGACACTTGCGGTGTGCTTACAGGCAGGACTTGATGGTATCCGGAATCAGATTGAGCCGCCGGCAGCAGTGACGGAAAATGTTTTTGAGATGCGTATGTCACAGAAAAATAAACTCGGTATCGAGGAACTTCCGGCTGACCTTGGAGAGGCACTTGCAGAATTTGAAAAAGACGAATATTTACAGAACGTGCTGGGCAGACACGCGACGGAAAAATATATTGAGGCCAAAAAATCGGAATGGGCAGATTATCGTGCGCAGGTTTCCGATTGGGAGATCAATAATTACCTGTATAAAATCTGATATAGGAATGAAGGGGAAAAGATTTGACAAACATTATCGTTGCATTTCCGAAACAGGATACTGCGCGTAATATCAAAAAGATCCTGATGCAGAACGGACATCATGTGGATGCCGTCTGCACGACAGGCGCCCAGGCTTTGCAGAATGCAAATGAACTGGACGGCGGGGTCATGGTGTGCGGTTACCGTTTTGCGGATATGATGTATACGGAATTACATGAATATCTCCCCCCTCAGTTTGAAATGCTGCTCGTGGCATCACCGGGAAACTGTGGTGAGCGTGATGTTGAAAATCTGGTCTGTTTATCGACGCCGCTAAAGATCAATGAACTGCTCCAGACCGTTGAAATGATGGAATACATGATCACGCGCAGGCGGAAAAAGGCAAGACAAAAACCGAAGGAGCGGTCGGAGGAAGAGATGAATCTGATCAGTGAAGCAAAAGCACTCTTGATGGAACGTAACAACCTGACAGAGGAGGAAGCTCATCGCTATATGCAAAAGAGAAGTATGGATAACGGGACGGGACTGACAGAGACTGCCCAGATGATACTTAGTTTACTTACATAAGAATAACAAAAAATGCCGACCAGGAATGGACGGCATTTTATAATTCATAGGATTCATAGGATTCATAGGATTCGGGTGTCAAAAGGTGGTTTTCAATTTTGGGTCTGTCAAATTGCACAAAACCGAACTTGTTTTGTTCCGTTGTCCGAAAATAAGAAAAACTAAGTATGCCTGAATCAGTTTTTCACAGAGTGACGTAAACGGCATTCAACGAGCCTTCCATGGCTCGTGAAGCCTTGTTCTGCCGTCCGTGGCAGAACATTACTGTAAATAGACAGGCATACTAAGATTTACTAATTTTCTCCCAAAGTCACAAAAACAGTCCCGGCTTTGTGCAATTTGCCAGCAGCTAAGTTGTGAGCCACCTTTTGACACCCGAATCTTCATAGGAAATTACGTCCTATGAATTATAAAGTATTAGTGTTGATAAAACATTTCAAGAGAATCCATCCTTGCGCTCATATTTGTAAAAAGGGCATCCACAAGAGTTACAGCAGCCATGGACTCCACAACGACCACGGCGCGTGGAACGATGATTGGATCATGGCGGCCTTTGATGCTCACATCAATTTCTTCCCCATCTTTATTGACAGTCTGCTGGGGGGCAGCGATGGATGGTGTAGGTTTGATCGCGGCGCGCAGGATAATGTCACTTCCGTCGCTCATTCCGCCTAAAATACCTCCGGCATGGTTGGTCGTTTTGACCGGCCTGCCGTCAGCGCCGATGCGGAAGGCGTCGTTATTGTTTTTTCCGGTTGCTTTCGCAACGTCAAATCCGTCACCGATCTCAAAACCTTTTACTGCACCGATCGACATGACTGCTTTTGCGAGATTCGCATTTAATTTTTCAAAGACAGGATCGCCAAGTCCGGCGGGAACACCCTGGATGATACATTCCACAACACCACCGGAGGAATTCTGTTCGGCGATGCAGGCATTTAAATAATTTTCTGCGTTTTCCGCAGCGTCGGCATCCGGCATGTAGAGCGGATTTTCATTGATCTGTGCGGCATCAAAATTCTGTGATGAAATACTGATCGGCCCGATGGAACGGGTGTAAGTCAAAAATGTGATGCCGAGCTGGTTTAATATTTTGACAGCGATCGCACCGGCTGCAACACGTCCGATCGTCTCGCGCCCGGAGGAACGTCCGCCACCGCGGTAATCGCGGAAACCGTATTTCTGGTCGAAAGTATAGTCCGCATGTCCCGGACGGTAATAGGACGCAATCTCACTGTAATCTTTGGATTTCTGGTTCTGATTGTACACGACAAGAGAGATCGGCGTACCGGTTGTTTTTCCCTCAAACACGCCGGATAAAATCTCGACTGCGTCATCTTCTTTCCGCGGGGTGGTAAACTTTGACTGACCCGGTTTCCTGCGGTTTAAAAATTTCTGAATGTCATTTTCATCAAGAGGCAGTCCGGCAGGACATCCATCCACCACAACGCCGAGTCCCTTCCCGTGGGATTCGCCCCATGTTGTAATTTTAAAAATTGTACCGAATGATGAACCAGCCATGAAATATTCCTCCTGAAAATGTGTATTATAAGATTATATATCTTAATCATTATAAAAGATTTCTCTTTTCGTGACAACAGGAATATGTTAAAATGGGAAAAGCGTTTAGAGGCAGGAAAACTGATAACAGGGATGAAAATATATGAAGGAACAATATGAGGTAAAAAGATTAGATAGACCGGTCGACTGGACGGTGGATGTGCCGGGATCTAAGAGCATGACAAACCGTGCACTTTTGATGGCAGCTTTATCGGATGGTGAAGTGAAGTTAGAAGGAGTGCTGTTTTCTGATGACTCAAGGCATTTTCTGGAGAGTCTGGTATCTTTGGGGTTTATGGTAGATATCAATGAGTCGGAAAAGGCGGTTACTGTTTTAGGTTGTGGTGGAAATATTCCCAAGAAACAGGCAGTGATCAATGTCGGAAGTGCCGGGACAGCCGCCCGTTTTCTGACGGCAATGCTTGGTTTTTCCGACGGGGAATATACGATTGAAGCTTCAGAGCAGATGAAAAAAAGACCGATGCAGGAGTTATTTTCACTGCTCACCGGAGTTGGTGCGAATATCACTTATCTGGAAACAGAAGGGCATCTGCCGGTGAAGATTTGTGGACGGAGAAATCCAAAAGCCGGCGCAGATCAGTCAAAGGCAGATGGAAACCCACTGCAGTTGCCACTTGACATCAGCAAAAGCACTCAGTTTTTGAGTGCACTTTTGCTTATCTCACCGATGATACCGCAGGGATTAGACATCCACATTACAAGTGAGAAAACAGACGGTTCCTATATCCGCATCACAAGAAAAATGTTAGCGGACGCGGGTGTGGAAGTAAAATATGACGGAAAAAATTATCGGATCGATCCGAATGCCGTCTACCAGAAAAAACATTATCAGATCGAACCGGATGTTTCGGCAGCGTGTTATTTTTATGCGGCAGCTGCGATCACAGGCGGCAGGGCACTTGTAAAACATGTACACAAGGACAACAGCCAGGGCGATATGAAATTTCTGGATGTGCTTGCGCGGATGGGCTGTACCGTCACAGAAAAAGCAGACGGGATTGAAGTGACCGGACCGGCTGAAGATACCTTAAAAGGAATCGAGATCGATATGAACGATTTTTCAGATCAGGCGCTGACGCTTGCTGCAATCGCACCGTTCTGCAAATCCGATGTGCATATCACCCACATCGGACATATCCGTGGACAGGAATGTGACCGTCTCCATGCCATGTCAGAGGAACTGACCAAACGTGGAATCACATGTACCGAAGAGCCGGATGCCATCACAATAAAACCAGGCACTCCGTTCCCCGGCATTGTGTCAACCTATGAAGACCACCGCGTTGCCATGTCATTTGCCCTTCTAGGATTGAAAGTGGATGGAATCGTGATAGACAACCCATCCTGCTGCCGTAAAACCTTCGAGAACTACTTTGATTTATTGGATCAATTATCCTGTAAACATATGTGAAATATGTAAAGACAGCCAAAGCGAAGCTCTCCAAAACAGTAAATTCGCATGGAAAGCTTTCCATGCGCTCACAGCCTTTACCAGAGTTTCGCCCCCATTTCATATAAAGAAAAAAGGAGATTATAAACAATGTACGAACTACTAAAACAGGAAGGCCGCGCCAAACGCGGAATCCTACATACCGTCCACGGTGACATACAGACCCCGGTATTCATGAATGTCGGCACCGTTGCCGCCATCAAAGGCGCCGTATCCACCGAGGACTTAGAGCAGATCAAATGCCAGGTGGAACTTTCCAATACCTATCATCTGCACGTCCGCACCGGGGACAAACTGATCCGCGAAGTTGGCGGACTCCATAAATTCATGTCATGGAACCGTCCAATCCTCACAGATTCCGGCGGATTTCAGGTATTCTCCCTTGCTGGACTGCGCAAGATCAAAGAGGAGGGCGTCTATTTCCATTCCCACATTGATGGTGCAAAGATTTTCATGGGACCGGAAGAGAGCATGCAGATCCAGTCGAACCTCGGTTCCACGATCGCGATGGCATTTGATGAATGTGCCCCGGCACTTGCAGACCGCAGCTATGTGGAGGCTTCCGTGGCACGGACAACCAGATGGTTAGAGCGATGCAAAACCAAAATGCAGCAGTTGAATGCCGAGGAGGGAACGGTCAACCGTCATCAGATGTTATTTGGAATCAACCAGGGGGCTATCTATTCTGATATCCGTATTGATCATGCAAAACGTATTTCAGAACTGGATTTAGACGGCTATGCAGTCGGTGGACTTGCGGTCGGCGAGACGCATGAGGAAATGTATCATATTTTAGATGAAACCGTTCCGTATCTGCCACTTCACAAACCAACCTATCTGATGGGAGTCGGCACCCCGGCAAATATTTTAGAGGGGGTAGAGCGCGGCGTTGATTTCTTTGACTGCGTATATCCGACCAGAAACGGACGTCACGGTCATGTATACACCAATCAGGGAAAGATCAATCTTTTTAATCAGAAATATGAAAAAGACATGCGCCCGATCGAGGAAGGCTGCGGCTGTCCGACCTGCCGCCGTTACAGCAGGGCATATGTGCGCCACCTGTTAAAAGCAAAAGAAATGCTTGGCATGAGACTCTGCGTGCTCCATAATCTGTATTTCTATAATACGATGATGGAAGAGATCCGCGATGCTATCGACGAGGGCAGATTCCATTCTTATAAGGAAGAAAAGCTGTACGGTATGGGACAGATCAACCGCGAGAAAGAAAAACAGAACGGCTAAAAATAAATTAATCATAAAATTTGGTAAAGTGCTTGTCTAAAAAGCCCATTTTGTGTATTATATATTGTAATGTCTATTAAATTTAGGAGGAACTGAGAAGATGTCAATTTTAGCATCCACTTCATCCGCATCCACAGCAGCAGGCTGGGGCGGTATGATTATCTGGTTAGTAGTTTTATTTGGTTTCATGTACTTTTTCATGATCCGTCCGCAGCAGAAAGAAGCAAAGAAGAAAAATGCAATGCTGTCCGAACTTGCAGTCGGTGATACCGTACTGACAACAAGCGGGTTTTACGGCACCGTGATCGATATCGCAGATGATACCGTGATCGTTGAGTTCGGCAACAACAAGAACTGCCGTATCCCGATGCAGAAAGCTGCAATTTCCGCAGTGGAGAAACCGGAAGAAGCAATGGAGAAATAAGTGTAGTACCAGAAAGCCTGTTATGTGTGGATGAGAAAACATAACAGGTTTTTCTTTATAGGAGTAGAATATTTATGGAATTTATATTCTGCTGCCTGACAGAAAAGTTTTAGAGGGGCAGAAGATGAAATTAAATACGGTAGGGATTGCATTGTCGTATTATCGGGAGAAGTATGGATTGTCCATGACACAGGTTTGTGAAGGAATTTGTTCACCAGCAACGATGTTCCGGATTGAAGAGGGATATCGTGAGGTGGATTCATTAGTCAGTGCGACATTGTTGTCAAGAATAGGAAAGCAGGTTCTTGAATTTGAATTGTTATTGAATGAGAAAGATTACAACTTGTTCCGGTTACGAAAAGATATCCATCGGAATTTAGAAGAGAAAAATCTGGATACAGCGGAGAAACTGTTACAGAGTTATCAAAGTGTAATGCCAAAAAAACAAGTGCTTCATGAACAATATTATCTCTGGGGAAAGGCAGAACTGTTACAGAAACGTGGTGCATCAAAAGAAGAAATCAAGGCTGTATTAAATGAGGCGATACTTTTGACAAAACCTTTTTTTGGAAAGAAAAAAAATACTTCTGATTTATACAGTGAAATGGAGATAAAACTTTTTTTGGGGCTGATTCAGTTTTCGGAAGATATTTCATGGAAAGAGGCAGAATTGAAAAGAATGCTGCTTTTTACAAGAAAGTATGATTCGAAAAAAATCAAGGAACAGGCTGAAATGTCCATTCTGAAAGAACTTGCCAGCATACAGGAAGAAAAAGGAGATGCACAAAAGGAACTGGAATACATTGAACAGGCGTTAACACTTGTAAAAGAAAGCAGAACGATGCGTGGACTGGCAGAATTGCATTTTAAGAAGGCAGGACTGTTAAAAGAGCTGATGCAGAGAAACAAGGACATGCAGCAGGAATATCAAAAACAATGTCAGGTGGAACTTACGATGGCTTATTATACGGCACTTGTCATGAACAATGTGGAACTGGTGCAAAAAATAAAAACGACGGGTGACAGAGTGTAGAAAGAGGTGCCATATGGGAAATTATAATGTTGGTGATATGATACGGCTTTCAAGAATTGCAAAGAAAATGACACAGGAAGAATTAAGTGAGGGTGTCTGTTCTGTAGAAACACTTTCCAGAATTGAAAACGGAAAACATAAAGTGAAAAGTGATACATATCGGCAACTTATGGAGAAAATGTACCAGATCACAGAAAAAAATTATGCAGTGTGTGTCAGCAGGGATATGGAACTGATACAGGAAAGAGAATATTTTGAGGATGCTATGGCAAAGCATGATTTTGAAAAAGCAGACTTTTATATGGAGCAGATGAAAAAACTTGTTGGAAAAGACGCATCTACACAAAGATATATCCGCCGGGAAAGTACTTTTTTGGATTATTATATGCAGCGCATTACAGCAGAACAGCTTGTGGAAGCATTAGAAGAGCTTGCAGAAGAAGTTGTACCACAGTATAAAAAATTTCTTGACAGTGATGTGATATATCCTTTCCGGGAACAGGAGATTACACTTTTAAAGCGGCTGGCTGTGGCATATGGCAGAATAGATGAGTATCCTAAAAGTATAAAAATCTGTGAAATGCTGCTGCGCAGCCTGCGGGAAGGATATATGGCAGAATGGGAGATCGAAGAACTTAGTATTGCTGCAAATCTTTCAAAGTATTATGGGGCAGTTGGAAACTATCGATATTCCATGGAATTGTGTGAATATATTTTGCCAAAAGTGAGAAAATATGCAAATGCACCGATAATGACATTTGTTTTAGGGGAAATGGCATGGAATATGAATGAGATGATTGAAAGTGGAATGGAGGGAGAAGAAAAGGCAGAATATTGCCGTAAAAAGTATAAGCAGGCATATTTTGTAAGCGCCGCAGCAAGTGGTGAATTAGATAAAAAGGTGTTTTCTGATCTTTATGAAACAATGTTTGGGGAGAAGATAGAATAATCCAAGCTATAGGTATCGATGATAGGGTAGCTCTTGTCAGCGATAAGCGTGTAGGAATTAACAATCAAAGAAAAAGAATGATTGGTATTTATTGTGAAGAGACATAATATTAAGAGAAAGGAATGTAATATTTTTTTCATATGTATGTACCTCATATCTGAGATTTTAAATATATTATGTTATAGATATTATAAAAAGACCATGTCAAAACCAGAAAAAATTTTTTTCCGGTTTTGACATGGTCTTTTTGCAACAGGTGATTTACAGTAAAAAAAGTTATTAGCACTTATTAAGTGTTGATATATAAAATATGAAAGGAATGCCATGAGAGATTTAGAAAAGGTAATGGAAAGATTAGGACTTGATGAATATGTTTCTGTATCAGAATTTAATCAATTGCAGAGCAAGGCAGCAGCGTCAGGTTATGCTGTTGATTATGGTGTATGCAGATCTGCGCAGAATGAACAACAAAAAAATATGTAAATATTTGTACAGAAATAGTGTGTAAATATCAATTAGAATATGCTGTTTGGGAAATGACACATGGTTGTAATATGAGATGTCAACATTGTGGTTCTTCATGTGCGCAACCGTATTTGGATGAAATGACGACGAAGGAATGTTTACATGTTTGTGATGAGTTGATCAATATGGGAGTAAAATTTGTTACACTTACAGGAGGAGAACCAACTACAAAAAAAGATTGGTATGTGATTGCGGAAAAATTAAGTAAAGCTGGAATTTACACAAACATAATTTCTAATGGGTGGTTTGTGGAGGATGATTTAGTAGAAAAAATAAAACAGGCTGGAATTGCAATTTGTGCAATAAGTATTGATGGTGTAAAAGAGACTCATGATAAAATAAGAAAAGAGGGATCTTTTGAAAAAGATTTATTGGCGTTAAAAAAATTAAAATATCATGGTGTACAGACAATGGTAGCCACTACTATCAACAATGAAAATATTGAAGAATTAGACGAAATGTATGATATCTTTTCGGAGATAGGGGTTGATTTCTGGCAGCTACAGATCACACTTCCAATGGGTAATTTCCTTAAACAACAAACATTATTTGTTGAACCAGGGATGATTGAACAAATAATTGATTTTGCGTATAAAAAGAAAGAAGGACAATTAGAGATACATCTGACAGATGGAATAGGCTATTACAACAAAAAACAAATTTGTATGCAACAGAATACTTGTTGGGCAGGATGTTCGGCAGGAAAAAAATCAGTTGGTATTTTACAAAATGGAGATATTGTTGGATGTACTTCTATTAGAAATGAGAAAATGATAGAGGGAAATATCAGAGATGGATCATTGCGAGATATATGGTTTTCTAAGGATTCATTTTTGTGGAATAGAAATTTTAAAAGAGATGATTTGAAAGGGCTGTGTCGTGAGTGCAAGTATGGGGATATGTGTTTGGGTGGATGCTCAAATTCGCGGTTCACATTAAATGGAACGATAGAGTCTGAGAATATTTTATGTTCATATAACTATAAGTTAGTACAAGCAAGAAAATACATTAATAAATTGGATGAGGAGCAGCCTCTTCAATTATTTACAATATTAATTGAAAAAAATGAATACCAAATAGCAAAAATGGTCTATGATAGAATAAAAAATATTAATGGAAATCATGTTATAGAGATGTGCGAAAAATATTTGCAAGTAAATACGGACTGCAAGGAGAATAACAATGAATGAATATTTCAAAAAGCATAAAGTACACCTTATGGCGTGGGTATTTTTCGCTGTCCTAAAAACCATAGCCGCAGTTTTATTTGCACTCTATATGCAGAAAATGATCGACGCAGTGTCCGCCATGGATGCACAAAAAATGTTACATACGAGCATTGCAGGGGTGGTGATCGTTGTCTGTTATGCAGCATTCGGCTATGTCGGCTCCTATTTTGAGATGAAGTTTTCACAGAAAGTCTTAGTGGATGTGAGACAAGACATCTGTAAAAGTATTGTGAGCACGGATCTCGACAGTTACCGTCTGCACAAGAGCGCGGAGTATACATCGATCTTAAACAATGATATCGGTATGCTCGATGAAAAATATTTTCTGTGTCTGCCAAACATTGTGATCCAGATCCTCACATTTCTGATCGCGACGGTCACGTTGTACCAGATGGAACCGTGGCTGGCATTTTCGGCGATTCTGCTCTGTGCGGTGCCGTTAATCGTGCCGTTTTTGTTTGGAAAACAGATTTCAGCGCGCCAGAAATCATACATCCATGTGCTTGACTGGTACAACGGAAAACTGAAAAACATCTGGAACGGCTATGAGGTCATCAAGAGCTATCATGTGGAGCGGGAGATCCTTACCGATTATGAAAAATGTAACTGGGAAGTGGAAAGGACGCATTTTTCCGTTCGCAATACGCAGAACATGTCAAGAAGCATCTCCGGCGGGGTCGGTTTCCTGATCGATGTGTGCATGATGGGAATTGCCGGGATTTTAGTTTTAAAAGGTTACGTTACGGTCGGTATCCTGATCGCAACCATACAGCTTATGAACTATATCCAGACACCGATCCAGTGGATCTCAAAACTGCTTGCAGACTATAAGACAAGCCAGCCGGTTTTAAAGCGGGTGACGGATATCTTAAACCTGCCGAAAGATGCAGACCATGGGGAAAAGTTAAAAACAGCACTGCCAATCTCAGTGGAAAATCTACGTTTTTCCTACGAGGAGGGCGAAGAGGTCTTACATAATTTAAGCGTAACTTTTGAACCTGGCAAAAAATATGCGATCGTCGGAAACAGCGGAAGTGGAAAGAGTACCTTTATGTATGTGCTGATGCATTATTATAACCATTTTGAAGGAGAGATCCGTTTTGGCAGCCAGAGCATCAGCGATATCCAGAAGAAAGAACTCTACCGCAGCATTGCACTCATTCATCAGAATGTCGTCGTGTTAGACGGCACACTGCGGGACAATGTTTCCCTTTATGAAAGCTATTCGGATGAGAACATCAAACAGGCATTAATCCGTGCCGGTATGGGAGACTACCTGAACGAAAAGGGACTTGATTTTACCATACAGGAATCCGGTTCCAATCTCTCCGGCGGAGAAAAACAGCGCATTGCCATAGCCAGGGCATTCCTCCGCAATACTCCTGTCATGATCTTAGACGAAGCGACATCCAGTCTTGACAGCCTCATGGCAGCAAAAATCGAACAGACCGTCCTGCAGTCAGACACGACCATCTTAAATATCGTACACCAGTTAAAAGCAGACAGCTTAAAACAATATGATGAAATTCTGGTATTTTCCAAAGGCGCCATCATCGAACGCGGCAATTATGATGAACTGATCCAGAAAGATGGAATCTTCCGCAGTCTGTTATCCGTAATGAGCGCTTAAGCTATACCATGGTATACAACCAGGTAATGAAAAGAAAGCACTTTCATAATACCAGGTTATAAATGTTATAAAAAAGAAAAATAGAATCAGAGGTTGCAATGTTTCCCAAATTACATTATTATAGACATTATACATACTGTCTGTTATTAATGTGATAAAGTGCGGGCGCACAGCAGCCGCTGATTTTCTTTTTATTCATAACAAAGCAGGAGGTTCGCAGAGTATGCATTCTATGGTGCAGAAAAGCAGGATACTTTCTGGCAGGCGAAAAAAATCAGTTACACATATCTGACAGAGGAAAAGAAAGAGGGATTAGAGCATGGAATGTAAGATTGGCGTGATTTCCGGTGACGGAATCGGACCGGAGATCGTGGCAGAGGCAAAAAAAGTATTAGACAAGATCGGAACAAAGTATGGTCACAGTTTTTTGTATGAAGCGATTTTGATGGGCGGATGTTCGATTGATGCGACAGGCGTGCCGTTAACAGATGAGGCGATCGCAGCAGCAAAAGCGTCCGATGCAGTGCTTATGGGTTCCATCGGCGGTAATACAGCGACCTCTCCGTGGTATAAATTAGCACCGGAATTAAGACCGGAGGCAGGATTATTAAAGTTGAGAAAGTCTTTGAATTTATTTGCAAATTTAAGACCGGCATATTTATATGAAGAATTAAAAGAGGCATGTCCGCTCCGCGATGATATTATTGGGGATGGATTTGATATGATGATCATGCGTGAGCTGACCGGAGGATTATACTTCGGTGCGCGAAAAACCGAGGAAGTTGACGGTGTGATGACTGCGACAGATACCCTGACATACAGCGAGACAGAGATCCGCAGGATCGCAAAGAGAGGATTTGACATTGCCATGAAACGCCGCAAAAAAGTGACGAGCGTGGACAAGGCAAACGTGCTGGATTCCTCAAGACTCTGGAGAAAAGTGGTCGAGGAAGTAGCAAAGGACTATCCGGAAGTCACCTATGAGCATATGTTAGTTGACAACTGCGCGATGCAGTTAGTAAAAGATCCAAAACAGTTTGATGTCATTTTAACGGAAAACATGTTCGGAGATATCTTATCCGATGAGGCAAGCATGGTGACAGGTTCCATCGGAATGTTGTCAAGCGCCAGCTTAAACGACACGAAGTTCGGACTCTATGAGCCGAGCGGCGGTTCTGCACCGGATATTGCAGGAAAAGGTATCGCAAACCCGATCGCAACAATCTTAAGTGCAGCAATGATGCTCCGCTATACCTTTGACCTTGATAAAGAGGCAGAGGCCATCGAGGCAGCCGTAAAACAGGTATTAAAAGACGGTTATCGCACGATTGATATCATGCCGCAGGAAGAAGATAAAAAGAAAAATGTCACACAGGTCGGTACCGCACAGATGGGTGATCTGATCTGCGAACGAATTTAATATAGATATTAGAATGGGAGATTTGATTTAACATGAAAAGCGATAATGTAAAAAAAGGGATGCAGCAGGCACCTCACAGAAGTCTTTTTAATGCATTAGGCTTCACGGAAGAAGAAATGAATAAACCGATGGTCGGTATCGTAAGCTCCTACAATGAGATCGTACCGGGTCATATGAATCTTGATAAAATCGTAAATGCAGTAAAATTAGGTGTTGCAGAGGCAGGCGGAGTTCCGGTTGTATTTCCGGCGATCGCAGTCTGTGACGGAATTGCAATGGGACACATCGGAATGAAATATTCCCTTGTAACCAGGGATCTGATCGCAGATTCCACCGAGTGTATGGCACTTGCACATCAGTTTGATGCACTTGTCATGGTGCCAAACTGTGATAAAAATGTTCCGGGACTTCTGATGGCGGCAGCGCGTATCAATGTTCCGACCGTATTTGTATCCGGCGGACCGATGCTTGCCGGACACGTTCAGGGCAAAAAGAGAAGTTTATCTTCTATGTTCGAGGCAGTAGGCTCCTATGCAGCAGGAACCATGACGGAGGATGATGTAAGAGAATACGAAGAAAAAGTATGTCCGACCTGTGGCTCCTGCTCCGGTATGTACACAGCAAATTCCATGAACTGTCTGACAGAGGCACTCGGCATGGGGCTTCGTGGAAACGGAACAATTCCGGCAGTTTATTCGGAGAGAATCAAACTTGCAAAACATGCAGGTATGGCAGTTATGGATATGTACCGCAAGAATATCCGTCCAAGGGATATCATGACAAAAGATGCCATTTTAAATGCATTGACGGTAGATATGGCATTAGGCTGTTCTACGAACAGTATGTTGCATCTTCCGGCGATCGCACATGAGATCGGATTCGATTTTGATATCGCATTTGCAAACCCGATCAGTGAGAAGACCCCGAATCTCTGCCATCTTGCACCGGCAGGTCCTACTTATATGGAGGACTTAAATGAGGCGGGCGGTGTCTATGCTGTGATGAAAGAACTTGCGGACATCGGATTATTAAATACGGACTGCATGACCGTGACAGGAAAGACCGTCGGAGAAAATATCGCAAATGCGGTAAACAAGAATCCGGAAGTGATCCGACCGGTTGACAATCCATACAGTAAGACGGGTGGTCTTGCCGTATTAAAAGGAAATCTTGCGCCGGACGGAAGTGTTGTCAAACGTTCCGCTGTCTGTGACGAGATGATGGTTCATGAGGGACCGGCGAGAGTCTTTGACTGTGAGGAAGATGCGATCGCAGCGATCAAAGGCGGCAAGATCGTTGCCGGTGATGTGGTTGTCATCCGTTACGAGGGACCAAAAGGCGGACCTGGTATGCGTGAAATGTTAAATCCTACTTCTGCAATCGCAGGTATGGGACTTGGTTCATCGGTAGCACTGATCACGGACGGACGTTTTTCCGGCGCGAGCCGTGGGGCTTCCATCGGACATGTTTCACCGGAGGCAGCAGTCGGCGGACCGATTGCACTCGTGGAAGAGGGAGATATCATCCGCATCAACATCCCGGAGATGAAGTTGGAGATTGCAGTATCTGATGAGGAGATGGCAGCGAGAAAGGCAAAATGGCAGCCGAGAGAACCGAAAGTTACAACAGGTTATCTGAAACGCTATGCATCGTTAGTAACTTCCGGCAACAGAGGTGCTATTTTAGCATTGCCGGAAGAACAGAAATAAAAAAGAAATACAAAAGTTGTCATTCGAAAAGTCATATGTTGTAAAAGACGCATCTGATGATGTAGAAATTAAAAACAGATGAGAATGGCAGTGGAATGGAGGAATAATATGCAGTTAACAGGTGCCCAGATCGTGATCGAATGCCTGAAAGAACAGGGTGTTGATACAGTTTTTGGTTATCCGGGCGGTGCCATTTTAAATGTATATGATGAATTATATAAACATCAGGGAGAAATCCGGCATGTGCTGACATCACATGAGCAGGGAGCATCCCATGCAGCGGACGGATATGCGAGAAGTACTGGAAAAGTCGGTGTATGTTTTGCAACATCAGGTCCTGGTGCAACGAACCTTGTGACAGGAATCGCAACCGCATATATGGATTCAGTTCCGGTTGTTGCGATCACCTGCAACGTTACCGTACCGCTTCTTGGAAAAGACAGTTTTCAGGAGATCGACATTGCGGGAATCACAATGCCGATTACAAAGCATAACTTTATTGTAAAGGATGTTACAAAACTTGCAGATACGATCCGGCGTGCATTTAAGATCGCACAGACAGGACGTCCGGGACCGGTTTTAGTGGATATCCCAAAAGATATCACAGCGGCAAAGACGGAATACACTTCGGTGGAGCCGAAACCGATCGCAAGGGTCACAGATACAATCTGCGAAAAAGATGTTGATACAGCGGTTTCCATGATAAAGGCGGCAAAGAAACCGTATATCTTTGTCGGCGGCGGTGCAGTGATCTCCGGTGCATCGGAAGAATTAAAAGAGTTTGCAGGGAAAGTAAATGCTCCGGTCTGTGATACATTGATGGGAAAAGGAGCATTTGACGGAACAGATGATCTTTATACCGGAATGCTCGGCATGCATGGAACAAAGACATCCAACCTTGGTGTCAGTGAGTGTGATCTTCTGATCGCAGTTGGTGTCCGTTTCTCAGACCGTGTTCTTGGAAATGCTAAGAAATTTGCATCACAGGCAAAAATTTTACAGTTTGATGTGGATGCGGCAGAAATCAATAAAAATATCCAGGTGGATGCCAGTGTGATCGGGGATTTAAAAGAAATTCTGATCCGTGTCAATGAAAAATTAGATGCACAGAGTCATCCGGAATGGATCGGGGAGATCATGGATTTGAAAAAAAAATATCCGCTCACTTATCCGAAAGAGGGACTCAGTGGTCCATATCTGATGGAGGAGATCTACCGTGCGACAAAGGGAGATGCAGTTATCGTGACAGAAGTAGGACAGCATCAGATGTGGGCAGCACAGTATTACAAATACAAAAACCCGCGTACCTTTTTATCATCCGGCGGACTCGGAACGATGGGTTATGGACTTGGAGCTGCGATCGGTGCACAGATCGGCAATCCGAATAAACAGGTGATCAATATTGCAGGTGACGGCTGTTTCCGTATGAACATGAATGAAATCGCAACCGCGGCGCGCGAAAAACTGCCGCTGATCGAAGTAATCGTCAACAATCATGTACTTGGAATGGTTCGCCAGTGGCAGGATCTTTTCTATGAAAAACGTTATTCCGCAACTGTTCTTGACGACGGTGTGGATTTTGTAAAATTAGCAGAGGCAATGGGGGCGAAAGGATATCGCGTGACCAGCCAGGAAGAGTTCAAAGAGGCTTTTAAGGAAGCACTTGAATCAGAAGTACCGGTTTTAATTGATTGTATCATCAACTGTGATGACAAGGTGTGGCCGATGGTTGCACCGGGAGAGGCAATCAGTTCTTCATTTACCGGTGAAGACTTAGCAAAAAAACAACAATCATAAATCAGAGGAGGAAGTTTAAGATGAGCAGAGTGTATAATTTTTCTGCAGGACCGGCTGTATTACCGGAGGAAGTATTAAAAGAGGCAGCAGATGAAATGTTGGATTACAAGGGAAGCGGAATGTCCGTTATGGAGATGAGCCACCGTTCCAAAGTATATGACAATATCATCAAAGAGGCAGAGCAGGATTTAAGAGACCTGATGAATATTCCGGATAATTACAAAGTCCTGTTTTTACAGGGTGGAGCATCCCAGCAGTTTGCCATGATCCCGATGAACCTGATGAAAAATAAAAAAGCAGGTTATATCGTAACAGGTCAGTGGGCAAAGAAAGCATATCAGGAAGCATCCATTTACGGTGAGGCAATCAAACTTGCATCTTCCGAGGATAAGACATTTTCTTACATACCAGACTGCTCCGATCTTGATATTCCGGATGATCTTGATTATGTATATATTTGTGAGAACAACACAATTTATGGAACCAAATACAAAAAACTCCCGAATACAAAAGGACATACATTAGTAGCTGATGTATCTTCCTGCTTCTTATCAGAGCCTGTAGATGTTACCAAATACGGTGTGATCTATGGCGGTGTTCAGAAGAATGTCGGACCTGCCGGTGTAGTTATCGTAATTATCCGTGAGGATCTGATCACAGAGGATACCTTACCGGGAACACCTACCATGTTAAAATACAAAACACATGCAGATGCAGATTCTCTTTACAATACACCGCCATGCTACGGCATTTATATCTGCGGAAAAGTATTCAAATGGTTAAAGAAGATGGGCGGACTTTCTGTCATGAAAGAGCGCAATGAAGAAAAAGCAAAGATCCTTTACGATTTCTTAGATCAGAGCAAATTATTCAAAGGAACTGTTGTACCGGAGGACCGTTCCCTGATGAACGTTCCATTCGTAACCGGAGATGCCGATCTGGATGCCAAATTCGTAAAAGAAGCAACCGAAGCCGGATTTGTAAATTTAAAAGGACATCGTACTGTTGGCGGTATGAGAGCATCTATCTACAATGCGATGCCAAAAGAGGGCGTTGAAAAATTAGTAGAGTTCATGAAGAAGTTTGAGGAGGAGAATGCATAATGTTTAAGTATAACTGCTTAAATCCGATCGCATCAGTCGGTCTGGATCTGTTTTCAGATCAGTATGAGAAAGTAGATGAATTAAAAGATGCACAGGCTGCGTTAGTCAGAAGTGCTGCAATGCATGATTTGGAACTGCCGGATACTTTAGAGGCAGTTGCAAGAGCAGGAGCCGGAGTTAACAATATTCCACTTGATAAATGTGCAGAAAAGGGTATCGTCGTATTCAATACACCTGGTGCAAATGCCAATGGTGTAAAAGAGCTTGTATTTGCAGGTATGCTTTACGCATCCCGTGATATCGTAGGCGGTATCGAATGGTGCTTAGAGAACCAGAACGATGAAAATATCGCAAAGACAGCTGAGAAGCAGAAAAAGAACTTTGCAGGAACCGAAATTTCCGGAAAGAAATTAGGTGTCATCGGTCTTGGTGCGATCGGTGTGTTAGTTGCCAATGCAGCAATCCATATGGGAATGGAAGTATATGGATATGATCCGTATATCTCTGTTGCAGCAGCATGGAACTTATCAAGAAGTGTTAAGCACATCAGCAACGTAGAAGATATCTACCGTGAGTGTGACTACATCACGATCCATGTGCCGCTTCTGGATTCTACGAAAAAAATGATCAGTGCAGACGCAATTGCTATGATGAAACCAACTGCGATCGTATTAAATTTTGCAAGAGATCTGCTTGTGGATGAAGAAGCAATGGTGGATGCACTTGCAGCAGGAAAAGTACACAAATATGTATCTGATTTCCCGAACACAACGACTGTTGGTGCAAAGGGCTGTATCGTAACACCTCACCTTGGAGCTTCCACAGCAGAGTCAGAAGATAACTGTGCGATTATGGCAGTGCGTGAGATCCGTGATTACATAGAAAATGGTAATATTGTCCATTCTGTAAATTTCCCGGACTGCAGCATGGGGGCATGCACAACTGCAGGACGTATCGGAATCTTACACCGCAATGTCAAAGGTATGTTAAGTTTATATACAACGATCCTTGGTGATGCAGGAATCAATATTGACGGAATGGCAAACAAATCAAAAGGCGATTATGCATATGCGCTTTTGGATTTAGACACTTCTGTTCCGGAGGATGTACTTGAAAAATTAAAGAATACAGAGGGTGTCTTAAAAGTTCGCAAGATCTGCTAGAAATCTGACGGTGATTTGTGACAATAGAGTGTTTAAGAAAGGTACATTCTATTGTTTCCTAGATCGGCATAGGAAAGAACTTTAAGGAAAATGGTAACTTAATTCAGAAGAATAAGATGAGGTGCAGCAAAAATGGCAGATATCAGACCGTTTATGAGCATCAGACCAGAAAAAGGGAAGGCAGCTAAGATCGCTGCCCTCCCTTATGATGTTTATAACAGAAAAGAAGCAACTGTGGAAGTGGAGAAAAATCCGGAATCTTTTTTAAAGATTGATCGTGCGGAGACAGGCTATCCGCTTTCTGTGGATATGTATGATGAAAAGGTGTATCAGAGAGCACATGATCTGTTGTGGGGGATGGTAGAGGATGGTTCTTTTATCCGCGATCAGAAAAAATGTTACTATATTTATGAACTTACGATGAATGGACGCACACAGACAGGGATTACGGCGTGTGCATCGATCGATGATTATTTAAATGGCGTCATCAAAAAGCATGAGAACACCAGGGCAGAAAAGGAAGCAGACCGTATTCATCATGTGGATGCCTGTAATGCGCAGACTGGACCTATCTTTTTAGCATACCGCTCGAATCCGGTGATCAATGAGATCGTGGAGAAAGTCAAAGCAGGAGAGGCAGAGTATGACTTTACATCGGAGGATGGAATCAGACACCGTGTGTTTGTGATCAGTGACGATGATAAAATTGCAGCAATCTCACAGGCATTTGAAAACATGGCAGATATCTATATCGCAGATGGTCATCACCGTGCAGCCTCGGCTGTAAAGGTTGGTTTAAAACGAAGAGAAGAACATCCGGGTTACGATGGAACGGAAGAATTTAATTATTTCCTGTCTGTATTATTCCCGGATGACCAGCTTATGATCATGGATTATAACCGTGTAGTGAAAGATTTAAACGGATATTCTTTTCAGAGCTTTTACAAGGAAATAAAAAAACGTTTTGACGTGACAGAGATCACAGATCAGGAAGAAAAAAGACCACAGGAAAAAGGCAGCTTTACCATGTATATGGAAGGACACTGGTTCCTTTGTAAGTTCCGGGAGGACGATCTTGCCGCAGTGGCAGATGATCCGGTAAAAAGTTTGGATGTATCAATGTTACAAGACCTTCTGCTTCATCCGGTACTCGGCATCGGAGATCCGAAAACAGATGGAAGAATCGACTTTGTAGGAGGAATCCGCGGCATGGACGAACTGGTCAGACGCTGTGAGGAAGACTGTTCCGTTGCATTTGCCATGTATCCGACCTCGATCACAGAGCTCTTCTCCGTCGCAGATGCCGGAAAACTCATGCCTCCAAAATCTACTTGGTTTGAGCCGAAGCTCCGCAGCGGTCTGTTCATTCATTCCTTAGAATAAGGAAATTCCTTAGAGCAGGACAAAATGAGAAATGGAATTTTGAAAACTTATAAAGAACTGAGGAAGTTGTGAATCTGTGCCAGGTTCACAACATTCATAGCCTAAAGATGAGTTTTTTTTTAATTCAAATTCGAATAAAAACGAAGGGAGCCATATATGCTGGCAGAAAATGTAGAAGGAATCGCTAATGCAACCGAGACCGTCGAAATGTTAAACCAGGCGCAGGAAAATTTACAGGAGGTTGCGAAGAACCCGGGAATCGTAGGCACATGGCTGCAGGGACTGATACCGGATCTTTTGAACTTTGCGTTTCAGGTCGTAGTTGCGATTCTCATTTATATTGTTGGAAGCAAGATCATTGGTCTGATCTTAAAAATGTTCCGCAAATCCATGGAACGCAGAGATGTCGATACCGGTGTCAGACAGTTTGTACTGCCATTGATCAAATACGCACTGTATCTGGTACTGATCTTTATTATCATGGGACTGTTTGGAATTGCAACCACCTCGGCAGTGGCAGTGCTTGGTTCTGCTGGCGTGGCAGTCGGTCTGGCACTGCAGGGCAGCCTTTCAAATTTTGCGGGTGGTGTGCTGATCTTACTGTTAAAACCTTTCCGTGTCGGAGATTACATTATAGAACATTCCGGCGGGAAAGAGGGTACGGTAACAGAGATCTCCATTTTCTATACAAAACTGCTCACCATTGATAACAAAGTGGTCATGGTACCAAATGGTACACTCTCTAACAGTAGCATCACAAATGTTTCCACCATGGAAAAACGCCGTGTGGATCTGGTAGTAGGTATTGCATATGAAGCGGATATCAGAACTGCAAAAGAAGTGTTGTATTCTGTTGCAGAAGCGGAGGAGGCAAGACTGCCGGAAGAAGAGATTCTTGTATTTGTGGCTGAACTTGGAGATTCGTCAGTAAATATGGGTGTGCGTATCTGGGTAAAGACAGAAGACTACTGGACTGCAAAGTGGCGCCTGACTGAGAATATCAAGTATGCGCTTGACAGTCACAATATTTCCATTCCATATCCTCAGATGGATGTGCAGATCAAACAGTAAATGACAGGGAGAAAAGAACGGTGCAATTATCATGGTGTTGGGGTCAGATAGTGCATTTAAACTTCTTGATTGACAAATTGCGCAAAGCCGTGTCTGTTTTGTTCCATTGTACGAAAATAAGAAAATCTAAGCCTGCCTGAGTCAGGTTTTCTCAGAGTGACGTGAACGGCAACAACGAGTCCTCCATGACTCGATGCTGCCTTGTTCCGCCATCCGTGGCAGAACATCACTGTGTATTACCAGGCAGTCTAAGATTTACTAATTTTCTCCCAAAGTCACAAAAGCAGTCTCGGCTTTGTGCAATTTGTCAGTCGTTATGTTGTGAATGCACTGTTTGCCCCCAACATCATTATCATACGAAATGTGTATATGTACCGCTTTTTTTGTGTATAAAAAACCCGCAAATACAGTAAAACAGGAGCTTGACAAGTCTGAACGTGAGCAATTTTAACACTTCAAACGTGACGGATATGAGTGGTATGTTTACAGGCTGCGGAACCAGTAAAGTTACCATGAAACAGTCATAACGCTCTTATGTGCAAAATTAACAAAGATTTCTAAAAAATGTTGACAAAATAAGTGAGATATGCTAATTTTGATTTGTTAGGCAAAACAGATGACAAAGAGGATTCTGTTGAATGGTTATTTTATGTATTTAGGAGGTTTTTAAAGAGTTATGCAGCAGGGAACTGTAAAATGGTTTAATGCCAAAAAAGGTTATGGATTTATTTCGGACGAGCAGGGAAATGACGTATTCGTACATTTTTCCGCATTGAACATGGATGGATTTAAAGAGTTAAAAGACGGTGAACGTGTTGAGTTCGAGGTTACCGAAGGAGAAAAAGGTCCTCAGGCTGCCAATGTAAGCCGTATCGCATAACAGCAGATGATTCCATAAGTACCAAAAAGGGAGTGTAAATATTACATTCCCTTTTTAAGTTGTATAAAATGTGATATAATAAGACTGCCGAGCGAAGCGAGTGTAGATCACGATCATGTGCTGCTTTTGCGCATGATATAATGAGCGCAAGTGAGTCAACATGCTTGCTTGATTGACGAACGGCGAATTGGATTATGTGCTGTTTTTTGCACATAATATACTAGACATAAGATCATATTTTGGAGGATGATGATGAAACTGACTGATTTGGAAGCATACGAGATTTTAGAACAGTGCCCTTTGCGTGATTTGAAATCCGAAGGGTTTATTTTACGCCATAAAAAAAGCGGTGCAAGAATTGCTGTAATCTCAAATGATGATGATAATAAGGTATTTTATATCGGGTTCCGTACGCCGGCAGAGGATTCTACAGGTGTACCACATATCATAGAACACACAGTATTGTGCGGTTCGGATAAATACCCGGTCAAGGATCCGTTTGTGGAACTGGTCAAGGGATCCTTAAATACATTTTTAAATGCGATCACTTATCCGGAGAAAACGATTTATCCGGTGGCAAGCTGCAACGATACGGATTTTCAGAATCTGATGAGTGTTTATATGGATGCGGTATTCCATCCGAATATTTATAAACATCAGGAGATTTTTAAACAGGAAGGCTGGCATTATGAGCTTGAGAGCGAAGATGCGCCGATTACGATCAACGGTGTTGTATATAATGAAATGAAAGGTGCTTTTTCCTCAGCTGACGATGTGCTGCAGCGGGAAATTTTAAATTCCCTGTTTCCGGATAACACTTACAGTAACGAGTCCGGCGGAGATCCGGAACGTATCCCGGATCTGACCTATGAGGATTACCTTGATTTTCACCGCAGATATTACCATCCGTGCAATTCCTATATTTACCTGTATGGAAATATGGATGTGGCAGAAAAACTCCGCTGGATGGATGAGGAATATTTAAGCCATTATGAGGAAATTGAACTTGACTCTACAGTAAAGGCACAGAAGCCATTTGAAAAACCAGTGGAGATCACGAAGAAATACCCAATCTCTTCCGCAGAACCTGAGGAAGATAATACCTATCTTTCTTATAATCTGGTTGTGGGGGACATTTTAGATAGAAAACTTTATCTGGCATTTGATGTGCTTGACTATGCATTGCTCGGTGCACCGGGGGCTCCGTTAAAACAGGCACTGATCGACGCGGGCATCGGAAAAGATATCGTTGGCGGTTATGACAGCAGTACCATGCAGCCGGTATTTTCCATCATTGCAAAAAATGCGAACAGTGCAGATAAAGAGAAGTTTCTTGCGACGATACAGGATGTGTTAAACCGTCAGGTAAAAGACGGCGTGGATAAGAAAGCACTGCTTGCCGGGATCAGTGCGTCAGAGTTCCGCTATCGCGAAGCGGATTTCGGACAATTCCCGAAGGGACTTTTATACGGCATCCAGTGTTTGGACAGCTGGCTTTACGATGACATGCAGCCATTTATGCATGTGGAGGCATTAGATACTTACCGTTTCCTGCGGGAGCAGGTTGAGACCGGATATTTTGAAACATTGATTGAAAAATATCTGCTTCACAATCCGCATGCGTCGGTGGTTGTGATTGAGCCGGAGAGAGGTCTTAATGCAAAAAGAGAAGAGGCACTGGCAGAGAAACTTGCTGCATATAAAGACAGCCTGAGTAAAGAGGAGATCAAGCAGCTTATCGCAGACACGAAACATTTAAAACAGTATCAGGAAGAGCCTTCACCAAAGGAAGATTTGGCAAAAATTCCGATGTTAAAACGTGAGGATATGAAACGTGAGGCGGCACCGCTTTACAATACGATGAAAAAATGCGGTGACACGACGGTCGTACACCATGAAATGTTTTCAAATGGTATTGATTATCTGCGCATCCTCTTTGATATCCGTGATATGGAGATCAAAGATCTGCCGTATGTTGGAATTTTAAAATATATCCTTGGCTATATGGATACAGAGCGGTACGGATTTTCAGAACTGGCAAATGAGATCAACATCCACACCGGTGGAATATCCGCAAGCTGTGGTGTTTATCCGCATGTGAAGAAGCCGGAGGATATGCAGTTTATGTTTGAACTGCGTGTAAAAACGCTTGCATCGGAGCTGCCCCAGGCGATGGATCTTTTGCGTGAGATCATAATGACGACAAAGATTTCTGATGAAAAGCGCCTGAGTGAGATCATTGCGCAGCTTCGTTCAAGGGTGGAGGCGGCATTTGACGGTTCCGGACATTCGGTGGCATCCATGCGTGCGCTGTCTTATTTCTCAAGAGCGGCATATTATCAGGAGGCAACCGCAGGCATTTCCTTCTATGAACTGGTCGCTGATTTAGATGAACATTTTAATGAGAAAAAAGATGCACTGATCGCACAGCTTGAGAAAATGGTACAGACGATATTTGTACCGGAGCGCATGATCGTCAGTGTTGTCTGCGAAGAGGCAGATTATCAGGCGGTAGAAGCACAGATCGCTTTCCTGTTAAAAAATCTGTATCCGTCGAAGGAAATCGTGAAAGAGCGGAGTCTGCCAGAGCTTCATTTAGAAAAGAAAAATGAGGGATTTATGGATGCCTCCCAGGTGCAGTATGTGGCGAGAGCTGGTAACTATGTGCGCCACGGATTTTCGTATCACGGTGCATTGCGCATTTTAAAAGTCATTATGGGATATGATTATCTCTGGATCAATGTCCGTGTCAAGGGCGGAGCCTATGGATGTATGAACAGCTATATGCGGAATGGAGATACTTATTTTGTTTCCTACCGTGATCCGAACTTAAAGAAAACGGATGAGATCTATGACGGTATCCCGCAGTATCTTGCCGATTTTAAGGCGGACGAGCGTGAGATGACAAAATACATCATTGGTACGATCAGTGATATGGATACGCCGATGAATCCGAGTGCGAAGGGAGCACGTTCCATGACCGCATATTTACAGGGACTGGATTTTGCGGATATCCAGAAAGAGCGCGATCAGGTGATCGGTGCAACAGATGAGGATATCCGTGGCTTAAAGGATCTGATCGCATCCGTGCTGGAAGAAAAAAATCTCTGTGTCATCGGAAACGAAGATAACTTAAAGAGTCAGAGCGACATGTTTATGCAGCTGAAAAATTTATATGAATAATTTGGGAATGGAGTACGAATGAAAGAAAATTTTAAATCGGGATTTGTCACAATTATCGGCAGACCAAACGTTGGAAAATCAACTTTAATGAATCATCTGATTGGTCAGAAGATCGCAATCACATCCAATAAACCGCAGACCACCAGAAACCGTATCCAGACTGTCTATACGGATATGGAACGCGGACAGATCGTATTTTTGGACACGCCGGGAATCCATAAGGCAAAAAACAAGCTGGGTGAATATATGGTCAACACTGCAGAACACACATTAAATGAAGTGGATGTGATCCTCTGGTTAGTAGAGCCGTCGAACTTTATCGGAGCAGGGGAACAGCATATCATCGAGCAGTTAAAAAAGACAAAAACACCTGTGATTCTTGTCATCAATAAGGTGGATACGGTCAGCCGTGACAAGATACTGGAATTTATCGATACTTACCGCAAAGTATATGATTTTGCCGAGATCGTTCCGGCGTCCGCCCTGCGCGCACAGAATCTCGATACCGTACTTGACATGATTTTTAAATATCTGCCGTACGGACCGCAGTTTTATGATGAGGACACAATCACAGACCAGCCGGAGCGCGCGATCGTTGCGGAGATCATCCGTGAAAAGGCACTTCATGCATTGGATGATGAGATCCCGCACGGAATCGCTGTCTGCATTGACCGCATGAAACAGCGGAAAGGACAGAACATCATGGACATTGAGGCGACAATCGTCTGCGAGAGGGATTCCCATAAGGGCATCGTGATTGGAAAAGGCGGGGCAATGTTAAAAAAGATCGGTTCAAACGCACGTTATGAGATCGAACGACTGTTAGAGGAACAGGTCAATTTAAAACTTTGGGTAAAAGTTAAAAAAGACTGGCGTGACAGCGATTCCATGATGAAGAATTTTGGTTATAACAAGGATGAGATCTAAACTTACCATTTTTTTGCTGGTATAAGCGAAGCTGTCTGCGGAAATCCTAACATTATCAAGTGATGGATGATGGGAGGATGAGACCATGGATGAAGCCTGGAGCAATTTTATGATAACAGGAAGAGTAACTGATTATTTAAAATACAAAGAGTCGCACGAAGGCAGCTTTGATACCACAGGGAGAGGATGGGAGAACAGACCGGATGGGACAGAATATCGTAGTGACCGGGATGGTCTTAAAGGTAATGCCGATTGGCGATTATGACAGAAGAATCACGCTGCTGACAAAGGAACGGGGCAAGATCACCGCATTTGCAAAGGGTGCAAGAAGACCAAACAGTGCACTTGTTGCTGCGGCAACCCCGTTTTCCTTTGGAGAATTTGAAATGTTTGAGGGAAGAAGTTCCTACACCGTAGTCAGGGCGTCCATTCAGAACTATTTCAGGGAAGTTCAGGAAGAACTTGAAGCTACATATTATGGGTGTTATTTTCTGGAATTTGCCGATTATTACTGTCAGGAAAACAATGATGAACGGGAAATGTTAAAGCTGCTTTATCAGTCACTCAGGGCATTGACGAGCGCTGCCTATGATAAGAGGCTGGTCCGCTTTATTTTTGAACTGAAGGCGATGGCTGTCAACGGCGAGGCGCCAAACGTTTTTTCCTGTGTCAGATGTGGGGAAAAAGAAAATTTGCGCTGGTTTATGACAAGGCGTGGCGGATGTATCTGTGAAACGTGTGAAAAAAAGGATCCGTCACCGGAGGAATCCGGCAGGTTTTTACTGGAAGAGTCGACGCTTTACACAATGCAGTACATCATTTCGGCAAGGGTGGAAAAACTGTATACTTTTTCCGTCAGTGACAGTGTGTTAAGACAGCTGCTGGCGATCATGAAAAGTTACCGTGCAGTTTATCTGGATCATTCGTTTCAGACGCTGAAAATGTTGGAGGGACTATTTACTGGTTGAAATCGGGAATGGGAAATAGTATAATGTAAAACATTGGATATGTAAGACGAATGGAGAATTATAAAAATGAGAAAAGCATGTATGGCAGGTATCAGCGTACTGATTGGCATTTCGATGCTGGCTGGATGTGGAAAATCTCTGGATGCGGATACGGATACGGTGTATGTACAGAAAAACGGAACCGTGCTTTCGGTGGATGTTGAAACGTTAGACAAAGATTATTATGATGAAACGGAGTTAAAGGATTATGTGACGGATGCCGTTTCCACATATACCGGGGAGCATGGAAAGAGTGCGGTCAAACTGGAAAATCTGTCTGTGAAGGACGGTACGGCAACACTTAAGATGAAGTATAAGACGCCGGAAGATTACACAGGATTTAATGGCATTGAACTCTATGAGGGAAAAGTTGTTAAGGCACTCGCAGCAGGATATGATTTCAAGACAGATTTTGTCAGTGTGGAAGATGGAAAGGTGACAGGAACCGCCACAAAGGAGGAAATTTACTCCGGAGAAGATTTAAAAGTAGTTATCATCAAGGCAAACAGAGATGTGAAAGTAGACGGTACAATCTGCTATGTTTCAAGTGAGAATGTAAAACTGACCGGAACAGACAGTGTGTCCATCCGGGATGGTTACAGTTTAAACAGTGGCAGTACAGCCGATGAGAGTGATTCAGATGAAAATATCGCTGATGGAACAGAGAGTATTGGCGGGTCAACAGAGGTGTCTGACACAGACGTCAATGACGATACAACTTATGTAAAAGATGATGGGGCATTTGAAACAGATGTCTACACATACATTATTTATAAGTAAGCATACAAAAGAGGCAGTTTACTGCCATTTTATAGAAAGGTGAGGAATTATTTATGGAAAAATCAATGGACAAAATTGTAGCACTGGCAAAATCAAGAGGATTCGTTTATCCGGGATCTGAGATTTACGGCGGTCTTGCAAATACATGGGATTATGGTAATCTCGGCGTTGAGTTAAAGAACAATGTAAAAAGAGCATGGTGGCAGAAATTTATTCAGGAGAACCCATACAATGTTGGTGTGGACTGTGCGATCTTAATGAACCCGCAGACATGGGTTGCATCCGGACATCTTGGAGGATTTTCTGATCCTTTAATGGATTGTAAAGAATGTCACGAGCGTTTCCGTGCAGACAAGATCATCGAGGATTTTGCGGAAGAGAAAAAAATTGAGTTAAAGAGTTCCGTAGACGGCTGGACACAGGAAGAGATGCGTGATTTCATCGAAGAAAATCAGGTTCCATGTCCGACCTGCGGCAAACATAACTTTACAGATATCCGTCAGTTTAACCTGATGTTTAAGACATTCCAGGGGGTTACTGAAGATGCAAAAAATACCGTATACTTAAGACCGGAGACAGCACAGGGTATTTTCGTTAACTTTAAAAATGTACAGAGAACATCCCGCAAAAAGATCCCGTTCGGTATCGGACAGGTCGGAAAATCTTTCCGTAACGAGATCACACCGGGTAACTTTACATTCCGTACCAGAGAGTTTGAGCAGATGGAGCTTGAGTTTTTCTGTGAGCCTGGCACTGATTTAGAGTGGTTCCAGTACTGGAGAGGCTTCTGTCGTGACTGGCTGATCTCCCTTGGAATCAAAGAGGATGAGATGCGTCTGCGTGACCATGATCCGGCTGAACTTGCATTTTACAGCAAGGGAACAACCGATATCGAGTTCTTATTCCCGTTCGGATGGGGCGAGCTCTGGGGTATCGCTGACAGAACTGATTATGACCTTGGACGCCATCAGGAGACTTCCGGTCAGGATCTTACTTATTTTGATGATGAGAAGAATGAAAGATATCTTCCGTATGTCATCGAGCCTTCACTCGGTGCAGACCGTGTTGTTTTAGCATTCTTATGTGCTGCTTACGATGAGGAGAATATCGGAACCGAAGAAAAACCGGATATGAGAACAGTTATGCATTTCCATCCGGCTATCGCACCGGTTAAGATCGGTGTGCTTCCGCTGTCCAAGAAGCTTAACGAGGGAGCAGAGAAGATCTACGCAGAGCTTTCCAAGTACTACAACTGCGAGTTCGACGACAGAGGAAACATTGGTAAGCGTTACCGCCGTCAGGATGAGATCGGTACTCCGTTCTGCATCACTTACGACTTCGAGTCGGAGACCGACCAGGCTGTTACCGTCCGTGACCGTGATACCATGGAACAGGTACGTGTGCCGATCGCCGAGTTAAAGAACTACTTTGAGGATAAGTTCCGTTTCTAATCTTTAAATAAACAAAAAAGCAGAAACCATATTCCAGAAAACAGGAGATGGTTTCTGCTTTTTGTGTTAGAGAGGGCTTGTGACATTTTTGGCATTTTGCAAAGAACGAAATTTATTTTGGGCCAGATTAGGCACTGTTCTGGATAGTCATCTCATTTAATATTCACGAAAATTACAAAAAAATATATATTGATCGAAAAAAAGTTGGAAAGAATTCAAAAAAACTCTTTACTAGACCGCAGTTTATGTTATAATATTCACGATGGCTTTTATCTTTCACATAAATACAAATATGTGAATGTAAAACATAAACGAGTATAGGAGGAAAATACTTATGGCAAAATGGGTTTATATGTTCACTGAAGGTAACGCAGATATGAGAAACCTTCTCGGTGGAAAAGGCGCAAACCTGGCAGAGATGACAAATCTGGGTCTTCCTGTACCACAGGGATTCACAGTAACAACAGAGGCTTGTACACAGTATTATGAGGATGGCAGACAGATCAACGATGAGATTATGGCTCAGATCATGGAAGCTATCGATAAGATGGAAGGAATTACAGGTAAGAAATTCGGAGATAAAGAGAACCCGCTTCTCGTTTCCGTACGTTCAGGAGCTAGAGCTTCTATGCCTGGTATGATGGATACAATTCTTAACCTTGGACTTAACGAAGAGGTTGTTGAAACACTGGCAAATGCTTCAGGCAACCCACGTTGGGCTTGGGACTGCTACAGAAGATTCATCCAGATGTTCTCTGATGTAGTTATGGAAGTTGGTAAGAAATACTTCGAAGAACTGATTGACAAGATGAAAGAAGAGAAGGGTGTTAAACTTGACGTAGAGCTTGACGCTGATGATCTTAAGAAACTTGCAGAGCAGTTCAAAGCTGAGTACAAAGAGAAGATCGGTGAGGACTTCCCTACAGATCCTAAGGTTCAGCTTATGGAAGCTGTTAAGGCTGTATTCCGTTCATGGGATAACCCGAGAGCTAACGTATACCGCCGTGACAATGACATCCCTTATTCATGGGGAACAGCTGTTAACGTTCAGATGATGGCATTTGGTAACATGGGAGATGACTGTGGTACAGGTGTTGCATTTACACGTGACCCAGCTACAGGAGAGAACGGTCTGTTCGGAGAGTTCCTGACAAACGCTCAGGGCGAGGACGTTGTTGCCGGTGTTCGTACACCAATGCACATTTCCGAGATGGAGCAGAAGTTCCCAGAAGCATTTACACAGTTCAAAGAAGTTTGCAACACTTTGGAGAAACACTACAGAGATATGCAGGACATGGAGTTCACTGTAGAGCACGGTAAACTGTACATGCTTCAGACACGTAATGGTAAGAGAACAGCTCAGGCTGCTCTTAAGATCGCTTGTGATCTTGTAGATGAAGGAATGAGAACAGAGGAAGAGGCTGTTGCAATGATCGACCCTCGTAACCTCGATACTCTGCTTCACCCACAGTTCGACGCTGCAGCACTGAAAGCTGCTACACCAATGGCTAAAGCACTTGGAGCATCTCCAGGAGCTGCTTGTGGTAAAGTCGTATTCACAGCTGATGACGCTGTAGAGTGGGCTGCAAGAGGAGAGAAAGTTATCCTTGTTCGTCTTGAGACATCACCAGAAGATATCACAGGTATGAAGTCTGCTCAGGGTATCCTGACAGTTCGTGGTGGTATGACATCTCACGCAGCTGTAGTTGCTCGTGGAATGGGAACATGCTGCGTATCTGGTTGTGGTGACATCACAATGGACGAAGCTAATAAGAAATTCACACTTGGTGGAAAAGAATTCCACGAGGGAGATGCAATCTCACTTGATGGATCCACAGGTGCTATCTATGACGGAATCATCCCGACTGTAGACGCTACAATCGCTGGTGAGTTCGGAAGAATCATGGGATGGGCTGACAAGTACAGAACTATGAAAGTTCGTACAAACGCTGATACACCGGCTGACGCTAAGAAAGCTCGTGAGCTTGGTGCAGAAGGTATCGGACTTTGCCGTACAGAGCATATGTTCTTCGAAGGCAACAGAATCGACGCATTCCGTGAGATGATCTGTGCAGAGACAGTTGAAGAAAGAGAAGCAGCACTTGCTAAGATTCTTCCAGAGCAGCAGGGAGACTTCGAGAAACTTTATGAAGCTCTTGAAGGTAACCCGGTTACAATTCGTTTCCTTGATCCACCGCTTCATGAGTTCGTTCCTACAGAGGAAGAGGACATCAAGAAACTGGCTGACGCTCAGGGCAAAACAGTTGACCAGATCAAAGCTATTATCGACAGCCTGCACGAGTTCAACCCAATGATGGGACACCGTGGATGCCGTCTTGCAGTTACATATCCAGAGATTGCTAAGATGCAGACAAGTGCTGTTATCCGTGCAGCAATCAATGTAAAGAAAGCTCATCCGGATTGGAACGTTAAACCAGAGATCATGATCCCACTTGTTGGAGATATCAAAGAGCTCAAATACGTTAAGAAATTCGTTGTAGAGACAGCTGACGCTGAGATCGCAGCAGCTGGAAGCGACCTTGAGTACGAGGTTGGTACAATGATCGAGATCCCAAGAGCTGCTCTTACAGCTGACGATATCGCAAAAGAAGCTGACTTCTTCTGCTTCGGAACAAACGACCTTACACAGATGACATACGGATTCTCCCGTGATGACGCTGGTAAGTTCCTCGATGCTTATTATGATGCTAAGATCTTCGAGAACGATCCATTCGCTAAACTCGACCAGACAGGTGTTGGTAAGCTTATGAAGATGGCTATCGAACTCGGAAAACCGGTTAACCCAAGCCTGCATGTAGGTATCTGTGGAGAGCACGGTGGAGATCCAAGCTCTGTAGAGTTCTGCGACAGCATCGGACTTGACTATGTATCTTGCTCACCATTCCGTGTACCGATCGCTCGTCTTGCAGCAGCACAGGCAGCTATCGCTGAGAAGAATGCATAAATAATATAAAATATAGATTCATGCAAAAGCATGATAGTGTCCAAGCGTAAAAACTGGCACTGGAACTTAGGGCAACCTGAAGTTTCAGTGCCTTTTTTGAGTAATACAGATATTTGCAATCTACTTTTATTATCTGCTTATAACTGAATAATGCATTACTATTTTACTACATACCTAGTACAGCGAATATTAAGTAACTGCTATATTGACTTGTCTGATTTTTCATCTGCGGCGTTGTCGTCAATCGCCGTAGCCACCGTTGTTGATGTTACCGAGCCTATCTGTCAGGCGATTGACTCTGCAAAAGCGGATATGACCATCTTTGATTCTTCCGGTATTGAAGCATTTGTTACTGAAAATAATCCCAAGTATGCTAACAGGATCATCAAACAGCTTAAGGCATACGCGAAAGCTCAGGGCTTTGATAAATCCTATGATCCTTATAAAGCTGCCTATGGTTCCATGCCTTCTCATGCTTCTGCTAATCCTGAGATTAAGCAGCTCTATATCAATGGGCATTTTTGCTATGTCTTCAAGTTCGGCATTGTCACCAATGGGCTGGGCATCATCCGTCATATCTCTTTTTATAACAAA
>ERZ831979.154-NODE-154-length-83556-cov-427.930624_pt1 | contig 83556 bp, 71 predicted proteins | sample MGYA00519952_ERZ831979 | MGnify/ENA primary metagenome ERZ831979 (study PRJEB31850, sample SAMEA3708723) | human gut metagenome | biome: human gut; feature: human-associated habitat; material: faeces | place: China | collected 2014 ...
TCAGACAAAACGGGAGTCAAAATGAAAACGGTTTCGTATTGATTCATACTACTTTAAATGATTAAATATTAATATAAAAATTCTCATGCAAACCGGAAAATGTGTGCGAAAACACAGCCTTTTCACGAATTGCGGTGCAAAATTACGACTTTTTCTTGAATTAACCAAATATTTTTCGTACTTTTGCACAAAATAATTGTTAATAGTATAAAAACAACCTCTAAATTGTAAAGAATATGGCAAAAATGAATAAGAAACTGATTACTCTGCTCCATACCCTACCATCTATGGGCATGGCTTTCATCGTTTTAGGCGTCCTGCTGATGGTGGCCAGTTTTGCGTTTTCTATCAAGGGAAACAGCGCACTCTTCGCAGGTCTCTTTTTCATCCTGGCAGGAATAGCAGGATTTGTATATTCATTAAAAAAAGGATAAGCCGGTCACCGACTTATCCTTTTTATATCTTTGAGAATCTTTTCCCTGTTACTGAAATATTTAATCCTCGTTAGGAACAATGAGTTTGTATCCCTTACCATGGATATTGATGATTTCAATCTGAGGATCGTCCTTCAAATGCTTACGGAGTTTGGTGATATAAACATCCATTGAGCGTGCATTGAAGTAGTTGTCATCAATCCAGATGGTCTTCAGAGCAAAATCACGCTGCAGAATCTCATTAGAGTGAGCACAGAGCAAAGCAAGAAGTTCATTCTCCTTGGTGGTAAGTTTAGTCTGCTTGTCACCAATGGTAAGAAGCTGCTTCTGTGTATCGAAGGTAAAATCACCAATGTGATACATGGTAGACTCCTTGCTCTTCTTGCCACGTACGCGGCGGAGAATAGCCTCTACACGGAATACCAATTCTTCCATAGAGAAAGGTTTGGTGATATAATCATCAGCACCAATTTTGAAACCTTCAAGGATATCTTCCTTCAATGTCTTGGCAGTAAGGAAGATGATTGGGAGGTCGGCATTGGTCTGACGAATTTCCTGTGCCAGGGTAAAGCCGTCCTTCTTTGGCATCATCACGTCGAGTACTGCAATATCAAACTTATTCTTATTGAATTCCTTATAACCTACCTCGCCATCAGGGCACAGAACTGTGGTAAATCCCTTTGCCTGCAAATATTCGCGAAGCAACATACCTAAATTTTCATCGTCCTCGCAAAGCAAGATTTTAATTTTCTCTTCCATATCTTTATTCTTTAAAATTATTAATATTCTTTTAATTCTTTATTCTGTTTCTTTAAGTCTTAACTGTGAATCACCGGCAACTTGATGGTAAAGGTTGTACCCTTTCCCAATTCGCTATCTACCTTAATTTCACCATCATGAAGATCTACTATCTTCTTGACATAAGCCAATCCCAGTCCGAATCCCTTCACATCATGGACATTGCCCGTATGTACGCGGTAGAACTTGTCGAATATCTTCTTCAGATTCTCCTTCTTCATACCCAGACCGGTATCCGTAATCGAGAGATACAGATGTTCTTCATCATTCCAGGTCTTCATCGTAATGTTAAGCGGCTCGTCTGGCTTGCGGTATTTCACAGCATTGTCCATCAGATTGAAGATGACATTCTGGAAATGCACCTCGTCAACATATAGTCCCGAATCGATGGCTTCGATATCGGTATAGACCTTTCCGCCAGTATGCTCAACGCGGAGCGAGAAGGAATTGGCAATATTCTCAACCATCTCGTTCAGATCGAGTTCTTTCTTCTTGAACACCGCCTTCTTTCGGTCGAACATACTCATCTGCAATACCTTTTCTACCAGGAAGCGCAGGCGCTTCGATTCATCGTTGATCACGTTACCCAGATGTTTCTGCATCTGTTCACTCTTTGCTACCGAGGTATCATTGAGCATCTGCGCTGCCAGACTGATACTGGCAATCGGCGTCTTCAGTTCGTGGGTCATGTTATTGATGAAATCATTCTTTATTTCAGTATACCTCTTTTGTCTAAAGATGACCACAATGGTAAAGATGAAGGTAATCAGCAGTACCAGCGTGAAGATGACACTAGGAATCATGAAGCGCACACTGGAGAAGATATAGCTGTTCATATCCGGAAAATGTACCCTTACTACACCCATCTTCGACTGTGGGTCGTTGCGGAAGAGCACCTGTGAGTAGCTGTATTCCTCACCCTCGTCCGTATAGTCAGGACAGCGGTAAACCTCTCGTCCATCCTGGGTAGTCACGGTGAAATGATAAGGTATGTTGATACCATTATTCATCATCTCAGCCTTGAGGTCCTGATCGAGCTGCTTGAAGTTGATTCTCTCCTTCAGCGGCTTGTCTGATGCCGAATAAAGGATAGAATATACCACCTCATCCAGCAACGCTTTCTGATAGACATAGCGGTTCTTCACGATTTCCTGAAGCGACTTCTGTGTTTCTGTCAGCGAATTCTTATCGCTACGCAGTATCATCGCCTTCGGCATATTGCCAGGATGTGTGGCATTTGTCTTCAACTCGAAAGTTGAATAAACTGCCGTTCCCTTGTTCTTATCTTTATTGGCCTTACGTTCTGTCTCGTTGACATTCTTTTCGAGATAGCGCAGAGTTTCATTAAGCTCCAAATTTCTTGAAGCTTGATACAGGGCTCTGTTGACCGACTCGTCAAACTGTTCCTTCTTCATGTTTACCATCTCCTGGATGTAACTGAGCTGCAAGTAAAGCAGCGCAAGGAACGAAAAGCCCATGATAATGGCTATGGTCCAAATCGTTTTCTTCTTCATGGGGGCAAAGATAAGAAATTTCTTAATCAGTTAACTTAAAATCGTTAATTAATTATTTACTCTTTCTAGTTTTTAACATTTTTCGGTATTTTTAGTTTCGTATATAAAACTATATTTTCATTTTCCATAAAAAAAAGAGAGGAAGTATACATATCACATGCACACTTCCCCATATTGGTCATATCAACATAAAATTTTAATTTATATAAGAGAGATTTTTCTCTAACCTAACAATTGCTATTCAGCATCCTTCTCCAATTCAGCCTCATGATCCGCAATCAGCTTACTCTGAATGTCGGAAGGAACCAACTCGTAGCTGGCAAACTTGGTGGTGAATGAAGCACGTCCACCTGTCAATGAACTCAGAGAGATGGAATAGCTGGCAAGTTCCTTCAGAGGAATCTTGGCACTCAGCTTCTGGTAACCGGCCTCGCTGTCCATACCCATAATGAGAGCACGACGTCCCTGGAGATCACTCATCACATCACCCATGAAATCAGCAGGCACATAAACCTCAAGATCATAGATAGGCTCCAGAATCTTCGGACCAGCCTGTTTGAAGGCATCGCTGAACGCATGGCGGGCAGCAAGCATGAACGAAAGTTCATTACTATCTACTGGGTGCATCTTACCATCATAAACGATGACACGTACATCACGTGCATAACTGCCCGTCAACGGACCATGTTCCATACAGTCCATAACACCCTTCAGAATAGCTGGCATGAAGCGGGCATCAATGGCACCACCAACCACAGAGTTGAGGAATACCAGTTTACCACCCCATGGCAAACTAACCTCTTCACGGCTCTTGATATTCATCTTGAACTCCTGACCGTTGAAGGTAAATGACGTAGGATCAGGCATACCTTCTGCGTATGGTTCAACAATGAGATGCACCTCACCAAACTGACCAGAGCCACCACTCTGTTTCTTATGGCGGTAGTCAGCACGAGCCTTCTTGGTAATAGTCTCACGATAAGGAATACGTGGCTCTTCGAAAGTCACATTGAGTTTTTCGTTGTTTTCCAGACGCCACTTCAGCGTGCGGAGATGGAACTCACCCTGTCCTCTTACGATTACCTGGCGCAATTCCTTGCTCTGATCAACAATCCAAGTAGGGTCTTCCTGGCGCATCTTCAGGAGTGCAGCCATCAGTTTCTCTGTATCCTGAACATTGGCAGCCTTGATAGCACGTGAATACTTAGGGTTAGGATATTTAATGAAGTCGAAACGCCACTCAGCCCCCTTACCATTAAGGGTATTGCCAGTCTTCACGTCCTTCATCTTCACGGTACAGCCAATATCACCGGCATTCAACTGCTCTACAGGCACACGGTTGGCACCCGCACAGGCATAAATCTGTCCGATACGCTCCTTGGAGCCACGATCTGCATTAGTCAGGTCGTCACCATTCTTGATAGAGCCGCTCATCACCTTGAAGTAGCTTACCTCACCGATATGAGGTTCCATACCAGTCTTGAAGAAGTAAACACTCTCAGGACCATTGCTGTCTGGCGTAATTTCCTCACCACGTGTATTATGCAGTTTCGACATCTCGCTTACGAAAGGAACCACATTGCCCAGGAACTCCATCAGGCGGTGAACGCCCATCGACTTACCTGCACAAACGCAGAACACAGGGAAGATGCTACGGCTAACCAATCCCTTGCGGATGCCCTCGCGAAGTTCATCTTCTGTCAGACTCTCGCTCTCGAAGAACTTCTCCATCAGTCCCTCATCGTTCTCGGCAGCAGCCTCAACAAGAGCCGTATGAAGTTCCATGGCTTTCTCCATTTCCTCTTCTGGAATATCTTCAATAATAGGAGCACCGCCCTCAGGCTTCCAGGAATATTTTTTCATCAATAAGACGTCAATGAGAGCATTGAAGCCTGAACCGGTCTCGATAGGATATTGTATCTGCACACACTTAGAACCGTAAATGTCCTTCATGGTGGCTATGATATTATCAAAGTCGCACTTGTCTGAGTCGAGCTGGTTTACCAGGAAGATGACAGGTTTGCCCAACTTCTCTGTATAACGGAAGTTGTTCTGTGTACCTACTTCTGGACCATACTGACCATTAATAAGGATAACTGCCTGATCGGTAACATTGAGAGATGTAATGGCACCTCCCACGAAATCATCGCTACCTGGGCAATCTATAATGTTAAGCTTCTTGTTGTTCCACTCTACATGAAAAACTGTAGGGAACACAGAGTAGCCGTATTCCAACTCAACTGGGAAGTAGTCGCTCACCGTATTTTTCGCTTCTACAGAGCCTTTACGCTTGATAACGCCTGCTTCAAATAACATACTCTCGGCAAGTGTAGTCTTGCCGCTACCCGCACTGCCCAACAGCGCAATGTTTTTAATCTCATTTGTCTGATAAACTCTCATGACGCTTATAGATTTTTAAGGGTTATACTTAAATTTGCTAGTTGAAATCCACAGTCAAACCACCGGTTTTTCTGTTTCATGCTACTAAAGTACAAAAAAAATCGCACATTGCCAAAAGTTTTGGGCAAAAAACTTCTGTTTTTTAAAACATATTAGTACTTTTGCACTTTGTTTAGACATGTTTTTGTCTTTACACCTTATTATATATAGAAAAAGAAGTTCAGAAATATGGCAGGACTATACATACATATCCCCTTTTGTGAAAGCCGGTGCATCTACTGCGGTTTTTACAGTACCACCTCCCTCAAGTTAAGGGATGATTACACTGATGCTCTCTGCCGGGAGATGCAGATGCGCCCGGCAAAAGCCGCTCTCGGAAGCAATGAAACTATCGAAACCATCTATCTGGGCGGTGGAACCCCGAGTCAGCTCAACGGCTCCCAACTCAACCAGATTTTCTCTGCTATCAGAAAAAACTATACGCTGGCAGAGAATATGGAGATCACGATGGAATGCAATCCGGACGATGTAACCGGCGATTTCTGTGAAACGCTGAAGAAACTCCCCATCAACCGCATCAGCATGGGGGCACAGACCTTCTGTAACGAGCGTTTACGCTTTCTGCATCGCCGTCATAATGCCGGAGAGGTAGAAGAAGCCGTCGACCGACTCCGTAACATCGGCATCCGCAATATCAGTATCGACCTGATGTTCGGATTCCCCGAAGAATCTCTTTCCCAATGGATGAGCGATATCAGGCACGCCATACAGCTGGATGTGGAACACATATCTGCCTACAGTCTGATGTACGAAGAGGGAACTCCCCTCTACCATATGCTGAAACAGGGAAAGATTAGCGAAATAGATGAAGAAACCAGTCGCAAGATGTATGAAACCCTGATAGACCAGCTTACTGGAGCAGGCTACGAACATTATGAAATCAGCAATTTTGCCCGTCCGGGCTTCCGTTCACGTCACAACAGCAGTTACTGGCACGAGGTACCATATATCGGAATAGGAGCAGCCGCCCACTCCTACAATAGGAAGCAGCGCAGCTGGAATATCGAAAATATCCAGACTTATATTCGAAGCATCGGCGATGGCATTCTGCCTTCTGAGAGTGAACAGCTAGATATTTTCACCCGATACAACGATCTGATAACAACCGCCTTGCGAACAAGCGACGGAATAAACCTCATGAAGATGGAGCAGGAATTCGGAAAAGAACTGGCAGACAGACTGCTCCAGGAAGCCCAGTCGCATATCAGCCGGGGGCTGATGAAAATAAAGAACGGCAGGCTCTCCCTCACTCGGGAAGGTCTTTACATATCGGATGATGTGATGAGTGATTTCATGATTATATAATGGTTTCAACAAACAAAAAAGCCTTGGAATCTAATTCCAAGGCTCTAATTTCTTTAAACCATTTTTCTTGTATACTTCATAATAAAAAGCTTTAATGCTCTTGACCACTTGTATGGTAGATTTCTTTTTCTGCAACATAGGCTTAACCAGCTGCATCACAGCAAAACAAACTACCACAATAAGCAATACTACTGCCCAAGAGAGAATCTCACTCTGAATATTCAAAATTGGCTGGAGGCCAATGCCCAAAGCCACAGGCAGGATAAAACAGACCCAATCTATCGGGCTGTCAAGCTTGGTTGATTCGAAATATTCATCGCGTAATGCTTTTGGAGCATTCAAGATTAATCTTTTCTGGTGCTTATTCCAGTAATCTTCAAATTCTTTTTCCATGCAATCCATTTACTGTTTTGTCTTAAAACTAGACGGTTAAAACTTCAATACTTATACTTTTCTTTATACTTTTCGGCTACAAAGATAAGAATAATTATTCATTTCTCCAAAATTACAACATACTACTTTGAATATTTAACGTATATTAGTTCTAATGGTCAAAACAAAAACTTCACTGCATCACTTGACAATAGCCTGCTTGTATATAGACTGGAAAAGGCAACACCCAACGACGGGCATTGCCTTTCTTGTATAATAACAAAGAGGAATTTTATCTCTCATTCAGTGGCTTATACTCCAGTTCGCCAAGAATATTCTTATATGCAGGACGGATAATACGACGGCCTTCGAAATTGAGTTCTTCAATACGATGGGCTGTCCAACCCACGATACGTGCCATGGCGAAAATAGGTGTATAGATTTCCTGTGGCAAACCAATCATTTCATAGATAAAGCCACTGTAGAAATCAAGATTTGCACACGCTGGCTTGCTGCCTCCACGGTGTTCCTGCAGGCATTTGATACCTTCCTGCTCTATCAACTTCAGGAAATTATACTCGTCTTCTCTACCCTTTTCCTTGGCAAGTTCACCTGCCAGGCGCTTCAGTTCAACGGCACGTGGGTCACTCAAAGTATAGACCGCATGACCGATACCATAAATGAGACCTGTCTTGTCATAAGCCTCCTTGTTGAGCATTCGCTTAAGGTAAGTATCAAGTTCAGTTACATTACCCCAATCCTTGATAGCTTCTTTCAAGTGGTGGAACATATTGATAACCTTGATATTGGCACCACCATGCAAAGGACCCTTTAAACTACCGATACCAGCAGCAATAGAACTGTAAGTATCTGTACGGGTAGAAGATGTTACACGTACTGTAAAGGTTGAGTTGTTACCACCACCATGTTCTGCCTGGATAATCAGGAGAAGGTCGAGCATACGGGCATCCAGTTCGGAATAGTTCTCATGCTTCATCATATAAAGAAAGTTCTCTGCAATAGAGAGATTCTCACGAGGATGACGAATATGTAGACTTCTACCCTGAACAGAGTGACGGTAGATGTTGTATGCATAAGCAATGATAGTTGGGAACTTGGCAATCAACTCAATACTCTGGCGCATCAGATTGTCACGACTGATGTCATCCGGATTCGGATCGAAGGTGTACATTTCAAGCACACAACGGGCCAGGATGTTCATGATGTTGCTGCCTTCCAGCTCGATGATATGGGTAATCGTACGATGATCAAGCGGCATATTATCGTTCAGGAGTTCTCTGAAAGCATCCAATTCCTCCTTATCAGGCAACTGGCCCGAGAGCAGCAGGAAGGCTACTTCCTCGAATCCGAAACGCTTCTCCTTCAAGAGAGGAGTTACCAGGTCATCAAGTTCATAACCACGATAATAAAGTTTACCTTCTGTAGGGGTCAACTTACCTTCTGCATCGCGCTCATAACCCACTACATTACCGATATTGGTCAGTCCGACCAACACACCAGAGCCATCCTCATTACGAAGTCCACGCTTCACATTGAACTTCTTGAATGCATCCTTATCAATCTTGCATGAGTTTTTTACCTCATCGCTTAATTTATATATTAAATATTCTTTATTCATAACTGTTACTTTTTTAGCTGTATGGCTACAACTATTATTTTTTTGCAGCAAAGTTCAATGCAGAACCAGCCTTAAACCATGCAATCTGTGTATCATTATAAGTATGCTCAACCTCGAAACTATCCACAGAACCATCCTTGTGCTTCAGGGTGACGGTGAGTTTAGAACCTGGAGCAAACTCCTTCAAACCTGTCAAAGAGATGCGGTCGTTCTCCTGCACCTTATTATAATCATCCTTGTTGCAGAATGTGAGGGCAAGCATACCCTGCTTCTTCAGGTTGGTTTCGTGGATGCGGGCGAAACTCTTGGCGAGAATCACCTTCACGTTGAGAAAACGAGGCTCCATAGCTGCATGCTCACGGGAAGAACCTTCACCATAGTTATCCTCTGCCACCACGATGCTGCTGATGCCTTTTGCCTTGTAAGCCTTGGCAGCGGTAGAAACCTCGACATAAGCACCATCCAACTGGTTCTTCACCTTATTGCTCTCACCGTTAAAGGCATTAACGGCACCCATTAAAAGGTTGTCGGAGATGTTCTGCAAATGTCCACGGAACTTCAGCCAAGGACCCGCCATAGAGATGTGGTCGGTGGTACATTTGCCCTCGGTTTTGATAAGAAGCGGCATATCTGTCAGGTCTTTTCCATCCCATGGAGCAAACGGAGCAAGTTTCTGGAGTCGGTTGCTGTCAGGCGCAATAACTACCTCTACATTGGCATTTTCTTCGCTTGGAGCAATGAATCCCTTATCCTCTACGGCAAACCCCTTAGGTGGGAAGGTGAAACCTGTAGGCGCATCGAGCATCACGCTGTTGCCATCCTTATCCAGCAAGGTATCTGTAGCCGGATTGAAGTCGAGACGGCCCGCAATGGTGAGAGCCACGGTGAGCTCTGGACTGCCGATGAAGGCAAACGTATTAGGGTTACCATCAGCACGGCGGCGGAAGTTTCGGTTGAAAGAGGTAACAATGGCATTCTTGCGCAAATTATCATCGGTATGACGCTTCCACTGTCCGATGCAAGGACCGCAGGCATTGGTCATGATGAGGGCTCCAATCTTCTTGAAATCATCGAGAATACCATCACGCTCGGCTGTATAGCGAATCTGCTCTGAACCCGGGTTGATGATAAGCTGTCCCTTCACCTCAATACCTTTCTCATAAGCCTGACGGGCAATGCTGGCAGCACGGGCCAAGTCCTGATAAGAAGAGTTGGTACAGCTACCTACCAATCCTACTTCTACTACCATCGGATAATCGTTGGCAGGACCTTTTGCCTTCATATGAGAGATTGGTGTGGCTGCATCTGGAGTGAACGGACCGTTAAGATGAGGTTCAACCTTAGAAAGGTCGATTTCAACAATCTGGTCGTAGAAAGCAGACGGATCTGCCAACACCTCATCATCAGCACGGAGTTCGGCTGCATTCATCTGTGCGAGAGATGCAATTTCTTCACGGCCTGTCTTGCGGAGATACTCGCTGGCATTCTGGTCGAATGGGAAGATAGAGCATGTGGCACCCAATTCGGCTCCCATGTTACAGATGGTAGCCTTGCCGGTAGTCGAGATGCTGTCCAATCCCTCGCCGAAGTATTCGAGGATGGCATTGGTTCCGCCCTTTACGGTAAGGATGCCGAGGATTTCGAGAATCACATCCTTAGGAGTGGCCCAGCCAGAAAGTTTGCCTGTAAGATGCACACCAATGAGGCGTGGCATCTTGAGTTCCCAAGGCTGACCGGTCAACACATCTACGGCATCAGCACCACCTACACCTACGGCCACCATGCCGAGACCACCAGCATTAGGAGTATGAGAATCGGTACCCACCATCATACCTCCAGGGAATGCATAGTTTTCGAGCACTACCTGATGGATGATTCCGGCACCAGGTCCCCAGAATCCGATATGATATTTCTGAGAAACAGATTTCAGAAAGTCATATACCTCTTTATTAGTCTTACATGCCTCAGGAAGGTCTTGCGTAGCACCCACATCGGCACGAATCAAGTGATCACAATGTACGGAAGCAGGTACGGCCACCTTGTCCTTACCCGCATTCATGAACTGCAAGAGTGCCATTTGCGCAGTCGCATCCTGCATCGCCACGCGATTAGGACGGAAGTCAACATATTCCACACCTCTTTTATATGGTCGCAACTGTGTAGGGTCGAAAAGATGTGCAAAGAGCACCTTCTCGGCATAAGTAAGAGGTCGTTTCACCGTAGCCTTAGCCTGGGCTACACTTTCCGAATACGAAGCGTAAAAGCTTCTCAGCATTTCAATGTCCAATATCATCTTGTTCACAATTTTAATTAATTATACACTCTTTCGAGCAATTCTGTTTGCAAAAATACAACTTTTTCTACAAATAGTAGCATGTTTTATCGAAAATTTATCATTTTGATATGATTTTTCTGTTTTTTGATAATTTTGTTGTATATTTATACGTTAATCACTCTCTTTCTCCGGAAAAGCAGGATTATGATATGAAAAGACAAGAACGGCTACGGAAAGGCAGGAAAACAGAGAAAAAAGAAAGGAAAGTGAAGAAAAGAGAAGTAAAAATGAAAGAAAAAGCAAAAATTTTTGGTGCTCTCCGCATTATTTGTTATTTTTGCAGATGTTATGAGAATAGACATTATTACAGTATTACCAGAGATGCTGGAGGGATTCTTCAATGAGTCCATTCTGGCACGTGCGCAGAAGAAGGGTCTAGCGGAGATTCATCTGCACAACCTGCGTGACTACACATTAGATAAATGGAAGCGTGTGGACGACTATCCATACGGCGGAAGTGCCGGCATGGTGATGCAATGTGAACCAATAGACCGCTGCATTGCTGCGCTGAAGGCAGAGCGCGAGTATGATGACGTGATTTACGTTTCGCCAGATGGTGAAACTTTCAACCAGAAGATAGCCAACGAAATGTCGATGCAGGGTAACCTCATTATCCTCTGCGGTCACTACAAGGGTATTGACCAGCGTGTGCGCGACCATCTCATTACCCGAGAAATCAGTGTAGGTGATTATGTGCTAACGGGTGGCGAACTTGCCGCAGCCATCATCTCAGATGCCGTCATCCGACTGGTTCCGGGTGTTATCAGCGACGAACAGAGTGCACTTTCCGACTGTTTCCAGGACGACATTCTTGCCGCCCCTATCTACACCCGTCCTGCCGACTACAAGGGATGGAAGGTTCCGGAGATTCTGCTCAGTGGCAACGAAGCCAAGATTCGCCAGTGGGAATTCGACCAGGCCATGGAAAGAACCAAGCGCCTGCGCCCTGACCTGCTGAAATAAGAAGAAATCATTGCTGATTACTATCATACCCAGAACGGTGATTTTTAGGCACGGTGTAATCCGTTCCTAAAAATCACCGTTCTACTCATTCTCAAGCCATATACTAAAACTCTACACCTTATTTATCAACTACACCTTATTAATATTATTCTTTTTCTACGCATTTTTCGCAGAAAGCCTCACCCAGCATGAAACCTTCTTCGTAGAGGCGTTCCAGTTTATCGGTATCCTTCTCTATTCTGCCAACTTCCAACGGACGGATTGGACGGATACAGGTAATCTTACCCGCAGCCTCCAGATCATCTACAAGCTGGATCTGTTCGTTATAAGCCCGATGACGGTGACTCAGAGCCACACGCAGGCGAGGATAGTTCTTATATAAATAAGGTATCTTATGGTCTTTGCCCATATCACGCCATCCTTTGTTGCGAGTCAGGACAACCACATTGTGTTGCCACCCCATGTCAATGGCGTGCTGTACCGGAATACTGTCCGCAATACCACCATCCAACATCGGAATGCCATCCACTTCCACAATCTTGCTCACATATGGCAAACTGCTGGAAGCACGCACAACATCCAGCGCACGCTGCCTGTCATGATTCTCGGAAAGATACATAGCCTTGCCCGTAAGACAATTGGTAGTAACCATCTCGAAACCATCGGCATACTTAAAATAGGTATCAAAATCGAAAGGCAAGAGCTGGTTCGGAAACTTATCGTAGAGCAATTTGCGGTCGAAGATACACCCCTGAGTCACCAGATGGCGAATACCGATATACTGGTATCGGGCCAGATAATCGATGTTAGAGATACGGGCACGCCGAGGTTGGCGGCTCATATACGACATACCATTACATGCCCCAGCCGATACAGCCACCGTATAAGGGAAATGAACATCATGCTTCATGAAGGCATCCAGTACCCCACTGGTGAAGACCCCTCGCATGCCTCCTCCCTCAAGAACCAAACCTGTTGTTTTCAAATTCAATTTCATAACACACTCTCTGCTTTTAAAATTCTGAAAATAATTATATTTTGCTCGCAGCATAGACAATTTTCTTACATTTTGTCTAGCAAAAAGCCGTTTTTATATTAATTATTTATAAATTTACGCGTTTTATTCAATTTTGCTTGCAAAGATACGTATTTTTTGGGAAATAATTGCTAACTTTGCAAGCAAAATAATGTAAAATACTAAAAATATGTTCAGCAAAGAGACTTACATCAGCCGCAGACAGGAGCTGAAGAAGCTTGTGAAAAGCGGCGTAATTATACTTTTCGGAAACAACAATTCACCATGTAATTTCCCTAATAACGGATATTACCCTTTCCGTCAGGACTCGACATTCCTCTATTATTTCGGATTGCAGCGCGACGGTCTGGTAGGTGTGATAGATATAGACAACGATATTGAAACCCTGATTGGCGACGACATCGACCTCGTAGACATCGTATGGTACGGAAGCGTTGACAGTGTTCACGATCTTGCAGCGCAGGTAGGTGTTCACAACTCAGCACCTATGAAAACGCTCAAGACTATCTGCAACGACGCCATGTCGAAGAAGCGCAAGATTCATTTCCTGCCACCTTACCGCTACGACATCAAACTGCAGATATTCGACCTTCTGGGCATCCATCCTAACCAGCAGAAAGAAGAGGCCAGCATGGACCTCATCAAGGCTGTTGTGAAGATGCGTTCAACTAAGACCCAGGAAGAAATCGAGGAATTGGAGCGTGCTGCTGTCATCGGATACAAGATGCATACCACAGCGATGAAGCTCGTACGTCCGGGTGTGACAGAAAAATATGTTGCAGGTCAGGTAAGCGGCATTGCCCACTCTTACGGAGCCATGGTCAGTTTCCCAACCATCTTCAGTCAGCACGGTGAAATTCAGCATGGTTATCCATCTATGAATGTACTGGAAGAAGGCAGACTGGCACTCTGTGATGCAGGTGCAGAAACTATGAACAACTACTGTTCTGACAACACCCGCACCATGCCGGTGAGCGGAAAGTTCAGCCAGCGCCAGTTGGAAATCTACTCTATTGTAGAAGAATGCCACGACCATGCACTGGATGTAGCCAAGCCAGGCGTAAAATGGGCAGACGTACACTTCTCTGTTTGCCGCCTGCTCTTCGACCGCATGAAGGAGCTCGGACTTGCAAAGGGTGATACAGAAGAGGCTGTAAAGGCTGGAGCACACGCCATGTTCCTGCCTCATGGTTTGGGCCACATGATGGGAATGGATGTTCACGACATGGAGAACCTCGACCAGATTAACGTTGGTTTCGACGAAGAGGTACGCCCTAATCTGGAGCAATTCGGTACCAACTGCCTGCGTATGGGTCGCCGTCTGCAGGAAGGTTTCGTGGTAACCGACGAGCCGGGAGTTTACTTCATCCCTGCCCTCATCGACGACTGGAAGGCATCCGGTCACTGTGCAGAATTCCTCAACTTCGACAAGATTGAGACCTATAAAGATTTCGGTGGTATCCGAATTGAGGACGATGTACTCATCACCAAAGATAGTTGCAGATTCCTGGGCAAAGACCGCATACCTTATCATCCAAAAGATGTTGAGGAGTTCATGGCAGCCAACAAGGAATAAAATTCCTGAAAGAGAAATCATTTCAGAAAAAGGAATCAGAGAGAAGATATAACAAGAACATTAATATAAAGAGAAAAGAATTCATGAAGAAAACTATGATTGTTGCGGCCTTGATGGCTTTGGTAGCCACAGGAGCAAATGCGAAGAAAGCTGCAGACTCTGCAGAAGTAGCAAAGAACAAACCTGTATTTACTGTAGTAAAGCAGAATCCTATCACTAGCATCAAGGACCAGAACCGCAGTGGTACGTGCTGGGCTTACTCTACCCTCAGCTACTTCGAGAGCGAAATCTTGAAGAAGACAGGCAAGACCTACGACCTCAGCGAAATGTTCGTAGCCAACAAGACTTATATGGACCGCGCCACAGTGGCAGTAAGAATGCACGGCGACGTGAGCTTCTCTGAGGGTGGTAGCGCCTACGATGTACTCTATGCTTTGCAGCACTATGGTATTGTACCTGAGTCTGCCATGCCTGCACCAGGTTCATTGACAGGTGACTCTTTGGCTAACTTCGGTGAGTTCTTCAACGTAATGACTCCATACGTAGAGGCAGTAGCAAAGAGCACAGCTAAGAAGCTTTCTCCAGCCTGGAAGAGCGGTCTTCAGGGCATCATCGACTCTTATATCGGTAAGGCTCCTGAGAAGTTTACATACGAGGGCAAGCAGTATACTCCACAGAGCTTCTGCCAGAGCCTCGGTTTGAATCTTGATGATTATGTAACCATTACCAGCTACACCCACCACCCAATGTGGAGCAAGTTTGCTGTTGAGGTACAGGATAACTGGCGCTGGCCTTTGAGTTACAACGTTCCTATGGAAGACATCTGCAAGATCATCGACAACGCTGTAAACAACGGTTACACAGTAGCTTGGGGCGGTGACGTAACAGAAGATGGTTTCACTCGCAAGGGTCTCGGTATCGCTTACGACGTAAAGAAGGTTCGCTCTATGGCCGGTACAGATGCTGACCATTGGTTCAAGCTCTCTAAGGACGAGAAGAAGGAGAAGTTTGATTCTCTCGGCGTAAATGCTCCTGAGATTGTTCCTACACAGGCTATGCGTCAGGAAGCATTCGACAATTGGGAGACAACTGATGACCACGGTATGCACATCTACGGTATCGCTAAGGATCAGAACGGCAAGGAGTACTACATGGTTAAGAACTCTTGGGGCGAGTATGGTGACTACAAGGGAACCTGGTACATGACCAAGGCTTTCGTAGCTTACAAGACTATGGACTTCATGGTTAACAAGAACGCCCTTCCTAAGGACATCCGCAAGAAGCTCGGAATCTAGGAGAGTTTTAATAGTTAAAAGTTATAGTTAACAGTCTATAGGTTTTCTATGGACATTCTCCTAAACAAAAATATTCAAGGGGCAGCAAACCGATGAGTTTGCTGCCTTTTTTGTTGCCAAGAAAATCTCTTATTCACTTATTTTGGGTTGCCAACAAGTCTTATTTTTACTTATTTCTAGGTAATTTAATAAAATTCCTCCCTAAACATTTCCTTTTGTCATTTTATTTTCGTAACTTTGGGGGCAGAAATAAAAAATAATTAAAATGCATTTTAAATGGAATTACGAATCACCAACACCTGAACAGCAAAAAGCAGCTGAAGAATTAGGCGCCAAGCTAAATATGAGCCCAGTTCTTGCCCATTTGCTCATCAAGCGCGAGATTACGACAGAGTCTGCAGCCAAACGGTTCTTCCGTCCACAACTCTCAGATCTCATCAATCCATTCCTGATGAAAGACATGGATATTGCCGTAGACCGCCTGAACGATGCTATGGGTAGAAAGGAACGTATCCTTGTTTACGGAGACTATGACGTAGACGGATGCACCGCCGTTGCCCTGGTGTACAAATTCTTGCAGCAATTCTATTCAAACATCGACTACTACATTCCCGACCGCTACGACGAAGGTTACGGAGTGAGTAAGAAAGGAATTGATTTTGCTCATCAGACTGGTGTAAAACTGATTATTATTCTAGACTGCGGAATCAAGGCTATTCAGGAGATAGAATATGCCAAAAGTCTAGGAATAGACTTCATTATCTGCGACCATCACGTTCCTGACGATGTGATGCCACCTGCTGTGGCCATACTCAATCCGAAGCGTCCTGACGATCCATTCCCATTCAAGCATCTCTGCGGATGTGGTGTAGGATTCAAGTTTATGCAGGCTTTTGCCAAGAACAACAACATTCCGTTCTCCAGGCTCATTCCTCTGCTCGACTTCTGCGCCGTGAGTATTGCTGCCGACATTGTGCCGGTGGTAGATGAGAACAGAATACTCGCCTTCCATGGTCTTAAGTTGCTGAATACCAATCCAAGTATCGGTCTGAAATCCATCATCGACATCTGCGGACTGAACGGACGCGAGCTCTCTATGAGCGATATTGTGTTCAAGATTGGTCCCCGTATCAATGCTTCAGGCAGAATGGAGAACGGCAAGCTGAGCGTAGATCTGCTGGTAGAAAGAGACTATTCCTCAGCCCTGCGCATGGCCAGACACATCAATGAGTACAATGAGCAGCGCAAAGACATAGACAAGCAGATGACTGAAGAAGCCAACGGCATCGTATCGCGTTTGGAAAGCATGAAACACAATTCCAGCATCGTGCTCTATGATGAAGGCTGGAAAAAGGGAGTCATTGGCATTGTTGCTTCCCGACTCACCGAAATCTACTTTCGCCCTACCATTGTTCTGACCCGGGATGGTGATATGGCTACAGGTTCAGCACGTAGCGTAACGGGATTTGACATCTACTCAGCCATCAAGAGTTGTCGCGACCTCCTGCTCAATTTCGGTGGTCATACCTATGCTGCCGGACTTACCTTGAAGTGGGATAAGGTTAGAGAGTTCAGAGACAGGTTCCAGCATTATGTAGAAGAGCATATTTCGCCTCAACAGACAGAACCGATGCTCAACATAGATGCTGAAATTGACTTTAAAGACATTACCAAGCATCTGCAGGCCGACTTGAAGCGCTTCTCTCCTTTCGGTCCATGTAACCAGAAACCTATTTTCTGCACCAACCGGGTATATGATTATGGTACCAGTAAGGTGGTGGGCAGAGAACAGGAACACATCAAGTTGGAACTGGTAGACTCAAAATCGAGCACGGTCTTAAACGGCATCGCTTTCGGTCAGAGTGCAGCTGCCCGCTACATCAAGAGTAAGCGAAGTTTCGACATAGCCTTCACCATAGAAGAGAATATTTTTAAGAAAAACCAAGTTCAACTTCAGATAGAAGACATCCGTCCAAACGAAGGATGAGGTACTTAGCCCTAAGCATGGATTAGGCACTGATTACTCGGATTACACGGATTTGTAGAGCAAAATCCGTCAGGACGCGCAAAAGCATCGAAATCTGCAAGGGCAAAAGTTTCAAAAAATGGCAGATAAATATCAAGAAATACTACGTACATATTGGGGGTATCCTGACTTTCGCGGCATACAACGAGACATCATCGAAAGTATAGCCCGAGGTGAGGATACCCTCGGTCTTATGCCTACAGGTGGCGGTAAATCCATCACCTTCCAGGTTCCAGCCCTTGCCCAAAAGGGCGTCTGCATTGTGGTAACTCCACTCATTGCGCTGATGAAGGATCAGGTACAGCATCTCAAAGCCCGCAACATCCTGGCTGAAGCCATCTACACAGGATTGTCGCGCCAAGAGATTCTCCGAATATTGGAAAATTGTATTTTCGGTGAAATCAAGTTTCTGTATGTTTCACCAGAACGTCTTTCTTCAGAATTGTTCCAAACTAAACTGCGCCACATTCCGGTGAGTTTCATCACGGTAGATGAAGCTCACTGCATCAGCCAGTGGGGTTACGATTTCCGCCCGTCTTACCTCGAAATTGCAAAAATAAGAGATATGAAGCCCGGTGTACCAGTCCTTGCTCTTACGGCTACGGCCACTCCCGATGTAGTAGAAGATATCCAGAACCAGCTTCACTTCAAGAAGCAAAACGTATTTAAAATGAGTTTTGCCCGCAAGAATCTTGCCTATGTGGTGCGCACCACCAACGACAAGTTGACCGAAATGGTTCATATCCTACAGTGTACCCAAGGCTCAGCAATCATTTACGCGAGAAGCCGAAAACGAACCAAGGAGATGGCAGAACTTCTGAACAAACAAGGTATTTCTGCTACATTTTACCATGCCGGACTGGATTCCGACGTGAAGGATATCCGACAGAAAAACTGGCAAAATGACGAGATAAGGGTAATGGTAGCAACCAATGCTTTCGGCATGGGAATAGACAAGTCAGATGTGAGAATGGTAATTCATATAGATTGTCCAGACTCACTGGAAGCCTATTTTCAAGAGGCGGGTCGAGGCGGAAGAGACGGCGAAAAGGCTTATGCTGTGCTGCTCTACAACCAGAGCGATGAAAACAAACTCATGAAACGCATAGACGAAACCTTCCCAGATAAAGAATTCATCAAAGACGTATACGAGCATCTTGCTTACTTTTTCCAGGTGGCAGTTGGAAGCGGAATGGGACAGACTTTCATGTTCGAGATAGAGAAGTTCTGCTTCACCTACAAGTACTTCCCTACTCGCGTAGACTCGGCTCTGCGCATTCTGGAGCGCTCAGGCTATATCCACTACGAGGACAATCCTGACGGAAAAGCAAGAATCAGATTTAACATCAGCCGAAATGATCTCTATCTGCTAGAGAATGTTTCGGAGAAGGAAGAGTCTGTTATTACGGGGCTTCTGCGTAATTACGGCGGTCTGTTTACCGACTATGTTTACATTGATGAGTCGCTGATAGAGCGTGTAAGCGAACTAAACCGTCAGCAGGTATACATGATTCTGAAAAATCTGAGTGCCCGCCACATCATCGACTTCATTCCCCGCCGCAAGACACCTTATATCAGCTACACGCGTCCTAGGGAAGATGGTTTCAGAGTTATCATCCCTGAGGAGGTATGGGAAGTACGCAAGAAACAGTTTACTGCCCACATCAAGAGCATTATCAGTTATGCAAAGAACGACAGCATCTGCCGTTCGCGCCAGCTTCTGAGTTATTTTGGCGAAAAAACGAAAATGAAGGACGACTGCGGGATATGTGATGTCTGCATAGACCACAAAATACCCCAGAAGCAAACTATTATATCAGAAATTCTAGACTTGCTGAAAGACGGAAAGCCACATGACATTACAGAACTAAACCAACTGAAATATGATTCAGAAGATATGGCTGCAGTTCTTGAAGAAATGGTTGTGGAGAATATGATGAATGTTGAGGAAGATGAAATCCGGCTTGAACCGAAACCGGAAATGAAGCCCTAATATCTTATAAGTCCTGAAGGAGTAAAAGCTTTTCAGAAGAGAGATGCTTTTGCCTTTTCAGGGCTTTTTGTATATGCCAGCATTGGGATTTCGCATACGCCAGCAGCGAGATTTGTATATGCCAGCAACTTATACCCCCATATAAACAGAAAAAAGGGAACGACACCTCTCGGGCCATTCCCTTTTCAACATTATGTACGAGAAAAAAATTAGTTATTCTCAGGGCGAAGTTTACGAACTGTAACACCAGCCTGCCACATTTCCTTGTTGCGCATAGCCTCGAGTTCAGCGTTCAACTTCTCGCGGTAATCAGCCTGAGAGTTCTTGTCGATAGAAATCTGAGCCTCGTTACCAGTCTTTACAGAGTAGTACAACCACTCCATTACAGGCTTGATAGCCTCACGGAAACGAGGAGCCCAGTCAAGAGCACCACGCTGAGCTGTTGTTGAACAGTTAGCATACATCCAATCCATACCCTTAGCACCGAAGAGAGGGCCAAGGCTCTGTGTGAGCTCCTCAACAGTCTCGTTGAAAGCCTCAGATGGAGAGTGACCATTCTCGCGGAGCACGTCATACTGTGCCTCCAACAATCCCTCAATTGCACCCATCAATGAGCCACGCTCACCTGTGAGGTCAGAAGTAGCCTCACGCTGGAATGTTGTCTTGAACAAATAACCGGCACCGATACCGATACCGAAGGCAATAGTCTTCTCCTCTGCCTTGCCAGATGCATCCTGGTATACAGCGTAAGAGCAGTTCAAACCACGACCCTCGCAGAACATAGTGCGGAGAGAAGTACCAGAACCCTTAGGAGCAACCATGATTACATCAATATCCTTTGGTGGAACAACGCCTGTGCGGTCGCTCCAGTTGATAGCGAAACCATGTGAATAATACAAAGTCTTACCTGCTGTGAGGTGTGGCTTAATCTTTGGCCAGCATGCAATCTGACCGGCATCAGAAAGCAACATACAGATGATAGTACCCTTTTCAGCAGCTTCCTCGATAGAGAACAATGTCTTACCAGGAACCCAACCATCCTTCAGACACTTCTCGTAGGTCTTACCCTGACGCTGTCCGACGATGACGTTGAAACCATTATCGCGAAGGTTACAAGCCTGACCAGGACCCTGGATACCATAACCGATAACTGCGATTGTTTCGTTCTTCAATACTTCACGTGCTTTCTCCAATGAAAATTCATGACTGGTGACAACAGTTTCCATTACGCCACCGAAATTCATTTCTGCCATAATTTTTATTTTTTTTGTGCGGCTTGCCGTTTGTGGAGCCGCGGGTTATACTTGTCCATACGGATGCGAGCTGTATTCTTATCCAAAGAGAGCCTGTTTGATCCGTCCACCCCCTATCCAAGAAGGCGGCTCTGGGTTTATTTATATTTTCTGAGTGCAAAGGTAAGCAAATAAAATGAAACTACCAAATTTTTCTTTCAATTTTTAATAAATTTAGCCTTACTTCTTACAACTTCCACCTCATTTGCGTCATTTTTGCCGTTTTTTGTTATCTTTATGCAGTATTCTTGCATTTTTTCTGCCTCACTTGTTTCTTCCAAATAGAAATGAAGTTGGTCTCCCTGGTGACTTTCTGCTACGTAAGCTATCTCAAATCTTTGCAAAAAGTGATTTTTGTAATAATCCAGATCAAAGAGGTCGAGAATATGTTCGATGTATTTTACCGAGTTGATGTGCCCGTTAACATCTACATCATGATAATAGGTATCAATGGTTCTCACCAGCTTGGCATTCTTGCCCATTTTCACTCTCGAACTTGCCTGGATAGGACAAGGTTTTTCTGAATCAATATATTCTTTGATGAGCCCGTCGTGAATTTCAAAAATATCAACAGGCAGTCGGGTCTCCGTATCAATCATTGCCCACACGCTCTTGCCGTAACCGTAAACCTTGGCTTCTTCTGATGATGATGTCTTGCAGCAGATTTTGAAATCTCGGGATGTGAAATATTTCATGGCACTCTCGCACCAGGTTTCTACCACAAAGCGGTCGTAAGACTTCGGCATCTCTGTCATCTCAATGGCCAGTCGGCTGAGAACCCATGTCTTGTGTCGGGGCATGAGGTAGTTCATGCCGAACCCGCGGTCGTTGCTGTGAAAATCGGCAGCATTGAGCAGATGATTTCCGAGATGCCCCATAAAGAGGTGGCTGCTGAAATCGCAGTGGAAAGGCTCCGATAGGAATTCGTAACGTCCTACCTTATCTAATAATTTCTGTTCCATAATATCTGTCTCGTCCTTTTAATTTGTTGTTTGTCCTGTTGTTTTAAACCGAAAAGCCCCCTGCTCCTCTAGTTTGAAGCCAGGGGAACAAAGGGCATCAAAATATGAAAGAAATCTAATCTTCTGAATTCTGCTTGAGATAATCAGAGATGGGTTCGTCAAAACTTCTCGTAACAGCGATTCTGCCGCTTCGGGTATACTGAAGGAGGCAGTTGTAGCTGTTGAGCTGCTGGAAGAGGTCGGCGATATCTTCGGTAAGTCCTGCCAGGAGCACGGTGCTGTAGGTAGGATTCACCTCCATCATGCGGGCATCATGCTTGCGGATGGTGCGCGAAACCTCTGGATTTTCGAGCAATACCGGAGTGGAAATTTTGAAGAGAGCCACTTCATGGATAAAGATCTGGTCGTCGGTGTAGTAATCGCTCTTCACCACGTCAATCTTCTTCTCTATTGCCTTGTTGATTTTCTCAATCTGCTCTTCATCACTCCAAACCGTGATGGTATACTTGTGTATATTCTTGATACTGCTGGCCGAAACATTCAAGCTCTCGATATTTACCTGTCTGCGAGTAAACACGGCAGTAATCTGATTCAGGATACCGGCAATGTTTTCTGAGTAAACAAGCAATGTATATAATTTCTTTTCGTTGTTATTCTCCATTTTTCCAAATTTTAAAATAATCGGTTACTTTTCGGAGTCTTTCCTTTTCGGAGGATGCTTCCTCATGAAGGAATTTACACCTTATTATATATATAGCCGAAAGCTTTTAATAATTCAACTCGAGTTGCATCTCATCTACACTCTTGCCCGGCAGCGTCATCGGAACGATGTCTTCATTCTCCTTGATGGCGCACTCCAACAGGTAAGGACCCTTGGTGCTGATCATCTTCTCCACCTTAGCCTGAAGGTCCTTGCGGTCTATTACCACATCGTATGGTATGCCGTAGGCCTTGGCAATCTCTGCATAATGAGGATTCATCATGTGGGTGAAGGAGTGACGGCCGCCGAACATCAGGTCTTGCCACTGGCGAACGTTGCCCAGATAGTTGTTGTTCAGCAGAATCATCTTTACCGGTGCCTGCTGCTCCATGATGGTGCCCAGTTCCTGGATGTTCATCTGGAAACCGCCGTCGCCGAAGAAACAGCAGATGGTGCGGTCGGGAGCTCCGAAGGTGGCACCGATGGCTGCCGGAAGGCCGAAGCCCATGGTTCCGAAACCACCACTGGTTACGATGCTCAGCTTCTTGGTAAACTTGAAGTAGCGGCTACTGATCATCTGGTTCTGGCCTACGTCGTTTACGAGAACAGCCTCATTATGAGTAGCTTCCGTTACCACGTTGGTCACCTCGCCCATAAGCAGCGGTCCCTCTGTAGGGTGGATATCCTTCTCTATTACCTTTTCCTGTTCCTGCTGGCGGTATTCCTCGAAGGAATCTCTCCACTCGCGGTGAACATTCTTGTTCAGCAGACGGGTAATGGCTGGCAGACTCTGTTTGCAGTCGCCCACAACAGCCACATCGGTCTTGATAACCTTATCAATCTCAGCCTTGTCAATGTCCAGGTGAATAATCTTAGCCTGGGGAGCATACTTAGAAGGCACGCCTGTGATACGGTCGCTGAAACGCATACCGATGGCGATGAGCACATCACACTCCTGGGTCTTCATGTTGGTAGCATAAGAACCATGCATGCCGAGCATACCCATGTTGAGCGGGTGGTTGCTAGGCAGGGCAGAAAGGCCGAGCAGGGTTCTGCCGGCAGGGATATCTGCCTTCTCGAGGAATTCGATGAGTTCATTATGTGCACCGCCAAGCTCTACTCCATGACCCACGAGGGCGAATGGTTTCTTGGCATTGTTGATGAGTTCGGCAGCTTCAGCCACCGCCTTTTCATCTATCGTAGGATAAGGGTTGTAAGATGTAACCTTCTCACATTTCACTGGTTCCCACTCGCATGTAGCCACCTGCGCATTCTTTGTAAAGTCGAGCACCACAGGTCCCGGACGTCCGCTGCGGGCGATGTAGAAAGCACGGCTCACAGCCCATGCCACATCCTCGGCACGGCGTATCTGGTAAGACCACTTGGAGATTGGCTGGGTAACACCCACGAGGTCTACCTCCTGGAAAGCATCGGTACCCAGGGCACCTACGCCTACCTGTCCGGCGATGACTACGATTGGTGTAGAATCCATCATGGCATCAGCGATGCCGGTCAATGTATTAGTAGCTCCAGGACCACTAGTGACAAGAGCGACGCCCACTTCGCCGCTGACTCGGGCATAACCCTGTGCAGCGTGAGCAGCAGCCTGCTCGTGACGTACCAATATGTGGTCAAACATCTTCTTTTCACCTCTCGTGTAACCGTACAGTGCATCAAACACTGGCATGATGCTGCCGCCCGGATATCCGAAGATAGTTTTAACATCCTCGTTTTTCAGGGAGCGCATCAGTGCTTCGGCTCCTGTTATTACTTCTTTTGCCATTTATATGTTATTATTCTGAATAATTCAAAAACTTTTCTTTTCTCAAAGACTCTAAAAACTGTCTTTTCAAAGACTCTCGAAGACTAGTCGATGATTCTCACACCGCCCTTATCTGCCGAACTTACGCTCTGGGCATAAGCGCGCAGTGCCTTGCTAACCACGCGGTTGCGCTTCAGCGGCTGCTGTGGGCGTGCTGCGAGTTCCTCATCAGAGAGTTTCACATTGATGGAGCGGCTAGGGATATCAATGACGATGATGTCGCCATCCTTAATCTTGCCGATGTTACCACCTGCTGCAGCCTCTGGACTGATGTGACCGATGCTCAAGCCTGATGTACCGCCTGAGAAGCGGCCGTCGGTGATGAGGGCACATTCCTTGCCCAGGTGACGGCTCTTGATGTAAGAGGTTGGGTAGAGCATCTCCTGCATGCCAGGGCCACCCTTCGGACCCTCGTGGGTGATGACTACGCAGTCGCCTGAGTTAACCTTGCCGCCGAGGATGCCTTCGCATGCATCTTCCTGAGAATCAAAGCATACGGCTGGGCCCTCAAAATGCCAGAGCACTGGGTCTACGCCGGCTGTCTTTACTACGCAACCGTTCTGGGCGATGTTTCCGAAGAGCACTGCCAGTCCGCCATCCTTGGTGTAGGCATGCTCGAGGTCGCGGATACAACCCTCGGCGCGGTCGGTGTCGAGACTCTCCCACTGAGCGTCCTGACTACCCATCTGGGTAGAGAACTTTCTGCCTGGTGCTGAATGGTAGATTCTGTCAGCCTCGGCATCAATCTCTGTGCCGGTAATATCGTATTTCTTCATCTGCTCATCGAGTGTCTTGCCGTCAACACGCTTTACGGCGCCGTTGATCAGACCGCCCTTGTTCAGCTCGTTCAGGATACCGAGGATACCACCTGCGCGGTTGCACTCCTGTACACTGTATTTCTGGGTGTTAGGGCTCAACTTGCAGAGGCAAGGCACCTTGCGACTCAATTGGTCGATGTCTTCCATCTTGAAGTCTGCGCCAGCTTCCTGAGCTACTGCCAGCAAGTGGAGCACGGTGTTGGTGCTTCCGCCCATGGCGATGTCCAGGGTCATGGCGTTGAGGAATGCGTCTCGGGTAGCTATATTGCGTGGCAATACGCTCTCATCGCCGTCCTCATAATATGCATAAGCGTTCTTAACTATCTGGCGTGCTGCATCTTTAAAAAGTTGGATGCGGTTTTTGTGGGTAGCAAGAATGGTTCCGTTACCTGGCAAGCTCAGACCGATGGCCTCGGTGAGAGAGTTCATAGAGTTGGCGGTAAACATACCTGAGCAGCTACCGCAACCTGGGCAGGCGCACTGCTCAATCTGCGTCATCTCCTCGTCAGAAACGCTTGTATCAGCACCCTTAATCATAGCTGTAATCAAGTCGGCGTTCTCACCCTTCCAGCGTCCGGCTTCCATAGGTCCACCTGAGCAGAACACGGTAGGAATGTTCAGTCGCATAGATGCCATGAGCATACCCGGGGTTACCTTGTCGCAGTTTGAGATACAGATCATGGCGTCGGCCTTGTGAGCATTGACCATGTATTCTACAGAGTCGGCAATGATGTCACGGCTTGGGAGGGAATAGAGCATTCCGTCGTGTCCCATTGCGATACCGTCGTCAACGGCAATGGTATTGAATTCGGCTGCGTAGCACCCCATAGCTTCGATTTCCTTCTTGACGATCTGACCGATTTCATGAAGATGGGTATGACCTGGCACAAACTGAGTAAAGCTGTTCACGATAGCAATGATTGGTTTACCAAACTGCTCGTGTTTCATACCTGCAGCTACCCAGAGTGCTCGGGCACCTGCCATTCTTCTACCTTCAGTGCAGACGCTACTTCTTAATGGATGTTTCATATCTTTTTTTCTTTTATTTCCTTGCTTAAAAGGGCTCTTTCGAGCCCATTTGTTATAATTTGCCTGCAAAGATACAGAGAATTTATGTAATAGCCAACTAATTTCGTATAAAATTTCAGAAAACTTCGTTTTTTTGTTAGAAAAACAAATAAAATGCTTACAATTTATCACGATAGATACTCATTTCTGCTGATTTTGTGCAAAAAAAACAAGAAAGAGCTTATTAACCACACAGAACTCTTATCTTATTAAGATTACCTGACGAAAAAGTATAAAGCGAGGCGGCCAGACATGTAAGAAAGGTAAGAAGAAAAAAAAATCCTCCTAAACCGAAGTTTAGGAGGACCTGGTCACAAGACCAAATATCTGAAACTACTTATTTCATTATTCAGCTGCATTGTTATCATTGAATGTAGCAACACGGTTGAACTCAACCTGCTTGAAGAGCTTGTCAGTAGCACCCATACCCTTAGCCTGAAGACGATTTGCGCTAATCTTGTAAGTCTTAACGAGAATGTTCTTTACAGCATTGGCACGAGCCTCAGAAAGTTTCTGGTTAAGTTCCTTAGAACCCTCTGGAGATGCATAACCCTTAATTTCAACCTTAGCATTTGGATGATTCTTCATATACTGAGCAATCATCTCGATGTTTGGCATCTGGCTACGCTCTACTTTTGACTTACCTACAGTAAACAATACTGTTGGCTGCAAATTGGTAGCAGTAGCTGGCTTTACATACTTAGGAGCCTTCTGGCACTCATTGAGCGCATTCTGGAGATCCTTGATCTGCTTGTCCTTAGCTGCGAGTTCAGAATCCTTGCTATTCAAGTCGTTGCGGAGGTTGTTGATCTGACCATTCAAACCATCAATCTCATTCTGGTCGCGTGGAGTTACGATAGTGAAGTTGTGAGAGTTGTTAGAACCCTTGAACTTGTAGTTAACACCCACCTTAACCTGGAAAGCAGACTTGTTAACATCAAACTGGCAACCATTGCAAGCACTCTTGTTGTCGTGAAGGAACCAATTCATAGATGGCTCTACATATACCTGCCAAGCCTTGTTTGCGCCAAGGTTGAATGCGAAGTCAACACCTGCGTTAGCTGTGAGGGCATTGAGGTTGCCATTATGAAGGTTGAAAGAGTGGTAAGCGCCGATGCCTGCCAATGGGATGATTTCGAATTTACGTGGCTCACCCTTGTAACCCAAGAAGAGGTTTGTTGCATTGATAGTACCGATGAACTTACCGCTTGCACCACGAACCAAAGTCTTATGTGTAAAAGGCAGGTTGCGGTTACGAGCATAGAGGTCAGCCTCTACAGCAGCACCCCAAACTGGAGTAAACCACTTTCCGAGACGTACACCTACTGAAGGATTTACGTTCTTGAACCATGCATTGTGAGTAGTCTTTGTAGCAGCTCCAACGTTTACACCAAGATACCAATTGTCAAAGAACTTGCTCTCCTGTGTAGTCTGAGCAGATGCAGATACTGCCATTACGGCAGCAGCAAACATTAATACTAACTTTTTCATTTTCTCTCTAAAATTTGATTTTATATAAATTACTTAAAACTTCATTTTCAGGGTGCAAAATAATAAAAAAAATTATTAACTACCAAATTTTTGGCCATATTTTATGCTGTAAAACATAAAAAATGGAGAAAAAGAACATTTTAATATCCTATTTCTCCATTCTATTTTACTCAAAATGAATAATCTGAGCCATTATTGGTTCTATCCGTTTCTATCAGAAAACATCTTCTGAAGAAAGCTAAAGTTCGAAAACCTGAGCGCTTCTGCCTGCGATGGTTACCTGCTTGTTGCCCAAGCCAGAAACCGAGAGTTTCAGCGTGCGAGGCAAGGCATTCACCACTTTAAGCCAGGTTTTGCCCGATTTAGAATCCTTCACCACACTGGTGCCCACATATTTCTTCAGCGCATCCGGCAGACTGAGCACGGATGAGATGTAGAGGTCACCGGCATGCTGACCGAACATCTTCTGCATCTTGTAGCTCTCGCTCGCGCGTACATTATTATTATCAAAGTAAATCATGTCCGGCTGCCAGTTGCTGTATCCGTCCTTACACAAGAGAGGAGCATAGGATGTCATTTCTACCACATCGCCGTTGCGCTCCACATTGCAGAGGTGGATGCCCTCAGCCAGCGCATTGTCTACCGCATTGGTACCGCGAGATGCATATTCGCCCAGATAAACCTTAGGAGCCTTGCGGTCGTAATGATCGTAATAATCCTGATGGTTCAGGAACCAGCCCGGCTGCTCATAATAATGCTCGTCTACGGCATCAATCCAGCGCTTGTTTTCGCGGGCAATCTTCCAACCCTCAATATAATCGGAAGACGGGAAGTGGAACGGACCTACGGTACCTACCACCTCGAGCTGAGGATACTTCTGCTTCACTGCCTTGCAGATCATCAGGTAGCGCTGCTCGAAATCGGTAGAGATGAGGTCTTCGTTGCCGATGCCTATCATCTTGAGGTTGAACGGAGCCGGATGACCCGCATCGGCTCTCATCTTAGCCCACTTAGAGGTGGCAGGGTCGCCATTCGCCCATTCTACCAGGTCTAGCACGTCCTGAATATACTGCAGCATCTCGCTCATCGGGATTCCGCCCTGCTGACCAGCCACTCCGCGCTCATCTGCCACAGAGTTCTGACAAGGAACACCTGCCGCCAATACAGGCAGCGGCTCGGCTCCCATATCCTCGCACCACTGGAAATACTCATAGAAACCCAGCTGGCGGGTCTGATGGTATCCCCAGATGTTGTAGGCTGGCTTGCGATCTTTCTGCGGCCCCACGCTCTCCTTCCAGTGGTAAATGTTCTTGAGCCCCTGACCGTGGAGCATGCAGCCGCCCGGGAAGCGCACGAAGCGAGGCTTCAGGTCGGCAATGGCCTCGGCAAGGTCTTTACGCAGTCCATGACCCTTGTAAGTATCTTGTGGTTTGAGACTTACCAAATCTACCGCCACTTTCTGCTCGCCCTTAGGCAGGATGGCGAACCGGATGTTCTTGCCCAGCTTGCCCTCCTTGGTGGTGGCTTCACTGACGAGTTCGCCCTCATATTTATCGGTCACGATGAGCTGCGCCTTATATTCCTTCCAGTCTGCGCCCTGCACCTTGATCTTGGTCTGGCATACAGGCAATCCCTCCTGGTTTACGAGCGCCAGGGTGAGGTCTTTCTTCTTGGCATCGATGCAGCGGGCGTGCAGGCTCACCTCGTAAATGGCTGGCTGATGCTTACCCTCCTTGCCCTCAACGGCAGCTCCGCGACGTATGGCGATGCCGTCCCAACCTATATTATAAATAGGTGTAGCGCCCAGAACGGCGTAATGGGGATTGTTCTGGCTCACCCCGTTTTCGGTGGCGATGCCCTCTTTCTCTACCCCCACCCATGCCGTGGTGGCATTCCACTGTTGGCGGTGGTCTTCCTTGTTATACTCAAAGTCGCCGTTCTGCAACAGTTCTGCAGAGAGTCCTCCGTCGGCAGCGCGGCTGATGTCTTCGAAAAAGATACCCATCAGCTTGTTGGAGATGCGGTGGGATTTCTGTGGATTGATACTGAGGTTGGCAGGGATTTCCGAATCTTTCGGCAGGTCGATGTGGTTGTCCTTGGCATAAGCTGCGAGGTCGGCATCAGTCTTCGGCATCGGCTGGGCGTTGAGTTTTGCCTCTTCAGAGAGGGCGTGGAACCAGGAACGGATGTAATTGAGATGCACGGCCGGCACCTCGAAATCGCAACCCTGGAAGAGTTTTCCGCCTATGGTTGCGGTGTCGCGCTGCCAGAGTATCTCATCAGCTGAAGCCTCCAGCGTATCTTCCTTAAAGGTACGGAAATCGTTGCTTGCCTGTACGTATCGCTTGCCTTTGGATGTCTTGAGATAGATGTCGAAGTTGCCGTCATCCATCTGATAGGCAGCCACATCCTTCACGCCCTTTTCGCGGATGATGGGATAATCCTGCGGGCGCCAGGTGATGAGGTCTTCTGAATAGGCTACGGCAAACTGCGGTGCATGCTGGTTCACGCTCCAGAGTGCGCGCCATGTGCCGTCGTTGGCTTTTACCACGAAGGGGTTATACATCTTCTTTTCAGCTCCCCACGGACCGTAGTCGCTGGCGCAGAGCTGTCCTACATCCACCCAACGCTCATCGTCGGTGAAATAAGCCAGATGCAAGCCCTGGTTGGGTGCTGGCGAATAGATGAATATCTGGCAGATGGAGTCCTTGCCCTGTATGGTGTATGCAGGGGCATCCTTGTCTATTTGCTTCTGCATCTGCTGCCTGCTGACAGCCTGACTGGCACTGGCAGCTGCCACGAGCAGCGCCGATGTAAATATGTACTTTAGTTTTATCATGTTTCTATATTTTTAGATTAATATTGTTTGTTCATTTTACACTATTTCTCTCGGCTTGATAAAAAGGCAGAGTGCATCCCTGCACCCTGCCCCACAAATTAGAGAGTTATAAAAAATCAAGTATGCAGTGACTTAAGCACTGCTTCTTTCTGAAATAATTATCTTCTTTCTAGCTGTAATATTCCTTCTTGCCGGCAGCCAGCGTATTCTTCATCAGCGAACAGATGGTCATCGGACCAACGCCTCCCGGAACAGGAGTGATGAAGGAGCACTTCTCTGCCACCTCGTCGAATTTCACATCACCGTTCAGGCGGAAACCACTTTTCTTCGTAACATCAGGCACGCGGGTGGTACCCACATCAATGACTACGGCTCCCGGCTTCACCATATCGGCTGTCACGAAATCAGGACGGCCTATGGCTGCGATGATGATATCTGCCTCCTGACACTCTTTCTTCAAATTCTTGGAATGGGAGTGGCATACGGTGACGGTAGCATCGCCATACTGCTTCTGCATCATCAGCTGAGCCATTGGCTTGCCTACGATGTTGCTTCTGCCCAGAATGACGCATTTCTTGCCACTGGTCTCAATATTGTAATGCTGCAGCAGGGTGAGGATACCGAGCGGAGTGGCAGAGATGAAACAAGGCATGCCGAGCGACATTCTGCCCACGTTTACTGGGTGGAATCCGTCTACATCCTTGCGGTAATCTATTGCCATGGTCACCTTCTGCTCATCGATGTGCTTAGGAAGAGGAAGCTGAACGATGAATCCGTCAACATCATCATCCTGGTTCAGCTTGTCTACACACTGCAGGAGCTCTTCTTCGGTAACATCCTCCTCATAACGGATGAGGGTCGACTTGAATCCACACTTCTCGCAGGCCAGCACCTTGTTCTTCACATAGGTTTCACTGCCTCCGTCGTGCCCTACGAGCACGGCTGCCAGGTGTGGCTGCTTGCCACCGGCGGCTACAATCTGTGCCACCTCCCGGGCTATCTGTTCCTTGATGGCGGCTGCCGTCGCCTTTCCGTCTATAAGCTGCATTTTTCTTTAGTTTAACGTTTATACTTTTCTTACATTCCCGGCATCTTAGGCATGCCTGGCATACCCTTCATGCGGCTCATCATCTGCGCCATCTTGTTGCCGGTCATCATCTGCATCATCTTGCGGGTCTGGTCAAACTGCTTAATGAGTTTGTTCACCTCCTGGATGTTGGTGCCCGAACCCTTAGCGATGCGCTGGCGGCGTGACGTGTTGAGGATGGCCGGATTGGTGCGTTCCTTAGGAGTCATACTCTGGATAATGGCCTCTACGCCCTTGAATGCATCCTCTGGGATATCTACGTCGCGGATGGCCTTGCCAACACCCGGAATCATCGCTGCCAGATCCTTGATGTTACCCATCTTCTTAATCTGCTGAATCTGGTTGTAGAAATCGTTGAAGTCGAACTGGTTCTTTCTGATCTTCTTCTCCAGTTTCTTGGCCTCTTCCAGGTCGAACTGCTCCTGTGCGCGCTCTACGAGGGATACCACGTCACCCATGCCGAGGATTCGGTCTGCCATACGAGCTGGGTGGAACACGTCAATGGCGTCCATCTTCTCGCCGGTACCTATAAACTTGATTGGCTTGGTTACCACGGTACGGATACTGAGGGCAGCACCACCGCGGGTATCACCATCGAGCTTGGTGAGAACAACGCCGTTGAAGTCGAGGCGGTCGTTGAATTCCTTGGCTGTGTTTACGGCATCCTGACCGGTCATGGAGTCAACCACGAAGAGGGTTTCGTCTGGACGGAGATGATTCTTGAGATTGCTGATCTCGTTCATCATCTGCTCATCAATGGCGAGACGTCCGGCTGTATCGACGATTACCACATCGTTGCCGTTAGTCTTGGCCTGCTGGATGGCATGGTCGGCGATACTGAGCACATCCTTGTTCTCAGGCTCGCTGTATACCGGAACACCCACCTGCTCACCCACTACATGGAGCTGCTGGATAGCTGCCGGACGGTAAACGTCGCAGGCCACGAGCAATGGCTTCTTGCCTTTCTTGGTCTTGAGCATGTTGGCAAGCTTGCCGCTGAAGGTAGTCTTACCCGAACCCTGCAGACCGCTCATGAGGATGACGGCCGGATGACTTTCGAGCTTCAATGGGGCTTCTTCGCCGCCCATGAGTTCTTCCAGTTCATCGTGCACCAACTTGATCATCAACTGTCCCGGCTTTACGGCAGTAAGTACATTCATGCCGAGTGCTTTCTCCTTCACCTTGTTGGTGAATTCCTTAGCCACTTTATAGTTTACGTCGGCGTCGAGGAGTGCACGGCGCACATCCTTCATGGTTTCCGCCACGTTGATTTCTGTAATTTTTCCCTCGCCCTTCAAGATTTTGAACGAGCGTTCCAGTCTATCACTTAAATTTTCAAACATTTTTCTTTCTTTATATTTTTGGCTACAAAGATACGACTTTTTTTCGAGAAAGCCAACTTGTTTATGCTTTTTTTTATCCCGTCGGCTAAAATAGCTGTCGCTCTGCCTTTCCCGAGTTCATTTCTTCAGTTTACTCTTGTGCTTATTTTTCAGGATTCTCCTTCTTTTTCGATTTTGATTCTGCATCAGAAGTTGCTTTTTTCTCTTCTGTAGCCATTTCAGAAGGAGGATCTTTCTTAAAAGCCGAGACATCATACGGATTAGTCAATTCATACTTTTTCCCCGTTGCTTTTTCATAAGCAGCTACCACAGGATCCTTATGTTCCATTTTTTCAAATACCTTTTTAGCCTGTTGCAGATGCTTCTTATCACGTTTACCCTGTTTATCCATCCAGCCGAAAGCATCAAACCCGATGCCAGCAGATGAAGTTGGCAAAGAGTTTATCTTCTCCTGAATATCCTCTTCCATGTTTTTGATGCCTTCCTGATTCTTGCCCCAAACTGTCACTTCGCCTAATTGTTTGGCATCCGGCAAGAGAAACAGAGTATCCGGCAGTTCCTTGTACCGGATAGTTGCCTTCATAAAACCAGGTTTCGATACGGTTGCTGAATCAAACTGATAGCGCATCGTCCAATAGCCCCGATAATCTGTTCTTGCCCAATGATTGTTATTGGTATGAATAAGTGCTTCACGAATAGGCACATGATTTTCTGCCGATGCGATGACACACGTTTTCTGCGCATAGGCTACCTGCCCTAACATGGCAAGCAATACTGTTAAAATCAATATGATACGCTTCATGCTTTTTCTCTGATTTATATCTTTTCTTTGTACCAGACAAATTACTTCTTCTTAATATGAATCTGATACAAAAGTAATGATTAAATCTGATACTTCATTAAATTTCCCAAGAAGTTTAAGTTCATTTAAAGAGTAATGTAAAAAAATTAAGCGTCTATAACAGTTGGTCTATTTATATAGTATCATTCAAAGGTATATAGTATCATTCAAAGGAAAGATATGGTGTTTTCAAACTAAGAAATATTTTTATAAGTAAAAGCATATAGCCTTTAGAGTTCTTGCATATAGTCTTTTTAGTCAAAACACATAGTTTCCCAGATATTACCACTAGGCTCAGCAGCTCTGCCGAGCCTAGTCAGCAGGTCTGCCGACTGCAGTCAGCACATCTGCCGAGCCTAGTGACAAATCCCAGTAAAAGCAGTTCCGTTACTGCAGAAATAATTCACTTAATTCTATTGAATTCATTTGATTATTCTACTATTCCACGTTGCTCGATTCTCTTAGCCTCTTCAAGAAGCTTGATGGCATCTACATATTGGGCGATGCCCTGAGCCACCTCCTTGGCAGCCTTCATCGCCAAAACTACAGTCTGCGGACGGTGTACCACATCACCTCCGGCGAACACACCGCGACGGGTGGTCATACCGAACGGACGTTCAACAACTTTAACATATCCCTTCTCATCCACCTCGATTCCGGCTGTGGTAGAAACGATACGGTTAGCAGGTCTTGAACCGATGGCGAGATAGATTCTGTCGAATTTTTCTACCCTTTCACCCTCAGGAGTGTTCAGCACACAGCTTCCCAGACGGCCGTTTTTGCCCTTCAGAAAGGCCTCGACGGTAGTTTTCCACTCAAATTTCACGCCTTCCTTCACAGCATCTTCATATTCGCTCTGGATGGCAGGCATCTCTTCCTGGGTCTTACGGTACAGCACAGTTACATCGGCACCCAGACGGATAGCAGTACGGGCAGCATCCATGGCCACGTTTCCGCCGCCAATGACACCCACCTTCTCACCGTCGCGCAGCGGAACCATGTCGCGGGTCAAAGCGCCTTCGTTATAGGCATTCACGTTATGCAGAAAGTATGTACTCTGGCTCACACCGTGGAGCTTTGAGCCCGGTGTAGAGTCCATATTCTGAGGCACGTTTGTACCTGTGCCCATAAAGATGGCGTCGTAGCCTGCACGGAACAGACTGTCGATGGTTACATTGTTCTCGCCCACCATGCAGTTGGTGATAAACTGCACGCCGAGGGCAGCAATTTTTTCCACCTCAGCACGTACCACCGTCTTAGGCAAGCGATACTCAGGAATACCGTACATCAGCACACCTCCCGGCTCAGCCTGGCCCTCGAAAATGGTAACGTTGAAGCCCTGACGCGCCAGATCGCCGGCTACGGTCAAGCCCGCAGGACCCGAACCGATAACTGCCACGCGGCCACGTGTTTTCTGTGGCAACATCTCGCGCGAGAGGTTCATCTTGGTATCAAAATCGGCAATAAACTGCTCGAGCTTGCCTATCTGTACCGGTTTTCCCTTCTTTCCGAGCACGCAGCTGCCCTGACACTGTTTCTCGTGAGGGCACACACGGCCGCAGATAGCCGGCAGGTTGCTCTTGGCATTGATGATGCTCATCGCCGCACCCATGTTACCCATAGAGAGTTCGTGTACGAAATCAGGAATGTCGTTACCAATCGGGCATCCCTTCTTGCACTGCGGAATCTTGCAGTGGAGGCAGCGTTTAGCCTCCTCAATGGCCTCGCGGGTAGAAAAACCCTCGTTCACTACCTGGAAGGCAGCAGCATCCACCTGCTGTTCTGTTGTATCAGCCTGCTTAGCATCATCCGCCTGCTTAGCTGCTGTTTCTGTTGTATTCTGCTCAGGGGCCTGCGCCTCTGCAGCATTCTTCACATTCTTTGTTTCTTTCTGTTCGCTCATAATAGAACTGCTCTCTTTTTACTGATTCTACAATCTGTTTATTGATTCTACAATCTATCCTTTGATTTGTGGGTGCAAAGGTACAAATAATATTTCAGAAATCGCCCCTATCTCCTTACATATTTTCATTTTGCCCCTTTTTTTCCTTATTATCCACCTGCTGGCGCCTTACCGGGGACGCACGCCTGCCTAATCACTAATCACTAATCATTAATCATTAATCACTAATCGGGGGTGGTCATTAAGGTCATTGGTCATTAAGGTCATTAAGCTTTTCCGCTTCCGGCAACATATAAAAAAGACCCTACATTCACATGCAAGGCCTTTAAACAACTTAAATGTTCTGCATTCACATGCAAAACACCAACAACTGGAGGGGGAACATAATAATAAGGGCTCCCCCATTAAATCAACATTTTTATTTTTCTTTAATCTCAATATCTTCCTTCACATGATTACGTATCTTGGTAAGGAAGAGTTTCATACGCTTCGCATCCTTGTGGTCAATGATGTCGATGAGCTCAGCAAGCTCCTCTCTGATCTGTGCCACCTGACCCGATGTGTATGGGTTGAAGAGGATTTCCTGCAGCAGGTAATCATCTTCGTTGAGCACGCCCTTGGCTATCTGCATGTGGCGCTTGAAGGTGGTGCCCGGAGCATCCTGGTGCTTCATCACTGCCGCAAAGGCAAAGGTGCTCACGAAAGGAATACTCAGCGAGTAGGCCACCGTCTGGTCGTGCTCATCAAATGTATACTCATGCAGACTCAACCCCAACTTCTGGTAGAGGTCCTTGAAGAATATCTTGCCCATGTAGTCACCCTCCTTGATGATGACTGCATTCTCCTCTGAAAGCTGGTTCAGATTGGCAAAAGTCGGGCCGAACATAGGGTGCGTGCTCACGAAGCGGAAACCGCTCTTCTCGTAAAACTCCTGCAGCCCGGTCTTTACCGAAGCTATGTCGCTGATAATGCAGTCGTTAGAGAGATGTGGCAACACCTCTTCGAAGGCTGGCAGCGTATATTTTACCGTCACCGCATTGATAACCAGTTCGGGGCGGAACATCTCTATCTCTTCCATCTTGGTGAAGCGGTAACAGTTGTAGGTGAAGCGCAGTCGCTTGGCATCCTTCTCGTAAACCGCCACCTCGTGGTCGAAGCTGAGCAGGTCGATGAAGAAACTTCCCATCTTACCTGCTCCCATAATTAATATTCTCATCGCCAGTTTCCTTTTACTTCTGGTTCAGAATTTCCAATTGCTGGCGGACACTCTCCTCATGGATGTGCTCGAAAATCTGAGCGGCAAACTCAGGGCTCATGCCGCAGAGGGCAGCCTGGGCACCACGCTTGTCGAGAATCTCGTTGTAACGGCTGGTCTGAACGATGGTCATGTTGTGCTCCTTCTTGTAAGTACCAATCTCGCGGCAAACGCGCATACGCTTAGCCAGGAGATCCATCAGCTGGTTGTCGCACTCGTCAATCTGACCGCGCAGCTGGTGCAGACCCTCTGTAGAATAATGCTCATCGCGCACTACGAGGAGGCTGAGGATGTAATCCAGCACCTCTGGGGTAACCTGCTGCTTGGCATCGCTCCATGCATCGTCTGGGCTGCAGTGGCTCTCAACGATGAGGCCGTCGAAACCTAAGTCCATTGCCTGCTGGCAGAGAGGAGCGATGAGGTCGCGTCGGCCGCCGATGTGGCTAGGGTCGCAGATGATTGGCAACTGTGGTATGCGGCGGTGCAACTCGATAGGAATCTGCCACATAGGAAGGTTGCGGTAAATCTTCTTGTCGAAGCTGGAGAATCCGCGGTGGATGGCACCGAGTTTCTTGATGCCTGCCTGGTTGATGCGCTGCAGGGCGCCAATCCAGAGCTCGAGGTCTGGGTTTACCGGGTTTTTAACGAGCACAGGCACGTCTACGCCCTGAAGACTGTCGGCAAGTGCCTGCATAGCGAATGGGTTGGCAGATGTACGTGCGCCTACCCAGAGAATGTCGATTCCATATTTCAGTGCGAGCTCTACATGCTCTGGGGTAGCCACCTCAGTAGCTGTCAGCATGCCTGTTTCTTCCTTCACCTGCTTCATCCAAGGCAAGGCTGTTTCACCGTTACCCTCGAAGCCTCCCGGTTTGGTGCGTGGCTTCCACACACCTGCGCGGAACATGTGGCAACCTTTGGCAGCCAACTGCTTAGCGGTAGTCATAACCTGCTCTTCTGTCTCTGCCGAGCAAGGGCCGGCAATGACGCAAGGGCGTTCCTGATCACTAGGAAAATTCAATGGTTCTAATTCTAATTCCATAGTCGTATATTTTTATTTTTTTACTTTTTTCTTTAAGATTAAAGCCCGGGGGGACCAGCGATGGAATCGCTGGGAACGGGGGCAGAAAGGGGAAAGGCTCTTTTTACCTTTTTACCCTTTTACCTTTTTACCTTTCAAAGGCCTTTTACTTTTCAAAAACCTTCTTGATTCTCTCCAGGGCCTCTTTCATCTTCTCATCCTTGGCACAGAGGCTGATACGGATGTAACGCTTGCCGTTGGTTCCGAAGATGAAGCCAGGGGTGATAAAGACGCGTGCCTCATGCAGAATCTTCTCTGTCAGGTCTTCTACATCGGCATATTTCTCAGGTATCTTGCCCCAAAGGAACATGCCTACCTGGTTAGGGTCAAACTGGCAGTCGAGCACCTTCATGATCTCCTCAGCAATGTCGCGGCGGCGGCGGTAGTTCTGGATGTTGTTCTCGCGATGCCATTCATCCGTGTTGTTAAGCATCGCCTCGGCAGCTGCCAGCTGTATGCCTCGGAAGCTTCCGTTGTCGATGTTGCTCTTCACCTTCAGAATCCATGAGATGAAAGTCTTGTTGCTCGAAATCATCGCCACACGCCAGCCTGGCATGTTGTGGCTCTTGCTCAGGGAATTGAACTCGATGCAGCAGTCCTTAGCTCCCGGCACCTGCATGATGCTCATAGGGTGCTCGTTGAGGATGAGCGAATATGGGTTGTCGTTCACCACCACGATGTTGTGCTTCTGGGCGAATGCCACCAGCTTTTCGTAGGTTTCGCGCTTTGCCACACCGCCTGTCGGCATGTTAGGATAGTTGGTCCACATCAGTTTTACGTGGCTCAGGTCCATCTTCTCCAGGGCGTCGAAATCGGGCTGCCATCCGTTATCCTCTCTCAGATCGTAGTAGGTAATCTTGGTACCCAGAATCTTGTTGATGGCGGTATAGGTAGGGTATCCCGGATTCGGGATAAGCACCTCATCGCCAGGGTTGCAGAAGGCGAGCGTTACGTGCAGAATGCCTTCCTTGCTACCTATGAGGGGCTGGATTTCTGTAGCCCAGTCGAGGTCTACATCATACCAGCGCTTATAGAAACCAGCCATTGCTTTGCGCAACTCTGGTATGCCCACCGTAGGCTGATATCCGTGTGCGTTTGGATTGTTGGCTACCTCGCAGAGCTTGTCAATGGTCTGCTTAGAAGGCGGCATGTCTGGACTTCCGATGGCCAGACTGATGATGTCCTTGCCCTCGGCATTAAGTTTAGCCACTTCCTTCAGCTTGCGGCTGAAGTAGTATTCCTGTATTTCCGTTACTCTATTGGCTGGTTGTATCATAATTCTTATTTTCAACTATTAACTGTTAACTATCAACTATTCTTTCTCCTCATATTCTCCCAACACCTTTATTTTCTTCACGAGCGGCGTAATGGCGTCGATGCTCTGGCGGTATCGGGTCAGGTTGTCGAAGGTGAGGTCTACGTAGAAGAGGTATTCCCACTCATGTCCGATGTTTGGCAGCGACTGGATCTTGGTGAGATTGATGTCGTAGAAACTCAGGATGGTGAGCACCTTGGAGAGCGATCCCTTATCGTGAGCCAGACTGAAGACGATGCTCGCCTTGTTGGCCTTTTCGATGGGACGGAGCAGGGCTGCCTTCTGCGGATTGCAGACCACGAGAAACCGGGTGTAGTTGTGCGGATTGTCGTGGATGTCTTCCTGCAGCACCTTCATGCCGTACATGTGGGCAGCGTAAGAAGAGCAGATGGCTGCCCATCCCCTTACCTTATGCTGGGCGATGTAGGCTGCCGAGCCTGCGGTATCTTCTGCCTCCACCGCCTTGAGGTCGGGATGGTTGGCTAGGAATTTGCCGCACTGCATGAGGGCTACCGGATGGGAGTGAACCTCCTGCAGGGTGCTCCAGTCGTCTTCTGGCAGACAGCAGATGCTGTGCTCTATATGGAGCTTGTGTTCGCCTACCACGGTGGTTCCGCTCTGCCGGAGCAGTTCGTAATTGTGGAGCAGACTGCCCGCAATGGTGTTTTCAATGGCGCAGATGCCTACTACAGTAGGGTCGCGCTTGATGTTTTCGAACACCTCTTCGAAGGTAGCACAACAGATGATTTCAATCTGTTCGCCCGCGAAATACTGGTGGGCGGTAATGTCGTGGAAAGATCCCAGCTCTCCTTGAATTGCTATTCTCTTCATGTTTCTTTTATCTTGTCTAATGTTACGAAAAACGGTCCTACTCAATAAGAGCGGGACCGTTTCGATGATTTCAAGAATCTAATATCCTAAGTTGAAATTTACACGCAACTTCCCGCTTTACAATTATTTGCAAAGTAAAAGTAATAGCTAAAAAAGAATGCGTTAAACTTCTTCATTGTCTTTACATTTTATATGTTACTCACTTTTGTTCTTTCCAAGCCCGTTTCTCCTTTATTATATAAGGAACTTATCTGTGCTCAGATTTTCCCGAGTTCTTTCCTACACCTCTTTATTATATAAGGAGCAGGGAGTGCTCAGATTTCGAGTCTCGACTTGCTAAAATCTCAACTCGACTGCAAAAGTAACATTTTTCTTTGATATTGCCAAACAATTTGATATATTTTTCTTCATTTTCCTTATATTTTATGCTAAAAAACATATTTTCGCCCAATTTTTATCATCAGAATACGGAAAAATGCAGAAAAATGTACTCAAAAGCCAGGCGCTAGGGAGAGACGCAAACGCCGGAATCCGTGAGGCAAGCCCCTTCCTTTATCTGCAATGTTCTCTGCCTTCAGCCTTGAATTCTCCTGTCAGCTCCCCTACTTTCTCCGGGTTCAGCTCCAGGTAGCGCTTCATGTCCTTTCCGGCACCATCCTTGTCGCCCATCTGCATCAGCAGATTGCCGCGCTTCAGGAGGTTCTCGCTCAGAGAGGCTTTTACAGACGAGTGTTCCACAGAATCCTTCTGTTCTGCCAATTCTTTCTCCTGCTCTACAATCTGCTGCGTCAGCGTAGCAAGCAACAGAACAGGGTTTATCTGATTCAAATCCATAACCTTATTATTATTACTTGATGGCCCCGATAATCTCAGTCACACTCTTGCATCCGTGAGCATCAAGCCACTCGTTGATTCCATCCTTCACCTTCTTCGTAACCGCAGGATCAATGAAGTTGGCCGTACCAATCTCAATGGCCGTAGCACCGCACATCAGGAACTCAATGGCATCCTTGGCAGAAGAAATGCCGCCCAGACCAACAACCGGAATGTTTACGGCATGAGCCACATCCCAAACCATGCGCAGGGCAACAGGCTTAACGCAAGGACCGCTCAAACCACCCGTACGGATGCTCAAGAGAGGCTGGCGCTTCTCAATATCCACCGCCATACCCATCAGCGTGTTGATGAGCGAAACAGAATCGGCACCCTCAGCCTCCACGGCACGGGCGATGTCGGCAATGCTGGTAACATTAGGCGAAAGCTTCACGATGAGGGTCTTCTTATAAACCTTTCTCACCGCCTTCACCACGCTGGCTGCACCCTCGCAGGTTACACCGAAGGCCATGCCGCCATCCTTCACGTTAGGACAGGAGATGTTCAGCTCTATGGCAGGAATCTTATCCAGCTCGTTGATGCGCGCCGCACACTCGGCATAACTCTCAGGCGAATGTCCGCTCACGTTGACAATCATATTGGTATCAATGTCCTTGATCTGAGGATAAATGTGAGAGCAGAAATACTCCACACCCTTGTTCTGCAAACCTACGCAGTTGAGCATGCCCTGAGGCGTTTCAGCCATACGCGGATAGTCGTTTCCCTCGCGCGGTTCCAGGGTAGTGCCCTTCACGATAATACCGCCAATCTCCTCCAGAGGAACGAAATCGGCAAATTCCAATCCGTAGCCGAAAGTACCCGATGCAGTCATCACAGGGTTCTTCAACTCCAAATCCTTTATCTTTACACTTAAATCAGCCATAATCTTCTGTTTTTACTTAAAAATGTTTTACAAACAAAGACAAGAGAATTCTTCGTTCTTCACTCTTCGTTCTTCGTTTCCAAACGAATTCTTCACTCTTCGTTCTTCACTCTTCACTTAAATTTCCCAAGTAAGTTTCTTGATGTTGATGACAGGTCCATCCTTGCAGACGCACTGGTTACCCTCGGTAGTTTTCTCTACGCAGCAGAGGCAGGCACCCACGCCGCACGCCATCTTGTTCTCGAGAGAAACCTCACACTCCACGCCAGCTTTCTTGGCAAAGCGAGCCACGCTCACCATCATCGGCTTAGGTCCGCAGGTAGAAATCATATCAAACTTCTCGTTCTCCAAAACAGAGTGGTTGGTAACGAAACCTACCTCGCCAGCCGAACCATCCTCGGTAGTGATGCACACCTTACCAATCTTGGCAAACTCATCCAGTTCGAGCAGATCCGTAGCCTTGCGTGCACCCAGAAGGAAGGTAACATCAGCTCCGAAATCCTTGATAAGTTTACCGAAATAGAGGAGCGGAGCCACACCTACGCCACCACCTACGAGCAGATATTTCTGGCTCTTCCCGGTAGGCATGGTGAAGCCGTTGCCGAGAGGCAGCATACAGTTGAGCACATCGCCCTCCTTGAGCTGTCCGAGCTGACGGGTACCATCGCCCACCATTGCTACGAGCAGCCAGAGCTGATTATTTTCACGATCCACGAAATTGATGGAGATAGGACGGCGAAGCATGGTAGTAGGCGAATGGTCTACTCTTACTTCTACGAATTGGCCAGGCAAGATTTCAGGCAAAGGTTTCTCATCGGTAAGCTTAATCAAAACATGCTTATCGCTAAGCGCCTCTACAGAAACCACCTTGAGGTCGAGAACATATTTTTTCATCTTATTGCTAATTTTTAATATGCTTATTATATAATGTACGTATATTATAATATAGGTACGCGTAGCTTCCGGTTACGCCCACCTACGTTTCTACGATGCAAAGGTACATCAAAAATCCGAATTTACGAAAAGAAAAGAGATATTTTTTCTTTATCGCCGCTCCTATGTGTTTGTTTTAGGGTTCTCCAATCCCTACTTTATTTCTTAGGAACGAAGGTTTCCCAGGTCTGATCATCGTAGAAAATACGGATTTCGGTAATCTTTCTTTGCGGTTTGTCTACATATTTTACCGCCGCTTGGGCGATATTTTTAGGTGTACGATTTACACCCTGCATTTGAGGTTGGTCAAAGAGCGAGGGAGAAGTAGGGGAGGCTGCGGCTCCTTCGGCTCCAAAATCGAGCATAGGCTCGGCAGAGGCGGCTCCAGAAGGCTGACTGCCCTGCTTCATCCCCTCAGCACCACCGGCTGCTCCATCCGTAACGCCCTGATACATGTCTGCAGCACCCTCTTCGCTGCCACCCTGGGAAGCCTGGTTCTGATACATAGGAGGAGTACCGTAGAGTACCCAATAAACGTTTACCTGAGGAAAACTCTTATGGATGCCATCCACTATACTGAGCGATGGATTGGTCTTCCCGTTGAAAATATTGCTCAGCGTAGCGGTCGAGATTCCGATCATCTGAGCGAAGTTTTGCTGAGTGAGGTGCTGGTCCTCCATCAGCTGTCTGATTCTATCTTTCATGCTCTAAAATTTTTAGCGTTCATTTTTCTACTGATACGATGTTTTATTTCCGAACAAGCCACTTTTGGACCCTTTTTCGGTTGATTTTACAAAGATAAAGCAAAAATTTAGAATAACCAAACATTTCTGAATAAATTTAGATTTTTAAACTTTAGGTTTCTATTTATAAATTTGAATTCTACTCACTCCAGTGTTCGGTTTTTAGGTTTATTTTTATAAATATAAACCTATCAATCAAAATATATGACGAACCTTTTCTTTATAAATTTAGGCTAAATCACTGGTTATTCATACCATAAACCACCTAAATAAAGGCATATAGAGCGATTTATGCAATGTTTACCCCACACCTATGTAAAAATCTATGGTTTATAGAACAACTAAAGCACATAACTAACTGAGTTTCCGCTACTTATAAATTCAAAATATAGCATGAATATTTATTCATTCATAACCATAAATACCATGTTTTATCTTTATTTTTATAAATATAAAATATAAATTCGTATATTTAGTTTTCTTGTGTTTATGTTTATAAATCAAAATCACCCGTTTTGATTTATAAATTTAAAAACATAAATTTAAGAAACATAAACCTTAACAAATGCAAACGACCAATTTCAGACAACAGGAAATGGCAATTTTTTCCATTTCTAGCGTATTCCAGCCCATTGGCAAGGAAACGGGCAAATTCGCGAGTAATGAATAGGGTTAATTTATGTAAGTTACTGATAACCAATAAAGTTAAGTCTATTTTCAGGCGAAAACGAAAAATGGGCATCTAGCTCGAAAAATCGCTTAAACCCCCCATTTTTGCCCAAAAATCGCCCAAAATGAGCCCAGATAATCGCTCCAAAAAGAGCTGAAAATCCCCTATTTGGGGCAAATTTATAATGCTAAACGCTAGTTGGCTGCTTTCTGGAAACAGGCAGCAAAGAAGGGCGAAAACGGAAACGAGCTCCTGCCGAGAGAAAACTCTCAGCAGGAGCTCGCCTACTCTCCCCCACTTCGCTCTTCAGCATCAGTGAAGGATAAAAAAGATGAGTTCTTTCATCAGTTCACCCACCGGAGTGGATGGATTATCCAGTCCCTTTATCTTCGCATCCACCTCCTTAAACTTCTCAATAATCGCCATCACTTTCACGCCCGTATAGTTCCTCATTCCTGTAATATATTCGCGCGCCGCCCAAGCTCCGCGCAAATCCAGGAATTTTGCGAGCTCATTTTCGTTCTGCCTGTTGGGTGCATAATAAGCAATCATCAGGTTTTGGAAATAAGTAAAGAGCATCGGGAGAAGCGTGAAGAGAGAACCACTCTTCGGATTGCTGTCAAAATAATTTATTATCTGATTTGCCTTGAACACATCGCGGCTGATGATGGCACTTCTCAGCTCGAAGGCATTGAAGTCTTTGCTCACCCCTATTTCTCTCTCCACAATCTCCGGAGTAACACGCCGGTCGTTCTCAGGAAGAGAAATGAGCAGTTTATCGAGCTCGGAAGTGAGTCGGTGCAAATCTGCCCCCACATGATCTGCCACCATCTGGGTAGCCTTGGGTTCAATGGTTGCCTTACGGGTCTTGAGATAAGTCTCGATGAAGCCCGGCAGATTTCGGTCGTAGAGCTTCTTGCTTTCAAAAACCACACCCGCCTTGGCAGCGAGGGCAGAAAACTTTTTACGACTGTCGAGCTTGCCGTTTTTATGACAGAAAACAAGGATGGTTGTTTTTACCGGATTTTCGAGGTACTTCTCGAGCGCTTCCAAATTCCGCAAATTCTGAGCCTCTTTCACAACCACCACTCTATACTCCGCCATCATCGGGTAGCCCTTGCACAAATCTGCCACTTGCGCACCCGTAACATCAGCTCCGAAAACCACCGTCTGATTGAAGTCACGCTCCTCGGGCTGGAGCACATTTTCTGAAATGTAGTCGCAGATCTTATCTATATAAAAAGGTTCCTCGCCCATCAGAACATAGACGGGCGAATACTTTCGAGCCTTCAGATCTTTCATGATTGACTCGTAACTTATTGCACTTTTCTTTTCTACCATTGGATTATTTTTTGTAACTTTGCACCCAGCAAACTCCGGGGGTGCGGACAAGCATTTGCTCCGCCTCCAGGTTCGCAGTTTTCTGAGGTGCAGTTTTCTGCTGCACTTCGACTGCAAAGTTACAAAAAATAAATTGAACTGCCTATATAAAATAGGTAGTTTTTAAAAAAGAGATATGGTTAAAAGACCAAAAGAAACCCTATCATAAGACGGGGGAAGAAACATCATCATATATATAATAAGGTATAGAAAAAATGATTCGCTTAAATTTGCCATCTTTCGACATCAAGGTTTCGGGCTCAAAACAGCATCCCCAGATACTGGATGTGCTGCGCCGGAAGTTCATCACGCTCACTCCCGAAGAGTGGGTGCGCCAGCATTTCGTTCATTTTCTCATCGAGCACAAGGGGTATCCTGCCTCGCTGCTCGCCAACGAAATCCAGCTGAAATGTGGCGACAAGGTGCTGCGCGCCGACAGTGTGCTCTACTCCCGTGAGCTGCAGCCCCGCATGATTATCGAGTACAAAGCACCCCATATTCCCATCACGCAGAAAGTGTTCGACCAGATTTCGGTCTACAATCTCCTGCTCCATGTCGACTTTCTGGTGGTGAGCAACGGGCTGGAGCATTACATCTGCAAGATGGATTATGAAAGTAAAAAATATGTATTTTTAGAGACTATTCCCGATTATTCCGATTTATTGACATTATGAGAGCATCGGGGCCAGTCCGGAAGTTTTTAAACAGAGTTTCCCCAGCCTTCAAAATTTGCGAATTTCCGCCCAACCGGCCATCCGTTTTAGAATTCGCGAATTTTGGAGGCCTTGTTGAGCACTCCTTTTCCTGCCTTCTTTCTCTCCCCATCCCCTTTCTCGCGTTATTTTTTAATAAAAAACCCATTTTCATTTTGTAGTCTCCTCCTTTTGCATTATCTTTGCAACTAATATATATATTAAGGTATAGACTGCCTAAAAGAACAGAAAGAAATGGAGAATAAAAAGATAAAAATCGCCGTAGCCGGAACAGGATATGTAGGCCTGAGCATCGCTACCCTGCTCAGCCAGCATCATGAGGTGGTGGCAGTAGACGTGATTCCCGAAAAGGTGGAGCTCATCAACTCGCGCCGCTCACCTATCCAGGACGAATACATAGAGAAATATCTGGCTGAAAAGGAACTCAACCTCAAAGCCACAACCGACGGAGAAGAAGCCTATAAGGATGCCGACTTCGTAGTGATTGCCACACCAACCAACTATGATCCGGTGAAAAACTACTTCGACACCTCGCACGTAGAAGAAGTCATCCGTCTGGTGATGCAGGTGAATCCCGATGCCATCATGGTCATCAAGAGCACCATTCCGGTAGGCTACACCGAAAGCATCCGCCAGAAGACGGGCAGCAAGAACATCATCTTCGCTCCCGAATTCCTGCGCGAGAGCAAGGCTCTCTACGACAACCTCTACCCGAGCCGCATCATCGTGGGCAGACCGAATGGTGACGAGCGCCTGGACCAGGCAGCCCGCACCTTTGCAGAACTGCTGAAAGAGGGAGCCATCAAGCAAGACATAGAAACCCTGTTCATGGGACTTACCGAGGCAGAAGCGGTGAAACTCTTCGCCAACACCTACCTCGCCCTGCGCGTGAGCTACTTCAACGAGTTGGATACCTACGCCGAAATGAAGGGCCTCGACACCAAGGCGATTATCGACGGAGTGGGTCTGGACCCTCGCATCGGCACCTTCTACAACAATCCTTCCTTCGGATACGGCGGCTACTGTCTGCCGAAAGATACCAAGCAGCTGCTCGCCAACTATGCCGATGTGCCTGAGAACCTGATTCAGGCGATTGTGGAGAGCAACCGCACCCGCAAGGATTTCATCGCCGACCGCGTGCTGAACATGGCTGGCTACTACGATTATGCCAACCAGAACAACTTCAGCGAGGAGGAAGAGAAGCCTTGCACCATCGGCGTATACCGGCTCACGATGAAGAGCAACAGCGACAACTTCCGCCAGAGCAGCATACAGGGTGTGATGAAGCGCATCAAGGCAAAGGGCGCGCAGGTTATCATCTACGAACCTACGCTGAAAGACGGAACCACCTTCTTCGGAAGCCGCATCGTAAACAACCTGGATGCCTTCAAGCAGCAGAGCCAGGCCATCATCGCCAACCGGTATGACAAGTGTCTGGATGATGTGGAAGAAAAGGTTTACACCCGCGATATTTTCAGAAGAGACTGATCTGAACTGAAAGTTAATAGTTAAAAGTTAACAGTTAAAAGCGGAAGACGGAATATAGAAAACAATAATATTTATAATAAAGAGAAAAATAAGAAATGGCAAAATTAGTAATCAATTCCTACGAGGAATTTGCATCTCACCTCGGTGAGAAGTTAGGAGAATCAGACTGGTTGCAGATTGACCAGGACCGTATCAACAAGTTCGCAGACGCTACACTCGACCCACAGTGGATCCACGTAGACGTAGAGCGCGCCAAGGTAGAGAGCCCTTACCACAGCACCATTGCTCACGGTTACCTCACCCTCTCAGTACTCCCATACCTCTGGCAGCAGATTATCGAGGTAAACAACCTCAAGATGCTCGTAAACTACGGCATGGACAAGATGAAGTTCGGTCAGCCAGTCATCACCGGTTCACGCGTGCGCCTGGTAGCCACTCTCCACGACATCCAGAACATCCGTGGCATCTGCAAGACCAGCATCAAGTTTGACATCGAAATAGAAGGTCAGCGCAAGCCAGCCCTCTCAGGCATCGCTTCTTTCCTCTACTATTTCAACAACTAAAAGATGGCAGCAGGTAAATGGATTGGTGGTGTGCTCGGTTTCATCACAGCCGGTCCGTTGGGAGCCCTGGCAGGTTATGCCCTCGGTTCCCTCTTTGAGCACGGACTGGATGCGGTAAACCGCGACGGCGACCACCATTACAACAACGCCTACGATGCCTACAGCGGCCAGCAGCACAACGGCCGCCAGGGCTTCGGAAACCAGGGCTACGGCCGCCAGCAGAGTTATGAGGGAGAGCGAAACTCCTTCATGTTCTCGCTGCTGGTGCTCAGCTCCTACATCATCAATGCAGATGGCAAGATCATGCATTCCGAGATGGAGATGGTGCGCCGCTTCCTGCGTCAGAATTTCGGCGAGGCAGCCAAGCAGCAGGGCGAGGAAATCCTCCTCAAGCTCTTCGAACAGCAGAAGCAGATGGGCATGCAGCAGTACCGTTCGGTGATACAGGACAGCTGTCATCAGATACGTGCCAACATGATGTATGAACAGCGCCTGCAGTTGCTCAATTTCCTCGTCATGATAGCCCAGGCCGATGGAGTTGTGAATTCTCAGGAGATTCAGGCACTCAAGGAGATGGCCATCCACATGGGTCTTTCTGCCGAGGATGTAGACCAGATGCTGAACCTGGAGAGCGGGGCTTCTTCAGCAGGCAGCCTGGATGATGCCTACCGTGTTCTGGGCATCAGTCCTGACGCCTCAAACGATGAGGTGAAGGCCGCATACCGCAAGATGGCGCTCAAGCATCATCCTGACAAGGTAGCAGCCCTAGGCGAAGATGTGCGCCGTGCAGCCGAGAAGAAATTCCAGGAAATCAACGACGCCAAAGACCGCATTTACAAAGCTAGAGGACTCTAGGTTCCAGATTAGGATTAAAGGAGTTAAGACTGATTGTCCTAGCTGCCTGAAAACGAAAAAAAATAAAGGCTCGCCAATCAATTTTGGCGAGCCTTTATTGTATCTTATCGTATCTTTATCAGAAGATTATCATCCGAAAAGAGCGGAGAGAGGAGGAAGATTAATCCTCATCCTCAGTCTTTCTTCTGCGGATAGCGCGCTTGCGCTTTGGCTTCTCCTCAGTCTTAGGAGACTCAATCTTAACACCAGCCAATTCTGGGTCGATGAGGATACGGCCACAATACTCACAAGGGATAATCTTCTTGTGCATCTTGATATCGAGCTGGCGCTGAGGAGGAATCTTGTTGAAGCAACCGCCACATGCATCACGCTGCACGTAAACGATACCCAAGCCGTTGCGGGCACCATTACGGATACGCTTGAAGCTCTGGAGCAAACGTGGCTCAATCTTCTTCTCGAGCTCGAATGCCTTCTCCTTCAAATTCTCCTCTTCCTCACGGGTTTCAGCCATGATAGACTCGAGCTCAGAACGCTTCATTACCAAGCCCTTCTCGCGGTCTGCCTTCTGGTCCTCAGCCTTGTGAAGGTCGTACAGGCGCTCGTTGATTGTCTGCTGCGCCTCGCGGATTTTCTTGCTGCAAAGTTCGATTTCCAGCTCCTGAAACTCGATTTCCTTGCTCAAAGTATCATACTCGCGGTTGTTGCTAACCATTTCGAGCTGCTTCTTATAACGCTCCACGCTAGCCTGAGCCTCCTCAATCTCGTGCTGCTTCTGATCGATGGCGCGGTCAAACTGCTCAATATCGGTCTGGATTTTCTCGATACGGGTGGTAAGACCAGCAATATCGTCTTCCAAATCCTGAACTTCGAGAGGCAACTCACCTCTCAACGCACGCTTTTCATCAATTGCAGACAAGGTGGTCTGAAGCTGATAGAGAGCCTTCAACTTCTCTTCCACTGTCAAATCTGTAGGATCTTTCTTTGCCATAACTTTATTTTTTTTAATGTTGAATGTTAAATGTTGAATGTTGAATGAGGCTTACGCCCTTCCAACCTATAAATACAATATCGGATTCGTATTTATCTCCGAGATGCAGCATTTGGCATCAGGGAAATTCTCCAGGATGATGCTGCGGAAGATTTCGCCCGTAAACTGCTCACTCTGATAGTGACCGATGACGCAAATCTGAATCTCCTGCTCGTGGCCGAAATACTCGTGATAGCTCATCTCGCCCGTGATGAAGGCATCGGCACCTGCCTTGATGGCTGCGTCGAGCAAGAAAGCACCTGCTCCACCGCAGAGCGCCACCTTCCTGATAGGACGTCGAAGCAACTGGTTGCACTGCACGCACTCCACGCCAAACCGCTCCTTGAGCATCAGCACCAAGTCGTCGGCTGCCAGGTCCTCAGCCACCTCTCCGATGACGCCCTCGCCGCCCTTCACGCCGTCCACTTCCTTCTCGCCAGCAAAGAACTGCACGTTTCGCAGTCCCAGTTTCTCGGCAATCTTGAAGTTCACGCCGCCCGCAGCCGCATCCATGTTGGTATGCATCGCCACGATGGTAATATCATTCTTAATCGCCTTGCGCACGGTACGCTGCACGTAGTTCTCGTCCGAGATTCTCGCCAGTTTGCGGAATATCAGCGGATGATGACTCACGATGAGGTTACAGCCCTTCTGGATTGCCTCTTCAACCACGGCTTCAGTAACGTCAAGACACAACAATGCCCCTGACATTTCTACCGCCTCTGTCAATCCAACTTGCAGGCCGGCATTATCATATCCTTCCTGCAAGGGCAGAGGCGCGTAATGTTCAAGGGCATCAACTACCTGTTTTATTTTCACGCTCCTATTCAATATTTTATTTTTAGACTGCAAAGTTACTCATTTTTCCCCGATTTTATCTCCATACAGCCCTCCGTTTAATCTTTTTTAATATAAAGTTTCGCTTTTGCGCAAAATATTTCACAAAAACAGCCGATAGTTGTAGATTTTTTATTAATTTTGCAAGCATACTTCATAAAAGCAGAATGGAGCCCGTCCCCCAAGGAAAGGTTCCCGATGAAGAACAGAGTATAATAAATTGGTATAGAACATCGTATCATAAAAATAGTATAGCTTATGCATCAATCTACATTACCCTGCGATTTCGCACTCCCTGCCGAATGGGAGCCACAGAGCGCCATCATGCTCACCTGGCCACATGCCGGCACCGACTGGAAGCCGTATCTGCCTGAAATTACAGATACTTATCTCGAACTGGCAGATATCATCACGCGCTACGAGCAGCTGCTTGTGGCTACACCCGATGTGCCTGCCACCCGATACCAGCTCAAGAAAAAGCTCTCTGCCGAACAGATGAGCCGCGTGCTGCTCTACGAGGTGGAAAGTAATGATACCTGGGTGCGCGACCACGGCCCCCTCACCATGGTGCTGCGCAGAAAGCAGAACACCTGGATGGTGCCTTACCGCATACTCGACTTCAAGTTCAACGGCTGGGGCGAAAAGTTCAGATGGGAGAAGGATAATGCCATCACCCTGAAACTATACTATCAGGCAGCCTTCAATGCCGATATTGAGAACCACCAGGGCTTCGTGCTCGAAGGAGGCAGCATCGAGAGCGACGGAAAGGGTACGCTCTTCACCACCTCACAGTGCCTGCTGGCGCCTCACCGCAACCAGCCGCTCGACCACGACAGCATCGACCATCTGCTGCAGACTTTCTTCCAGCTCAAGAGAGTCGTCTGGCTGGATCACGGCAATCTGATAGGCGATGATACCGACGGCCACATCGACACCATCGTGAGAGTGGCTCCACACGACACCTTATTATATGTAGGCTGCGATAATCCGGAAGATGAGCAGTATGAAGACTTCCAGACGCTGGAGAAGCAGCTCAAGGGCCTCTTCACCTGGGAGGGATACCCTTACCGCTTGCTCAAACTGCCGATGCCCGACCCTATCTATGATGAGGGCGACTGCCTCACCACCAACCCGGAGAGCGAGGGCGACCGCCTGCCTGCCACCTATGCCAACTTCCTGATACTCAACAAGGCTGTGATTTATCCCACCTACAATCAGCCGGAAAAGGACGAGGAGGCACGCAAGCAGATTCAGCTCGCCTTCCCCGACCGCGAAATCATCGGCGTAGATTCGCAGACCATCATCCGCCAGCATGGCAGCATCCACTGCATCACCATGCAGTTGCCCGAAGGAGCCCTCAGAGACTCAACATTCCACATTTAACACTCAACATTTAACATTAAAAGTAAAAAATGAAAGTCGGTTTATTACAACTTCATAATACGGCAGATATCGCCAACAACAAGCAGCGCCTGGCAGAAGGCATCATCGACCTCGCCCATCGCGGCGCAGAGCTCATCGTGCTTCAGGAGCTTCATAACTCCCTCTATTTCTGTCAGGTAGAGGATGTTGACCTCTTCGACCTGGCAGAGCCTATTCCGGGTCCTTCGACCGATTTCTACGGCAAGCTTGCCAAGGATCTCGGCGTCGTCATCGTCACCTCCCTCTTCGAGCGCCGCGCTCCGGGGCTCTACCACAATACGGCGGTAGTGATGGAGAAGGATGGAAGCATAGCCGGAAAATACCGCAAGATGCACATCCCCGACGATCCTGCCTACTACGAGAAGTTCTATTTCACTCCGGGCGACCTCGGTTTCCACCCTATCCAGACCTCTGTAGGCAAGCTCGGCGTGCTGGTTTGCTGGGACCAGTGGTATCCCGAAGCAGCCCGCCTGATGGCGCTGCAGGGAGCCGAAATGCTCATCTATCCTACCGCCATCGGCTATGCTACCTATGATACCGAGGAGGAGCAGCAGCGCCAGCGCGAGGCGTGGACTACCGTGATGCGTGGCCATGCCGTAGCCAACGGATTGCCAGTCATCGCCGTAAACCGCGTAGGTTTCGAGCCTGACCCTAGCGGTCAGACCGAGGGCATCCAGTTCTGGGGCAGCAGTTTCGTAGCCGGTCCTCAGGGCGAGCTCTACTACCGTGCCAGCGATCAGGAAGAAGAGAGCCTGGTGGTAGATATCGACCTGAAGCACAGCGAGAATGTGCGCCGCTGGTGGCCATTCCTCCGCGACCGCCGCATCGAGAACTACGGAGATATTACCAGGCGATTTATCGATTAAACCATTTTTGCCGGAAATTCCGAGAGAATATCGGGATTCCGGCATACATATATATATAAGGTATAGATTTTCAGGATAAATGGAGAATTTGGAAGTGATGGTGATACTTTTCATCATCGTGATTTTAGGTTACGTCGCCTGCAAGTTGGGATATATGGGCGACAAGTTTGACAAGAAGTTATCCAGCATGGTGGTAGATATCACCTGTCCCCTGCTGGTGCTCTCGTCAGTAATGGGCGATGAGCTGCCCGACCGCACGCTCATCCTCCCCCTTCTGGGCGTAGGTTTCCTTACCTACATTCTTTTGCTGGTATTCGGATTCTGGGTACCGCGTCTCATCACTCGCAATCATGACGACCAGGGCATGATAGGTTTTGCGCTGATGTTTGCCAATGTAGGTTTCATCGGCTACCCTATTGTTTCGAGCATATTCGGTCCGAAAGCCATTTTTTATGCAGCCTTGCTCAACATGCCGAACACCTTTTTTATTTTTACGGCAGGTGTCATGCTCATCAAGGGCGAGTACAGCATCAAGCAGTTCAATCCTAAGGTACTGTTTTCTCCGGCTCTTCTTGGTGCCTTCGTTGCCGCCCTCCTGGTAGCCTTCGGGGTACATACGCCTGATATCATTGCGCGTCCGGTAACGATGGTGGGCAACATTACGGTTCCTGCAGCCCTGATGATTATCGGTTCCTCGATGGCTAAGTTGCCGGTGAAGGAGATTATCGGCAGTCCTAAGGTATACCTCTCCTCGTTCTTGCGTCTTGTGGTAGTACCTCTGAGCATTTATTTTCTGTTCAAGGTATGTGGTGTAAGCGATCAGGTCAACGACATCAATACGGTTGTCATTGCGATGCCCGTAGCGAGTTTCGGCACGATGTTCTGTCTGAAATACGGCCGCAATCCTTCGCTCATCACCGAGATGACGTTCATCACCACGGTTGGCAGCATCATCACCATCCCGCTCATCACCCTCCTCTTTTCGTAACGAGAAAAAAATCCCCTGATGCCACAAAGTCACCAGGGGATTTTTATATAATTCATTAATCACTAATCATTAATCACTAATCACTAATCATTAATCACTAATCACTAATCATTATCTCACGCAGAATTTCTTGCCATTCTTGATGTATATACCCTTCTTCATAGCCCCCGTAATGCGGCGGCCGCTCAGGTCATAAATGGCATCATTTCCGGTCTCCTGATCCGATGTTACAGAATGGATGCCGGTAGACTCCAGGTTGCGGTAAGTCCTTACCTCGAGTTCATAAACCGGTTCAAGACCTCTTACGCTGTTCACGCTTCCAGCACCAAACACGATGTTTTCAGCCAATTTACCATCCACCAGTGCATAATACTTTGATACGCCTTCATCCACCGTCAGATGATAGTAATAAGTAGAGCCGATGACAGGTTTGCCATTATAGAAATTGCGGGAAGGATTATACTGGCTTCCTGCTTCCTCGAATGTTACACCTTCTCCCTATTTTGGTTCTCACCTCAAATGTGCGAGGTTCGTATCCGGTTGCCGGCAGACGCAGTCTCTCAAAGTCCTGACCATACAGTTCCATATACTCCTCCGAGCCATTTCTCTTAGCCACAACAGCCAGATAATCACCCGGTTCTGCATCTACAGTACTCAGAACCGTAAAGACCAATTTAGGATAGATGTAGCCCCGTCCAAAATCTTTAATCGTCTTGGTGCTGGATGATATAATCTCCCGAATCTCGCCCTTAGCATTCATCAGAGCCATGGCAAGTACTCCGTCAAAGTTCTGTTTTCCTTCATTTTTGATTGGTACTGAAAAGACGATACATTTCTGTCCCTTCTTCACATCAGTAACATTCATATTCATTTCCTGAAGATAGTCAGTCATCTTCGTGAATCTCATATCAGAGATTTTTTCCTTTCCGTCAGATGGCTCCATGCCGAATACTGCCATCTGGCCAACGTTATACCGACTGGCAACTGGCTTTCCTTCTTCGTTTTGCGGATTGAGGGCTCCTATATGGTAGAACCCGTTGCAAAGACCGCCCCAGCCCCAGTTTACGCTGAAGCTATCGTCCTTGTAACCATCTATCACGAAGGCATGACCGCCACCAATAGAGTCGAATGCAGCATAGAGCACAGGACGGTTGGCATCAATCTCTCCGCGCAACTTTTCGTTCCATTCCTCTGCGCTCCCAGCTTCTATTGACATCTGATGCGAAATCTTGCTGTAGCCGAAATACTTCTGCATGGCGGCCACCAGATCGCTTATATACGAACCGCTACCGTCTTCAGCATACTGCATATCCACAGCCACACCGAGGTCTGACATGAGCCTTGCCACGCCGTCGAAGTCAGCAGCGTTGGTTCCGTCATATCGCGCAGGCATGTTTGCCCAATCATATTCGTGCTCGAATTGGGCAGTCAGGGTCTTGCCGTCCCATTTATAGGAATGGCTTCCGGTGCCCTTGGCAGGATAACCGTGATACTGCATCACGATGGCACCAGCCGTAGCCGCACAGCCAACCGGATATTTGTTTGGCGTGTACTTGTTGAATGGAGCCATCTGGTCCCATTTCGCGGTATTGAGCAGCTTTTCGCCGCTGAAACCGGTTCTTGTGGCAGTCTGGTTCGCCTGATTGCTGTTAGCCAGCGCTGCTATCTGCCGTTCATAACTCTTGAGCAGGTCCTTCAATCCGTCGGGCAGATTTCCTGCATCAAATGTTCCTGTTGAGGTATACCCCAAAACTGGCGCTACTGCGTCGTCACCTGCTATAATGACGAATCCGCCTGCGTCATTGTTGAAAACATAATAAGCATCAGAGCGCGATGCGGTATTAGCCGTTCTGCTCTTGGCTCTAGCTTTCTGCGGCATCTGTTTTCCCCAGAAGCTATAAGCCTGCTGCTGTGCCTGCCATTGAGTTATCCGCTTAGCCTCCGAAGGAGAATATACCAGCAGCAGCAACAATGCCAATATGTTTTTAAAGTGTAATTTTCGTTTCATTAGTTCTTGTTGTTTAATAATTTACTAAATATTCTCTATATATCCTAATATATATCCTGATATAAGTTCACTTGTATAAATCCACCTGAATAAGCCCAGCCTGAATATCGGGCTTCTGTAGTTTTTTAAATACTTTGTTCTGCTGCAAATATAAGAAAAATATTCGTACCAAACAAGTTTTTTCGCACTTTTTTTCGTCCCTACCCTCATTTTTTATGTATTGCCCCCTCTTTTTACGTATTAAGCGAAAAAAAATCCCCTGATGCCACAGAAAGCACCAGGGGATTCCTATCTTTTAATTGTAATATTCAACACTCAACATTCAACATTCAACACTCAACACTCAACATTACTTCGCGCTAATTTTCTTGCCATTCTTGATGTATACGCCCTTCTTCATAGCCTCAGTTATGCGGCGGCCGTTCAGGTCGTAAATGGCAGCATTGCCTGGCTTCTTATCCAATGTTACAGAATGGATGCCGGTAGGCTCCAGATCCTCTACCACATTATCAAAGTATTTAATCCAGTTCTTGGTATACTGATGAGCATCATACTTCGCCTTGCTGCCCGGATAGAGATGCAGCGTGCGATACAACTTACTGCTCTTGCCAGCAAATACACACCAGCTTATCCAGTAAGGAGCCTCCTTATGACGCATATATACATCCTTCAATTCGAAGCAGGCAAAGAATGTGTTGCGGCCGAACTCCTCTATCGTCTCAGGCAAATCAATCTCCTTCAACATGGTTGCTCTGAAAGCATTGAAGCCCAACTCCCTGACGCCGGCTGGCATCTTGAAATGCTCCAGATAAGTGTTGCTGTAGAATGCATAGCCAGGAACCATATCAGCCTTGTAACCTTCATAAGCCACCACCTTGGCACCGCTCAGGTCGATGCTCTTGAAATAATGACTCGCCAGCTCATCAAAGTCGCGCTTGTCTATCTCGCCGTTCACCTTAATATTTCTGTATACTAAATAGTCTGGGGTTTCCTTGGCAAATGTTTCCTTCAGCTGTCCAGCCTTCTCCAGGTTGATTACCAACTCCTTCTCCTGATAGTCGCGATAAGTGTTCACCACGAGGTCATAAACCGGTTCAATACCTCTGAAATAATTCAGCTGGTCAGTACCCGTTTTAACATCATCTATCAGCTTTCCGTTCAATTCTGCGAAATACTTTGAGATGCCTTCATCTACCGTCAGATAATAATAGTACCATGAACCGATAACCGGCTTGCCATTATAGAAATGATTATACCTCGTTTCTGCTTGCTTGAATGTAGCCCCCTCGCCCATTTTCGTGTTTACCTCAAATGTACGAGGCTCATATCCGGTTGCCGGCAGACGTAATCTTTCGAAGTTCTGATCATACAGCTCTATATATTCCGAAGAGCCTTTTTCCTTTGCCACAATAGCCAGATAATCACCCGGTTCTGCATCTACAGTACTCAGAACCGTAAAGACCAATTTAGGATAGATGTAGCCCCGTCCAAAATCTTTAATCGTCTTGGTGCTGGATGATATAATCTCCCGAATCTCGCCCTTAGCATTCATCAGAGCCATGGCAAGTACTCCGTCAAAGTTCTGTTTTCCTTCATTTTTGATTGGTACTGAAAAGACGATACATTTCTGTCCCTTCTTCACATCAGTAACATTCATATTCATTTCCTGAAGATAGTCAGTCATCTTCGTGAATCTCATATCAGAGATTTTTTCCTTTCCGTCAGATGGCTCCATGCCGAATACTGCCATCTGGCCAACGTTATACCGACTGGCAACTGGCTTTCCTTCTTCGTTTTGCGGATTGAGGGCTCCTATATGGTAGAACCCGTTGCAAAGACCGCCCCAGCCCCAGTTTACGCTGAAGCTATCGTCCTTGTAACCATCTATCACGAAGGCATGACCGCCACCAATAGAGTCGAATGCAGCATAGAGCACAGGACGGTTGGCATCAATCTCTCCGCGCAACTTTTCGTTCCATTCCTCTGCGCTCCCAGCTTCTATTGACATCTGATGCGAAATCTTGCTGTAGCCGAAATACTTCTGCATGGCGGCCACCAGATCGCTTATATACGAACCGCTACCGTCTTCAGCATACTGCATATCCACAGCCACACCGAGGTCTGACATGAGCCTTGCCACGCCGTCGAAGTCAGCAGCGTTGGTTCCGTCATATCGCGCAGGCATGTTTGCCCAATCATATTCGTGCTCGAATTGGGCAGTCAGGGTCTTGCCGTCCCATTTATAGGAATGGCTTCCGGTGCCCTTGGCAGGATAACCGTGATACTGCATCACGATGGCACCAGCCGTAGCCGCACAGCCAACCGGATATTTGTTTGGCGTGTACTTGTTGAATGGAGCCATCTGGTCCCATTTCGCGGTATTGAGCAGCTTTTCGCCGCTGAAACCGGTTCTTGTGGCAGTCTGGTTCGCCTGATTGCTGTTAGCCAGCGCTGCTATCTGCCGTTCATAACTCTTGAGCAGGTCCTTCAATCCGTCGGGCAGATTTCCTGCATCAAATGTTCCTGTTGAGGTATACCCCAAAACTGGCGCTACTGCGTCGTCACCTGCTATAATGACGAATCCGCCTGCGTCATTGTTGAAAACATAATAAGCATCAGAGCGCGATGCGGTATTAGCCGTTCTGCTCTTGGCTCTAGCTTTCTGCGGCATCTGTTTTCCCCAGAAGCTATAAGCCTGCTGCTGTGCCTGCCATTGAGTTATCCGCTTAGCCTCCGAAGGAGAATATACCAGCAGCAGCAACAATGCCAATATGTTTTTAAAGTGTAATTTTCGTTTCATTAGTTCTTGTTGTTTAATAATTTACTAAATATTCTCTATATATCCTAATATATATCCTGATATAAGTTCACTTGTATAAATCCACCTGAATAAGCCCAGCCTGAATATCGGGCTTCTGTAGTTTTTTAAATACTTTGTTCTGCTGCAAATATAAGAAAAATATTCGTACCAAACAAGTTTTTTCGCACTTTTTTTCGTCCCTACCCTCATTTTTTATGTATTGCCCCCTCTTTTTACGTATTAAGCGAAAAAAAATCCCCTGATGCCACAGAAAGCACCAGGGGATTCCTATCTTTTAATTGTAATATTCAACACTCAACATTCAACATTCAACACTCAACACTCAACATTACTTCGCGCTAATTTTCTTGCCATTCTTGATGTATACGCCCTTCTTCATAGCCTCAGTTATGCGGCGGCCGTTCAGGTCGTAAATGGCAGCATTGCCTGGCTTCTTATCCAATGTTACAGAATGGATGCCGGTAGGCTCCAGATCCTCTACCACATTATCAAAGTATTTAATCCAGTTCTTGGTATACTGATGAGCATCATACTTCGCCTTGCTGCCCGGATAGAGATGCAGCGTGCGATACAACTTACTGCTCTTGCCAGCAAATACACACCAGCTTATCCAGTAAGGAGCCTCCTTATGACGCATATATACATCCTTCAATTCGAAGCAGGCAAAGAATGTGTTGCGGCCGAACTCCTCTATCGTCTCAGGCAAATCAATCTCCTTCAACATGGTTGCTCTGAAAGCATTGAAGCCCAACTCCCTGACGCCGGCTGGCATCTTGAAATGCTCCAGATAAGTGTTGCTGTAGAATGCATAGCCAGGAACCATATCAGCCTTGTAACCTTCATAAGCCACCACCTTGGCACCGCTCAGGTCGATGCTCTTGAAATAATGACTCGCCAGCTCATCAAAGTCGCGCTTGTCTATCTCGCCGTTCACCTTAATATTTCTGTATACTAAATAGTCTGGGGTTTCCTTGGCAAATGTTTCCTTCAGCTGTCCAGCCTTCTCCAGGTTGATTACCAACTCCTTCTCCTGATAGTCGCGATAAGTGTTCACCACGAGGTCATAAACCGGTTCAATACCTCTGAAATAATTCAGCTGGTCAGTACCCGTTTTAACATCATCTATCAGCTTTCCGTTCAATTCTGCGAAATACTTTGAGATGCCTTCATCTACCGTCAGATAATAATAGTACCATGAACCGATAACCGGCTTGCCATTATAGAAATGATTATACCTCGTTTCTGCTTGCTTGAATGTAGCCCCCTCGCCCATTTTCGTGTTTACCTCAAATGTACGAGGCTCATATCCGGTTGCCGGCAGACGTAATCTTTCGAAGTTCTGATCATACAGCTCTATATATTCCGAAGAGCCTTTTTCCTTTGCCACAATAGCCAGATAATCACCCGGTTCTGCATCTACTGTACTCACAAAATTGAAAGACAGAGACGGATAATACGAGCCACTGCTCAAATTATTAAAAGTCTGAGAACTGGATGATACGATTTCCCGCATCTCGCCCTTCGCATTCATCAGCGCTACGGCTACTTCTCCGGTATACGGCTGGTCTCCCGTATTGCCGATTGGCGCACAGAAGATGACACCATTCTGCCCCTTCTTTACATCGGTGATATTCATATTCAACATCTGCAACTCACCTACATTTGTAAAGAATCCCATGCCAGATACTTTCTCCGTGCCATCAGAAGGTTCCATGCCGAATACTGCCGATTGACCTACATTATACTTATCGCCCGTTGGCTTTCCTGCGCTTTCCGGATTCAGGGCTCCAATCTGGTAGAAGCCATCACAATAGCCGCCCCAGCCCCAGTTTACGCTGAAACTTTCGTCCTTGTATCCATCAATTACGAAGGCATGACCGCCACCAGCTGGGTCAGAAGCAGCATAGAGCACAGGGCGGTTGGCATCAATCTCCTCGCGCAGTCTGCCGTTCCACGCCTCAGCACCCACATCTTCTATTGCCATCAGATGCGAAAGTTTGCTGTAGCCGTAGTACTTCTGAAGGGCGGTTACCAGGTTGCCGATATACGCACCGCTTCCGTCCTTATTATACTGCATCTCCACTGCCACACCGAGGTCTGCCATCAGTCTTGCCACGCCGTCGAAAGCGGCATCGTTGGTGCCGTCATATTTGGCAGGCATGTTTGCCCAATCATAATCGTGCTCGAAATTGGCAGTCCAGGTCTTGCCGTTCCAGGTATAAGAATGGCTTCCGGTGCCCTTGGCAGGATATCCGTGGTGCTTCATTACGATGGCACCAGCCGTTGCCACACAGCCTGTTACATAGTTGTTTGGCGTATACTTATTGAATGGATTGCCCTGGTTCCATTTTGCGGTATTGAGCAGGTTTTCGCCTGTAAAACCGGCTCTTGTGGCAGTCTGGTTCGCTACATAATTGTCGCCCAGTGCCGCAATCTGCCGCTCATAGCTCTTCAGCAGATCCTTCAGTCCGTCAGGCAGATTTTCTGCATCAAATGATCCCGTTGAGGTATAGCCCAATACTGGCGTTACGGCATCATCACCAGCGATAATGACGAAGCCGCCGGCATCGTTGTTAAATACATAGTAAGCATCCGATGGCGATGCGGTAATAGCCGTGCGGCTCTTCGCCTTCGCCTTCTGCGGCATCTGCTTTCCCCAGAAGCTGTAGGCCTGTTGCTGAGCCTGCCATTGTGTGATTCGCTTGGCTTGCAGAGGAGAGTATCCCAGCGCCAGCAACAATACCAATAGGAATTGAATGTGTAATAGTCGCTTCATAAGTTCTTATCTTTTTAAGGGTTATTATATAATATGTATAGTTCTTAGAAATTTCTTTGTTCTTTTGCAAAGATAATGTTTTTTTTAATACCACGCAAGTTTTACGCCCTCTTTTTTTGCCCCGTTCTCCACTTTTTTACGCTATGACACCCCTTTTTACGCATTGAACGGAAAAAAAATCATCCAAATTTCGTTATTCCCCGATTTTTGCCTTATCTTTGCAAGTAAATTTGGCACGAAGCAATCCTTTTTACCAATAATATAAATTAGAAAAAATGAAGATAAACAACAGTACGAAGAAAAGCCTGCTCATCATCGCACTCGCGATGGCCAGCACTACTTACCAGACACAGGCCGCCCCGATAGAACATATCGGCGACAGATACATCATGCATATTCCAGAAATGGAACTCACAGGCGAAGAATCACTCCTCGATGTGCTCATGATGTGCCCGGAAGTCATCTCACTCGACGGCAACAACATCATCGGCGGAGATCCTTTCGCCAACCTCTACGGCAAGTTCGTCATCCGCATCGACAACCAGGAATACGGACTCGATTACGCCACCTTCCTCCACCATTTCAAGGCGCGCGAGATTGAAACCATCAAGGTGTGCCAGAACGCCGAAGTGATGAAGGGATGCAGCAGTCTGAAGAAAGTCATCGACATCACACTGCGCAAGAAGGAGAACGGAACCACCGGCAGATGGGGACTCTTCGGTGATACCTACGGCGGCGCAAAAGGCATCGTCAGCGTCATCAGCCAGCAGGATAAACTCCGTGTGCTCAGTCATGTAGAAGGCAACTTCCAGCGCACCTCCAGCAGCGATAAGGACGCCTACCAGGCCTTCTCAGGAACCACCGTGAACCACTACTCCCACGAGGGCGCCAAACTCAATCTGCTCTGGACGCCTACCGCGAAGGATGTGCTCGAAATAGATGCGATGCAAACCTATACCCGCAACCATTTCACCCACACCCCAGCCGATTACGTGCGCGCCTATCATCTGCAGGCCGACTATACCCGCACGCTCGCCGACAACGGCTCCAGCATCCTCTTTACCCTCGGTGCCGAGCATATCAGCGACAACGGCCGTACACAGGAAGAAACCCAGACTGCGCCCTACCAGAACCACTCTACCTACCCTTTCATGGTGGTAGAATACGCCACTCCGGTCATCACCCCTGATCTCTGGATTACGGCAGGTTTCGAGGGCGGACTCTCCATCGAGAAGAACTGCATCGCCAATTACACCAACCATTCCAACTACCAGGATTTCTACGCCCAGCTGGATTACAACATCGGCAAGTGGGGATTCATGGCTGGCGACCGCTTCCGCATCATCAACTTCCGTCCTAAGCAGATTGCGCCGGAAGAGCACTGGAAGCATACCACGCGCAACCATATCTACTCGGCAAGCGCCTATTACCGCTTCACGCCGGGTCATACCCTGCAGGCCACCTACTGCCGCCGCATCTTCAATCCCGAGTTTGGCGATTTCGTAACCGCGGGCGATATGGAGGGTGCCTGGCAGCCGGTTTATACCGCCGATATCGGCAACAGCATGGCGAATGTGGTAGAGCTCAAGCATACCTACAGCCGCCCTGCCTTCGTGCTCAGCACCTCGGTGAAGAACATTCACCAGCACCAGTTCAGCACCATCCACGACAATACGCTCGGCATCGGCTCCACCGCCTTCTGGCATAAGGGCATCCTGCGCCTCACAGCCGGTGTCAACTACTTCTGGCAGCGCAGCGAAACCCCTTCAGAGGAGGCTCAGCAGCGCAATGCAGAATACAACCATTTTGCCGTGTTCAAGTTGGCACCGCAGCTCACAATGGCCGATGGCTGGCGCTTTACGGGCAACCTTATCTGGTGTACCCGCCGCCGCAGCGATGCCTACACCCCGGCTAATCTCTATGCCGAGGTAGGGGTATACAAGAATCTGGGCAAGCACTGGACGCTCGAAGGCCGCTTCCACGATATGGCGAGCCAGCACTTCGGCAACCGCGCTGCCACCATCGGCTGCACGTATTATTTTTAATTGAGCTTTTAACAATCTTTTTCTAAATCAGAAGCAAGATTTCTGTTCCTTTCTTATTTTATTATCAGAAAGTGAAACAATAAAAAGAAAGGAACATTATATATGAGAAAAATTGATTTCAAGAAGATCGGGTTGGCAGCGATGATGCTCCTGTCGGCCCTCACATTCCAGTCGTGCGATAACGATAACGATACCGACTGGGACCGCGTTTTCCCTAACGCGCTGGTAACCGTGAAGAAGAGTGGCGATGCCTGCTATCTGCAGCTCGACGACAACACCACGCTGCTCGCCAAGAACCTGAAACCAACCATCTTTGACGGTAAGGAGGTTCGCGCCCTCGTCAACTACACGCAGACCTCGGAGAAGAGCGAGAAGTATAACCAGGTGATTCACGTCAACTGGATAGACAGCATCCTGACCAAGAAGCCTGTTCCATCGCTCGGCTCAGATAACGAGAACAGCGAGAAGTATGGCAACAATCTGGTAGAAATCGTGCGCGACTGGGTAACGGTGGCAGAAGATGGCTATCTCACTCTCCGTTTCCGTGCTCTCTGGGGCGGTCAGAAGGTGCATTACATCAACCTCGTTACAGGTGTGAATCCTGAGAATCCTTACGAGGTAGAGTTGCGCCACAATGCCAATGGCGACCCTCAGAACTACTGGCGCGATGCCCTCGTAGCGTTCAATCTGAACGATGCCGTGCCTGATACCGAAGGCAAGACGGTGAAGCTTACCATCCGCTGGCGTTCCAGCCAGGGCTACAAGAAGGTAGATTTCGACTACTGTTCGCGCAAGCCTATCAGCAGCCCGAAGATGCTCGAAGGATATAGCCAGGAAGGAAGAGATATCCGATAAACGAAGAAAAAGCAGATAAAGCAGATAAAGCAAAAGCCCCGATGCATGATGCATCGGGGCTTTTTTTACCTTTTTACTTTTTTACCTTTTTACTTTTAAAAGCTGCTGCAGCTAGTTACACCGAGGGTGGTAGCGATGGCTGTAAGGAAGGAGATTGCAATCTGCAAAATTGTTTTCCAGGTACTTGCTTTCATAATCTTTAATGTTTAATTTTTAATGTTGAGTGTTGAATGTTGAATGTTGACTTGGTGGGCCTCAGGCGAGGGCTTTATTCAAGCCCGTCGCCGCCTTCCTGAGAGCCGCCTGGCTGCGTACCGCCGCCGGTAGTTCCGGAGCCGCCCTGACTGGTGTCGCCGCCTTGTTCAGTGCCGCCTGATGTACCACCAGAGGTGCCACCCTCGTCGGTGCCGGTATAGCCGCCGTACTCCTGAATCTTGCACTTCTTGCGCAGCTCGGAGTTGCTCCAGCTTTTTGTGTTTCTCACAATCAGGTGTACACCCTCTACGCTGGCAGCCGTTACCTTCTCCTTGGTATCCTCCGCCTTCGAAGTCATACCGATGGAGAACAGACCGAGGTCAGAGAGACGCACACTCTTACCGTCGAGAATCAACTCCTGCAGATGGTCGAGTGCATCCATCAGCACACCGTGGATAGTACCTCGGGAGTAAGGCGAACCGTGGTCAGAGATGTGAGATACGAATCCCTCGAAATCCACCTCGCGGTCGGTTACCGCAGTGGCATACCACTTTTTCTTACCTGCGTTCTCGCCGCTCTGTGGTGTACGCTGCAACTTACGATACTTCAATGTTCCTTTCTGTTCCATGATATAAAAATATTAAAGGGTTAATATAAATGTTACTTGATTATTCTCTTTCTTCTAACGACAGTGCAAAGGTACGGCAATTTTCTAATACTACCAAATTTCACCCTGCAGAGTTATGTTAAACGGATTTAACACTTCGGGCACATCTGGTTAATCTTGCCAACTCATAATTTATCGGGCGAGAAAACTATGTGATGTAAAAAGTTTCTCTATGCTTTCTTACTCCGAAAACAGTAGGAAGCAAGAAATCCATCATCATCCACCGAACCCATTTCCACCTCCCAAGCGTGACAGTTGTGACAGTTGTGACAGTTTTCAGCGCCTACCCCCATCTCCCTCTCTTTAGAGGTAACTTATTATATATAAATATATATAATAAGTTAAATATAATAATAACAATTTGAAAGCAGCCCGATTTCATATACCCCTCCCCTGAAAACTGTCACAACTGTCACAACTGTCACAACTGTAACGCCTCTCTCAATCCTTCTCCTCTCCTTCTCCATCCATCCTGTTTTGTAAAGAAAAAAGGAATCACCCTACCCCCTGGAGGTTATTAGAGGGATACGCTCATGCCCATAGGGGGTGCTGCTGAGTAGTTACTTCATTTTTCATCCTTTAAAATCAGTTAAAAAATAGGTATTCCCCATAAAATGTGCAAAAACATGATAGGATTCCCTCATAAAATGTGTATATTTGCAGCGTTATTCCCTCATAAAATGTGGGATAACAAGTGATTATTCCCTCATAAAATGTGATTTTAAGATACGGATTATGGAAAGATTAGCTATCAATGAACTTCTGAAATGGAAGAATAAACACTATCGTAAACCTCTTATCATAGAGGGCGCCAGACAGGTGGGAAAGACTTGGCTGGTGAAGGAGTTTGCCCGCCAGAATTACAAGCAGCTGGCATATGTGAACTTTGAAGAGATGAAGATCCTGCAGAATCTATTTGAACAGGATTTCAGTATTCCTAGAATTCTTACAGCTATTGGGGCTGCAACGAATGTAACCTGCACAGAGGGCGAAACGCTGATATTCCTGGATGAGATTCAGGCTGCCCCTCATGCTGTTACTTCTCTCAAATATTTTGCAGAGAATGCGCCGGGCTATCATGTCATAGCTGCAGGTTCTCTTCTGGGTATCGAACTGCATCAGGGGGAATCTTTTCCTGTGGGTAAGGTGGAATTTCTCTCTCTGTATCCAATGAACTTTATCGAGTTCGTGATGGCTATGGGGGAGAAGAATCTGGCGCAGCTGCTTCAGACGAAGGATTGGAATATGATAACGATGTTTGCTCCCAAGTTTCAGGAACTCTTGAAGTATTATTACTACGTGGGAGGCATGCCTGAAGCCGTATTGAGCTTTAGCCAGAATCGTGACTGGAAAGAGGTGAGAACCATACAGAAGGACATTCTGAACAGTTATCAGAGAGATATGTCGAAGCATGCTCCATCGGAGATTATTCCCCGTATTACTGATTTGTGGAAATCCTTGCCCGCCCAGTTGAGCAAGGAAAACAGGAAGTTTATCTATGGAGTGGTGCGCGAGGGGGCAAGAGCCCGGGAGTATGAGTTGGCCTTGCAGTGGCTGCTGGATGCCGGACTGATATATAAGGTATATAATGTGAAGGCTCCCCGACTGCCGCTTGCCAGTTATGAAGACCGGGCGGCCTTCAAGATCTTTGTCCTGGATGTCGGGCTTCTAGGCGCGATGTCTAATCTCAAGGCTGCGACAATAGTGGCTGGCAACAGTATTTTTACCGAGTTTAAAGGGGCATTGACGGAGCAGTATGTTTTGCAGCAGCTCATTCTCAGGTATGAACCGTATTATTATGCCAAGACCAACAGTACTCAGGAGATTGATTTTCTGCTCCAGGCTGAGGAGGATGAGATTGTTCCGCTGGAGGTGAAAGCCGAGACGAATGTCAAGGCAAAGAGCCTGCGCCAGTTTGTTGCAGACAACCAGTCAAAGAAGGCCTATCGCATCTCCATGAATGATTATCTGCAGGAAGATTGGGTTACTAACGTACCGCTCTATGCGGTAAATGGTCTCGAATTTTATTCGATACAAAATTAATCTTTCTCACGAAAACACAAAAGAAAAAGCCCAAAAACTTGCATAAAAGAGAAATATTGCTTATTTTTGCATTATCTTTGCAGGAAAGGACGAAGATATGGAACAAGAAAACAACAGAATACAATTACCCCTAGAAGAAATCAAGCTCGCATTCGCTGCTTCATGCGTTGAGGGAGCTGCAAGAAAGCTCGGGGTACCATATATTGAAATATACGAAAGAATGAGAAAGGTTGATTTAATCAACAAGTTCATTCTGCCCCACTACGATACGCTCCACACCGAAAGTCGAGAGTATCTTATAGAAGATGTCATTGAGTGTCTAACTAATTGGGAGAAGAAAGCTTCTCATCAATAAATACTTAGTATATAATGGAACAGAAAAAATATAAACAGATCAACACAAAGACACCTGAGATTCAAGAAATGATTCTCAGCTATCAGATAGGTGGCGTAGCATACGAACTGTCACAGCGCCTGGAAATATCTCCAGCTCTGGCTCTTGACCTTTTCTATCGCAGCAAGACCTGTGCCCAACTCCACGATAAGCGCACCGGCCTGTATCTCATGAGCAATGGCTACATCGCCGATGATTTCATTTACGAGAAGCAGAGAGGGTACTAAGCCGCATTTTTATATCAGAGATACCTTGCCCCCACACGCCCTGAAGGGGCAGAAGCTCCTAGCCCAGGGTAACACCCTGGGTATAAGCGCAATCAGCCCTGCGCCCTGTAGGGGCAAAAGCTTTATGTTTTGTCTGGAGTTTTAAAGCTTTTGCCCTTACAGACCGAAAAGATTTGCGTATTTTCTAAGATTTTAGCTAAAAAGATTTGCGTATTTTCTAATATTTCCGCTAAAAAAATTTGCGTATTTTCTAAGATCTTCCAGAGGATTATCTCCCTACCGAAGATTCTCATTATGAATTTGAGCCAGAAGATGTGAACAAAGAGAACTTATCCATAGCAGAAATGAGCGGCAAGAAACTCGACTGGTTCCGCAAGGTCTGTGCAGCGGTACTTTAGATACCTTGCGCCCCACATGACCATCATGCTGTTGTCGTATTTCTCCTGTTCCTCTTTGGTCAGAGTCTTGGAGTCGGCGATTTCTGCCAGTCTCTTGAATATCTTATGCTGAGCCTCGAAAGGCATTTTTTCTAAAGTCTCCATATGCTTCAAATTATAAATCCAACAATCTAAAAACGTAGTACACTCTTCCTTATGTACTCACGTTGCAAAGATACGCTTTTCTTTCGTAACTTCCAAGAAATTAACTAAGAAAAATTCTCTAATTCTTGACGAAAAACGAATCAAGCACTTGGTATAATTTTAAGAATCAAGAATTTAAGAATTTTCATTCTTGCTTGATGAATTTTGAACTGACAAATCATCACCATAACCCGTCAAATACTCGTTTTAATACTAAAAAGAATAAAATAACCAGCTAAATATTTGGAAGTTACAGGAATATTGCTTATTTTTGCAGAAGAAAAGCTGCACTCGGCAATTTGAAAGCAAGCTTTCATTGCGCACGTTTGCATCACAAACATTTTAAATTATATAATTATGTTAGGAATAAATGCACCAAAAGTTTTAGCTAAAGGCAAATACGCACAAGCCGTTCGTAAAGCCGCTCTTGCATCCATCGGTGCAAAAGCAAAGAAAGACGATGCCACAAAAACATCAAATTATCCATATAAATTTGAGTGGAATTTAGAATGAATTTAGAAGAATATAAAATAGAACTTTTATCAGACTTTGAAGAGTTGATAAATTTCTATACAGGAAAAGACAAAATGGATGACTTTCTTCATAATCACTTACAAGATTGTGAAGAGAGTCATTATTGTAAGACATTTTGTGTCCGCTTAAAAGCAAACAACACGATTGTTGCAATTTTCGCCTTAGCATTCGACTCTGTTGACATTGATTCAGATGATTTTGATGATATGCGTATGGGGGCAGCAGGAACCGATTTGCCAGCAGTAAAAGAAACATTCCGAGAACAATTCGAACAAAAATATACTTATCCCGCTTTAGAAATTGCCTACTTAGCTATTGAACAAAAATTTCAAAGTTTACACCTAGGTTCAGCCTTAATTGAAGAAATAGCTTCGATGGCTAGAAACCAAAGATATGCCGGTTGCGTCTTCTTGACTGTAAGAGCTTGGCATACCTCTGATTATAGCGCAGTAGGTTTCTATGAAAAAAATCAATTTGCAAAATTGACTCCAGTTCCCCAAATGGATGTTTGGCCAATGTACAAAACAATTTGGCCGGAGGAATAACCCCCTACACGCCCTGAACCAACGGGCACCGGACGAAGGGAATTGAAAATCACCACAATTTCCAGGCCCACTCCATAGAAGATCTTCCAGAGGATTATCTCCCTACCGAAGATTCTTATTATGAATTTGAGCCAGAAGATGTGAACAAAGAGAACTTATCCATAGCAGAAATGAGCGGCAAGAAACTCGACTGGTTCCGCAAGGTCTGTGCAGCGGTACTTTAGATACCTTGCCCACACACGCCCTGAAGGGGCAGAAGCACCTAGCCCAGGGTAACACCCTGGGTATAAGCGCAATCAGCCTTGCGCCCTGTAAGGGCAAAAGCCTTAAAAAATCCGTGAAATCCCTGCCTATTCCTCTCGTCTTTCCGCCTCCGGCTCCGCCACCATTTCCGGCACTTCTTCCGGCAATTCATATCTTCTGATATGATGATCTTCCAGATAGATATGGTTCAGCGTAAAGGCGAGCGACTCCAGCGTCTTCTCCCTTACCGCCGGCTTCAGTTCACATTCCCATATCACGATGGTATGCCATCCCATTTCAGCCAATCGGTGCAGCACCTCATGGTCCCTCTCCCGGTTTCTCCTGATCTTCTCCATCCAGAACCCGGTATTCGATTTCGGCACCACATAATATTTGCACCCCTCATGTCCGTGCCAGAAGCACCCGTTCACCAGAATACAGGTGCGATATTTCCTCAGCACGATGTCCGGCTTGCCCGGCAACCGCGGGTGATTGAGCCGATACCTGAATCCCCTACTCCACAGAAATTTCCTGACAAGAATCTCCGGTTTGGTATCCCTGCCCCTTATTGCCGCCATATTGTTGTGGCGCTGTTCTATGGTCAAACGGTCCGACATCTTTAATTTATCATCAACATCTGTTTAACATTGCAACATCGCGGCAGGCGTTATGTTCAGAACCTTGCATAGCAATCTAGCTATTTTTAGAGTAGGCTCAGAGCGCCCTGTTACATAATCGTTAATACGTGAAGGACTTACTCCAATTTCTGAAGCCAGTTGTTTTTGAGTCATTTCCTTTTCATTTAAAGAAAGTTCGATAAGTTCAGAAACAGAAGGCTTTCCGATAGGAAAATGTTTCTTTTCGTATGACTCAACAATGTCCGACATTAATGTCAGTTCTATGGCATTCTTATCATTGGCAGGCGTATCGTCCGTTACCAATGGCAGGAGATCTTCTATTCTGTTGAGTGCAAACTCATATTGTTCTTTCGTAATTCTATCCATAATTGTTTTTATTAAATGGTGGAACAATCTATTTTGTCATATTCACTATGTGTTCCGACAAATCTTACGAAGAGTCGGCCTATTGTAAATTTAATTACCACTACCAACCTATACCTGTTTCCTCGAATGTTGAATACGTAATGTTGATTACCTACGTAGTCAGCATCAGGAAAGTCAGTTCTTATATCAGAAAAGTTGCGCCATTCTGCTTCTTCCGCAATCTGGTACCATCTTTCCAGAGCTACTTTTGAGTCTTCTCGCCCAGGGGTCTCGTAAAACTCTTTTAGTTTCCTATGCGAAATAATTCTCATAATTCCATGATTTAAATTTTCATTGCAAAGATATATAGAAATATTGAAATACAATAGTTTCTTCCATAAATATTTTGCTTTTTAGGATTATTTATATAATTAAGCTTGTTTTTCTACTATTTAGCTTCCACCTTCCCCCCTTACGGGCTGAAGGCCCAGAAGCTCCTAGCCCAGGGCATCACCCTGGGTATAAGCGCAATCCACCTTGCGCCCTGAACCAACGGTCACCGGCGCGTAGCGGAAAGGTAAAGGGCAAAAGCCTTTTAAAAAAGGATATTAAGAATGAAAACAAGAGAAGGCAAGAAACCAGCACCACGATGGCAGCGATGTAGATATCTATGTAGAAATGCCCCCTAAGTTTTTTCTGGTAGTCCGTCTGAAATCATACCTTGAAGCCCTTCTGGGTTGCCCTGTCGATATTATCCGGAAGCACCAGCACCTCAACCCCTTCCTACTCAAGGAAATTGAGAAAGATGGGATTGAAGTGATAGCGGAGCGATAGATTAGGGACACCGGTAGATAAATTGTTGACTATGGAACTCAACAAGAATCTCCGGCTTGGTATCCCTGCCCCTTATTGCCGCCATGTTGTTGTGGCGCTGTTCTATGGTCAAACGGTCCGACATATTACTCTATCCTTTTTTAAAAGCCCTAAACAAAACTACTTTCCCCTATACTCCATCAGTTTTTCTGCCGTTGTAAACATAGGCTCGCCAGGAACATAGCTCTGGAATTTCTTAAGATGCTCAGCCCTCATATCCTGCAACAATCTGCCGATATCAATATTGCCGATATTCACCTCCTCATCAAAACGGAAGAAGAAGTAATTTCGCTTCGCACCATCATCGTCTCCCTCTACAGTTTCCATCGGATACCAGGTATTGCGCATTCTTTCTTCTGTCACCTTGCTTGCCGTATCCTTTACGTGGAACACGTGATATTTACCCGTCTCCTCTGCACCATCGGTATAGAGAATCACGAAATGGATATTCTGCTTTTCGTAGAAATAGGCAGAATGGGCACCATCACGCGCCTCATCTTCCTTTAATTTCAGACGCACATTATAAACCAGACTACCCCTGTCGTTATTGCCCAGAATCCACTTCAGATGCTCCTCTGATTTATAATAACCCACCAGGATGCCACGGCTCAAATCACGCTCCAGATAATGCACAGTAAGCCATTGCGGTGAATCCAGAGGCTGCTCCATTTCCTGTTCCACAGCCGGTTTCAACACCTTCTCAGGGTCCTTACCCATGTTACACTTGTCGATGATGAAATCTTGCTTCAGCTCATTAAACTGCCCCTCCGTCTCTGTCCATTTATCTAAAGGGCGGGCATAAGCAAAGTACACCTCCCTATCCTCACCATAAGGCTTAAACACCCTACCGTTCATCTCATAGAAGTGTTTCTGCATATACAGCTCGCCATCAACGCCCAGTTTGGCTCTCATGGCATAGATGCAGTAGTTTTTCTGTATCACCTCCCTTATCTCGTTGCGGAAAATATCTCTCACCTTCCTCTTCCACTGCGCTTTTTCGCTTGCCTTATTTCGGGCATATAGGAAAAGAACATAAAGGAAATTGACATCATACTGCGAAAGGAAGAGCGTATCGCGGTCGAAGAGCCTGTCAGGAAACTGATACGAAACCGTCGTACAGTGCTCCCCATTACCATTATAATGCTTGCGGATATTCTTCTCCCCTGCATTATACCGGTGATCATCATACACGAAACCACTGATAAAGAAGTTAGGAATCACGTCATACCCCTCTGTAGCTCCGGTATCCTGCAAATGGATATCCCTGAAGCTCTCCCTGTCCTTCGCCCTGTTCTTTCTGTCTTCATCATCCAAGGCGGTATCATCAGAGAGGAACAGATTGATGTTCCACTGAATCACATTCCGGGCATAAGTATATTGCTTGTAGATAGATTCCGAAGTAAGCGGATGTCCGTTCTTATAATACTTGCTATCGCCGATATAATATACCTCTCTGCGGGCCTGCGCATCATTCGATGTAAGAGCCAGGTCGGTATAGAGATGGTCCACCCGCTTGCCGTCCTTCTGGTCAGCAAGTCCCTTAGGAATATCGGTATGAGGCGTACCAATCAGGTCATCAATCATAGCCTCGAACACGATATTGAAATTCTTGGCAAGAATATATTCCTGAGCATGCGCATTGATGGCGATGCGATAAGAATTCTCGAAGAAGGCATAGCACATATCCCAGAGCTGCAGCGCCTTATCCGAAAAATACTTATACTTAATCTGCATGAGTCTCATCTTGCCCATGCCCTTCAGATATTCCTTAAACTGCTTACCCGTAATCAGTTCATACTGGATATTGATAGGCGTCTGGAAACCATATTCAGCATTCAGATAATTCAGAATGCTATAGTAGATGATAAACAGCTCCTCCTCATAGTTCACGATGCGCTTTTTATTGACAAGTTTCAGATACACAGGCGCTCCGTTTCCCTGCATGAAGGCAGAAGAATGACTGATGGTTTTCGTCCAGTTAATCTTATTGTTGCCACGGTGCAGATTCTTGACGGTAAAGAGCACGAAGTCACGGTTCTCCTGATTAAACCTGATCAGCGAAAGAACGATGTCGAGATAAGTATTCGTATGCTGCCGCTTACCCTTTCCTGTTCGGGTGATGTGTTTGTAGAGGATAGCCTTGCTGGTAGGATTAGCCTTATAGAACACGCTCAGTGCCCTATATACCCAGACCGAGAATTCGTAGATGAATTTACGGTACTCCCGGCTCAGTTTTTTCTGCTCCTGAGGCGTCAACACCTGTTCTGGGCATACTGTTTCCCCATCCTCCAGCGTTACGCCAGCCAGCACCTCCTTTTTCTTTTGAGGATCATCCTTCAAGAGCACCTTTGGCAGGATAAATACACAATCTCTCAGCTGTGGATTATAGAAATAACCCACATACTGCACGCTCACCTTCTTGTCCACATCCTGCAGCACATAAATGTCCTTCAGAATCTTCTCTACAGCTGAGCTTTCGTACTGATGTTCCTCAAATAGAATATACATTATTCGTTCTCCGTATTATTATTTTGCCACTTCATAATTCTGTTCAGAAAGTCAACCAGTCTCACTGTATTGACCTGTTCCCCTTCCTCATCATAGAAATCAGCGAAGGCAAGGTCTTTTTCTGTTTTCTTACCATTCTTTTCCTCCTGATAAGTAAAGAGCGAAGCATCCTCAAAACCATAGTCCTTGAAAACATCGTTCCAGAGATAGAATATCACCTTACCCACCAGTGTATCAGCCGTGATGATGGTAGGCTTCTCGTCAGTCTCATTTGCCTTCTCAGACGGCTTGCAGAAGAAATAGCCCAACTGCTTATCGGCGCTGGATGTCATGGAAGCGATGATTTCATTCACCTTCTGGATAAAGTTCCACCAGGAGAGCGTTGTATTCTCGTCTATTATCTTTACAGGCTCTCCGTTCGCATCCTTTATCTGGATATTCCAGCCCAGTTCCTCGCCGTTCTCCTTCTTGCCTTTCTTAATCTTGATATATTTCCAGTCCCAACGACGCTTAAAGGCAGAGTCGATTGGGAAGAGACTCTGGTCGCTGGTGTTCATGGTTGCCCAGATATAAAAATTGTTAGGCAATACGAGTACAGTTCCGTTCTTAATATCCTCTACGATATTACCATCATAATCATCGTATATTACATTCAATTCGTCTGGAAAATTAACCTTTCCAAACTCTTTGCTAAGATATTTTTGTATATCTGTATCTGCAACAATTGGGTATGTAGAGTAGCCATCCTCATTTCTATCCAGCAACTGAAAAAGGTCACCAAAGATCTGAGCACAATTACCACGGTTTATCTCTTCTATAATAAGAAACTGAGCCTTAGCTTTTTCGCCTTCAGCACTGCAATAGAATTTCCATGCTTTAACATAGGCCTTCAAGAAAGACTGAGCCACAAAAGCATATTCTATTTGCTTTTTTCCGCCTCCATTCTCTTGACCATCATTACCAATCTCATTACTCATAGTTGGCTTATAGCATCCAACAAATGTAGAGTAATCACTATCAGGATGGAATGTTGTTCGAATCTTGCTCTGATTCTTTGTTGCGAGTTTAATTCCAAACGATTTACCTGTTCCAGGAGCACCATAGAAGACTTGCTGGAGAGGGGTCTCAAGTGTACACGTAGGCTTAACACCATTAAGAAGCGCATATATTGCAGCTATATCTCTTTTTATATCATTATCATAAATTCCCATATCATAAAGTTATTATAGTGAAAATTTTATCAGAAGGATTGACCAATGCAGACTCTTTAGATCCAACTTTTTTTATAATACCAGCTTCCTCTAAAAAGCTTCTAATATAAGAGTAACAAGTATTAGGCAATTTTTCACCTTCTTCATTAACAAACGTTATTGTTTCTATCTGATCCTTGACCTTTCTAATTTCCTCAATAGCATCATCAAGAGAAAAACCAATTTCGAGACAATGCAAAGCATAAAGAAAGTAATTCCAGTTTATAATAGTAAAAGCTTTTAATAACTTCAACGCCACCCACATATTATGATTTTCATATTCCTTATTTAAATACATTTCTACAAGCCCCTGCTTTTGTGCACATTGCTTGATATTTACAAGTCTTTCAAGGACAATATCCTTATGTGGCGTTTTATCAGAAACATTGTTGATAGCTCTACAAGCTAAAACAAACAGTATTCCTAACTCAGTAAAGCACTCATTTGCTCTAAATGTATCATCGTAATTTACAAATCCTATTTTTTTCAAAAGAGGGAAAAAAGTCCTAATTGCACTTTTAGCATTAGTTTCTCCAAACAATTGTTGCTTTTGCGCCTCTTCCTGAATATCAATATAGGTAAGCAATTTGTTACCAAGAAGTTCAAGCATTTCGTATACTTGAACGATTTGGTTACAACGAATAGATGACAGACTACTGCCATCTACCCCTTTATATGTATCTACCGTCAATGTTATATTCATACCAATTCAGTTTTTATTTTCTCAGCTATAATTTTTGCCAACATCGGAGGTACCGCATTCCCAACCTGTTTGTATTGACTTCCACGAGTTCCAAGTATTTCAAACGAATCTGGAAAAGATTGTATTCTCGCAGACTCTCTTACAGTTGGTATTCTCGGTTCAGAATAGTGAAAATAATTTCTATGTCCTGTATCTATTGTATTTGAAGGTTTGAAAGTACCCATTCTTTCAAAAGCTTTATTGTACTTGCGTACATGCCAGATTTCTTCTGGTAAATCTCTTATATTACCACCATCTGGAACTTGGCTTATAATAGAAATTGTTTTCTCTGTATGAGCCGTATAATCCTGGTTTAGAGGTTTTTTTGTATTACCACGCATTGCTTTTTGATATTCATTTTGCGGCTCACTACCATATTTTTCTTGCGTAGCCCCTTCTAAATCACTGATTCCATCTTTTGCCGTTAATTTATAATCAAACGGCTCAGGGAAAATAAATTTTTTATTCTTTATGCCTACATAGAAAACTCTATATCTATTCTGAGGAATACCATAATCAGCAGCATTTAATAACTGGTAACTTATAGTATAGCCCAACCCATCCTCTCCAAATCTCTTTAAAAGGTCTTTTACAAAAGCACCTTTATTCAAGGTAAGCATTCCTTTAACATTTTCCATAACAAAAAAATCTGGATCAACAAATTTAACTGCCTTATAAAACTCCAAATACATTTTGTTACGAGGATCATCAACTTCCCGCTTTCCTACTGTACTAAAACCTTGACATGGTGGACCACCAATAATGCCAGTAATCTTTTCGTTAGCTATTATAGTAGAAAGTTCTTTATCATTAAAATCCTCTACTGAAATAACTTTAGCAACTTTATCTTTTCTATTATGATTGTATGTTTTAACGGCATCAGCCCACATGTCCACTGCAGCACAGACTTCAAAGCCTGCCTGTTCAAAGCCTAAACTGAGTCCACCAATTCCGCAAAATAAATCAATTATCTTCATTGTCTAATATTTTAATTATAGTATCTGCAACCGCTTTTGCGAGCAATGGCGGTACAGCATTACCAATTTGTCTATATTTGCTACCACGAGGTCCTTGAAACTCAAAGCTATCAGGAAAAGACTGCAATCGTGCAGATTCCCTAATAGTTGGAATTCTATTATACAAAGGATGGAAATAATTGCTATGAGCATTTCCTGTATCAATTGTGCATGATTGAGTCGATGGATCAAGCCTCTTATATGCAGAAGAATGTCTGTTCTGCCTGTTATTTGGCCACAACTCAGGCGGCACATCTTTCCAGTTCCCTCCCTGAGGTACAAAACTAATTCTCTTTTGTACTTTTTCTGCAGGATATACTATATCGTGATCCAAGACTATATTATCCTCATTTCTAAGATATTCTCGTAACTTAGAATTTGCAGGTTCTTTCAATTCTTTTGCCCCATCAGGGCTTTTTTCAAATTGATACAACTCACCTATAGCATCCTCAACAGTTGTTTTTTCTTGCTTTACTACTGTATTAAAATCAAAAGTAACGTCTTTGAAATCTTTTCGGACTCCAACAATTATTGCACGTTTTCTGTTTTGAGGAACACCGTAATCCGATGCATCAAGTACTTGATAGCTTATATTATACTCTACTGCCCCAAGAATTTCCTGAATTCTTTTAATAGCATAACCATTGTCACGAGAAAGCAGACCACGCACATTCTCTATCATAATGACTTTAGGATGTATCCGTTGCACAAACCGAATATATTCAAAGAATAATTTATTTCTAGGATCCTCAGTCTCTTTCTGCCAACGATTTGCAGAAGAGAATCCTTGACAAGGAGGACCACCTACTATTACATCAACATCACTATATTCTTCATCTATTTGTTCGTCTGGGAATTTAGCAATATCAACATTATGGACTTTAGATTTTTTAAAATTATGTTTAAATGTAATTGTAGCATATTCATTGAAATCTATACCACCTACAATTTTAAAGCCAGCGAGCCTAAATCCTTCACTGATACCACCACATCCACAAAACAAATCAAGTACGTTGTATATTTTTTTATTCATTGTTCAATTTTTAGGTTATTTTAATCATTCACTTTTCTTCCTTGCTCAGTATATCCCTTTCGACTTCGGCAACAAAGTCTACAAACGAGATACCCAGAACCTGGCAAATCTGTCGAAGCTCTATAAGATCCAAGCGGCGGTCGCAGGTTTCAATCCGACTCACAAAAGTTTGGTTAACTTTCAATAATTCAGCGAGTTGAATCTGCGTAATCCCCAATTTCTCACGCTTACCGCGCAAGCGTCCTATGACTTGATGATATAAATGTGAATGTATGCTCTTGTCCATTTTCTCTTAATTTTTGGGCACAAATATATATTCTTTTTTCGAATATACAAAAAGTGAATATATCATATTAAAACACTTTATAACCTATCCATTTATCATATTAGAATAGGACTCAGGAAAGGGGGTAAATCCTGCAATGTATTCTTCCAAGGAATGGCAGAAGTATAGGAATACTGCTTTTTGTAAGAACGTGGAAAAGGAAGGCATTAGATTATTATTAACAAGAAAAGGCCATAGATTACTGATAAACAAGCAGTTCTAGTAACGCAGCAAAACACTGCATCACTAGAACTGCTTGTTTGTGCTATACAGCTTGGCTATCCAAAGCTATAGGGAATGCTAACACATATTGTGATAAGGGGTCAAAATAAAGCTGTCACAACTGTAATGTAACGCTTTTTGTGAAAGTAAATTCTAAGCGATTAAATGCTATCATACCAGTAAGGGGATTTCAAATCCCCTAGTTTTATAGGGCGAACATTTTTTCGCCGAATTACAAATTCGGCGGAACGCCTAACGGAAAAGCCATCTGTCAAGTCGAAGACAGGACAGGAGGAATGATGAAGGCCTATGCAAAAGTGTGCCCCCCTATATAATTACCCTCTATCATATGTTAAAAACAGGGTATAAATTATAGTTCAGTATCTTATATATTCTCGCACACGCTGCTATACAAAGTTACATATATATAGGGTTCATTCTAACCAACACCTTCTCTAAAAAAAGAGCAAGATAGAATATGCTTCATCAGATAGAATTAGTGACGATAGCGAAACATGATACCATTAACAACGCTATCCTCACTAATTATCTATAGAAGATTATTGTTCAATATGCAACTCTTTAAAATTAAAAGAGACTGATTTCTTAAAACCAAATTCCTTAATCTTTTTAAGAAAATCCTTATATTCTTGAAGCTTAGCAGTTTTTACATCCAGCCTGTTTACATCTTTATCGTATTCATCCCAACTTTCCCATATTTGCAAAACAATACCATTTATACGATATTTTCGGTCAGTAATTGGTCGACTATAAGAAATCGTATTCTCAACGAATTCTGTTATGTGATTTATCGCATAATCTTTCATCGCTTTGCGTGATACTTCCGTATGCTCCATCTTTTCAGGATGTCTATCTCCATTACTATCTGCAATCCAAACATCATGCGAGGTATCTCGCCAACAATTCAGCACATCGCTTATCGGATGATCAGCTTCTATATATTGCAAAAACAAATCTTGCTGAATCTTAATAACCTCATCTTCAGACAAAATAAAATCTTCTTCAAAAGAACCATTATAAAATAGTTTACACAAAAAACCTAACATAAAACTATTGATACCATTTTCATATAAGCAGTTCAAGAATTCTTCTTTATCTTCTGCAAGGTAGTCATGTGATTCACCATTCATCTCCTTCAACATTTTTATTCGTTCTACAATCACCCGAAATTCTGGCACATACTTATGTCCTATAGAACCTATATAAAACAACATATGAAGTTGTTTATAAGTATCTGCTTTATTTGCAACTTTTCTCTTTTCAACTTTATCCACCAAAGAATAAGATTTGTTTTCCATCCATTCCTTTAACGTTGATTTCACTTCATCAAAAGGAGATAGCCATATCTTGTCAAACTCCACATCTGAAACTTCTGAATCCAATATAGAAGAATACAAATACCTTTGAGTATATTCAGGAACATTAATACCCTTACTACTGTGTGTTCTATATTCACCCCAAAGAGCATCCAACAACTTCTTCAAGCTATCAATCTTAGCTTTAGGCACAGATAGTTCTTCACTATTTGCCTCTATGTATTCTAAGATATTAAAACCCTTAAAGGGATACATTTTAGCAAGGATATTCTCCTTTTCTTCAGGACCATTTTCCCCATTAAAATAAACATATTTACCACTATTATTAAGCAACAAAATATCATCTTTTCTATAAACAATAAGTTCAAGAACAAAAAGATACTGTTGTCTTAAAATTTCTAATATAATATAATCACAGATATCAATTTCCCCATGAAGTTTTCTAAGATGCAAACGTAAAGCATTTGCAAGACGCTTTATATCCCTTAAAGTTCTTATATAACTAAACACATCAATTGAATTAAACAATTCTCTGTTAAGAAGTTTATCTACCTGTTCCATTTCTTCTGAATTCAAAAAAACAGATAATTTTTCCCGCAGAACAGCTTTCAACTCATTGTTTTTGATTACAGGAAGGAAAAACTCTTCTTGTAATATCTTTTGAGAATAGCTTAGGCTATGGGAAGGAAAGATACTATTAAGAGTATCCACTACATACTTTTTATCATAAGCCATAACAAAATACATAGAAGGCAAGTTCGATGTATTTCGTACTAATCTAAACAACTCCTCTATTTCATTTGCCCCCAAACGGTCAATATCATCAATAAAGACAACAATTTTCCTCTGTATATTGCTGATTTTCTTCTTCAAATCCTCATACTGTTCTTCAACTGTTTGAGGAACCAAACACCCCAATATACTCCCAAGAAATTTCATCGTAGAATTTTCAATACTAGACACAGTACGAGCATATCGAATAATATCACGAGAAAAAATTGTGCTATATGGTGCTAGAGCCTTACTCAACTCTTCAAAGAACAAATATGTTAAATTAGACGACTTTCCATATTTCCAAGGATGGAATGATATGGTAACTACATCATCAGCATTTTTTGCATCTATATGCTCTTTCATCATATACAAAAAAGATGTCTTTCCGTTTCCCCAAGGTGCAACAATGCCAAAAGTAAAGGCATTATTTTCTGTTTTTGTTGACAACAGTTTTTCAGCAGCAACATAGGCATCTATTTTTCGATTCAACAAATCATCCTTACTACATGTTATTGGCTCATCAATAAAAAATCCATCAGAAGAACTGCCACTTTTTTTAGGAGCACAACGAAATAACCTCAAAGCGATATATCCTCCCACTAGAAGTAGTAGAATAATATCGACATAACTAAAAGAATATATATATAATGAATAAGCAGAATCAGTACATAGACGATATTTTGTCCAAAGATATAAGATAAAAATACTGAAGCCAATAGTTTTATTACTGACAAGTACTCTTCTCTTATACTTTATACAACCATTATAAGCAATCCATACAAATAGCAGAGCAAACACTATTTTCGACATCACACTTACATTAAAGTATTTCAATATTAGCAACAAATATACATTACACAAAGAATCAAATAATTCTTCAAAGCAAAAATAAATACCAACAAAACAAATCAGCAATTTATTATCAGATAAAAATATATCCAAGCCTTTATTTTTCATGAAATGCATACATTTATTCCATACTCGATTAATTAATTTATTTCCCATTTTCATTATACGTTAAAATGTTATTATACTAAACACTATTAGAAAGACTACGCAACTATTTTAACAAATTGCTAATCATCAAAATAGCAATTGGACGAAAACATCGTTTTCGCTCAGCAACAAATCGATTGAAGAAAAACTTTCCTTCATCAATACACACGATATGAGTATTTGACATATAATTCATAATCCTATATACTTTTCTGCAAAAGTAATAAAAAAAATTGGAACCCAATACATCTTCCGTATTTTATTATCCTCACAAAAAAATAAAATGCATTTAATCATAAGAATCATAGGTATTTCTCCCTTATAATACAGAAAGTTACGTTAATATTTGGTTCTATAAACATTTTACTATATCTTTGCATCACCATTGATTTCATTAACATGCAGAAAGAACAAGAACATATATTGGCGGCTATCCGCAAATGCCTGGCGAAAAACTTGCCGGCTAGCGGGAAGGCGATACTTTTCGGCTCGCAAGCCAGAGGTACCGCCAGGGAGGATAGTGACTGGGATATCCTTATCATATTGGATAAGAAGAAACTCATGGCTGACGATTATGACAACATCACCTACCCACTGACCGAACTCGGATGGGAACTGGGCGAGGAAATCAACCCCGTGATGTATACCGCCCAGGAATGGGAAAAGTATAGGAATACACCCTTCGTCAGGAACGTAGAAAAGGAAGGGGTAAAAATACGAATATAAAGGAGAAATTACAAACTTTACCGGCGATAACGCAGGCCGTAGGCGTCTCCCCCTTGCGTCATACAAAGCTTTTGCCCCTACAGGGCGCCAGGCGTGCGGACATAGATACCCAGGGCGGATGCCCTGGGCTAGGAGCTTCTGCCCCTTCTATTATATTTGCACTTGGAAAAATAAAGAGGTGAAAATCTTTATATCTGCAAAC
>ERZ831979.168-NODE-168-length-79692-cov-14.727840_pt1 | contig 79692 bp, 77 predicted proteins | sample MGYA00519952_ERZ831979 | MGnify/ENA primary metagenome ERZ831979 (study PRJEB31850, sample SAMEA3708723) | human gut metagenome | biome: human gut; feature: human-associated habitat; material: faeces | place: China | collected 2014 ...
CATACAGTGTTGGAGAAGCAAGACCATCAAGAGGACCAGGAAGAAGAGAAATTGGCCATGGAGCATTAGCTGAAAAAGCATTAGTTCCAGTAATTCCATCAGAAGAAGAATTTCCATATGCAATAAGAGTTGTATCAGAAGTATTAAGCTCAAATGGTTCAACATCACAAGCTAGTATATGTGGAAGTACATTAGCTTTAATGGATGCAGGTGTTCCAATTAAAAAGCCAGTAGCTGGAATATCAACAGGATTAGTAACAGACAAAAATGATCCAAATAGATATGTAATGTTAACAGATATTCAAGGTATTGAAGATTTCTTTGGAGATATGGACTTTAAAGTAGGTGGAACAAAAGATGGTATAACTGCTATACAAGTTGACATTAAAATAGATGGATTAACATATGATATAATAGAACAAGCTTTTGAAAGAACAGAAAAAGCAAGAATGTATATATTAAATGACATAATGTTACCACAAATAGCAGAGCCACGTGCGGAAATTTCAAAATATGCTCCAAAAATAATAACAACCAAAATTAGTGTAGACAAAATAAAAGATGTAATTGGAACAGGTGGAAAAGTTATAAACAAAATAATTGCTGAAACAAATGTAAAAATAGATATTGAAGAAGATGGTTCTGTATGTGTATATTCTAATGATTCAAAAAATGCAGAAGTTGCAATGAAAATGATAAAAGATATAGCAAGAGAAATAGAAGCAGGGGAAATTTATGATGGTGTCGTAACAAAAATAATGCCATTCGGAGCATTTGTTGATTTAGGTGGAGGAAAAGAAGGATTACTTCATATTTCAAAAATATCAAGTAAAAGAGTAGAAAAAGTAGAAGATGTATTAGCAATTGGAGACGAAATAAGAGTAAAAGTATCTGAAATTGATTCTCAAGGAAGAGTAAATTTAACAATGAAAGACCTAGAATCTACAGCTCAAAATAAAGACGAAAACAAAGAAGAAAAATAATAAAATAAAAGCAAAAACAATAGTATATTTTAGTATACTATTGTTTTTGAAAATAACCAAAAAATAAGGGGCTTTTTTGTGAATTATTTGTGAAAATATAAAAAAAAGTAACAAAATGTTGAAAAAAAGAATATAAGTAAGTATAATATATATGAATTTAAAATTAAGGAGTAAAAGATGGAATATTTATATATAATACAACAGGCACTTATTTGGATTGTAACTATATATTGGTTATATCAATTCATAATTAGTTTGTGCTCTTTTGTTAAAATTAAAGAAAAACCTTTAAAAGAAGATAAACAACACAGATTCATGACAATAATACCAGCTCATAATGAAGAAAAAGTTGTAGTAAATTTAATAGAGAGTTTAAAAAAATTAGACTATCCAAAAGATTTATACGACATATATGTAATTGCAGATAACTGCACAGACAAAACAGCAGAAGTTGCAAAAAAAGCAGGAGCAATAGTATATGAAAGATTTGATGAAGCTCATAAAACAAAAGGTCATGCTCTTCAATGGTTTTTAGCTCAAAAAATTGAAGAAGATGCACCATATGATGCATTTTGTATATTTGACGCTGATAATATAGTAGATGAAAATTTCTTAAAAGTAATGAATAAAAAATTGTGTCAAGGAGAAGAAGTTGTTCAAGGATATAAAGACATAAAAAATCCATCAGACAGTTGGGTATCTGCAGGATATGCAATATTCTATTGGACAATGCATAGATTTTATCATTTAGCAAGATATAATATAGGTCTTTCACCTTTAATGAATGGAACAGGTTTTATGGTAAAATTTGATGTAATAAAACCTCAAGGATGGAACACAAAAACATTAACAGAAGATATAGAATTTTCATTAAAAAGAATTATAGAAGGTAAAAAATTGGGTTGGGCAAGAGATGCAATAGTATATGATGAGCAACCAGTAGGATTTAAACAATCATGGACACAAAGATCAAGATGGACAGTAGGACATATGCAATGTTTAAAAGAATATACAAAACCATTAGCTGAAGCTGTAGTAAAAAATAAAACAGTAATGAATTTTGACGGTTTATTATATATGTTAGGAACAACACCAATGTTAATATTAACAATGGTACTAGTAATAGTAAATATTGTTTTATTTGCAACAGGAGCAATGAGTGGATTGGATTTTACAATACAAATGTTAAAATATATTATACCAACATTATTAGTATTACCATTTATGGGATTAGTAGTGTTATATTTAGAAAAAAAACCAATAAAACCAATGATAAAAGGACTGTTAACATATCCAATTTTCATGGGATCATGGTTATTGATAAATATAAAATGTTTATTCAAAAGAGACACAGAATGGAAGAAAATAGACCATGTTAATGATAAAAAGATAGAAGATTTATAAAAAAAGAAAATCAGTATTTTTATTACTGATTTTCTTTTTTTATATTTTGTCGAAATTTGGTATACGGTTTTTATTGCAAACTCAAGAAAATTGCAATAAAATATAAGAACTATGTAAAACTGTACACAAAAGTTTTAGAAATTCAAATTATTTTTTTCAAAAAATTGGCATCTAAAAAAATCCAAACAAAACATATATAAATGAAAATAATTTAAAAAAATAAATTATATATTTGAATTTCCACAAAAAATATATAAAACATAGGAGGGTTGTAATATAGAAGAACTTGAATATTGGATTTGGATTTCACAAATAAAAAATATGACTTTTGAAGTATTTGACTTATTATTAAAAAAGTACGAAAATATAAGAAATATATGGAATCTTAATGAAAAAGAGCTTAAATCAAATGGGTTTTTATCTGAAATATTATTATTAGAGCTATGCAATGAATCATATAAAAGCAATTTAACTAAATATTTAAGATATATAAATAAAAATGATATAAAAATTATAAAATGTACTGATAATAATTATCCGCAAAAATTAAATAATATACAAAATAAACCAATAGTGTTATATTCCAAAGGAAATCTAAAAAACATAAATAATGAATCTGTTGCAATTGTAGGCTCAAGAATGGCATCAATATATGGAAAAAAGAATGCGTATTATTTTTCATATGAATTAGCTAAACGAAATGTCAATATTGTTAGTGGTTTGGCAAAAGGAATAGATTCATATTCACATATAGGTGCATTAAAAGCCAAGGGAAAAACAATAGCTGTTATAGGATGTGGAATGGATAAAATATATCCAAAAGAAAACGAAAAATTATATTATGAAATTTTAAAAAATGATGGACTTATAATATCTGAATATATAGTTGGAACAAAACCAGAAAAAACAAATTTTCCAAGAAGAAATAGAATAATAAGTGGTATTTCAGATGCTGTAATTGTTGTAGAAGCAGGTGCCAAAAGTGGGTCATTAATAACAGCAAACTATGCAATAAACCAAGGCAAAGAAGTATGGGCAATACCAGGAAACATTAACTTAGCAAATTCGGTGGGAACTAACGAGTTAATAAAAGATGGTGCAAATGTTTTAACTAAATTAGGCGATATAATATGGGAGTTATGAAAAAGGTTGCTAGTTAAGTTTAAAAAAGAAAATCGTAAATGGAAATGGTGATGGGTGTTATCAATCTGTGACTGAGATTAGTGTGTAATGTCAAAAAGAACCGTCCCCATTGACAACTTGTCGAATTATGTAGAAATTTGCAGATGAAAAAAGATTGACTTTGTATGAATTTGATATTAAAATTAGTACATAATAAAATTTTATTCAAAAAATTTAATTCTAAAAAATTTCCAAAGAAATTTAAAAAATGTAATAGGAGGTGACTTATTGAAACGAAAAACATTGAAGTCTTTGTTCAGTGTTATTATTAGTGTTATTGTAGTATGTTGTTTATTCATTTTTTTATATCTAAAAAATAAAAATTCCATTATTCAATCAAATCTAATAAAAGAGGCAGATAGTATTGTAAACGAAAATATTATTAATTGTGATGCTATTAAAAAAAGTGAAGAGCAAAAACAAATTGAGGAGTGTGAGGCTTTTTCAATTGAAAAAATATCTAGTGATAATAATGTTTTAGGAAAAATAAAAATTCCAGCAATAAATGTTGAAGCACCAATTAAAGAAGGCGTAACACAAGATGTATTAAAAGAATCTGTTGGACATTTTTGTGATAGTAGTTATTGGAATGGAAATGTTGCTCTTGCTTCTCATAACAGGGGGACATATGCACATTATTTTGAAAAGATAAATAAATTACAAATTAATGATGAAATCATTTATCAAACTAAATTAGGGACAAGAGTTTATATTGTAACTGAAATAAATCAAATATCTGAAAATGATTTGTCTGTTTTAGAAAAATCAAATAAAAATATTTTAACATTAATAACCTGTGTAAAAGATAAGAAAAATTTAAGATTATGTGTACAAGCATCAGAAAAAGTTTAATTTATATTAAAATAATATACTAAAGAGCATTTTAATTACAAAAGAATTTTTGAAGAAATTATAAAAAAATAATGTCGTAAATAGATGTTTACGAAATCCAAATATATAAATAGAAGAAAGAGGGAATGAGTTTATTTATGAAAAAAGTAAGGAAAATGTTGTTTAGTATAGTATTATTGGTATTGGCTATATTTCAAATATCTACACAAATGAAAAAAACAGAAGCTGCAACAGCAGGCGAAATACAGTATTTACAAAGAGATAACAAAGGTTTTTATTCAATACAAAAATGGAATGGGTCTGAATGGATATATGTTACATATAGTATAACATATTATACAGATAGCAATGGAGTAAAAAGAATAGCATATTGTATAGATCCAGATTTAAAAGGAATAGGTTGGATTAAAGGTGAGTATGCAGGATATGATGTAAAATTAAAAGAGCTATTATCAAATGAAAAATTATGGCGCGTATATACAAATGGATATCCATATAAAACACCAAGTCAAATGGGAGTTGAAACAGAAGATGATGCATACCTGGCAACAAAAATGGCGTCATATGCAATTCTTAGAGGTAATTCAATTGAAGAAATAAGACAACAATATAGAGCTGGAACAACAAAAGTCGAAAATGAAAGTTTAGAAGATATACAAAGAAGAGGCACAAAAGTAATTGATGCAATATGTAAATTAATTGATATTGGCTACAATGGAAGCGAAACAATAAAAAATAATAATATATTACAAATATCAAAACAAAGTGAGTTATCAAAAGATTTAAATAAAGATGGTTATTATTCTGCAATTTTTAAAGTAAATTCAAAAGTAGAATGCAGTCAATATAATGTTTCTAAAATTACAGGGTTCCCAGAAGGAACATATATAGCAGATAAAACTGGTACTAATAAAACAGAATTTTATGGAAATGAAAGTTTTAAATTAATGATTCCAAAAGATAAAATAACAAATAGTATAGATGGCAATATAAAAATTGTAGGAAAGTGCAAAAATTACCCAATATATTATGCAGAATGTAATGTTGGAAATTATCAAAACTATATGCTATGTTGTGATATGTATAGCGATGATGTACAAGCAAGCTCTAATATAAATATTAATGCCAATAAATGTGGAATTCAAATAGAAAAAATAGATAAAGACACTAAATACCCTATAAAGGGTGTAAAGTTTTTAATTAAATATGAAAGCGGAGAAGAAATAGGAATATATGAAACAGATGAAAATGGAAAAATAAATATATCTAATTTAAAACCAGGGAATATATCAATTAAAGAAATAGAAACAAATAAAAATTATATATTATCACCAAATGAAACAAATATAAAATTAGAATATGACGAAATAAAAAATGTAAAAATAGAAAACGAAAAGAAAAAAGGTTCAATAAAAATAATAAAGGTTGACTCGAAAAACAATGAAATAAAATTAAAAGGTGTAAAGTTCGAAATATACAATGAGCAAAATGAATTAATATCTTCATTAATAACAGATGAAAAAGGCGAAGCAAAAATTGAAAATTTACCAATAGACACAAAATATACAATAAAAGAAGCTGAAACAGCAAAAGATTATATATTGTCAGAAGAGCCTATAACAATAGAGCTAGAAGAAAATGAAATAAAAACAATTACATTTAAGAACAAAAAAATTGAGCAAGACAAAAAAGAAACATTACCAAGAACAGGTCAAATAGACGCAAGCAATTATTTATTAGGAATTTCAATAGCTGGAACAATTTTAAATACACAAACATTAAGAAAAAAGAATACAAAAAATAAAAAGGATAATAATAAATAAAAAGAAGGTGAAAATATGTTTTTGGCAGGTTTAATGATTGGGTCTATAGTTGGCGGAGTATTTGCAATAATATTGCATTGTTTAGTAATAATGAGTAAGACAGAATAAAATTCAAAAGTCCAGGCACACAAACAAAAATATTAACATATATTTAAAATATAGGAAAGAAATATGGAGGTAAATGTATGTTAGTATTTTCTATCTCGGGATTTTTAACATTTTTACAAACCTCACTTTTTGTGATTGGATACATATCTAAAAATAGTTTATTTCCAGAGCCATTAAATGCAGAAGAAGAAAAGATGTATTTACAAATGTTAGAAAACGGAGATAAAGAGGCAAGAACTATATTAATAGAGCGAAATTTAAGACTTGTAGCTCATGTATGCAAAAAATATAGCAATAACAATACAGACTTAGATGACTTAATATCAATAGGAACAATAGGCTTAATAAAGGGAATAGATAGTTTTAATTATAAAAAAGGTGTAAGACTTGCGACATATGTTTCTAGATGTATAGATAATGAAATATTAATGCATTTTAGAAGTGCAAAAAAATTAAATGCAGAAGTATATTTAGAAGACACTGTAGGAAAAGATAAAGATGATAATACTGTAAGTTTACAAGAAGTTTTAGAAAATAATGAAAGAAGTGTTGATGAAGAAGTTGATTTAAAATTTAAAATAAAAAAATTATATGCAAAAATGAAAACAGTTTTAAAAGATAGAGAATTCGGAATAATAACAATGCGATTTGGATTAGATGGAAAAAGGCCACGAACTCAAGAACAAATAGCAAAAATGCTAGGAATATCTCGTTCATATGTCTCAAGAATAGAAACAAAAGCGATAGGAAAACTGGCGAAAGAATTTAAAGAGTGAATTAATTGAAAAAGAAAAAATGCAAAGGGAAAATTTGAATCAACTCAAATTTTCTCTTTTTTTTCAATTTGTGTCAATGGTTGTCAATGGGGACGGTTCTTTTTGACAACCATTGAAAGAGTTGATTTTGTTGAATTTGTTGGTGCTACAAATAATGAATTATTAGCACTTAAAAATAAAGAATTAGATGTAAAAACTTTATATAGTAAAATAGGCAGTGCTGTAACGGATTATAATAGAGAATCAGTTATATAAATAGTAATAATATAAACAAACCAGATTCTCTTTTTGAGAATCTGGTTGTTGCATGAGAAATAACATGAGAATTAATGAGTAAGATATTTCAACGGAACACTAAAGCAATTGTAATCGAAAGAAATACTTCCTTCAAATAATTCCGCATGTTTCGAGAATCTTTCAAACCAGTTACAAAATCCCATAGAATCATCATCCATAGAGATACGAAATGTTTTGTTAACCAAATCAACCTCACACAAGAAGATAAATGGATGTTTACCAAACAAAGAAATCTCAGTAATTCTCTTGTCAGGGGCTATTTCTACTCCATTGTAGTTAGAGAATGTAATGGTGGTCTGTGTAACATCAATTAATGCTAACCCCGCATTAATCATATCATTAATTTCTTTTTCGGGGATAGTATCCAATAATGTTTGCACGTTATTGAAAATTTCTTGTATTTTCTCTTCAGTTAAATTCACTCTTTTCTCATACTTTTTAGTGATTTCTGTAATAGTCATAAAAGCCTCCTGAAAATAAATATACTTTTGATTGTGGATATTCGGACAGGTGAAAACAACAAGAGGACTTGCAAAAAAGTTCTCACTATACATAGTATAACATATTTTATGTAAAATTGCAAATACTGACAATTTACATAAACAATATTATAATAATGCTACAATCTTTTTGAAACCGAAAAGAATTAAAAACTTGGAGGTCGTAATACCTCTAGTTAAAGAACATTTCAAAATTGCTTCAAAAACACTTTATTGTTTTTTGACCACCTGCTCCAAGTTACGTTTTACTGGAATCCCACAAAACAGCATTTTTTGCTCTTGATAAAATCCCACGAATTTGATAATATATAGCAAATGGAGGATTTATTATGGAAGAAAAAACAAATGTGATGAGAATTTTAGAGCAGAAAAAAATAAAATATAATAGTTATTCATATGCAAGTACACAAGCAATAAGTGGAATGGAGGTAGCTACAGCTTTAAATCAAGACCCGAATTGTGTATTTAAAACACTAGTTACAGTTGGAACATCAAGAAACAATTATGTTTTTTTGGTTCCAGTAAATAAAGAGCTTAATTTAAAAAAAGCTGCTAAAAGTGTTAATGAAAAAAAGGTCGAAATGATTAAATCAAAAGAGCTATTACCACTTACAGGATATATACATGGTGGATGCTCTCCAATAGGTATGAAAAAGCAGTTTAAAACAGTTATTAATATTACTGCACAAAATTTTGAAAAAATAATTTTTAGTGCTGGTAAAATAGGATATCAAGTTGAAATGAGTTTAGAAAACCTGCAAAAAGTAATAAATTTTACATTGGCAGATATAGTTGATTAAGAAAAGGTGATAAAAATGATATTAGTAAGTGGTTGTTTAGTAGGAATAAATTGTAAATACAGCGGTGGTAATAATTATGATGAAAGAATATTCAATTTAGTTAAAGAAGGAAAGGCAATTCCAGTATGTCCAGAACAATTAGGAGGCCTACCAACTCCAAGATTTGCATCAGAAATAAATGATGAAAAAGTAATAAACAAGAACAACGAAGATGTAACAGTACAATATAAAAAGGGAGCTGAAGAAACATTAAATTTAGCAAAAAAGTTAGGTATAAAGCAAGCAATATTACAACCAAGAAGTCCGTCATGCGGAAAAGGAAAAATATATAGCGGAAAATTTGATGGAACATTAATAAATGGAAATGGTATAACAGCAGAATTGTTAATGAAAAATGGAATAGAAGTATTAATGCCAGATGAATATTTTAATTAAGATAAAAAAAGAAACAATTGTTAAATTTTATAACAATTGTTTCTTTTTTTATATGGTGACCCCTACGGGAATCGAACCCATGATTCGGCCTTGAGAGGGCCGCGTCTTAACCGCTTGACCAAGGGGCCATATATAATACTTTATATTTATAACATAAATAAATTACTTAGTCAAGAAATAAAAACAAAAAATTAAATAAAAAAATCCAAAAATATAGCTTTAATTATTTAAATGTGATATAAATATAAAGTATAAATTGGAGTGGTATCGAAGTGGTCATAACGAGGCGCACTCGAAATGCGTTAGCTCTGAATAAGGGCCCGTGGGTTCGAATCCCACTCACTCCGCCAAAATAATATTAGGAGGAAAAGTATGAGGTGTCCAAACTGTGGTAGTGAAAGTATATCTAGTATAGTTGATACAAAAACAAAAACTAAAGGATTTGACGGAAGTAATGCATGTTGTGGATATTTGTTATTCGGATGGCCAGGTGTTTTATGCGGATTATGTAATACAGGAGATACTGTAACAAGAACTAAAACAACTAATATCTGTAACAATTGTGGACATAGATTTTAAAAATGAAAAAGGAAACAAAAATAAAAACATGGGCATTTTTTATGAGGTTAGGCAATAAATGTGGATGCCACCAAATGGAAGAGCGCAGTTTTAAAATAAAAGGTTATCAATTTCCTGTATGTAGTAGATGTACAGGAATATTAACAGGTCAAATAATTGGAATAATAATATATTTATTAAAATTTAGAGTACCGTTATATATAAGTATTATATTTTTATTAATTATGTTTATAGATTGGTACATACAATACAAGAAAATAAAGGAATCAACAAATATAAGAAGATTTGTAACTCGGAAATTTAGCAGGAATAGCACAAACAAGTATATTGATAGAGTTAATAATATTTATATGTAATATATTTAAATAAAAACAAAGGTCGAGGAAAAAGGGAAGATGGAAAAGTCAAGAAGGATAAAATTAACTGCTCCACAAATTTTAGTATTAGGAGTAATTGCAAGTATTTTTATAGGAGCAATTTTATTAAAATTACCAATAAGCAATGGTTCTGGAAAACACATAAAGTTTATAGATAGCCTATTTACAGCAACATCAGCTGTATGTGTAACAGGTTTAAATACAATAATACCAGCAGAACAATTTACAATATTTGGAAAAATAGTTCTAATGTGTTTAATAGAAATAGGTGGAATAGGATTTATGAGCTTTATAGCACTATTACTATTATTAATGCGAAAAAAAATAGGACTATCAGAGCGTAATTTAATAAAAGAATCTTTAAATCAAAATTATAATAAAGGAATAATTAAATTAATAAAAAAGATATTTATTTATCTTGGAGTAATAGAAATTATAGGAGCTATTTTTTTATCAATAAGATTTATCCCACAATATGAAACAAAAATGGGAATATTTTATTCGATATTTCTTTCAATATCTGCAGTATGTAATGCTGGTTTTGATATTATGGGAAGTAATAGTTTAATAAATTATCAATATGATTGGCTAGTTTCTATATCTATTATGGTTTTAATTATAGTGGGAGGACTAGGATTTACTGTTTGGGACGATATAATTGATGCAATAAAAAAAATATGTGCTAAAAAAATACCTGCTAGAAAATTTGGTAGAGAAATTTCAACACATACAAGAATAGTATTGATAACAACATTTATATTGTTAGTATCAGGAGCATTATTTACATTTATATTAGAAAAAGATAATGTTCAAATAATGAAAGATGACAATATAGCTCAAAAAATACTAAAATCGAGTTTTTATTCAACAACACTTAGAACAGCAGGTTTTGAATCCATTGATTCAACAGAGCTAACAACAGCTACAAAATTTATATCATTAATATATATGTTTATAGGTGGTTCGTCAGGAAGTACTGCAGGAGGAATAAAAACGACAACTTTTGCAATAATTATTTTAATGGTTATAAGTTATCTAAAAGGAAATGAAAACACAATTATAAATAAAAGAAAAGTACCTCAAAGATTGCTAAAAAGAGCAATAGTAGTAATGTTTGTTAGTGTTTTTATAATAATTGTTTCAATAGTTGGTTTATCAATAACAGAAGATATTAAAGCAGAGCATACTTTACCAGAAGCGGAAACATCTGTAAGAGATGTAAGTTTTTTAGATATATTTTATGAAGTATTTTCAGCATTTGGAACAGTAGGATTAACACTTGGAATAACACCAAGATTAAGTATGGCTGGAAAAATAATAATTATGTTTATAATGTTTATAGGAAGATTAGGACCAATAACAATTTCATATGCTGTGCTGAAAAAGGACAAACGAAATAAAGGAATAAAATATCCTGAATGTGATGATTTAATAGTTGGATAATAAATTTTATATGATATATGCAAGTAAAAAATGTTTTGAGCAGAGAAAAATATATAAATTTTTATTTTTATATTGAAAAAAATTAAAAAAGGGAATGTGAAATATTATGAAAAATGATAATACAACAAAAGAAAGTAAAGAGCTTGTTACTAAAACTAAAATGAAATTATGGAAAAAAATAGTAATAACTATACTAATATTTATATTATTAGCAATAATAGCTTTTGTTACATATGAAAAGGCAACCGTAAACAATACATATTATATTGGTGAAAAAAATTTGCAAATTCCAGTATTTGTCTATCATGATATTGTAGGGGATGAATCACAAATACAATATGATTATATGCAAACAACATATGATACATTTAAAAAGCAAATAACAGGACTAATGAAATTAGGATATAAGCCAATAAGTTATCAAGATTTAGAAGATTATAAAAATGGTAAAAAAGCAATTCCAAAATGGAGCTTTGTAATAACTTTTGATGATGGATATACCGGAGTATATACATACGCGTATCAATTTGCAAAAGAACAAAATATTCCAATGACGTCATTTATAAATAACAATACAATAGGAACTGAAGATGTTTTTTATAATTGGAATCAAGCCAAAGAAATGGAGGAAAGTGGTCTTATTTCAATTTATTCACATGGATTAACTCATGCAAGATATAATGAAGAAACGCCACAAAAACTTGTTGAAGATACAAATAAATCATATGAAGAGCTTGATGAAAAATTGGGAAATAATAGATTAAAAGTATTTACATATCCATATGGATTACATACACAAGAAGAGCGTGTAGCTCTTTGGAATAATGGGTATATACAAAATTTAACTGATAACAGAATAAATTTAAGCAATGAATTAGATTTATCTGGAATTCATAGGTCATATCCATTAGGTGATTCTGTTTTTAAAATGTTAGTAAAAATACAATATAGAGTTTTTAGATATGAAATATTACGGAATTTTTTAAATTATAAATTTAATTTTAATGTGCATCTGTTATTTTTCTAAAAAAGAAAGGGTTGTAAAAATGAGAAAGTTAAATATATTAGTTATAGGATTAAAAACGTTTGGTCAAAGTGTTGTAAGACAATTATATGATTATAATTGCGATGTTTTGGCTATCGATAGAGATATGGAAAGAGTAGAAGAAATTGCAGATTATGCAACAGAAGCAATTCAATTAGATATAAAGGATTCAACTGAGCTAAAAAAATTATCTTTAGATAACTTTGATGTTGCAGTAATTACAATGCGAGATATAGGAACAAATATAATGACTGCAATGTTATGCGAAGAAGCTGGAATACCTAAAATAATAGCAAGATCAGCAAGCAATTTACATAAAAAAATATTAGAAAAAATAGGAGTAAACACAATAATATCACCAGAGCAGGAAATGGGAATAAGAATAGCAAAAGGAATAATGGATATAAATGTAATGGAAGCAATAAACATATCTGAAAATTATGATATAGTAGAGCTAAAAGCACAGGAAAAATGGATAGGAAAAACATTAAGAGATTTAAAATTTAGAAATCACTTTGGAATGAATGTACTATTAGTAAAAAAAGAAAATACCAAATTAACAATTTCTCCAAGCGGTGATTATGAAATTGAAAAAGGTGATAGATTGGTTGCTATTGACGATAAAAATATAGGTAAAGAATAATTTTATACAAATGTGTAAACATACAGTATATTGCAAATAAAGTTTTGCGGTATACTGTGTTTTTATATAAAAAAATAAAATGTTCACTATAGAGAAAAACAAAGAAAAAAGAGTCCACTATAGTGAACAAAAACAAACAACGATAAAAATTACAATAAATAATTTACAAATTGCAAATAGAAAATGCAAAACAATAGGCATTATGTAAAAAAGATTGTTTACAAAAAAATGGATTTATGCAATAATAGAGTGGATTAAATAGAATTAAAATATATATCAGCTAAAGAAAGGATATAAACTATGTGGGGAGATATAATAATAGCTTTTTTACTAGCATTTATAACAGCATATGTAATAACACCATATACAATGAGGTTAGCTAAAAAAGTTGGTGCAATAGATATGCCAAGTGATAGAAGAATAAATAAAAGACCAATGCCAAGATTAGGTGGAATTGCTGTAATATCAGGATTTGTGGTATCTGTAATATATCTATTAACATCTATGGTAATAGAAGGCGGATTTGGATTAATGGAACATGCTACCGAAATTATAGGATTTTTTTGTGGTATTGCCGTGTTAGGAGTTGTATGCTTTATAGATGATTGTAAAGATATACATCCATTATTAAAACTACTAGCTCAAACAATTTCTGCAATAATTGTTGTAGCTTGTGGAATAAATATAGAAAATATGGATTCTCCAGTAATAAATAATATAATACAAGCTCACCCATGGTTTTCATATATATTAACTGTATTTTGGATAGTTGGTATAACAAATGCAATAAATTTAATAGATGGATTAGATGGTCTATCATCAGGAATAACACTAATATCATGTATATCATTAATGATAGTGTTTACAATAAATGAATCACCATTATTATCAATAATATTAATAACAGCATTGGCAGGAGCAATAAGTGGATTTTTACCATATAATTTTAATCCTGCAAAAACATTTATAGGTGATGTGGGCTCAAACTTTTTAGGATTTTCATTAGCAGTAATTTCAATATTAGGTGTAGCAAAAACATATACTGCAATAGTTATAGTAGCACCAATAATAGTATTAGGATTACCAATATTTGATACACTATTTGCAATAGTAAGAAGAATTTACCAAAGAAAATCTCTAAAAGGAGTATTTATGCCAGATAAAGGACATTTACATCATAGATTAATGGCAAGAGGGTATACACAAAAAGAAGCAGTATTTATATTATATGGATTTAGTGCAATATTAGGAGTATTTGCAATTGTTTTACTAGAAAGTGGTGTATGGAAAGCAGTATCATTTGCAATGGTTGTATCTGCAATAATTGCAGTTGGATATAAAGATATAACAAGAAAAGCAGACCTAAATAAAGCAAAAATGAAAAGAATGGAAGAACGAAATAAGAAAGATAGTAATTAATATATTAAGATGGAGGCTGAAATATAGTGAAAAAAATATTATTTGCAGCATATTCTTTAGATCTTGGTGGAATTGAAACAGCATTAGTAACATTAATAAATTACTTAGCAAAAAAACAGTATGACATAACATTAGTACTTGAAAAAAAAGAAGGAATATTTTTAGACACAATGGATAAAAATATAAAAATTATAGAATATTCACCAAGCTATAATAAAAATAAAATACTAGCAAAAATAAAAAATGCATTAAATAGATTAAAATTTATATTAAAATATAAAAACAAATTTGATTGTGCTATATCATTTGCAACATATTCATTATCATCATCATTTGTAGCAAGAACATCATCAAAAAATAGTGTATTATGGGTACATAATAATTATTTAAATTTCTTTGAAAATGATGAAAGAAAATATTTAGAATTTTTCAATAATGTAAATGCAGAAAAGTTTACTAAAATAGTATTTGTGTCAGAAGAATCTAAAAAAGATTTTGAAAATAGATATAAAAATTTAAAAGACAAATTAATAGTATGTAATAATTTAATCGACTATAATAAGATAATAAAAAAATCAGAAGAAGTTATAACAGATTTTAAAAAAGATAAAAATGAAATAACCTTTTTGAATATAGGAAGACATGACGAAAAACAAAAACAGTTAACAAAACTAATAAAGTCAGCTGAGGTATTAAAAAAAGAAAACTATAAATTTAAAATAATATTAGTTGGAGTTGGTCCAGATACACGAAATTACCAAAAAAAGGTAAAAGACTTAAATTTAGAAAAAGAAATTATATTTTTGGGACCAAAAAAGAATCCATATCCGTATTTTAAAGAATGTGATAGTGTAATTTTAACATCGAATTTTGAAGGATATCCAGTTGTATATATAGAATCATTGGTGTTTAATAAACCAATAATAACAACAGATGTATCAGATAGTAAAAAAGATATAGAAGGAAAATATGGCATAGTTTGTTCAAAAGATGTTAAACAAATAAGCAAAGCAATGGAAGAATTTATAAACAACGGCTATGAAATAAAAAATAAATTTGACCCAGAAAAATATAATAACGAAATAATAAAAAAAATAGAGGATATTATATTGAAGTAAAACTACACAAGAAAATTACACAAGAAATTTGAAGTGGTATGTAGCAATTCAAAAGCTAGGAGGCGGAAATGAAATTAATAAGCGTAATAATTCCGATATATAATACACAAAAATATTTAAAAAAATGTATTGATTCAGTGGAAAGTCAAAGCTACAACAATATAGAAATAATACTAGTAAATGATGGCTCTACAGATAGTTCAGAAAAAATAATACAACCATATTTACAAAAATATGAAAATATTAAATATTACAAAAAAGAAAACGGTGGATTATCTGATGCAAGAAATTACGGAATACAAAAGGCAACTGGTGATTATATATGCTTTTTAGATTCTGACGATTACATAGATATAAATTTGTTTTCAAAATTACAAAAATACTTAGATTTAGATTACGATATGATAAAATACAAACTAGTAAAAGTAGACGAAAACTATAATGAAACGGAAAAAGTAGATGGTCCAATATTTGAAGAAAAAACAGGAGAAGAAGCATTTAATACATTATATTATCAAGATGTAATGTTACAACCAGCGTGGTTATACTTATATAAAACCGAGTTCTGGAAAGAAAATAATTTTGAATATCCAGTAGGAAAATTACATGAAGATTTTGCATTAACATCACTAATAATGTTAAAGGCAAAAAAAGTAGCATCAACAAATGTATATGGATATTATTATTACCAATCAAGTTCAAGTATAACACGAGGAAATGACCAACAAAAAATAATGAAAAGAGCATTAGATATGCTATACCATTATGATTATATGAATGAAAAAATAAAAGAATACAATATATCTAAACAAACATTAGAAAATTTAAAAATATATTATACAAACAATATAATTTTAAAAATAGAAGATTTAAACAAAATAAATCAAAAATACTATATAAAAGAAATTAAAAAGCGAAAAATATTAAAAAATATAAAAGCAAGAAATCTTAAACAATTACTAAAGAAAATAATTTTAAATATAAACATAAGATGGTATTTAAAATTAAGATAATAGGAGGGAATATGCCTAAAGTTAGTATTATAGTACCAGTATATAATGTAGAAAGATATATAGTAAGGTCAATGGATTCATTAGTAAATCAAACTTTAAAAGATATAGAAATAATAGTTGTAAATGACGGTTCTACAGACAATTCAAAAAAATTAATAGAAATATATCAAGAAAAATATCCAAATAAAATAAAATTAGTAGATAAAGAAAATGGTGGATTATCAGATGCAAGAAATTATGGAATACCACATGCAACAGGAGAGTATATTGCATTTTTAGATTCAGATGATTATGTAGAGCTAGATACATATGAAAAAATGTATAACAAGGCAAAAGAAGATGACAGTGATTTTGTAGAATGTGATTTTATATGGGAATATCCAGATAGAAAAAAGATTGACACAGGAAAAATATATAATAACAAAAAAGAAATGTTAACATATGCAAGAGTTGTTGCATGGAATAAATTAATAAAAAGAAGCTTAATAGAAGAGCACAAAATGGAGTTCCCCAAAGGGCTAAGATATGAAGATGTAGAATTCTTTTATAAAATGGTTCCATATTACAATAAAGTATCATTTGTAAAAGAACCATTAATACACTATATTCAAAGAAGTTCATCAATATCAAATACGCAAAATGAAAGAACAAAAGAAATATTCACAATAATGGACAATGTAATAAAATATTACAAAGAAAACAATTTATATGAAGAATATAAAACAGAGCTAGAATATACATACGCACGATTACTATTATGCAGTTCGTTATTTAGAATTACAAAAATAGAAGATGCAAAAATAAGAAAGCAATTATTAAATGAAACGTGGACAAGACTAAATAACGAATTTCCAAATTGGAAGAAAAATGAAATACTAAAAAAAGATAAATCAGCAAAAAATTTTTATATGAAAACAGTAAATAAATTTACATATAAAATATATTGTGCTATTTTTAGTGCTTAAAGAGGTGATAACAATTAAAAAAATTTTATTTGGAATAACAAGCCTAACACTAGGTGGAGCAGAGCGAGTATTAGTAGATATATCAAATAAGCTATCAGAAAAATACGATATAACAATATTTTCAATATATGACAATGGAGAGCTAAAAAATGATTTAAACAAAAATGTAAAATTTAAAGCATTATATAATTGCAGATATGATGAATTAACAAAATTACAAAAAATGTGGATTCCAATAAAAATATTGTTATTCAGCAAAATAATTTATAATAAAAAAATAAAACAAAATTATGACACAGAAATAGCATTTTTAGAAGGACCAATAACAAGATTATTTAGTACAAAAAATAAAGATGTTCACAAAATAGCGTGGATTCATAATGACATAGAAAAAGTATTTGGCAATGATTTAAAATCAAAAATAAAAAAATATATAGATAAAAACATATACAAGAAGTACAATGATTTAGTATTTGTAAGTCAAGATAATATGGAAAAATTTCAAAACATATATAATGATTTAAATACAGAAAATATGCATGTTATTTATAATTATATAGATAAAGATTTAGTAATAAAAAAATCAAATTATAATATAAAAGTTGAATTTGACTATAATTCAATAAATTTCTTAACAGTATGTAGATTAGTAAAGCAAAAGGCAATAGACAGATTTATACGAGTTCATAGTAAATTAATAAAGCGAGGTTTAAAACACAAAGTATATATAATTGGAGATGGACCAGAAAAAGAGAATCTTAAAAAACTAATAAAGCAAGAAAATGTAGAAGATACATTCATTTTATTAGGTAAAAAAGAAAATCCATATCCATATATAAAAAATGCAAACTATTTTTGTTTATTATCTGAATTTGAAGGATATGGAATGGTATTAGAAGAAGCAAAAATATTAAACAAACCAATAATAATAACAAATACAGCAGCACGAGAGTGCATAGAAAATTATCCAAAGGCGTTGATATTAGAAAATAGTGAAGACGAAATTTATGATGGATTGTATAAGCTATTAAATGATAATGATGACAAAATATTTAATAATACACAAACAAATACTGAATATGACAATACAGAAAAGTTGCAAAAAATTATAGAATTAGTAGGTGATTAAATGAAATTTTCCATATTAACAGCAACATATAACAGAGCAAAATGTTTACCTAAATTATATGAAAGCTTAATAAAAAATAAATCTAATAATTATGAAATAGAATGGTTAATAATGGATGATGGCTCTAAAGATGAAACAGAAAATTTGATAAAAGATTATATTGCTAAAAATGAAATTGAAATAAAATTTTTCAAACAACAAAATCAAGGAAAAATGACAGCAATAAATAATTTAGCACAATATGTAGCAGGTGAAATATGGATAGAATGTGATTCTGATGATTATTTTACAGATGGAGCATTTGATAAAATTAAGGATTTATATGAAAAGAACAAAAAAAGAAAAGATATTTATGCATTTGCTTTTTTAAAAATTGATCAAAATGGAAATAATATGGGAAATACATTTAAAAAAGAAGAAACAACAATGTTTGATTTATATTTTAAAGAAGGCGGAACAGGCGAAAAAGCATTAGCTTTTATTACTGAAGTTAGAAAAAAGTATAGATATGAATTAGAGCATAATGAAAGATTTGTTACCGAAGCTAGAATGTATCATAAAATGGATAAGGATTACAAGATGATTTGTAATAATGAGTATATGATGGTATGTGAGTATCAAGAGGAAGGATATACGAAGAATATTAATAAGGAATTTGTGAATAATCCATTTGGGTATTATATGTATTTTTATGAGATTTTGAATGATATGGATATGAAAGGAGTACCTTTGGGTAAGAGATTGTATGTTATTAAGCATTTTATTTTGTTTTCTACTTTAATAAATAAAAAATATACAAGTAAGTGCACTAGAAATATAAAAAATAAGATTATAATAACATTATTATGGCTTCCACGGCAAAATTAAAAGTCGTAGATATATTAAAGATTTTGTTTAAATAGTGAAGAAATAGAAAAAAAGGAAAATCCAAAAGTAATTGATTTTTAAAAGAAGTATGGTATAATGTGTGCTATAAGAAAGGAGCTTATTCAACAATGAAAGAAGAATCAGAAGGGTATAAAATTATTGTAGAGGATGTATATAAAACATTTAATGTATATTTAGATAAAGCGAATACAATAAAGGAAAAATTACTATTTATTTTTTCAAGAAATAGAAAAGAAAAAAGAGAGGTTTTGAAGGGGGTAACATTAAAGATAAAAAAAGGAGAAGTTGTTGCTTTAATTGGAACAAATGGAAGTGGAAAATCTACTCTTTTAAAACTTATGACAAAGATAATTTATCCAAATAAAGGAAAGATAACAACGAATGGAAAATTAACATCGCTTTTGGAATTAGGAGCAGGATTTCATCCAGATTTTTCAGGTAGAGAAAACATATACTTTAATGCATCAATATTTGGTTTAACTAGAAAAGAAATAGACGATAGATTAGAAGATATAATAGAGTTCTCAGAATTAAGAGATTTTATAGATAATCCTGTTAGAACCTATTCATCAGGTATGTATATGAGATTAGCATTTGCAGTTGCAATAAATGTTGATGCTGACATTTTATTAATAGATGAAATATTATCTGTTGGTGATGAACATTTTCAAAATAAATGTTATGATAAAATGTTGGAATTGAAAAATAAAGGAAAAACTATGGTTTTTGTAACTCATAGTATGCAATCTGTAAAAAAATTATGTGATAGAACGATTTGGTTAAGTAATGGAATAATTAAAATGGATGGAGATACTAATACAGTAGTTGACGAGTATATAAAGGCAACTGTATAAAAGAAGGAGTAGATGCAAATGTTAAAAATAGATTATAAACAATATCCAGGAAGAAAGATTAGTAAGATTGAGTTTGAATTAGATGAGACACAAAAGCCAATAATATCAATTATTACGCCATATTTCAACTCACAAAAATATATAGAAGAAACCGCAAACTGTATATTAAATCAGACATTTCCATATTGGGAATGGATTATAGTAGACGATGGCTCTGAACAAAAGGATGCATTACTAAAATTAAAAGAAATAGAAAAAATGGATAATAGAATTAAAGTATTGCACAAGAATAATGCAGGTGCGGCAGAAGCTCGAGATTATGGAATAGAACAATCTGACAAAAATACGGAATATATAATGTTTTTAGATTCTGATGATGTCTTAGATAAAACATATTTTGAATGTGCTTATTGGACATTACAAACGCATCCTGAAGCTTCTTGGACATATACTGATACAATAAACTTTGAAGGACAGAAATTTTTGTGGAGAAAGTGGTATAATCCAGATTGGGAGTTAGATGAAAATTTATTAACAGTAACGGCAATGGTAAGAAAAAAGGATTTACAAGAAGTTGGATGTTTTGGATTGCATGAAAAAAAAGTATATGAAGATTGGTATTTATGGCTAAAACTTATAAAAAATAAAAAATTCCCGGTAAGGATGAGTTCACTACTTACATGGTATAGGGTAAAACCTATTGAAGAAAGTGAACTAAAGAAATCTAATGCAGGTAATAAAAAAAGAGCATTAAAAATAATAAATGATGTAAAAAGAGATATTGTATATAAAAAACAGGCAATACAATTTCCAAAGGAAGATTATAATTGGGATATTATATTAGATGAACAACCCAATATAGTTAAGGTAAGACAGAAAGAAAATGAAAAAATAAATATTTTAATGATAATACCATGGATGGTAACAGGTGGTGCAGATAAATTTAATTTAGATTTGATTTCAAGAATAGATAAGAAAAAATATGAATTTACAGTTATTTCTACATTACCAAGTGCAAATGAATGGAAACAAGAGTTTGAAAAGTATTGTACAGTATATGATTTACCTACATTTTTAGATAGAAAAGACTGGATAAGCTTTATAAATCATATAATTGAACAAAACAATATTGATATAATATTTAATACAAATAGTCAGTTTGGATATAATATTTTACCATATATAAAGGCAAGATATCCGAAAAAGCCAATAATGGATTATGTTCATATGGAGGAATGGTACATAAGAAATGGAGGATTTTCACGAGATTCAAGCATAATGCAATCAGTAATAGATAAAACATATACTTGCAATGAAAATAGCAAAAAAATCTTTGTAGAACATTTTCAAAGAAATGTTGAAGAAATTGAAACTGTATATATTGGTGTAGATGAGACTAAATATAATCCAGAGCTATATAACAAAGAAAAAATATTAAATAAATTTAAAATAAATACAAATGGAAAATTTATATTAAGTTTTATTTGTAGAATTGCAGAACAAAAAAGGCCGTTTTTATTTCTTGAAATAATAAAACAGTTAAGTAAAAGACGAGATGATTTTATAGTTGTCATTGCAGGAGATGGACCATTGTTGTCTGAAGTAAAGGAAAAGGTAAAAAAATATAAATTAACAAATAAGTTTATATATTTAGGAAATATTAAAGATACACAAGAGGTATATAAAATAAGTGATTTAACAGTAAATTGTTCTATAAAGGAAGGATTAGCATTAACTGCATATGAATCACTAGCAATGGGGGTTCCTGTTGTTTCAGCTGATGTAGGTGGACAGAAGGAACTGATAAATGAAAAAGTTGGAGTAATTGTTCCATGTATACAAAAAGAAACGCAAATAAGGGAATATAATTATAAAAAAGAAGAAGTATTAAATTATGTTAATGGTATAGAAAAAATATTGAATAATATAGATAGTTATAAAAAAGAATGTAGAAATAGAGTATTAAAAGGATTTACGATAGATAATATGGTAGAAAAAATGGATTATGAAATTACAAAAGTAAAACAAAATCCAAGTATACAAAAAATTAAAAATGGACAAGGTTTATCAAATAATCTTGAAATCGTAAGAGAATTAGTTGCACAATATATGTTGGAAAGTCAAAACGAGTATAGGTGGATGTCCAATAAATTCACTTGTGATAATGTTCATGTAATATTAAAATATGATAAAAAAGCTAAAAAAGAGCAATTTTATGAACAAACACTAGGTTATAAGATAAAGCATCCAATTGTAGTACTTTTAAGAAAAATTGGAGTCTATGATAAGATAAAACAAATAATAGGATGGGAGAAACATTAATGGAAAACATATTTAAAAATTTATATAATTATAGAGAATTATTAAAAACAAGTGTACAAAAAGAAGTTAGAAGTAAATATAAGAACTCATTTTTAGGAGTTTTATGGTCTTTTTTAAATCCGTTACTTCAAATTGCTGTATATGGAATAATTTTTTCATTGATATTAAAAAATTCTATGCCACACTATACAGTGTTTTTATGTTGTGGATTGATTCCATGGACATTTTTTTCGGCTGCAATAAATAAATCAGCATTTACATTTATAGAAAATGGAAATATTATAAAAAAAGTATATTTTCCAAGAGAAATTATACCCATATCTGTTGTTACAGGAGAAGCAATAAATTTTTTAATTTCGACAGTAATAATTCTTGGATTTGTGATTTTTTCTGGAATGGGACTATCTAGATTCATGATATTTTATCCATTGATTTTGATAACTCAGTATTTGGTCATACTTGCATTTTCATTTATTGTATCAAGTGTTTGTGTGTATTTAAGAGATTTACAGCATTTTATAGGAATAGCGTTACAATTATTATTTTATGCAGCACCAATTGTGTATTCACCAAATGCAATACCTGCTGAATATCAATGGATTTTAAAGTATAATCCAATGACGTATATAATAAATGCATATAGAAGTATTTTTTATGAACATTCTATGATAGAATTGAAACCATTATTAATAGTTTTGGCATTGGCAATTATTGGATGTATTGTTGGTTATTTTATTTATAGTAAATTGCAAAAAGGGTTTGCAGAACAATTATAGTAGAAGGAAGATTTAGATATGAAACAAGTAAGAAATATATTAATGTCATTAATATTATATTGTATAGTAGGAATGTTGATATGGATTGTTGAGAATGCCATACTAAATTATGATCAAATAATATATAAGTTTAATCCGATATTTGTGATATTAGGAATAGGAATATATCTTTTTATAATAAAAATAATTAATGAAAAATTAATAAAAAAAATATCAAAAATTAGATATATACATATAATATTCTTTATAGTTTTTTTTGTATTAAGTTTGATAATTGGTTGTTTATTAAAATTAAATCCGAGTTGGGATATGGGAGAGGTATTTAATATAGCAAAAAGCTATGCTTTAAATAATAATATGAATGGAAGTGCGTATCTAGTTTCATATCCTAATAATATAATGATAACTATAATATATACAGTTGTATTTAAAATCAATTATTTTCTAGGAATAAAGGATTTTATTACAGTTGCGACAATATTCAATGCTTGTTGCATAACAGCAACAGTTATACTTACATATTATATAGCAAAAATAATGTACAACAAAGAAAAGGCAACTTTGGCTTTAATAATATTGTTATTTACAACACCGCTATATTTACATGTAGCTATATATTATACTGATTCATTATCAATGTTTTTTTCAACTTTAATTTTATTTATGTATTGTTTGATAAAAAAAGAAAAAAATAAAAACAAATCATTATTTTTACAAATTGGTTTAGGAATAATATTGATTATTGCATGGAAAGTAAAAATAACTTCAGTATTTGTGGCAATTGCTATAGGAATATGTTTATTATTTAATAATTTTAAAATAAAAAAAATAAAAAATCTAGTTGTTGTAGTGATAACAATGATTGTTTTATTAGTAGGTTATAATAGTATAATTGAAAATAGAATTAATCATAGACTTGATAAACAATATTATCAAATGCCAATTGAACATTGGATTTTATTAGGATTAACAGAAAATGGAGGATTCAATCAAAGTATATATGAATATACAAATTCTTTTAGTACTTATAATGAAAAGAAAGAAGCGGATATATTAAAAATAAAAGAAACAATAAAAAACTATTCATGTAATGATTTTATAAAGCATCTAACAGTAAAATTAAAATATGCTTGGACTGATGGGACATATTTTGCACCAGAAAAATTAAGAAGACAACCTGTAAAAAAAACAAGTATACATGAATTTGTTTTAGCAGATGGAAAATATAATAAATATTATAAATATTTTCCACAGTCGATGCATATTGGATTGTTAGTCTTAATGATAATTAGTTGCATAAAAAATATAAAAGAAAAAGATTATGCATCTGATAAAATGATACTTGTTATTTCTATTTTTGGATTAATGGTATTTCTTCTAATATGGGAGAATAGATCAAGATATATATTAACTATGTTACCATTATATATTTTGTTAGGAATTGATGGTGTTGAGTATTTAACTAAATTATTCTATAGAAAGAAAGGATTAACAAATGAAAAATAAAATTACAATGATATATAAATTGATTGTATATTTAACATTTTTATTATTTATAGGAATTATTAATTTTAATAATTGTTTTAAAATTGAAAAAAGTACAAAAGTAATAATAATATTTTTTAGTTTTTTTATATTAATGTTTGTATTAAATAAATTTATAATAAGTAAATTAAATAAAAAAATATTAGATATATTAACAGTATTAAATATAACAATATTAATTATTTTAGAGATTATAGCCGTATATTTTTTTAGAGTAGAATATAATTGGGATTTTCGTTTTATTATGGAAGGAGCTATTCAACTAGCACAGAGTGCTACAACAGAACACATACATTATTTTCAGGTATTTCCAAATAATATTGGGACATTATTTATAGTTACATTGGGAATGAAGATATTTAATAACAATGAAATAGGAGCATATGTATTAAATATATGTTTAGTTGCAATCACTGATATAATTACAATTATAACAGCTAAAAAAATTGGCGGAGAAAAAATGAGCTTTAATGTATCTATTCTAATGATTCTATGTATGCCATATTGGTTGTATACTCCAATTGTATATTCGGATACGTTATCAGTTTTAGTTCCAGTATTAACTATTTTATTATGGATTAAATGTAAAGATGCAACAAATAAATCAAAAAAATGGTTGTATATTGGTTTAATAACTATATTTGCATTTATTGGATATATAATAAAGCCAATAGCAGTAATTGGATATGTTGCTATTATTATAGAAATGTTTTTTTCAAATATAAAATACATTAAGAAATTTATTGCTTCATTCCTAGTTTTTTGTATATTAATAAATATATATAATTTTTTTGTTTATAAGTTCTTTTTAAAAACAGATGCTAAAAATACTGAAATTTATCCATATACACACTGGGTTATGATGGGAATGAATAAACCATTTGAATATGGAGGAACATCAAATGGTTGGGGAGGATATAGCTATTATGATGTTATGTATACTGAATCCAACAATTCCTATGAAGAAAAGATAGAGGCAAATATTAAAAAAATTAAAGAACGATTATTAGAGTTTGGAACTAAAGGATATTTGAGTTTTTTATCACATAAAATAATATATATATGGAATGATGGGACATATTATATTAATGCAGTATTAAAGTGGTCACCATTAAATCAAAATACAAAAATTTATAGTTGGTTTTTCGGAGAAAATTCAAATAAATTTGTTGAGCCATATTTTAATGCATTTCATATTTTATTAATGTTAATGATTGCTATAGGTACAATAAGTGAGATGATTAAAGAGCGAAGATCTAATATTCGAATATTGGAAATGTGTATAATTGGAGTATTTATATTTTTATTATTTTGGGAAGCAAGATCAAGATATATATATATACTGATACCGATATTTAGTATTTTAGCTGGAAAAGGTTGTGTATATATTTGCGATATAAGTATAATGAATATAATTTATAAAATAAAAAATAGGATGAAAGGAAAAAGAAAAAATGAAGAAAATATCAGTAGTCATACCAATGTATTATGAAGAGGAAGTTGCTCAAAAATGTTATGAAAAAATGTCAGAGGTGCTAAAAGGATTATCAGATTATGATTATGAGATAATTTGTGTGAATGATGGAAGTAAAGATAAGACATTACCAATATTAGAGAAAATTGCTTTAGCAGATAATAAAGTAAAGGTAATATCTTTTGCAAGAAATTTTGGACATCAATGTGCTGTCACTGCAGGACTTAAAGAAGTGACTGGTGACGTGGTGGTAATAATTGACGCGGACTTACAGGATCCACCAGAATTAATTCCACAGATGTTAAAATTATGGGAACAAGGTAATGAAGTTGTATATGGAAAGAGAAAAACTAGAGATGGAGAGTCAAAATTTAAGTTACTTACTGCTAAAATGTTTTATAAGACTTTAAATGCTTTATCTGATGTTGATATTCCAAAAGACACTGGGGATTTTAGACTTGTTGATAGAAAAATAGTTGATCAAATGAACGATTTGCCAGAACATAATAAATTCCTAAGAGGTTTATGGAGTTGGCTTGGATATAAACAATGTGCTTTTGAATATGAAAGAAAAGAGCGTTTCGCTGGAAAAACAAAATATCCTTTAAAGAAAATGCTAAAATTAGCTTCTGATGGAATAATAGGATTTTCTACTAAACCATTAAAAATGGTAGGTGTTTTAGGAATAATATCAATAATAATCTCCTTGATAATATTAATATATTCAATATTATCATATATATTTAGCTGGGGAAATTTAACTGCAGGATGGACGTCTATAATGGTTGCAATCACATTATTTTCAGGTGTTCAATTACTATCATTGTGGATAATTGCTGAATACATTGGAAGAATTTATGATGAAACAAAACAAAGACCTCAATATATAATTGATAAGAAAATAAATATTAAATAGTTAAAATCCGTATCAAAATATCACAATATATATTTATATATATTGTGATATTTATTATATCAATTAGAAAAATATACAATATATTTTAAATTTTTACAGTTATAAATTTTAGTAATATAATTGATTATAAGGTCGGTTTGTGATAAAGTAAATATAGTAGTTATTTAAAATTTATATATGAGATTGAGGGGCGTATAAAAATGTATAAAAAGCTTTTAATAATAACAAGTTTTATAATTTTTGTAGGAATAATAAAATTTACAGATGTGAGTTCCGCAAATGAATTAATTCAAAATGACTATATAGAAGATGGTTTATATACAATACATTCAAAATTGGATAATAATCTTTTAATGGATATATCTGGTGATGCTATGTATGACACAGCAAATGTGGAAGTTTGGTGTAACAATGATGGAAATAATCAGAAGTTCTACATCAAAAATATGGGAGATAATTACTATACAATCCAATGTTATAATTCAAATAAATATTTGGATGTTGCATATGGAGCAAAAAATAATGGTGCTAATGTACAACAGTATGAATATAATGGTGGAGAAAATCAAAAGTGGCTTATAAAAAGAGATAAAGACGGATATTATAATATAATATCTAAATGTAATGGATTAAACTTGGATGTGGAAGGTGGAATTGCCAAAAGTGGTACTAATATATTAACTTGGGTATCAAATGGTGGAGAAAATCAAAAGTTTTTGATAAAAAAGGAAAGTGAACATAAACTTAAAAGCGGGGTATATACTATTACATCATCAATAGATGAATCATATGTATTGGATGTAATGAGTGATTCAAGATTGAATGGAACAAATATAGAATTATGGAGTAATAATGGTGGTAATAATCAAAAATATGAAATAAAAGAGCTGGAAAATAATTGTTTTTCTATAAAATGCGTGAGCTCGGATAAATATGTGGATGTGTATGGTGGTTATAAATATAATGGAACAAAAGTTATACAGTATGGATATAATGGAAACGAGAATCAGCAATGGATTATAAAATATGCTGGAAATGGATATTATAATATAATATCAAAATGCAATAATTTATATTTAGATGTAGCTAATAGTGAAATGAAAAATGGTACGAATATTCTTTGTTGGTCCTATACATCAGGTAATAATCAAAAATTTAAATTTAATATGACTAAAAAAAATGAAACAGTTGATGAAGGTCGAAGTGCTAATTTTAAAAAGGAACATCCGGATATTAAAGTGGGAATTGATGTTTCTAAATATCAAGGGAAAATTGACTGGAATCTTGTAAAAAAAGATGGTATAGATTTTGTAATGCTAAGAGCAGGATTTAGGGGATATGGTCAATCAGGTTCTCTAAATGAGGACAGTATGTTTGATGAATATATTCAAGGTGCAAAATCAGCAGGTTTGGATGTGGGAGTTTACTTCTTTAGTCAAGCTAAAAATGAAGATGAGGGAATTAAGGAAGCAGAATATACAATAGAATTAATAAAAAAATATAATATTACATATCCTGTTGCATTGGATACAGAATATTCATCATCACCAAATCAAAATGGACGAGCAGATAACATTTCAATTCAAGAAAGAACTGATGCAATAAAAGGTTTTTGCAAAACAATAACAAATAATGGCTATAAAACATTAATTTATGCAAGTCCATGGTGGATAAAAAATAAAATAGATATTAATCAACTTGCTGAGTACAAAATATGGCTAGCGAATTATACAGGAGCTACGCAGGAAGATCCTTTAAAAAAACCGTCAGAATATAAAGGAAAATATGTAATGTGGCAGTATACTGATTGCGGAACTGTTAATGGAATAAATACTAATGTTGATTGTGATATATATTATTATCAAGAACAGTAATATAAAAGGATGGAATAAATATAATATGAAATTTAAAAATGTTTTTTTTATTAGTAGTGTGATTGTAGTTGGAATTACATTAATAATGTTTAGTAATTATTTTTATAAAAAGGATATATCAAAAACAGAAGATATTCCGCAAGTAATATCTTCTGAAAGTCCACTTGGTTTCTCAGGGGCTTCAATGAATAAGTTGGAGCTATATTCTAATGGTGATGCGTATTTAATAAAATATGATGGAAATGGTTATGAAAGTGATAATATTATCGAGAAAAATATAGTCGCGAGAAATGTTAGCTCAATTGATGTTAATATAGATGAAAATTCAGAAAATTTTGGCGCAATTATTCTGTATGGGGATAAACTAGAGGTTATTGAATCAAAATATTCTTGGATAATTTTTAAATAAATAATTTTTATAAAAATAATAACAATATTTGTATTATAAATATTGTTATTATTTTTGGCTAATGAACCCCCCTGTTTTACAGGGGGTTCTGAGAGCTTCTAGCTATGAGTGAAAAAAATCCTCCTTTTTGATATAATATATGTGGTTCGCTAACCGCAAATAAAAATCAAAAAAGAGGATTTTGTCATAAAAGACAATAATAGTTTAGCACATAGCACATGGAATTGCAAATATCACTTGGTGTTTGCACCAAAGTACAGAAGAATGGAAATATACGGACAGATAAGAAAAGATATAGGTGTAATAATAAGAAGATTATGTGAGCAGAAGGAAATTGAAATAATAGAAGCAGAGCTATGTCCAGACCATATACATATGTTTGTGAGTATTCCGCCGAAATATTGTGTTGCAAGTATAATGGGATACATAAAAGGAAAAAGCAGTTTGATGATATTTGATAGACACGCAAACTATAAGTATAAATATGGTAATAGGCACTTCTGGTGTAGAGGCTATTATGTGGATACAGTAGGCAAAAATAAAAAAGCAATTCAGGAATACATAAAAAAACAATTGCAAGAAGATATAGCAACAGATCAAATAAGTATAAAAGAATATATTGATCCATTTGAAAAAGAACAAAAGGAAAAAGAAAGAAAAATAAAGAGAGGAATAGGACCACTTAAGTGGTAGCCTGAAAAAAGAATGCGGTTGGCAAACCTTTCAGAAGGGCTTTAGCCCCAGAAGTGCCAGTACAAAAGCCTTCTAGGCTAAGAGCAAACCACCAGTTTTACTGGTGGTTATGATTATATATTTTTATTTTTTTTACGACTGAGTTTTTTATAGATTTTATAAAATCTGGTGTTATATATAGTATTCAATTCATTTATTTTTGTGTTGGCTATAGCTAATTTTTTTATGTTTTCATTTTTTTCAAATTTCAAATCATTAATCTCTTTGTCCCTAATGAGTATTTGTTGCTCAAACCATGTTTGTGCATTTTTACAATCTTTATAGACTTTATCTGTATAAGAAATATTTTTTGAAGTATCTTCATACATATTTATTATACTTTTAATTAATTCTGAGTTATCAAGAATATTTTGATTATTATTTTCATCTTCAATAATATAAAAATTAGTATTGGCATTTAAATTATCATATGCATATTTATAATTCTCTTCAACTATTTTCTGTATTTTACTTAGTTTCAAATTGTTTAATTGTTTTATTAATTCATCGTTATTTTTATTTAGTAAATTATCACCATTAAAGTTATTATTTGATGCTTTTTCTATATTATCAGATGTTATAAGTTCTTTCATACTATCATAGCCACTTATGATGGCAAGCTTTTTCATTGTAATAGCTTCTAAGATACATCGATCTAGAGAAACAACTATATCATTTTGAGAGATAATATGCGCAATATCATTTCTTGCACCTAGCATAGTTGTTACACTTTTTATATTTTCTATCTTTTTTTCTATATTTTCTTTTAATATTCCATCACCAACTATTGTAAGTCGTGCATTACTATTTTGTTTATAGTAATCTTTAAATAAATTAATTGCATTATAAATTGAATTTTCTTTTTCACTTGAGAATCTACTAATAATTAAAAATTTTTCTATTTTTTTCGGAATATGATTTTCATTAATTTTAAATTTTTCAAAATTAATACTATTTTTTATAATTATGTATTTGTCATCAGGAAGTTTATATTTATTTTTGTTTTCTTGTTTTGATTTTTTTTGTATAGCAACTATTTTTTCTGAACATTTAAAAAAAAGTTTGAATAATTCTTTATATGCTGGATTAGCTTGCTCATACCAATCATATGTACCACTTATACTATTATGCAAATAAGCTACATATGGAACTTTTTTTAATATACACGCAAAAAAGGCTATATTGATACACTCGAACTGATGAATATGAACTTGGCATACAGAGTAATTATCTATAATTTGTTCGACTTTTGCAATTTTTTCATGAACATTAGTATCTTTTATAGAATAATGCATATCAAAAAATATAGCACCTTCTTTTTCAAACTTTTCTCGATATATTCCATCAGCAGATAATACTATAATTCTGTACCCTAAATTAATTAAATTGATGGTTTGGTTTAATACAGCAGTTTCTATTCCGCCAATATCCAATTTATTAAGACATAACATTATTGTTTTCATTGTTTTGTATCCTTTCTCTATTATTTATATTTTTTTATTTAAATAAAGCATAAATTTTGAAAAAAAGTTATAAATTATACTTATTAACAAAGATAAAGCAATACTACTAAATAAAGATATTAATATAATAAGTGGGGCATATATAAATCTATCTTTTACAATAGGAACCAGTCCATTCAGTTTTTGGTAATAAATTTGATCAAACATACATGAAATTAAGTACCCACCTAAACAAGCATTAGAAATATACTTTAATATATTTCTAAGCAAATTAGTTTCTTTTATCTTAATATGTAATAGATAGTTAAAAACTAATGCAGTTATAATCATTACAAATCCAGAGCCATAGTCATTCCAAATTCCCCATACATATATAGATTTATAAGATCTATAATAGTCGAAAGTTCCAAATAATGTAACTGTTAAAATAATCAATAAAATATTATTCCCTTTTGAGATATTTAGAGGGTATTTTCTTAAATAAGCACCCAAAAAGTAGTAAAAAATTGGATATATTGATCCCCACCATTTAGGAATAATTTGAAAATAATCATTATCACTAGATGGGCATTTCCACCATTCTGTTGATTCAAAGTTATAAATGTTTACAATTCCGCACAATCCAATCATAACAAATAGGACCAGTAACAAAATTTTAGCATCTTTTTGAGATTTTAAATTATTAAAAATTAAATTTAAAAATGGTGTAAGTAAAAATAGACCTAAATACATTTCAATATACCACGAATAGCGTGTACCTCTATAGGATAAGAGGTTTCTTATAAATGTTTTTATTGTCATTTCCTGGTGTAAATAAAACTTGGTGAAAATAGAATATATTACAGAGCAAATAAAATATATAATTAAAACTTTACTAACCTTTTTAAAATATTTTGTAGATAGTTGCTCTTGATTTTTTAGATATCCAGTAAGAGTTATAAACATAGGTACACATATGATAAAGAACATTCTATATATGCACATTATTAACATCTTTTTGCCTTCAACAGTTTCTTCATAAAATCCGCTGTTTAGTAGAAAATATACAGAAATCACACAAAGTAATGAAAAAATCCTTATTATATCTAATTTTATATCTCGTTTATTCGCCATAAGTATAACATTCCTTTCTATGAAAATATTATATATTAGTAGAAAAATAATTGCAATTTTTTTTTTGTATTTTATGTGCAAGATAACAAAATTTATGATATTATTATAAAAAAGTAATAAAAAAATATGAAAGTGGATTAATAAGTTAATAGATGATTATGTAGGAGCAATGATATGTATAATAAGATGGAAATAGATAATATAAGAAAAACACTAATTGAAATTGCAGAAAAATATTCAATAAAAAGGGCTGTATTATTTGGTTCAAGAGCCAATGGAACCAATAGAGATAATAGTGATATTGATTTAATTATTGAATTTTCAAAAAAAGTTTCTTTACTAACAATATCAAATTTAAAGTTAGAGCTACAAAGTATGTTAAATTTAGATGTGGATATAGTACACGGACCAATTCAAGAGGATGATTTAATAGAAATCAATGAGGAGGTAGAGCTATATGCAGCATAGAGATTTTACTATAATCTTAAAATTTTAAGCGAAATAGATAACACAGTTACTTGTAAATCTAAATGTTGAAAAAATTTTTTTAGATGAAAAAAATTAAGAGAACAGATACATCAATTGAAGGTGTATGTATAATTGAACCAACAGTATTTGGAGATAATCGTGGATACTTTATGGAAACATATAGCAAGAAGGATTTTGAAGAAATTGGATTAAATTATGATTTTGTACAAGATAACCAATCAAAGTCAAAAAAAGGAGTTTTAAGAGGATTACATTTTCAAAAAGAAAATACACAAGCTAAACTTGTACGATGTATAAAAGGTGAAGTTTTTGATGTAGCAGTTGATTTAAGACCAGGAAGCAAAACATATGGAAAATGGGAAGGTGTTATATTAACAGAAGAAAACAAAAAAATGTTTATGATACCAAAAGGATTTGCTCATGGATTCTTAGTATTATCAGATGAAGCAGAATTTGCATACAAATGTGATGATATATATAATCATGAAGCAGAAGGTGGACTTAAATTTGATGATCCAGATGTAAATATAGTATGGCCTATGGGAAATCTAAAAAAAGAGGATTTAATTACATCTGAAAAAGATGCTTTATGGCCATCATTAAAAGAATTAAAACAAACAGACTTATTTAAAAATTTATAATTATTAAGGAGAATAACAATGAAAAATATATTAGTAACAGGTGCTGCAGGATTTATAGGAAGTAACTTTGCAGAATTTATGGTAAACAAACATCCAGATTACAATATTATAGTATTTGATAAATTAACTTATGCTGGAAATATGGATAATTTAAAAAAAGTACAAGATAAAATTACATTTGTAAAAGGTGATATTTGTGATTTAGATAAAGTTTTAGAAACTTTTGAAAAATATAATATCGATGCTGTTGTACATTTTGCAGCTGAATCACATGTTGATAATAGTATAAAAACGCCATTTGTATTTACTCAAACTAATGTGTTAGGAACACATACATTATTAGAAGCTGCTAAAAGAGTATGGGGAGAAGGTAGCAAAAATAAATTTGTACATATATCAACAGATGAAGTATATGGAACTTTGGGAGAAGAAGGATATTTTACAGAAACATCTCCAATAAAACCAAATAGTCCATATTCAGCATCAAAAGCAAGCTCAGATTTAATAGCATTTGCATATCACGAAACATTTAAAATGAATGTAAGTGTTACAAATTGCTCTAATAACTATGGTCCATATCAACACAACGAAAAACTAATTCCTCATATGATAAAATTAGCTTTAAAAGATGAAAAACTACCAGTATATGGAGAAGGTTTAAACATAAGAGATTGGCTATATGTAGAAGACCACTGCGAAGCAATAGACCTAGTGTTACACAACGGAAAAGCAGGAGAAAGATACAATATAGGTGGTCATAATGAAAAAAGAAATATTGAAATCGTTAAATTAATACTAAAACACTTAAACAAACCAGAATCATTAATAGAGCATGTTGAAGATCGAAAAGGACACGATTACAGATATGCAATAGACCCAACAAAAATTAAAAACGAACTAGGATGGGAACCAAAAACAAAATTTGAAGATGGAATTATAAAAACAATAGACTGGTATTTAAAAAATCCTGAATGGTTAAAATAATTAATATAAAAACAAGCGGAGAAAATTAAGATATTCTTTGCTTGTTTTATTTTACAGAAATGTTAGAATTATAATATATTATAATAGGATTAGTAAAAAAATATAATGTGTAAAATAAAATTTATTAGGGTATTGTTATTAAAATAAAAAAATTATATAATATCAAAAAGTAAAGGAGACCAACTATGAAAAATAATATAAAAAAAATCTTTCCAATCATACTCTCGTCAATTCTTTTCTGGATTATCCAAAACGCAGTACTAAACTACGACCCAATAATATATCAATTTAATCCAATCTACCTTATAATAGGTATAGCAATATATTTAGTTCTATTAATATTTACAAGTAAAAAAATAATTCCAAAAATAGAGCACATAAAATACATACATATAGTGTTATTTTCAATATTTGGAATATTATCAATAGTATTAGGACAGCTACTAAAGGTAAATCCATCGTGGGATATGGGAGATGTATTTAATATAGCCAAAAACTATACAATAGGAAGTGAAGATATAGGAGCAGGATATCTATTACAATATCCAAATAACCAAATGATTACAGTCATATATATAGTTGTATTTAAAATATCATATATATTCAAATGTAGTGATTTTATAACTATAGCAACATTATTTAATTCATTAATAATAACAGCCACTGTAATTTTGCTATATTATTGTATAAATAAAATTTATAATAAATCCAAGGCACTATTAGCATTAATAATATGTTTATTTACAACACCATTATATATGCATTGTGCAATATATTATACAGATTCTTTATCAATGTTTTTTTCAACATTAATATTATTTTTATTTTTAATTTTAAAAGAAAATGAAAATAAAACAACATTGAAAAATATTTTATTAATTATAATGGGAATAACTTTAGCTATAGCTTGGAAAGTAAAGATTACAAGCATTTTTATAGCTATAGCAATAGTTGTATACCAAATTCTTACCAAAATAGATAAAAAAACATTAAAAAATTATTGTATTATTGGTATAACATCTATAGTTGTATTATTAGGATTTTCAATTACTATGAATAAACAATTGAATAAGTCATCTAACATAGAAAACTATAAAATGCCTATAGAACATTGGATAATGATAGGATTAGTTGATAATGGAAGTTATAACGAAGACCTTTTAAATTATACGCTTTCTTATAATAGTTATTCAGAAAAAAGAGAAGCGGATAGGTTAAAAATAAATGAAATTATGAGAAATTATACTTGCAATGATTTTATTAAACATCTAACTGTAAAATTAAAATATGCATGGACTGATGGAACATATTATGCACCAGCAAAATTAAGTAGAAACCCAGTAAATAAAAATATAATTCATGAATGCATATTAAATGATGGAAAATATTCAAATGTTTATAAATATTTTCCACAAGTAATGCATTTAACATTGTTAATTTTAATAATCTTTAGTTGCATTAAATTAATAAAAGAAAAAGATTATACAAGTTATAAATATATATTATCAATTTCAATGGTAGGAATTATCGTATTTTTACTAATATGGGAAAATAGATCAAGATATATACTAACAATGTTTCCAATATATTTAGCTTTAGCTATAGATGGGATAGATTATATTGGTGAAAAATTATACTTAAGAGCTAAAGAAAAAAATACATGATAAATATAGAAAAGCTAGCTAAGAAAAGCATAAAATTTCTTAGCTAGTTTATTTTTTTTGTAAAATTTCACTACAAAATATAAAAAATGTTATAATTTGTAAAAAAATAAAACTTTTTCATCAACAAAAAAGTCTAATAAAAAAAGAAAGGAGTAAAAAAATGAGTCAAATAACAAACGAGCAAGAAAAGTTAATAGACGAATTCAAGTCTGGAAACAAAGACGTTTTTCCATTAATAATTGATAATATTAAAAATTCTTTATATAAAACAATATATGCAATTTTGGAAAACAGAGAAAATACAATTGAAGTATTGGATGAAGTAATATATATAGCATATACTCAAATGCAAAAATTAAAACATAATGAGTTTTTTAATACGTGGATAACAAGAATAGCAATAAATGAGTGTAGAGATTTTATAAAAAAGAATTCTAAAATAACATACATATCAGAGTATGATGAATCTGCAAGCATAAAAAATACAGATGATATGCAAATAGAAAAATTGAATATTAATCAAGCATTAAACAAATTAAATGAAGAAGTTAGATTAATTTTAGTAATGAAATTATACTTAGAATACACATTTGACGATATTTCAAATACATTATCAAAATCAGTAAGTACAGTAAAGACCATATATTATAATGGAATGCAAAAATTAAGAAAATTATTAAGCGAATAGGAGGTGATTTTATAACATGAAAAATGAATTTGATGATAAGTATATAACAAACGAAGTAAAAAAATATATTGATAATATACAAGTTCCAGAAGAGTTAGGGGGAATGATTATGAAGAAAGTAAATAATGAAAATGTGAGTAATAAAAAGATAAAAAGTGGTAAAAAAGTAAAAAAAATAGTGGCAATTGCTGCATCTTTGGTAATTGTTTTTGGAGTAGGAACATTTGCAGCAATAAAATGTAATTTATTTAGTAAAGAAAGCCAAACAATAAACAATATAGAACAATCACAAATGGCAACAGGAAAAGAAGAAAAAATAGATAACAATGTTGTAAATATAGATAATATTGTAGGAGAATGGAAACCATATAAAGCACTAGATAAAAATAATAAAGAAGTAAGTCTAAAAGTAGTTTACGGTTCATCATATAAAGCAGAAACAGATGCATTAAAAATAAAAGGAGATGGAACATACACATATTATATAGGAGCATCAATGGGAGATGGAAGCGAAGAAGGAACATATACTATAATAAATAATGAGTCATTTAAATTAGTAAGCAAAACAGGAGAAGCAATTATAATTAATTTAGTAAATGAAAATAATGACTTAAAATTAGTAGACAATGGTAGTGAGAGAGTTGGAGAATATACTGTATATTTTACTTTGAAAAAATAAGATAAAATGGTGGGATGGCTTTCTTTGACACACCAACAAATGGTTGTCAAAGAAAGCCGTCCATTTCTACGAATATTATTCCACTATAGTGAACGATAAGCAACACAAAATAAAAAGAAAAATAACTGCAACTTTTTGTAAAGATTTGCAGTTCCTTTTATAGTACTTAATTTAAGATGGAATATTTTTGAAAAAATACATTGAAAAAATTTACGTTTTTGTTATAATGAATTCATAATAAATATTTTTTTACAAAAGCTAAAAGGAGGAAGAGTTATGAAAAAAGTAGTTATATGCTTAATAGTTATTTTAATAATTGCTATATTAGGAGTTGGAGGATGGTTTCTTTTTGATAATCTTCAAAAAGAAAAAAGTAGAACAAATGAATTAGAAAGTAAAGTAGCTGCAATGGAATCAAAAAATGGAAATAATAATTCAAATGAAACAAAAAATGAAGAAAACGAAAATAAAAGTAATTTAAATGAATCAAAAAATGAAAAAACAAAAGAAAATAGTACTCAAACATATGATAGTTTAAAGGGAACATATGAATCTCAAAAAATTAATATGAATGAAGGAACTAATTCAGAGCCGGTTTACATGAATTATACAATAGTGTTAAGTAAGGAAGGAACTTTTTCTGCATATTATAAATGTGGGGATACAGATGCTCATTATGTAGGATACTATACAATTAATGAAAACCAAGTTACTATGAATAGTGTTGTTTTAGTTGGAAATGATCCATCAGCAAGTCTATGTAATGAAGTTTTAAAATTTAACTTAAATAGTGATGGAAGTTTTAGTGATAGTGAAAATAACAAATTTACTAAAACATCAAGTACACCTAGAGAAGACACAAATATTGCAAAGGTTATTGATTCATATATGGCTGGATGTTCAACATCTGGTAAAGATGGTCAAGGACCATGGTTCTATGGTTTGAATAAATAAAAAATACTGTAAAAAAATATTTAAAATCAAAAATCATTAAAAATTATGATTTTTGATTTTTTTTAATCCTAAAGATTAGTAAATAATTAATATGAAACAAACCTGAATTATTAAAAAATATAATAACTTCATATTATTTCTTTTCCATATGAATTTATGTTAGAAGTATTATGAGTTTCATAGTATTAAAAAGATTAATTCATTTTTTGTTCACTATAGTGAACAAAAAGCCAAGAAATAATAAAATTATCTCTCCACAAATATAACAAAAAACAATACCAAAATACTTGCCATTAAATAAAAATTGCTATATAATGCAAAAAAACAAGGAGGTATGAATTATGGCAATTTTATTACCAGGCGGAGCTGGTTACATTGGTAGCCACACAGCAGTCGAATTATTAAACGCAGGAAAGGAAATCGTTATTATAGATAACTTTTCAAATAGCAAACCAGAAGTACTAGACAAAATAAAACAAATAACAGGAAAAGATTTTAAGTTCTACGAAATGGATTACTCAAATAAAGAAGAGCTAAACAAAGTATTTACAGAAAATAAAATAGATGCAGTTTTAAATTTTGCAGGATACAAAGCAGTTGGAGAATCAGTAAAAAAACCAATAGAATATTATATGAACAACATTTCAGGAGCTCTAGTTTTATTAGATGTAATGAGAGCACACAATTGTAAAAAATTTATATTTAGTTCATCAGCAACAGTATATGGAGATCCAGCAACAGTACCAATAACAGAGGAATTTCCAACAGGAGGAACAACAAATCCATATGGAACAACAAAACTATTTATAGAGCAAATTTTAAAAGATATATACAATTCAGATAACTCTTGGGATATTTGCATACTAAGATACTTCAATCCAGTAGGAGCACACGAAAGTGGATTAATAGGTGAAGAGCCACAAGGAATTCCAAATAACTTAATGCCATATGTAGCAAGAGTTGCAGCTGGAATTTTACCAGAGCTATCAGTATTCGGAAATGACTATGATACTCCAGATGGAACAGGTGTAAGAGACTACATACATGTAGTAGACTTAGCAAAAGGACATGTAAAAGCACTCGAAAAACTTGACAAAGAGCACGAAGGTTTATTCATATATAATTTAGGAACAGGAACAGGCTATAGTGTTTTAGATATGGTAAAAGCATTTGAAAAAGCAACAGGTAAAGAAGTAAAATACAAAATAGCACCTCGTAGATCAGGTGATATAGCAAAATGCTATGCAGACCCAGCAAAAGCCAAAATAGAGCTAGGATGGGTAGCTGAAAAAAATCTAGATGATATGTGCAAAGATTCATGGCATTATATCGAAATGAGTCAAAATCAATAAAAATAATAAAAAACTAATATAAAATTTAAACAAAATTGCTTTTGATTAAATTTATATTAGTTTTTTTACATGATTAATCCCACAATAGTATCAACAACCAAATCAATCATAACATCATAATTCATACATTTATGCTTATGATAAACAATTTCATGACATAAATCATCAATTAAATTAATAGAAATATGTACTTTTTCAGGCAAATTTTCACTACAAATACCATGACTTTGAAGTAATTTTACAATTGTATCTGTCATATATATTTCGTGTTCCTGAAAAAAATGAGCAATATCCTCATCAGAATGTGTCATAGCCATAATTTCTTGATGTGCAGATTGTGATAATTTATGATTTTCAATAAAACGATTAATCATATTTTTTAAAACATCACGAAAATTTTGTGGATTTAAATCAACTTTTGTCGTTACAGTATTAAGCATAGGATAGAAAATATCACTAGCATACTTTTGAATACCGGCAATTAAAATATCATGTTTATCTTTAAAATATTGATACACAATACCTGTAGAAACTCCAGCTTTTTTAGCTATTTCAGCAGTATTTGTATTATAATATCCTTTTTCACAAATAAGATCAAATCCAGCTTTTATTATTTTTTCTTTTTTTTCAATAGAGCGCTTTTGAACAGGCTCTCTTATTTCGTTGTCACTCATATAGTATACACCTTTCCTTTTCAATACTATAAAATATAAATTAATTATTTTTTATTATATAAAATAATTTCCATAAAGTCAAATAATATGAAAAAAGTTTCATATTATATTGACTTTATTTTTATGAATGAGTATAATATACAAGAAAAAATATGAAATTAATTTCACATAAGGAGGATAATAGTGGAAAAAATAGTAGAATTAAAAAATGTAAGTAAAACTTACAAAACAGGAGAAAAAGAATTTAAAGCATTAGATTCAATTGATTTATCAATAAACAAAGGTGAATTAGTAGTAGTTTTAGGACCTTCAGGAGCAGGTAAATCTACATTATTAAATTTAATTGGAGGAATGGATATTCCAACAAAAGGTGATGTTATAATAGATGGAGAAGATATTTCTAATTATAACGAAGACCAATTAAGTACATACAGAGCTGAAAATATAGGTTTTATATTCCAATTTTATAATATATTACCAACATTAACAGTACTAGAAAATGTAGATATAGTAAAAGAAATAGTAAAAAATCCTATAGATAGCAAAGAAGCTATAAAAGATGTTGGATTAATAGAACATATAAATAAATTTCCAAATCAATTATCAGGTGGTGAACAACAAAGAGTTTCAATAGCAAGAGCTATTGCAAAAAATCCTAAATTATTATTATGTGATGAGCCAACAGGAGCATTAGATTCAAAAACAGGTGTAGAAGTTTTAAAATTATTAAAAAAACAATGTGATAGAAATAATGGTTCAAATACAGTAATAATTGTTACTCATAATGCGTTATTTGCAGATATTGCAGATACAGTAATTAGAGTAAAAAATGGTAAAATAGAAAGCGTAACACCAAATTCAAATCCTAAAAAGATTGATGAGGTGAAGTGGTAATGTTAAGAAAGAAAACTTTAAGAGATATAAAATATAACAAATCTCAATTTTTTACAATATTTTTAATGGTATTTTTAGGTGTATTTGTGTTTGCTGGAGTTCATGCGTATATGGATGGAATGCAAGTAAGTGCAGATAATTATTACGAAAAAAATAATCTTCAAGATTTATGGTTATCAGGTTTAAATTTTTCAAAAGATGATTTAAAACAAGTAAAAGAGCTTGATAATATTAAAGATGCAGAAAGAGCATTAACATTAACAACAACATTAGATAATTATGATGATATTACAATAGAAGCAAATTTTATTGAATCAAATAATATTTCAAAAATGTATGTTGTGGATGGAGAAGGATTTGATAAAGAAAAGTCTGGCCTTTGGTTTGATAGTTATTTAGCTAAAACATTAAATTTAAAAGTTGGAGATGAAATAACTCTTACATATCAAAAATATAAAATAAAAGAAAAAATAGTAGGATTAATAAATACACCAGACCATGTATATGCAGTAAAAGATGAGTCTGAAATATTTCCAAATCATAAAGATTTTGGATATGTATATATGTCAATAAACGAATTTCCAAAAGATTATATATATGATAATTTAAAACAAAAAATGATGGAAACAAATCCAATGTTAGCTCAAAGTGGAGTTAATATAGATAACCAAATGATAGAAAATAGTATTCCAAATTTTAATATAGAAGATTATTATGTTTTCAATTCAATGATTGTAGATGTTGATAATACAGATAAATTAAGCGAAACAAAAGCTGATATTGAAAACAACATAAAGTCTGCAATTGCTGTAACAGACAGAGAGGCAAGTGCATCATATGTAACATATAATTCAGAAATTGAAGAAGGTCAAACATATTCTAGTGTATTTACATTACTATTCTTATTTATAGCTGTATTATCAGTTGTAACAACTATGAATAGGTTTGTAAAAAAACAAAGAACACAAATAGGAACATTAAAAGCTTTAGGCTTTAAAAATAATAAAATTATTAGACATTATATTAGTTACGGATTTTATATAAGCATAGTAGCAAGTATAGTAGCCGTTGTGGTTGGGGATTTATCACTTGGAAAGTTTTTCTTAAATATGGAAGTTTCATATTTTGAAATGCCAGTATACCATACTGTAATTTTACCAATTGTATATATTTTAGCAATTGCAGTTATACTACTTATAACATTTGTAACATATTTATCGTGTAGAAAAGTGCTAAAAGAACCTGCTAGTGAAGCTTTAAGATTAGAAATTCCAAAAGTTAAACAAACTAAATTCGATTTAACAACAAAAGGAATATTTAAAAAATCATCATTATCAACAAGATGGAATTTAAGAGATATTGCTAGAAATAAAGGTAGAACAATAATGGGAATTGTTGGTGTAATAGGATGTACAATGCTTATCGTTTGTGCATTTGGAATGCTAGATACAATGAATTCATATTTAGATTGGCAATTTGATGATCTTTATAAATTTAAATATAAACTTACACTTGAAGATGATTATACTAATGAACAATATGATAAAATAATTAATGAATATGGAAATCAAACAAGTCAAACTTTAGGAATTGAAATTAAAAAAAGTGATGATTCTAAAGAAGCTAATTCAATTACAATAAATGATGCAAAAGAAGTTTTAAAGACAACTGGACATAAAAAAGAAATAATTGAATTAAAAGATGGAGGAGTATATGTTACAGAAAAATTAGCCAATAAATTAAATTTAAATGTTGACGATGAAATAACATGGCATGTATTTGGTAATGACAAATGGTATACAACCAAAATTGTTGGATTAAACCGTGACCCACAAAGTCAATCTCTTACTATGACAAGAAAATATGCAGAAGAATTAGGTTTAACATATAAGGCTGATTCAGTATATACGAATTATGATTTAAGTAACATTACAGAAATTGAAGGTGTAAAAACAATTCAGGGTATTGAAACATTAAAACAAGGAATGCAAAGTATGTTACAAACAATGAAGATGATGATTGTTATATTAATACTTGTTTCAGCAATACTAGGTTTTGTTATTATATATAATTTAGGAATATTATCCTTTAGTGAAAAACAATATCAATTTGCAACATTAAAGGTATTAGGTTTTAAAGATAAACAAATAAAAAAGATATTTATAAAACAAAATATTTGGATTACAATTGTTGCAATAATACTAGGTTTACCACTAGGATTTATAATGACAGATTATATTTTCAAAGCAGCACTTGGAGATAATTATGACTTTAGTGCAAAAATAAATTTTGTGTCATATCTATATGCAATACTAGGAACATACATAGTATCATGGGTAGTAAACAAAGTGCTATCAAAAAAAGTAAAAAGTATAGACATGGTCACAAGCTTAAAAGCAAACGAATAACAACAAAAAAATGGGGACGGTCCTTGAAAAATAATGGGACGGTCTTCAAAAAAAAGGGAAAATGGCTCTTGAAAAGAATAGGCCAAGGACCGTCCTAGAAAATTGGAGGTATTTTATGATAAAATTAGTATTAGTTAGACACGGACAAAGTGAGTGGAATTTAGAAAATAGATTTACAGGATGGACAGATGTAGAATTATCACCAAAAGGAATTCAAGAAGCTAAAGAAGCAGGAATTGCATTAAAAAATAAAGGATATCATTTTGATTTGGCATATTCTTCAGTCTTAAAAAGAGCAGAAGATACATTGGATTTTATTCTTAAAGAGATGGGTGAAGAGAATATACCAATTAAAAGAAGTTGGAAATTAAATGAAAGACATTATGGTGCACTACAAGGTTTAAATAAAGATGAAACAAGAAAAAAATATGGCGATGAGCAAGTTTTACTTTGGAGAAGAAGTACAGATGTAAGACCACCTGAATTAGATGAAAATGACGAAAGATATCCTGGAAATGATCCAAAATATACAGATTTAACAAAAGATGAATTACCTAAAACAGAAAATTTAATTGACACAATAAAAAGAGTAACAGAATATTGGAAATCAGATATTGAACCAGATATAAAAAATGGAAAAAATGTTATTATAGTTGCACATGGAAATAGTTTAAGAGGTTTGATGAAGTATTTAGATAACATAAGTGATGAAGATGTAATTAAATTAGAAATTCAAACTGGAAATCCTATTTGTTATGAATTAGATGATAATTTAAAACCTATAAGACATTATTATGTAAAAGAAAATAAATAGTTATAATTTAAGTTTTTAGTAGCAGTTCCTAAGATATTATATTATAAATATTGTGTTTTACATAATTTTATAATATAATATTCAAAAAAAAATAAGAGGAATATGTGATGATTAAAATAACAAATATTAAAATAAAAGCAGATTTATCTGATGACGAATTATTTGAAAAGATTTATAAAAAATATAAAATCAATAAAAACGATGTAACTGAAAGAAGAATAATAAAAAAATCAATTGATGCACGAAATAAAGCTGATATATTTTATAATTATTCGGTAGAGCTTGAATGTAAAAATGAAAATAAAATAAAAAATATTCAAATTGTAAAAAAAGAAGAACCTTTTAAAATTATTGTAAATAGAAAATCTTCAAAAAGACCAGTTATAATTGGAGCTGGACCTGCAGGTTTATTTTCAGCATTAACATTAGCTCAAAATGGTATAAAACCAATAATAATTGAGCAAGGAAAAACTGTAGATGAACGAAAAAAAGATGTTGAAGAATTTCAAAAAAAAGGAAAATTAAATACATTATCAAATGTTCAATTTGGAGAAGGAGGAGCAGGTACTTTTTCAGATGGTAAATTAACAAGCGGAATTCATAATCCTTTATGCAAAATTGTTTTAAAAGAGTTTTATAATTTTGGAGCACCAGAGCAAATCTTATATATAAATAAACCACATATAGGAACAGATAACTTAATAAATATCATACGAAATATGCGAAATGAAATAATAAAACTAGGTGGAGAATTTTTATTTAATGAAAAAGTAACAGACTTTGAGTTTGAAAATTCAAAAGTAACAGCTGTTATATGTAGCAAAAGAATAGAAACAGATACTGTAATTTTAGCAATAGGACATAGTGCAAGATCCACATTTGAAAAATTATACGAAAAAGGCGTAAAAATGGAAAAGAAAAACTTTTCTATTGGAGTTAGAATAGAGCATAAACAAAGCATGATTAATAAATCACAATATGGAGAAATTACGAAATTAAAATTACCACCAGCAGAATATAAAATGGCATATCATGGAGAAAATCGTTCATGCTACACATTTTGTATGTGCCCAGGAGGAACAGTAATTGCATCATCAAGTGAACCAGAAACTATTGTAACAAACGGAATGAGCGTATATGCACGTAATGGTGAAAATGCTAATAGTGCAGTTCTAGTTAATGTAACACCAAATGATTTCAAAGGCGAATCACCACTAGAAGGAATGTACTTCCAAAAAGACTTGGAGCAAAAAGCATTTAAGTTAGGAGGAAGTAATTATAATGCACCAATACAAAGATTTGAAGACTTTGAAAACAACGTAAAATCTACACATATAGGTGAAATAAAACCAACATATAAGCCAGGAGTAACGCTTTCAAATTTAAATGAAATATTGCCAGACTTTATATCAAAAACTCTAATTGAAGGTATAAAATATTTCGATAAATCAATAAAAGGATTTGCACATCCAGATGCAATATTAACAGGAGTAGAAACAAGAAGCTCATCACCAGTGCAAATAACAAGAAACGAAAATAAACAATCAAACATAAAAGGATTATATCCATGTGGAGAAGGAGCTGGATACGCAGGAGGAATAATGTCTGCTGCTGTTGATGGCATAAAATGCGCTATAGCAGTTCTAACTCAAGAATAAATTTTAAATAATAAAAAAGCATAATTGTCCATAAATCTCATACATAATAAAGAGGTGATTTATGTGGGCGAGTATGCTTTTTTAGTTTATATTGGATGTATAATATTAATCTTAATTATAGGAAAGCTCTTTTTATTTCCAATAAAAAAAATCTTTAAATTAGTAATAAATTCCATTATAGGAGGAATATTAATATATGTAATAAATATTATTGGAAGCGGATTTAATTTTCACATAGGACTTAACTGGTTGACGATATTATGTTCTGGATTTTTAGGAATTCCAGGAGTGATATTACTTATAATTTTAAAAATTTTTATGTAAAAACTTTAAATATTCCAAAATAAGGTATATAATTAAGACTGCAAAAATAATATGCAAGGAGGAATAAATATGAAAAAAGGAAAAGTTGTTTTAGTAGGAACTGGATTTGTAGGAATGAGTATGGCATATGCTATGCTAAATAGAGGAGGAGTAAACGAACTAATATTAATAGATATAGATAAAGACAAAACAATCGGAGAAGAAATGGATTTATCTCATGGATTACCATTTGCACCACAAAAAATGGTCATAAAAGCTGGAGATTATGATGAATGCAAAGATGCAGAAGTTGTTGTAATAACAGCAGGAATTGCACAAAAACCAGGTCAAACAAGATTAGAGCTTACAGAAACAAATACAAAAATTATGAAAAGTATAACAAAAAGCATTATGGCAAGTGGATTTAATGGCGTAATTGTTGTAGCAAGTAACCCTGTTGATATAATGACATATGTTGTAGCTAAAGTTTCAGGACTACCAAAGAACAAAGTAATTGGTTCAGGAACAGTATTAGATACAGCAAGATTACGTTATATAATGGCAGAATACTTAAATGTATCAAGCAAAAATATTCATGCATATGTAATGGGAGAGCATGGAGATTCATCATTTGTTCCATGGAATCATGCATATGTAGGATGCAAAAAAATATCTGATGTAATGAAAGATAATAATCACCCAATGGACGATTTAGAAAAAATTCACAAAGATGTTGTAAACGCAGCATATGAAATAATTAACAAAAAGAAAGCAACATACTATGGAATTGGTGTAGCATTAAGCAGATTAGTAAAAGCAATTTTAGAAGATGAACATGGAATATTAACTGTATCAGCATATTTAAAAGATGGAGAATACGGACAAGATGATATATACATTGGAGTTCCAGCGATTATTTGTTCAGAAGGTATAAGAGAAGTTGTTAACTTAGATTTAACAGATGAAGAGCAAGCAAAACTTGATGAAAGTTGCAAAATTATAAAAGAAATGAGAGCAAATTCAATAGAAAAAATAATTAATGAATAAAAATTAATAATCACTAAAAATCGATTATAATATAAAGACTCCCAAATATCGTTAGTTAAATAGTAAATATTTTAGAATTAAAAAATAGCATAAAAGTAATATATTTTATTTGCTTTTATGCTATTTTCTTGTTATAATATGAAATGCACGTTATAAACCAAGAATCCAAGAGAGGAGTTTTTGATGGAACAACAAATTGTTCAAATTCCAAGTGGAAAGGCAATAATAATAATTTGTGGCCCAACCACTTGCGGAAAATCTTCTATTGCTCGCAGATTGTTAAAAGTGTGCAATGGAAAGTACATTTCCTATGAAAGAATCGGAAATTCAATTCCCACAAAAATGGGAAAAGAGAAGTATGTTCTTGCAACTACCAAAATGTTTGCTCAGGAAATTGAAAAAGCAGTTATGAGTGAACAATATGTAGTAATTGAAACGCCCTTTGTTGAGGAATGTCAGCTGTCAGGATTGATAGTTAGCCTTAGAATCTACGGGTACAATGGTGATATTACACTTATTGAAGTGAATTTACCAAAGAACATTCATCTTGATTATTGGCAGAGGAAACACAATCCAAAGCCAAATAAGAAAGTTCTTTTGCAAGAAAGAGCAATCTTTGAAAAAGAAATTCTTGCCACTGACCACAGCAAAGGTGGAGGAGTTAATGAGATTAGAATTACTAATCCAAATGCTGTGAAGTATAAAAAAGCTTGAATAATCAATTAAATTTCTAAATGGTGGCCCTATGCACTTTGTGCGTAGGGCTTTTTTTCTTGTAGAAAAATATAAAACAATAAAAAAAATTGAAAAAATAAATCTTAATAACAAATTTTTTGAAAGACGAAAATTATCATAATAACATAAGCAACTGAATATAATATTAGCAAATACATAAATATGGAGGACTAGTCTATGAAAGCACAATACGAAAAGGAAACAATAATAGAAGAAAAAACAGAGGCTGAAAAAGATAAAGAGCTAATGTTAACAATATTACAAACAAAAAAAAGCATCCAAGAAGCATCAATAAATTATGAATATGCTGACGGAAAATTAATAGATTATTTTTTATACACAGTAAAAGCAGAACAAGCAAAATTAGATTATTTAATTGAAAAAGCAAAATCAAAAGGATTAACTTTAGAAATTACCGAAAATGCAAATTTAAAAAAAGGATAAAAGTTGGGATGGCTCTGCAAAGGTGTCAAAAAGGACTGTCCCAATTGACACAAATCATAAAAAATTTTCAATCAACTATTGAAAGAAATCAAAAGATATGATAATATAGTTAACATATTAAGCCAATTAAAAAGCAAAGTAGTACATAATAAAAATATTTTACAGAGAATTGAGCACAAGCTGAGAGCTCAAAAATAAAAATGTACGAAATTTCACTTTTTAGGTTATATGCTGAAACAACAGTAGGCATATGCGGTTGAACCGTTAAAACTATAACAAGGTATATAATAAAATTATATATAAATTTAGGTGGTACCACGAAACTATTCGTCCTATTAAGGATTGAATAGTTTTTTTGTGTCATGTCAATGGTTGTCAATGGGGACGGTTCTTTTTGACAACACGGAAACATCAATAGTTGTCAAGAAGAACCGTCCCCATTGACAACACTGGTACCAAAAATAAAAAGGAGGAAAATTTTTATGAAAGATCAAATCGAACAAATTAAGCAAACAGCAATTGAAGAAATAAAAAAATCTTCAGATTTAAAAACACTAGGCGAAACTAAAGTAAAATTTTTAGGAAAAAAAGGTGAATTAACATCTGTATTAAGAGGTATGGGAGCACTATCACCAGAAGAAAGACCAGTAATAGGAAGCTTAGTAAATGAAGTAAGAGACGAATTAGAAAAATTAATATCAGAAAAAGAATCAGAATTTAAACAAATAGAATTAAATAAAAAATTATCAGCAGAAACAATAGATATAACACTTCCAGGAAAAAAAGTAAAAAAAGGAAGCAAAAACCCAATGAATATAGTAATAGAAGAAATAGAAGATCTATTCGTATCAATGGGGTATGATGTAATATCAGGACCAGAGCTAGAAACAGACGAATTCTGTTTTGCAAGACTAAACTTACCAGAAGGACATCCAGCAAGAGACATGCAAGACAGCTTTTATATAACAGACAACTACTTATTAAGAACACAAACATCAGCAGTACAAGCAAGAACAATGCTAGAATATGGTGGAAACAAACCAATAAGAATGATATGCACAGGAAAAACATACAGAAGAGAAGATGATGCAACACATTCACACCAATTCAACCAAGTAGAAGGACTAGTAATAGACAAAAAAGAAAACAATGTATCACTAGCAAATCTAAAAGGAACACTAGAAGTATTCATGAAAAAAATGTTAGGAGAAAAAACAGAGCTACGATTCAGACCAAGTTACTTCCCATTCACAGAGCCATCATACGAAGTAGATGTAACATGCTTCAAATGCGGAGGAAAAGGATGCCCACTATGCAAAAAAACAGGCTGGATAGAAGTACTAGGAGCAGGAATGGTACATCCAAATGTACTAAAAATGAACGGCTATGACCCAGACCAATACAGCGGATTTGCCTTTGGAACAGGAATAGACAGACTAGCAATGTTCAAATTCGGAATACCAGACATGAGACTACTATACTCAAACGACATAAAATTCTTAAACCAATTCGCAAGAAGATAATTAAAAAAGAAAGGAAGAAAAATTATGAAACTAAGTACAAACTTTGTAAAAGATTACATAGACATAAATGACATAGATTTAAAAAACATAGCAGAAGACATGACACGAGTAGGAAACGAATATGACTCAGCAGAAAAATTCCTAGGAGGAACAAACCTAATCATAGGCCAAGTACTAACATGCGAAAATCACCCAGATTCAGATCACCTACATATATGCACCGTAAACATAGGAACTGAAGTACTAAACATAGTATGTGGAGCACCAAATGTAAGAGCAGGACTAAAAGTAATAGTAGCAAAAGTAGGAGCAGAGCTACCAGGAGATGTAACAATAAAAAGAGGTATGATTCGTGGACAAGAATCTAACGGAATGATGTGTTCACTAGCAGAGCTAGGAATAGATGGAAAGTTCCTAACACAAGCAGACAAAGAAGGAATATGTGAGCTAGGCGATGATGCAGTAGTTGGTGAAGACCCAGCCAAATATTTACAAATGGATGATGGAGTAATAGATTTTGAACTAACAGCAAACCGTGGAGACTTATTAAGCATATTAGGAATGGCATATGAATTAGGAGCAATATATGACAAAAAAGTAAAACCAGTAGATTTATCACATTCAGAATCAGGAGAAGACATAAACAATAATTTCAAAATCGATATAAAAACAGAAAACTGTAAATTATTCCTAGCAAAAAAAGCATTAAATGTAACAATAAAAGAAAGTCCAGCATTTATAAAAAATAGATTAATGGCTTGTGGAATAAGACCAATAAATAATGTTGTAGATATAAGCAACTATGTAATGCTTGAACTAGGACAACCACTACATTTTTATGATGCAGATAGATTAGGAAATTGTCTACAGGTAAGAATGGCTGAAAATGGAGAAAAACTAACAACATTAGATGATACAGAAAGAACTTTAGATGAAAACGATATAGTAATTTCAAATGGAGAAAAAGCAATAGGTCTTGCAGGTGTAATGGGTGGACTTTCAACAGAAGTTGAAAATACAACAAAAAATGTAGTAATAGAATCAGCAATATTTGATTCTGTTAAAGTAAGAAAAACATCTAAAAAAATATTAAGAAGTGAAGCAAGCAATAGATTTGAAAAAGGTATAGATCCAAATAGAACATACATGGCAATAGAAAGAGCCTGCAAATTATTAGAGCAATATGCAGATGCAACAATTGAATCAGGTATGTGCAAATATGATAAAACAGAAAAAGAAGAAAAAGTAATTGACTTAAAATATAAAGATGTTTGCGATTTATTAGGAACAGAAATTTCAAAAGAAGATATAGTTGATGTATTTAGAAAATTAGATTTCAAATATATTCAAAATGATGAATCTGTAACTGTTACAGTTCCATCAAGAAGATTAGATATTTCAATTAAAGAAGATTTAATTGAAGAAGTTAGCCGTATATATGGTGTTGATAATATTGAAGGAATTTTACCTGTTGTAAATATGAAATCTGGAACATATGATAAAACAACAAGAGATATAAGAGCAAAAATGGTTTCTTTAGGTTTAAATGAAACATTATCATATATTTTAATTCCACAATCAGAAGTTCACAAATACGTGGCAGACGAATTTGAAGAATTAAAATTATTAGATCCACTAACACCAGAAAGAGACACATTAAGATATAGTGTAATTCCATCTATGGTAAGAACTTACGAATATAATAAAGCTCATTACAATAAAGATGTGTCTATATTTGAAATTGGAAAAGGTTTCTTCAAAAAAGGTGAACAATACGGAGAAAATCAAAAATTAGCAGGTTTAATGACAGGTGAGTATTATTTAGGATTAGGAAATAAAGCAAATGTAGATTTTTATATCGTAAAAGGAATAATAGAAGATTTATTAGATTATTTAGGATATGAAAATAGATACAGCTTCATACTTCCAAAAAATATTCCAGCAGAATTCCACCCAGGACAAACAGCCGAAATATCAGTAAATGCAGATACAGTTGGAATTATAGGCAAACTACATCCTTCAATATGCAAAGAAGCGGTATATGTATTTGAAATAAACTTAGATAAATTATTATCAAAAAGAGTAGGAAATTTAAAATACAAAGAAATATCAAAATTCCCAAATATCAAAAAAGATGTAGCTTTTGTAATGAATAAAGATGTTCAATCAAAACAAATAGAAACAACAATAAAAAAAGCTGGAGGAAACTTATTAACAAATATAGAAGTTTTTGATATATACACAGGTGAAAATGTTGGAGAAAACGAAAAATCAATAGCATATGCACTAACATTCAACGATAGCAAAAAAACACTAACAGATGAAGAAGTAAATAGTATATTTGAAAAAATAATAACAACAGTTGAAAGTAAATGTGGAGTAAAATTAAGAAAATAAAATTAGCAAAATAAATAAAATAAAGCTCACATAATACACTTAATAAAAAATTTATTGATTAGGATTTTAAAGATTTATAGCAAAGATTATACTTTACTATAAATCTTTAAAATTTTGTTGAAAAATGTATTTTTTTGTGATAACATAATATTAGTTATGAAATTTAACTAAGGAGGAGTTAAGTATGAAAGAAAAAGTAGAAAAAACAAGACAACATAATTCAGGAAATGGAATAGGCGTAAGAATTGTAGCTGGAATACTAGCATTTTTAATGGTAGCATCTTTAGCATTTACAGTAGTAGCTTATTTAATAAAATAGAAATTTATAGGCAATTTTTATAATAAATTAAATAAAAAGCAGTCTTTAAATTTTACTAATTTAAATTAATAAAAACAATTTAAATTAGATTTCTAAAGGACTGCTTTTTAATTATTTATAAAATAAGCTATAATTTTGAAAATGGAGGGATGGTATGTTTGATAATTTAAAAATAAATTTTAATACATATTATCAAGAGCACATATTAAATTATATGGGTGAATTATATAAATATCCAATTAAGTTAATACCTATGATATTAGATATTGCAATTGTGATATTTTTAGTATACAAATTTATAAAGTTTTCAAAAGACTCAAGAGTTAGACAATTGTTAAAAGGAATTTTATTATATATTCTTTTAACAGCACTAAGCTCTGTCTTACAATTGACGATTATTAATTATATACTAACATCATTCTTATCATATGGAGTGATTGCTTTAATTGTCATTTTCCAACCAGAACTTAGAAGAGCTTTAGAGCAACTTGGTTCAAATAAATTAACTAGATTTATAGGAATAGAAAAAGATAAATATGTTCAAACAAAAGAAGATATTTATAAAATAGTCATTGCCGTAAACGAACTTGCTAAATCTCAAACTGGTGCATTAATTGTATTAGAAAAAGACATAAAATTAACGGAAATAATAGATTCCGGTGTTATGATTAATTCTGAAATATCACCACAATTATTAGTTAATATTTTCGTTCCAAATACACCATTACATGACGGAGCAGTTGTAATTAGAGCAAACAGAATTACTGCAGCAGCATGTATATTACCACTTGCAAGTGACCAAGATATAGCAAAAGAACTAGGAACAAGGCACAGAGCTGCACTCGGAATTTCAAAAGAATCCGACAGTGTTGCAATAGTAGTATCAGAAGAAACCGGTAAAATTTCTCTTGCAAGAAATGGAGTTTTATTAGTAGATATAAAAGAAGAAACTTTAAAACAAATCCTAATAAAAGACTTCGCAGAAAAATATAACACCAAACAAAATAAAGTAAAAAAAATAACACAAAAAATAAAAAGCAAAAAATAATAGGAAATGGGAAAAGGGGACGGTTCTCTTTTCCCATTTTTTGGAAAAAGGTGCCAATAGGTTGTCAATGGGGACGGTTCTTTTTGACACATATTGTGGTGAACATTTAAAATAATATATTTGTGACATTGGAAAACGAATAAATGTTGTCAAAAGCTTTGTCTTTAACGACAATAAAGTTGTCAAAAAGAACCGTCCCCATTGACACCCATTGACAACCCTATTGACACAGGAAATGGAGTATAAAAGATGAGAAATATAAGATTAACAATAGAATATGACGGAAAAGATTTTAATGGTTGGCAAAAACAGCCTAATAAATTAAATATACAAGGTGAAATTGAAAGAGCAATTGAGTTAATTACTGGTGAAGAAAATATAGATTTAATTGCATCTGGTAGAACAGATGCAGGAGTTCACGCTTTAGGTCAAGTTGCTAATTTTAAAACAAATAATATGAGCATTCCTATTGAAAAATTTGCTTTGGCGATTAATACAAAATTAAAAAGATCTGTTAGAATAAAAAAGGCAGAAGAGGTTGATGAGAGATTTCATAGTAGGTATACATGTAAAAGAAAAACTTACAGATATGTTATAAATAATAATCAATGTGAAAGTGCAATTTACAGAAATTTCGAATATCATATGCCTGTAAAATTAGATATAAAAGCAATGCAAAAAGCAGTTAAATATTTTGAAGGTGAACATGATTTTAAAGCTTTCAAAGCAAGTGGTACGAGTAGTAAAAGTAGTGTAAGAAAAATATATTTAGCAGAGGTTCTACAGGGGCCAGAAAATAGAATTTATATTGAATTAACAGGAAATGGCTTTTTATATAATATGGTTAGAATAATTGCTGGAACATTAGTTGATGTTGGATTAGGCAAAATAAAACCAGAAAAAATACCAGAAATAATAAAAGATGGAGATAGAAAAAAATCGGGAAAAACACTACCACCAAGTGGTTTGTTTTTAATGAAAGTAATGTACTAAAAGAATTTTTTCTTAAAAATGAAAACAGCCGGCTATAAATAGCCAGCTGTTTTTGTTACATGAATGAGAAAACTGTTTATTCAATACGACAAAGGAGAAAATCCATAATTCTTATACGAATCAGTGATATCGATTTTTTCGTAATAAACTGCAGCATTTTCATTCAAATCTGACGCAATACAGAGCAGAGTAGTAAGCAAATAATTAATTTCATGCAAAGAAAGGTCGCTAATACTGGAAAATATACCATTTTGAAAGGTACGCTCATTACCATGAACGAATTTTAATCCAATATAGGTTTCCTTAGAGAATTTCTCAGCAAAAGATTTCTCTTCGCCCCGCAATTCGTTAGCAGATTTCTTATTGTACTGTACTATAAGCTTGTATTGATTGTTAATTGGTGTAACAATTATATCAATCATACAATGATTGATACCTCCTTTACAAGAATTTACCAATTGGTAAGGTTTCATATATTAGCTAAAAAATTTTTTAATTTCCAAAGCGGAATAACGTAAGCAATAATGAAACCATAACGGTATGCTAAAATTATAACAAAAAAACACACAAATTACAATAAAATTATAATTAAATTTTATGAATAAATAGAAAAAATATACACATACTAATTTTAAAATAATAATCAGGAGGAATAGTATGGATAATAATGTAAATGTCTTAGATGAAATCAACAAAGGTGCAACAATGGGAATGGATGCAATAATGTTCGTATATGACAAAGTAGAAGACCAAACATTCAAAAAAGTTTTAGATGGAGAATATAAAAAATACAAAGATATATCACAAAGGGTTGGTCAAGAATATGAAAACTTTTCAATAAAAGCTCCACATACAACAAATGCAATGAACAAAGCAATGACATGGTATGGAATACAAATGAAAACAATGACAGACCAAAGCAATGAAAAAATATCAGAACTATTAATGCAAGGAACAAACATGGGGATAATAGAAGGTGTAAGATTGCAAAATCAAAATCAGGAAAACGGAATGCTAAACCAAAATGTAAGACAAATATTAAATGATTTTATAGCAATGCAAGAAGATAGTGTAGAAACTTTAAAAAAATATTTATAAAAAACTATCATAAAAACTGAAAATAATAATCGGTTTTTATGATAGTTTTTCTATAATTGACAATTAGTTACATAATTGTTAGAATAATTTTAAACTTAATTTAGGAGATGAAGAAATGTTTAACAATACTATAAAATTTAAATATCCATGGAGGCCATATCAGGATAGAGTATTAAAAGAATCCAATAAATTTTTAAGTGATGGAAAAATAAATATTGTAGCAGCACCAGGTTCAGGAAAAACAATATTAGGTCTTGAGCTAGCAAGAAGACTTGGAAATCCAGTAATAATTTTTGCACCAACAGTAACAATAAAAAAACAATGGATAACAAAATTTATATCAAGTTTTACTGATTTAAAGGAAATACCAGATTGGATAAGTACAGACATCTATAATCTAAAATTTTTTAATGTAGTTACATATCAAGCATTACATTACGCTTATAAAAGAAAGAAAATTAGAGCAACAACTGATGATACTGATGATGTGATAGACAAAGAAGAAGAATCTGCAACATCAGAAGAAATTGCCTCATATGATATTATAAATGAGTTAAAAAAGAAAAAAATAACAACATTAGTTTTAGACGAAGCACATCACTTAAAAAGTGAGTGGTGGAAAAGTTTGAATGATGTCGTCACAGCTTTAAATGACATTAAATTAATAGCACTAACAGCAACACCACCATATGATGTAGAGCCAAATATTTGGGCAAATTATGTATCATTATGTGGTGAAATTGATGCAGAAATATCTGTACCAGAGCTAGTAAAAGCAAAGAATTTATGTCCACATCAAGATTATATATATTTCAATTATCCAACAGAAGACGAAATCACTAAAATAAAGAATTATGATATGAGATTGAAAACTTTAGTTGATGAAATGAAAAATGATGAAAATTTTATAAATGCGATATATAATCACAAATTTATAAGAACACCATACGAATGTGATGAAGAAATATTAGAAAATCCAGAGTATTATAGTAGTATGTTAGTATTTTTAAATGCTTCAAATAAACCATTAACAAATGCAAATGTGAAAGTATTGGGTCATAATGACAAAATACCTAAATTCGATTTATCATGGTTCGAAATATTATTAAAAAATGTTTTCGTTGTTGATAGAAAAAGCTATGAACAATTTGAAGAGATCTTATCAGAATATGAACAAAAATTAAATCAAATTGGTGCAATAGAAAAAAGAAATGTTTCATTAATTGATAATAAAAATATCCAAAAATATTTTGTTAATAGTTTAGGAAAGTTAAATAGTATTTCAAAAATTGTAGATGTTGAGTTAAATAATCTAAAAAATGATATGAGAATGGTTGTTTTAACTGATTATATACGAAAAGAATACATAACAACAGAGGATATTGAAATTGATAAAATTGGTGTATTACCTATATTCAAAATATTAACAAAAGAGCATCCAAATTTAAATATAGCTATTCTTACTGGTAGTTTATTTGTAATACCTAAATCTAAAGCAGAAAATTTATATGGTCTTTGCTATTCAAGAGAGCTTAATGCTGATAAATTAAAATTTAAACCATTTGAAATGAATGAAAACTATATAGAAGTGTCTATGCCGGAAAAGATGAGAAATGATGTAATGAATTGTATTTCTAAATTATTTGAAGTTGGAGAAATTAACTTGATAGTTGGAACAAAATCGTTATTAGGAGAAGGTTGGGATGAGCCTAGTATAAATAGTTTAATTTTAGCTACTTTTGTAGGTTCATATATGCTTTCAAATCAAATGAGAGGAAGAGCTATAAGAGTAAATTCAAATCCACATAAAACTGCAAATATTTGGCATCTGGTATGTGTTTGTGACAATATTAATGGTGATTCTTCAATTGAAAATGCAGATTTAAACTTATTAAAAAGAAGGTTTGAATCTTTTACTGGAATTGGCTATAACAATTCATATGTATCAAGTGGATTAGATCGATTAGGAAATTTTGATGGTCCATATACACAGGAAAAGGTTCAAAATTTGAATAATTATATAATAACCAATTCTAATGAGAGAGCAAAAATGTTTAATAATTGGCAAAATGCTGTTGAAAATAAAACTGATAATATGCAAATGACAGAAGAGCTAGAAATTGAAGAAGTAGAGCCTTTTACATCAGACTGGCTTGTATCTAAGGCATTTATTAGAGCTATTATAATAGCAATTGTATTATTATTAATTTTAATAATAGGTATTATTCCGAGAATACTAACATTTTTAGTTGAATTAGGATTTGTTATTTATATAGCATGCAAAGCTAAAAAAATAAAACAATTATCAACTCCAGAATCTACTGTAAAAGCAATATCAGAAATTTTATTAAATCAACTTATACGAACTAAAAATGTGAAAACATCAGCATCAAAAATTAAAATTAAAACTCAAAACAACAATGGAAGAGTATCTGCTTGGATAGAAGGGGCATCATTGCAAGAAAGCAATTTATTTATAACTTGTTTAACAGAAATTTTTTCAAAAACAGAAAGTCAAAGATACATAATATCTACTAAAAGAAATAATTTAACAAGATATTATAATATACCAAAAATATTTTCTAACAATAAAGAAAATGCACAAAGTTTTGCAGATTTATGGTCAAAAGCAATAGGTAAAGTAGAGCTAATATATACAAAAAGTGCAGAAGGAAGAAAAGAACTTTTAAAAGCTAGAATGCAAAACATGAATTTAAAAGATAAAATGTCAAGAAAACAAAAAATGACAGATTGGAAATAATATAGACAAAATAATTATAAAGCTGTATAATAAAAAGCATCGAATAATAATACGGAGGAAAATAATGAAAGTTGGAGTTGCCTTAGCAGGCGGAGGATTAAAAGGAGTAGCATACATTGGAGCATTAAAAGCTTTTGAAGAGCTAGGAATACAAATTGATTATATTTCTGGTACAAGCTCTGGAAGTATGGCAGCAGTCTTATATTCAATTGGCTGTGCACCGGAGGAAATGAAAAAAATTATATATGAATCATACAAGGAATTAGTTAAAATACCAAAAAAGCCAATAATATCTTCAGTTGGAACATATATAACAAAAAAGCAATTAAAATTGGAAGGCTTAATTTCTGGAGAGCGAGTTGAAAATTTAATACAAACCTCAGCAGAAGAAAAAAATTATAAAAATATAAATGAAATTAAAATACCACTTGCAATAGCAACAGTGGATACAATATCTACAAAAGAATGTATTTTTATGTCAAAAAATTATAATTTAAAAAATGAAAAAATTGATTATATATATGATATACCATTAGGAAAAGCTGTAAGATCAAGTATGGCGTTTCCTGGAATTTTTACAACTAGCAAATTTGGCAAATATAATTTTATAGATGGAGGAACAAAAGATAATCTTCCAGTAAAGGTTCTAAAAGATATGGGGGCAGATGTTACAATAGGTCTAAGTTTTAAACTTGATGATTATGATGTAGAAAATCAAAATATATTAAGTATAATACTAAGGACTGTAGATATATTCTCACTAAAAGATGTAATAGAAGCACAAAAAGAAGCAACTATAGCAATCGAAATAGATGCAAAAGGAACAAGTCTAATGGAAATTGACGATATTGATAAATGCATAGATATTGGATACAAGGCAATAATGGAAAATAAAGAGCAATTGTTAAATATAATAAAAGAAAAATAAAAAATAGAATTCAGTTAAAACATATAACTGAATTCTATTTTTATTGTTAAATTTTAATTACAACATTATTTGTTGTTAAAAAATTAATCAAATTGTTTATTGTATTAGTTAAATCAGATATTGAAAGTGATTTTATTGTTTTTATAATATTATTAATATATTTGCTTCTTGTTTTTTCAGGATAAATTTTTCCCTGATTTCTAAAAGATTCTAATTGATAAATTAATCCCTTTGTTGTTTTTACAGATGAAAGTAAATTTAGCGAAGCTATTAATAAAATTTGTTTCATTGTTTTATTAATATTAAGTTTATTAATTTCCACAATCAATTTATTTATAGTTTCTTTATTAATCATTTGTGAAGGATTATTTAAAAGAACAAGTTGTCTATCCATAATTACAACCTCCTTTAGTTTACATATTATATCATATAATTCATACAAATGCAAAACAAAATTGCGATATTTTACAATTTAATGAAATAAATTGGAATTTACTTGAAATATTTTATAAAAAAATATATAATGAACTTACAGCAATTACAAAACAAAAGATACTATGGAAGGAGTGGTTTTATGAACATTAAAATAACAGGAAAAGACTTAAAAGCAACAGAGGCAATCAAAGAGTATGTCGAAAAAAAGTGTGAAAGACTACAAAAATATACAGAAGATGAATTAGATGTTAAAGCAACAATTAGAACTGAAGGAAACACACAAGTTGCCGAAATTTCTACAAATATAAATGGTAATATTTATAGAGCAGTATCAGAGCAAAAAGATTTATATGCATCTATAGATAAAGATATTGATATTGTAGAAGGTCAAATAAGAAAAATGAAAACTAAAAAAGAAAAACAAATGACTTCAGAATCAATTAAAGATTATGAAATTATAAGCTTTAATGAAGATAGTCACCAAGTAGAAAAAGAGGTATTAAAAACTCAATACTACGAAGTAAGACCAATGAGTGTTGAAGATGCAAAATTAAAATTGCAAGATTCAAAAAATATGTTTTTAACATTTGTAAATGCTGATACAGAAGAAGTTAATGTAATTTTTAAATTAAAAGATGGAGTTAACTTTGGTTTAGTAGAACCAGAATAATAAAATATTTTATATGAATACAGTATATTTTATAATATACTGTATTTTTTATTGCACTAAATTTGTAAATATGATAGCATAATACATGAGGAGATGATTATACAAATGAAAAAGAAAGAAATACTAATACCAAAAACTGTAATATTGTTAATATTTATAATATTAGTTGTAACATTAACTTTATTATTTAAATCGATTGCTTTTAGCAAAAAGACTATTGATAGTGGATTTGAAGGATTAGACATTTCAAAAAGTAAAAATTATGAAATACCAATATCATATTATTATTATGGAATACAAAATAAAAATTTAGATGCTTTTCTAAAAGCATATCCTGAATTTATGAATGTAAAAAATCGATTTTCACAAAATGATTTTGATAAATTTTATGATGTATTTAAAGATGAATGTGGAGAAAATATAAATTTAACATATAAAATAACAAATGTAACACAATGTTCCGAAAGTCAGTTAGCAGAGCTAGAAAACTATTTTAAAGAGAATTATATGGTTGATGTAAAACCAGATTCAGCATATGCAGTAAATATAACTGAAACTTTTAGTGGAGACAAAAAAGAAGTTGAAACCCTAAAGACTCAAACTATATTTCAATATAATGGAAACTGGTATATCAAGTAAAAAAGACAGTTTATATATAACTGCCTTTTTATAATATATTTTAAATATTTTCTTGTCTTTCAAAAATAAAAATGATATAATCGCAAAACAACAAAGAAAAGAGGTATTTTATGACAAATTCACAAAATTTATTAAAAAAGTTTTTTGGATATGACAATTTTAGACCTGGTCAAGAAGAAATTATAAATAATATTTTAAATCAAAATGACTGTTTAGGAATTATGCCAACAGGTGCTGGTAAATCTATTTGTTATCAAATTCCAGCAATGCTTCTTCCTGGTGTTACAATTGTTATTTCACCACTTATTTCTCTTATGAAAGATCAAGTTGATAATTTAAATCAAATTGGAATTCCTGCTACATTTATAAATAGCAGTTTATCTCATTCAGAATATTCCCAAACAATAAATAATATAATGCACAATGTATATAAAATAATTTATGTTGCGCCAGAAAGATTAACATCAGAAGCGTTTTTAAATTTACTAAATAATCTACAAATATCAATGTTTACAATAGATGAAGCTCATTGTGTATCTCAATGGGGACATGATTTTAGACCAAGCTACAGAGAAATTGCAAATGTAATTGTAAATTTAAAAACAAGGCCAGTAGTTTCTGCATTTACTGCAACAGCAACAAATATTGTAAAAAAAGATATTATTAATTTATTACATCTACAAAATCCATTCACATTAACAACAGGATTTGATAGAGCAAACTTAAAATTTTCAGTACAAATTCCGGAAAATAAAAATAAGTATATTTTGAATTTCTTGCAAAATCAAAATGATATTCCAGGAATTATTTATTGTGCCACAAGAAAATTGGTAGACAATTTATTTGAAAAATTAACTGAATGTGGTTACAAAGTATCAAAATATCATGGTGGAATGAATGAATCTGCAAGAGCAAAAAGTCAAGATGATTTTGTATTTGATCGAACTAATATAATGATAGCAACAAATGCGTTCGGAATGGGAATTGATAAATCAAATATTAGGTATGTAATTCATTACAATATGCCAAAAGATCTAGAAAGTTATTACCAAGAGGCAGGTCGTGCAGGGCGTGATGGAGATAATTCTGAATGTATTTTATTATTTAGTAGAAGTGATATTGTTACAAATAAATTTTTAATTGAGCAAACACCATCTGAAAATGGACACAAGGTTGAATACGATAAATTAAATGATATAATAGATTATTGCAATACAGATAGATGTTTAAGGAAGTATATATTAGAATATTTTGGAGAGATTCCACTGTTTGAAAATTGTAATAATTGCAGTAATTGTTTAACTAAAACAGAAACAACAGATATTACAGTAGATTCTAAAAAAATTTTGTCTTGTATAAAAAGAATGAATGAAAGATTTGGCTCTGGTTTAGTAACAGATGTATTAAAAGGCTCTAAATCATCAAAAATAAAAGCAATGGGATTTGATAACTTATCTACATATGGAATTATGAGTGATTATTCAAAAGATACTATTAAAGATTTAATATATTTTTTAATAACAGAAGGTTATATAGAATGTGTTGGAAATAAATATCCAATTTTAGTTTTAAATAAATCTGCAAATGAAGTATTATTTAAAAATAAACAAGTTTTAATAAAGAGAAAAATAGAAAAAATTGAAAAAGAAAAAAATAATAATCAAAAAGACGAAATAAATTATGATGCTAGTTTATTTGAAATATTAAGAGCGCTCAGGAAAAAAGTTGCTGAAAAAAATAATATAGCTCCATTTATAGTATTTACAGACTTATCACTAAAACAAATGGCAGAAAAATATCCAACATCAAAAGAAGAAATGCTTAAAATAAGTGGTGTAGGGATAAATAAATACGAAAATTATGGAGAAGATTTTATTTTAGCAATTAATAATTATGTATTAGAAAATAATATAAATAAAGAAATTAATAATGAAGAAAAAAGTAAAAAATCAAGTTCAAAAAAATCAGACAAAATAGATACAAAAATTATTACATACAATATGTATAAAGAAGGAAAATCTATTGAGGAAATAGCAAAAGAAAGAGGCTTTACAAAGCAAACGATAGAGCATCATTTATTAGCAAATTTTGAAAATGGTTTGGATATAGATTTAGAAAAAAATATTAATATGAAATATAAAAGTCAAGTTTTTAAAGCAATTGACGAAATAGGATATGATAAACTAAGACCAATAAAAGATATGGTACCAGCAGATGTCACATATTTAGATATTGGATATTTTGTAATTTTATATAAAAAAGAAAAGAACAGCTAAATTTAATATTATAGCTGTTCTTTTTTCAAATTTTGGTGGAGGTGAGGAGAATCGAACTCCTGTCCAATAGCTCTTCCATATAAACTTCTCCGAGTGCAGTTTGTTATTATTTATTCCTCTAAAAATAAGTTAACAAACAAACTCATTTTTAAAGTAGCTATAAAAATCCCGCTATTTTTCTAGCAAAAAATAGTTTCGTTTCCCACTAATTCGTCGCCTTATTCTATACCGTGGGTATTATAGACAAGACGTCACTGCAATTAGGCAGCGAATGCTAATTCTTCGTTATCAGCGTTTATATTTAATTTTGCTTTTTTATAGTGGCCAAAGCAACCATCCACTACTCGCTATTTATATTTCTAAACTACTGTCGAAACCGTTACACCCCCATAGTTAGTGTACTTTACTATTATATATTATTTTTATGTTTTATTCAATGGATTTACTTAAAAAAATGAAAGTAGGTGCTAAAATCTACTTTTATTTTTTTACATTAATATATCTGTATTAACCTTAAATTTTATTTGAAACATAATTTTAGTAAATTTGTTGAATAAAATATAAAGGTAATATATAATGTAATTAATCAAAAACATATAACGGTTCTATCAGATGTTATATGTAATAACAAAAGAAGGGATGATTAAATGGAAAAAAAATTAGAAGAAAAAACAAAAAATAAAAATAGTAATAAAATAAAAATAGCTCTTATAATTATTATTGTTTTATTATTAATAACAGCAATTGGAATAATATTTTATCAAAGACTGAAAAGTGCAAGGAACAATTATAATCGCAGTCTTTACGACGGTTGTGATGTTTGTGATAAACCAATAATATACTTATATCCAAAGGAAGAAGCAAAAGTTTCTGTTAATTTGGAATACTCAAATAAAATAACATGTTCTTATCCAAAATATGTAGATGGATGGAATGTACTTGCTAAACCTAATGGTGATTTAGTTGATTTAAAAAGCAATAGAAATTTGTATGCACTATATTATGAAAGTGAAAATGTAAGCAATTTTAAAGTACAGCAGGATGGATTTATAGTAAAGAGCGAGGATACAGCACAATTTTTAGAAGAGAAACTTGCTATATTGGGCTTAACTGAAAGAGAATCAGAAGAGTTTATTGTTTATTGGTTACCAAAATTGGAAAAAAATAAATATAATTATATAAGATTTGCAACTATGGATGAAATAAATAAAAATATGCCATTAGAAATAAATCCAAGTCCAGATTCAGTAATAAGAGTGTTAATGACATTTAAAAAATTAGAAAATCCTATTGATGTTCAAGAGCAAAAATTACAGACACCAAATAGAACAGGATTTGTGGCAGTTGAATGGGGCGGAACGGAAATTAAATAAAAAGTAGGTTGTAACAAAAAAGGACTAATTATAAAGTAATTTATAATTGGTCTTTTTTACATATGAAGTCATAAAACATCGAATTTTGACGAACGAATTTTCTTGAAAATTTACAAAAGTTATAGTATGATAAATTCACTCAATAAAATTTTATTCTATGTATTTTATTCAAAAAAGAAAAAAATTAAAGTCATGAAAAAATTCCAACAAAAATTATAAAAAATCCCCAAAGCTTTTTTATTAAATTATACCATTTCCACCATAGTGGATATTATGTATGTTATTTTAAAAGCAAGAGATACTATAGATGGTGGTTATATGTATATAATAATAAAACTAAAAGAAATAAGAGAGCAAAAAAATCTCAGTTTAGGAGATTTAGCCAAAAAAACTGGCATTTCAAAATCTCATCTTAATTACATAGAGAAAGGTGAAAAAGAGCCTAGCTTATCAATGATTATAAGGATAGCTATAGCTCTAAATATTGACGAAAAAGAACTATACAAGGTGGTAAAATGATTTATAAAGACATTTCGGAGCAAATCGAAGAATTAAGATGTAAATTGCATAAAGAATTAGAAAAAAGTGGTTTTGATACAAAAAAAGCACTTAAAATTAGTGAGGAGTTAGATGAATTAATAGAAAATTTTTATGTAGAAAAGAACATGAAAAAAACAAATGATAATAATAGCTTATACAAAGAATACATGATAGCATACAATAGATTAAAAGAATTATTAAAAAAGAATGGTATTTTTCCAACAGAAAAAGAATGGAATAATATTGCAAAATATGAAAAATACCTAAATAGTAGATCAATAAAATATGTATCAGGAATAAGTTGGGGAAATTTAAAGAAGAAAATAAAGCTAGAAATAAAAAGTGAAAGTTAAAATCATAAAGAATAAGAGCATAAAATATTCAAATTAGTAAATAATACATAAAACGAAAGGAGTAAATTTTATGGAAAATTTAATTAATAATTTGAATATTTATTTAAGTAATTTAAATGTTTTTTACAGAAAGTTACAAAATTATCATTGGAATATAAAAGGAAAAAGTTTTTTTGTAGTTCATGCAAAACTAGAAGAATATTATAATGAAATAAATGAACAAATTGACGAAGTTGCAGAGCACATATTAGCAATAGGGGGCGTTCCATTAGCAACTTTAAAGGATTATTTAAATACAACAAAAATAACAGAAGCAAAAAATGAAAAAGTAACATGTGAAGTTGTATTTAGTGAAATTGTAAAGGACTATAATGAACTTTTACAAGATTCTAAAAATATAAAAGTATTGGCTGATGAAAATAATGAATATAAAACATCAGCATTAATGGATGATATAATTAAAGATTATAGCAAAAAAATATGGATGATAAAACAAAGTATGGAATAAAAATATATAATAAAGTCAGGGGGCGAAAAGTTATCTTGACTTTATTTTTTTTGGAGGTTTATTTGAAGTTTTTATATAATGCAAGCATAAATAATAAAATTAAAGATCTAAGTGAGATAAAAGAGCATGAGAATAACGAAGATTATATAAATTTATTTGTATATGAAGAAGGTACAAAATATAACTATTATAAAATAGGTGATCTTGTTTTTGTACATCATTATAAATACAATAATGGAAATAAAGGAATAAATCATATATTTTTAATTGTAGATATATATCAAAATAAAAATTTTATATGTTATTTTGGAATGCTTATTTCATCTAAAATAGAAAAGTTAAAATATAAATTCAATAAATACATAAAAAAAGATAATAAAAATAATCTAAAAACAGATAGCATAGTAAAAACAGATGTAATTTACAAAATTTTTACAAAAAATATATTGCTAAAAATAGGAAATATTGATAAAACTAAAGTAGATATTTATAAAAATTATCTTATAAATAATAACTAAGGAGGAATCATTATGAAAATAACAAGTGTACAGGCTTTAGAGAATATTTCTAAAGAAATAAGAAGAAGCACAATAGAACAAATTTATAATGCACAATCAGGACATCCAGGAGGATCTTTATCATGTGCAGATATATTAACTGTATTATATTTTAATCAAATGAATATAAATCCAAAAGATCCAAATGCAGAAGGTAGAGATAGACTAGTATTATCAAAGGGCCATTCATCACCAGCATTATATGCTACTTTAGCAAGAAAGGGATATTTTGATAAATCTTTATTAACAGATTTCAGAAAAATTAATAGCAATTTACAAGGTCATCCGGATATGAACAAAGTTCCAGGAGTTGATATGTCAAGTGGTTCACTTGGACAAGGTCTATCTGTTGCAAATGGAATGGCTTTAAATTCAAAAATGGATGAATCTGGATATAGAGTTTACTGTATTTTAGGAGACGGAGAGCTAGAAGAAGGTCAAGTTTGGGAAGCGGCAATGACAGCAAATAAATATAAATTAGACAATTTATGTGTAATTGTAGATAATAATAATTTACAAATTGATGGAACAATTGAAGAAGTAAAAGGATTAGAGCATATCGAGGAAAAATTTGAAAGCTTTGGATTTAATGTAATAACAGTAAATGGAAATAAAATAGCAGATTTAATACAAGCTTTTGATAAAGCAAAAACAACAAAAGGAAAACCAACAGCAATCGTAGCAATAACAACAAAGGGAAAAGGAGTATCCTTCATGGAAAATCAAGCAAGCTGGCATGGTAAAGCTCCAAACGAAGAGCAATATAAGCAAGCTATGGAAGAATTACAATAAATTATATATAATTAGGAAGGAATGAGTTTTATGAACATAGATAAAAAAATTGCCACAAGACAAAGTTATGGTGAAGCCTTAGTTGAACTTGGAAAAGAAAATGAAAAAGTTGTAGTATTAGATGCAGATTTATCATCTGCAACAAAAACAAATTTATTTGCAAAAGAGTTTCCAAATAGATTTTTTGATATAGGAATTGCAGAACAAGATATGATGGGAACTGCCGCAGGTTTTGCAACGTGCGGAAAAATTCCGTATGCAAGTACATTTGCAGTTTTTGCATCAGGAAGAGCTTATGATCAAGTACGAAATAGCATAGCATACCCTAATTTGAATGTAAAAATATGTGCAACACATAGTGGAGTAACAGTTGGTGAAGATGGTGCAACACATCAAATGTTAGAAGATATAGGTATGATGAGATCAATACCAAATATGACTGTAATAAGTCCATCAGATGATACTCAAACAAAATGGGCAATAAAAGAAATATCAAAAATAAATGGACCTGTATATGTTCGTTTATCAAGAGTAGCAACACCAGTAATATATGATGAAAATGCAAAATTTGAAATAGGTAAATCTTGTCAAATTGGAAAAGGTGTAGATGCAACAATATTTGCAACAGGCGTTACTGTATCTGAAGCAATAAAAGCAAAAGAAATGCTTGAAAAAGAAGGAATTTATGCAAGAGTTATTGATATGTATAGTTTAAAACCAATTGATAAAGATATGATAATAAAATCTGCAAAAGAAACAAAAATGTTGATATCTGTAGAAGATCATAGTATAATAGGAGGGCTTGGAACAGCTATAGCAGATGTTCTTGCACAAGAATATCCAGCAAAATTAATAAAATTAGGTGTACATGATTCTTTTGGAAAATCAGGTAAAGCAAATGAATTAATGAACTATTTTAAAATTGATGCAGACGCAATAGTTGAGGAAATAAAAGCAAGATTTAAATAAATTATTGAGGTGATTTAAATTTGAAAAAATTACTTGATTGTATAGAATATATAAAAGCAAAAGAAATAGTTGAAATTTTAATAGCTGTAGGTGTACTTGTAGGATTTATAATATTAAGTTCAATATTTGCAAAAATAATAATGAAATGTTTTAAAATAAAATCAGATAAATTTACTAAAAAAACTAAAATATACAAAATATCAAAATTTATATGGATTATTTCAGGCACATATATAAGTTTACTAATATTGCAACTACCATCAGATTTTATGGCAATTGTAACAAAAATATTTAAATTAGCTCTTATATATGGTGTAACAAGATTTTGTGCAAATTTAGTAAGACCTAATACAAAGCTATTTACAAAAATAAAAGAAAGTGAAAAAAATACTTCTAATGAGCATACAATGAATTTTGCAGTAAAATTTATAAGAGGAATTATATACGTAATTGGTGCCTTCATATTTATATCTGAACTCGGATATGATTTAAGTGGTCTGATAACAGGATTAGGAATTGGAAGTGTTGTACTAGCCTTAGCTGCTCAAGATTTGGCTAAAAATTTATTTGGAGGATTTGCAATACTTTCAGATAAAACATTTGTAATTGGAGATACAATAGAGGTAAAAGGTGTATATGGAACAGTAGAAGATATTACATTTAGAACAACTAGAATAAGAAAATTAGATAATACAGTGATAACAATGCCAAATTCAGTATTAGCTGATTCTGATATAATAAATTGGAACAAAATACAAAAAAGAAGATATGATTGTGATTTAAAAGTATCATTGCAAATGTCCCAAAAACAAATAAATGATATTATAAAAAAGTTGGCTTTTGAATTACAAAAAAATAAAGATATTATAAAAAATTCTATAAGAGTATATTTTAGTGATATTGAAAAAGACGGTTATAATATAAAAATATATTTATATACAAATATAATAGATTATGATGAATATATAGAATTTATAAATAATGTAAATTCACAAATATTAGCATTATTAGAGCACGAAAATGTAAAATTAATATATCCAACAATTCAAATCGAAAGATAACAAATTAAATGAAAAAATATTGGTAGGAGATAGATGTAAAAATGTTAAATCAATTTTCAAGAACAGAATTATTAGTAGGAAAAGATGGAATAGAAAATTTAAACAAAGCCAAAGTTGCAATATTTGGAATAGGAGGAGTTGGATCTTTTGTTGCAGAAGGATTAGTAAGAGCAGGTGTTGAACATTTTATATTAGTAGATGATGACAAAATATGTTTGACAAATTTAAACAGACAAATTCACGCAACAAGAAAAACAATTGGAAAATACAAAGTTGATGTGATGAAAGAAAGAATATTAGAAATCAATCCAAAAGCAGAAGTTGAAACATATAAAGAGTTTTATATGCCTGATTCCGACCACAGTATTTTAGATGAAAGTGTTGATTATATAGTAGATGCAATAGATACTGTAACAGGAAAAATAGAGCTTGTAATGAATGCTGAAAAATTAAATATACCAATAATATCTGCGATGGGATCTGGTAATAAATTAGACCCAACAAAATTTGAAGTAACAGATATATACAAAACAAGCATATGTCCACTTGCAAAAGTAATGAGAAAAGCGCTAAGAGCAAGAGGTATAAAAAAACTAAAAGTTGTGTATTCAAAAGAAGAGCCATTAAAACCATATGAGGGAATAGAAAATAGTTGTAAAAATAACTGTATATGTCCTCCAGGAACAAAAAGAAAATGCACAATAAGAAATCAAATACCAGGAAGTATATCATTTGTGCCATCAGTTGTGGGAATGATAATTGCGGGAGAAGTTGTAAAAGATATATTGAAAAATAAATAATTGAATAAGATATATGGTAAAAGTAAGAGTGAGAATACTGGATAAAAATTTAATTTAATTTTTTATCCAGTATTCTCATTTTTATATTAACTATTTATCAGAGAAATGATATGCTTACTAAGAGAAAGTATGTATGAATGTTAAAAAGTAGATTTAAATCAAAATAATAGTTTAAAATAATTGTAATTTTACTTTTATTTTATATATGTAATATGCTATAATCAAATAAGTTTTAGTACATAATATATGTAATTATATGGAGGAATAAAATGAGTGTAAGAGATTTACCAACGAAAAATAATTTAATAAAATTACAAGCTTTTATAAAACAATCAAAACAAGGGCACAAATTATTAGAGCAGAAAAAACTTATATTAACCAGAGAGCTTGATAAATATAAACAAAAAGAAAAAGATTTAAAAGAGCAAGGAAAAAATATTGTAAAAGAAGCGGAAAATTCATTAAAATTATCTAATGTTGATATAGGAATTGAAGCAATGATGGATATATCTGAAACAGTAAAGGAAGATGACAATTCTATAGATATAAAATATAAAACAATAATGGGTGTAGAAATTCCATCAATTATATCACAAGAAAAAGTAATAGCTCCAACATATGGATTATATAGTACAACATCAAATGTAGATGAAACCATAACAAAATTTAATGATGTGAAAAAATATATAATTGAACTTGCAGAAATTGAAAATATAATTTTTAGACTAGAAAAAAGCATAGAAAAGGTTCAAAGAAGAGCAAATGCACTAAAAGAAATAATAATCCCAAGAGACGAAAAAATAGCAAAAAAAATAGAAGATATCTTGGACGAAACAGATATGGAAGAATTTGCAAGATTAAAAATGATTAAAAAAAATAATTTATAAAAAAGGGTTGAAAAAAATAATTGTTATGATACAATAAGAAAAAATAAATTTTTTACAAATGATTTTTATAAGGGGGAAATTAAAAATGAAAGAAACAAAAGGAAAAATTGTAATTGCAATAATATTAACAGTAGTAATGTTAATAGCATCAGTAAAAAGTTCAATGGCATATGCTGATAATTTAAATATGGATGAAGATAGAGTAATAATTATGCCTTCATTTATTTGGAATGGTACTGGAACAATAACTATAAGTAGTAGTGTAAAGGATTACAAATTATACTATCAAAGTGTAGATATGAGTGATGAACAATACGAGACATGCGTAAATCTTAAAGAAAAGTATAAATTGGAAGATTTAGAAAACGAGTTAGATGAAGCAGAAAAAAAATATAATAATGCAACAACTCCTGAAGATAAGAAAACATATGGAGAAAAATACAATGATCTTGTAGAAAAATATAACTCAAAGATAACAGAATATAATAGTGAATTAAAAACAAATATTCCAGATTTTAAAGAGGATAATTGGAAGGAATCTGCTGATGGCAAAGTTGAGGCAACAAGTAATAAGGCAAAGGGATTTGCAGTATGGGCAAAATTAGTAAAATCAGATGGAACAATTTTATATAAAGTAAATATATATGGAAATGACCAAAAAAATAATGATAATGATGAGAAAAAAGATGTTATAACATTAGATAAGACAACATTAACATTGGAAGAAGGAAATTCAGCAACATTAACAGCAACAATAAATTCTACAGATATAACAGATAAAACTGTAACATGGAAAAGTGAAGATGAAAAAATTGCTAAAGTTGAAAATGGAAAAGTAACAGCAATATCAGAAGGAACAACAAAAATTATAGCTACAGCTTCTGATGGAAGTACAGCTACTTGTACAGTAACAGTAAAAAAAGTTGCAAATACAAATGAAGGAAATTCAAATGATCCAACAACATCAAAGAAACCATTAGCACAAACTGGTGAAAAAACATATATTGTAGTAGGAATATTAGCTATTGTTTCTGCATTTGGTTTATATAGATTTAAAAAAGTAAAAAATTTAAAATTAAAATAATATAAAAAACTCATGTTAGACTTGGTCTAATATGAGTTTTTTGTCGAACTATAGCTGAGCTAATATATGGCATTGAAAACGATTCTTAATGTGTCTTTGTTACAACAGAGTAACATAATAATACTATTGACAAGAAAAACAAAAAAATGTATAATAATAAACAGTTATTACCAAAATAATTGGTAAACAAAGAGATTTAAATTTATATTTAATATTTGGAAAAACAAATATTAATAATGTAATAAAATGTAGTTCGGAAAAAATTTAATATAAAAGTAAATTGTATATAATAAGAAATTGAGCGTTTAAATTAAAAGGTGTGTAAAATTTAATTAAAGAGAAAATGAAAAATTATATGTATATAAAACAAAAATAAAGATTGTTAAAAGCAATCTTTATAATTAGTGCAATTTACTTATATTAAAATAAAGCATTATAATAATGCAATTAAAAGATTAACTATAAAATTATTATAGTATTTTTAAGCGAATATAGATTTAAATAAAAATAATATAAGTAAGGAGTGAAATTTTTATAATGACAAAAGAAGGAAATCAAAACGAAAATAAAGCAGAAAAAAAATTAAAAAAAGAAGTTAAAGAAACAAAAGTAAACAAAAGAGCAAAAGAAATAGTTGAAGTTAGCCCTGAAAAAAATTTAGATAACACAGCTAAAAAAAGCAAGAAGAGATTTTTTGAAAAAGGTGATAAGAAACCTCAAAAAAGAAGAGCTGTAGAAACTGAGGAAAAATCACAGTCAAAACCAAAAAGAACAACAAAAAGAAGATCAGAAATAAAAGTAGATTCAGAATATGACTTTGGATTCAAAAAAGGAAAATTAAAAATAATTCCTTTAGGAGGTCTTGAAGAAATAGGAAAAAACATAACTGTTTTTGAATATGAAGATGAAATGATTTTAGTAGATTGTGGACTTGAATTCCCAGAAGATAATATGCTAGGTGTTGATATGGTAATACCAGATGTTACATACCTAGAAAGAAATCAAGATAAACTAAAAGGTTTAGTAATAACACATGGACATGAAGACCACATTGGATCTATACCATATGTTTTAAAAAAGGTTGATATGCCAATTTATGCAACAAAATTAGCTTGTGGATTAATAAAAAATAAATTAGAAGAGCACAAATTAGTTAGAAAAACAAAATTAATAGAAGTAATGCCAGGAGAAACAATTAACTTTGGAAAAATAAGAGTAGAATTTATTCGTAGCTCACACAGTATACCAGATTCAGTAATGCTTGCAATAAAAACACCAGTAGGAACAGTTCTTCATACAGGTGACTTTAAAATAGATTATACACCAATAGATGGCCAAGTAATGGATTTTGGAAGAATTGCTGAGTTAGGAAATCAAGGAATATTAGCATTAATGTCAGATAGTACAAATTCAGAAAGAAAAGGATATACAATGTCTGAAAGTACTGTTGGAGATGTTTTTGAAAAATTATTCCAAAACTGTACTAAAAGAATTGTTGTTGCAACATTTGCATCAAATGTACACAGAGTTCAACAAATTTTGAATTCAGCTGTTAAACATAACAGAAAAGTTGCTGTATGTGGAAGAAGTATGATAAATATGATAGAAACAGCAACAAGTTTAGGATATATTCAAGTTCCAGAAAAAACATTTATAGATATTGATATGATCAAAAATTATAATGATGATCAATTAGTAATTATAACAACCGGAAGCCAGGGAGAAGCAATGTCTGCATTAACAAGAATGGCATCAGGAGAGCATAGAAAAGTTGTAATAACACCAAATGATTTAATAATAATATCAGCAACACCAATACCAGGTAATGAAAAATTAGTATCTAAAGTTATCGATGATTTAATGCAAATAGGGGCAGAAGTTGTATATAGTGCATTAGAAGATGTACATGTTTCTGGTCACGCTTGCCAAGAAGAGCAAAAACTAATATTAGCATTAGCAAGACCAAAATACTTTATACCAGTACATGGTGAATATAGACAATTAAAAGCACATGCAGAAACCGCAGAAGAAATGGGAATACCAAAAGAAAATATTTTCATGATGAAAAATGGTAGAATAATAGAAATGAATCAAAATGAAGCAAAACTTGCAGGTGCAGTTCCATCAGGAAAGATTTTAGTAGATGGATTAGGTGTTGGCGATGTTGGAAACATAGTATTAAGAGACAGACAACATTTATCCCAAGATGGTTTAATAATTATAGTAATGACAATGGATGGAGCATCTGGAAGTATAGTATCAGGACCAGATGTAATATCAAGAGGATTCGTATATGTACGTGAATCAGAAAATTTAATGGATGATGTAAAAAGACAAATAAGAGAAGAAGTTCAAAAATTTGAAGACAAAAACATAACAGATTGGTCAACAATAAAATCAACATTAAAAGATAGTTTACGTGAATATATATTCCAAAAAACAAAACGTAACCCAATGATATTACCAATAATAATGGAAATTTAAATGGAAAAGTGGGACAGTCTAAAACAAATGAGATAATTTTTTTATGAAATATAGAAGAAAAATAGGAAAAAACTGTCCTCTTTTTTCTTTTTTTCAGGATAAAGACACGAAAAATTTTTTCATGTCTTTATCCTGATTTTTTAGATTCTTCTATTGCCAAAAGATAATTTTGCATATATAATAAATACAAAATTTTAAAAGCAAAGGGATGATAAACAATTATGGATTATAAAGAATTAGCAAATTTGATATTTCCAGATGCAAAGGATATATCATATTATGAAGAAAAATATCCAGAAAGAAATTTACCAGAAGGAGCAATAGTAACAAGATTTGCACCAAGTCCAACTGGATATGTACATATAGGAGGATTATATCAATCATTAGTTGCAAAAATGTCAGCTAAAAAAACAGGAGGAGTATTCTTTTTAAGAATTGAAGATACTGATCAAAAAAGAAAAGTAGAAAATGGTGTTACAGATATAGTAAATTCATTAAAAGTATTTGATATGGCTCCAGATGAGGGAATGATTTCAGAAACAGAATGGACAGGAGATTATGGTCCATATATTCAATCAGAAAGAAAAGAAATATATCAAGCATATGCAAAATATATGATAGAGCAAGGGAAAGCATATCCATGTTTTTGTACTCCAGAGCAAGAAGAAGAGCGAAACAAATTACAATTAGATGCAAAAATAAGACCAGGATATTATGGTGTATGGGCTAAATGTAGAAATTTAACATTAGATGAAATGGCAGAAAAAATAAAAGCGGGTGTTCCATATGTTATAAGATTCAAATCAACAGGAAGAGAAGATAGAAAAATACAAATATCAGATGGAATAAAAGGAAAGATTACATTCCCAGAATATGATATAGATATAGTTATAATAAAATCAGATGGTCTTCCAACATATCATTTTGCACATATGGTTGATGATCATTTAATGAGAACAACACATGTAATAAGAGGTGATGAATGGTTACCTTCTGTACCACTTCATGTACAATTATTTAAAGAAGCGGGATTTAAAGCACCAAAATATTGTCATATTTCTCCTATGATGAAAAACGACAATGGAAATAAACGTAAATTAAGTAAAAGAAAAGATCCTGAAGCAGCTGTTTCATATTATGATGAATTAGGTGTACCACCAGATGCTGTTAAAGAATACTTATTAAATATAGCAAACTCAACATTTGAAAATTGGAGAAGACAAAATAAAGATGCAAATATAGAAGATTTTGATTTTCATCTAAATAAGATGAGTGTTAGTGGTGCTTTATTTGATATGGTAAAATTATTTGATGTTGCCAAAATAGTAATTTCAAGATATTCAGCAGAAAAAGTATATAATGATTCATATGCTTGGGCTAAAAAATATGACGAAGAGCTAGTTAAATTATTAGAAAATAAAGATTATGCTTTAAAGGTTCTTGGAATTGAAAGAGGAAATGCAAAACCAAGAAAAGATATTGCAAAATGGTCAGATTTAAAAGAAAACATTTCATATATGTATAATGAAGAATTTGACAAAATAACAGAGTTTGACTTTGGAAAAGTTACAGACAAAGAATTGGCAAATAAAATATCAAAATTATATTCAAAAAAATATTTCGACATAAATGATGATAAACAAACATGGTTCGACAAAATGAAAGATCTAGCAGAAGAAGTAGGATTTGCTCGTGAAGTAAAAGAATGGAAAGCAGATCCAGAAAAATGGCCAGGACATGTTGGCGATATAAGCTCTGTAATAAGATCAAAATTAACAGGAAGATTAAACACACCAGATTTATATGAAATAATAAAAGTATTAGGAAAAGATGAAGTATTAAGAAGATTAACAAAATAAAAAAAGACGAGATAAAAATTTAGTTTAAGATAAATTTTTATCCCGTCTTTTAAATTTAACTTCACTTTATTTCATTTATATAGTATAATAATTTAAATTTATTTAAAGGAAGGTATATATAGTGTCAAACAGAATTGATAAAGAAATAGTAAATAGAAATCTGGTTGCATCAAGATCAAAAGTACAAGAGCTAATATCAAATGGATTTGTTGAATGTAATGGAAAAATTGTAAAAAAATCAAGCTTTCAAGTTAATGAATTAGACGAAATAAAAATTCTTGAAAATGAAACCTTAAAATATGTATCAAGAGGAGGATTAAAACTTGAAAAGGCCATAAATAAATTTAAAATAGATATGAATAATAAAGTAGTTATGGATATAGGCTCTTCCACAGGAGGATTTACAGACTGCGCTTTGCAACATGGTGCTAAAAAAGTAATTGCAATAGATGTTGGAACAGATGTAATGGATAAAAGTTTAAGATTAGACAATAGAATAGAGCTACACGAAAAAACAAATATAAAAAATTTAGAGCACAAATATTTTGAAAATATTGATATAATAACAACAGATGTATCTTTTATTTCAATTAAAAAAATTATAGATAAAATATATCAAGAGCAAATAAAGGTAGATTTAATATGTTTAATAAAACCACAATTTGAATGTGGAAAAGAGCTAGCTGATAAATACAAAGGAATTATATTAAATAAAAGTATACATATTTCAATTATAAAAGATATAATAAATTATTTTAAACAAAAAGACTTTTATATAAAAGAGCTTGATAGCTCTCCAATTAGAGGCGGAGATGGAAATATTGAATATGTATCATACTTTTCAAATAAAGATAATGGCATAAAAAGTATTAATATAGAAGAAATTGTAAAAAAAGCATTTAAAGAGCAAAAAAGCAAATAGAAAGGTTGTGTCGAAATGTTATATAATATAGGTGATATAGTAAAAACAAAAAAACAACATCCATGTGGAAGCAAGCTATGGGAAATAACGAGAGTTGGAGTAGATTTTAAATTAAAATGCTTAGGTTGTGGGCATGTAATAATACTACCAAGAGAAAAAGCACTAAAAGCAATAACGAAAAAAGTAGAAGATTAATATAAATAGAAAAAGGGCAACAGATCAATGTTGCCCTTTTCTTTATTTGAAAGAAAATTTTGAAAAATTCGTATATAAAAATATGAAGGTTACGGAATTACATGGCATCCAAATTGTTCACAGATGTGACAAACATCTAAGAGAGAAGAAAAATCAAGATTTTCCTTCTGAATTCGAATGAGATCTTCTTCCAAATCAATTGTGACACCAAAACCTGGAATTGCTCCAAATTTTGTTTCGAGGGTACGTTTCAGCTGTAATGCTGTATCTTCATTGCAGGGAATAACTAGCAAGCTATTCTTAGCCATAAGATACGCCTCCTTTAAATATTATTTCCTCAATAGAATTGAGGATGATAAAATAATTATAAAATGTATATATAAAAAAGTCAATAACATACAATATATTAATATATACATGTAACAAAGTCATCAATAAAATCAAATAAGATTACATAAAACAAGAGTACAGAAAAATATAGAAAAAAGTCAAAAAATGTGTTGACTTTGTGAACTGCGTGTGGTATTATAATCGAG